>WBZN01000513.1_pt2 | contig 23015 bp, 16 predicted proteins | sample 5204281 | NCBI WGS metagenome assembly WBZN01 (sample SAMN12344347, study PRJNA552823) | activated sludge metagenome | biome: Activated sludge suspended growth; feature: Nitrification reactor; material: Wastewater; isolation source: activated sludge from nitrification reactor of wastewater... | reverse complement strand
ACGGAGCTTCGGCCGCGCGGCGGCATCGGGCACCGGGCGCGCCGCGGGGTGCGGCGCTTTTCCGCCGCTCGCCAGGCTTTTCCTCCGTTGGGCCCCGCCGGCGTAACTTTTTTCGGGGCCCTGCGTTAGTAAGCCTCGATGACTTTCGAGACCTCGTTTTCATCGCGCTCGCACCGCCCGCGCAAGGCGGCTGGGGCCCTCCTTGCCGCGCTGCCGCTGCTGTTGCTGTACCCGGCGCTCACGTCGCCCGTTCGGGCGGCCGAGCCCAAGCCCGGGCCGACATTGTCGATCCGGCGGGCGGTGGGAGATATCGCGCTCGACGGCGACCTGTCCGACGCGGGCTGGAAGGGCGCCGACCCGATCACGACCTGGTTCGAGACCAACGTGGGCGACAACGTCGAGCCGCAGGTCAAGAATCGCGCCTGGCTCACGTACGACGACAAGTTCTTCTACGCCGGGTTCGAGTTCGAGGACCCGAACCCGAAGGCGATTCGTGCGCCGCTCGGCGATCACGACGGCACGCCCTCGACTACCGACTACGCCGGCGTGATCATCGACGGCATGAACGACGGCAAGACGGCGCAGATGTTTCTCGCCAACTTGAACGGCACCGAGTACGACGCCATCACCAACGACGCCACCGGTGAGGACAACTCTCCGGACTATTTCTGGGAGGCGGCAGGGAAGCGGACCGTGACGGGTTGGAATCTCGAGATCCGCATTCCGCTCACGTCACTGCGCTATGCCGAGGGCGGCGATCCCGCCTCGCCCCGGACCTGGGGCATCATCCTCTATCGCAACTACCCGCGCGATCGCCGCTACCAGTTCTTCACCGCCCGGCTGCCGCGCGACGTCAACTGCTTCGTCTGCAACTACAACAAGGTGACCGGCCTCGAAGGTCTGCCCAAGGGTGGGCACCTCGTGGTGGCGCCCTATGCGACGCTCGAGAAGAACGACGTGCCGTCCGAGGGCCTGGGGACGCGCCTCGACAACGGCAAGACCACCGCCGACGGCGGCTTCGACCTCAAGTGGAATCCGAACGCCAACACGACGATCGACGCCACGCTCAACCCGGACTTCTCGCAGATCGAGTCCGACACGGCGCAGATCACCGCCAACGAACGGTTCGCGCTGTTCTTCCCCGAGAAGCGGCCGTTCTTCCTCGAGGGCATCGACTTGTTCTCGACGCCCATCCAGGCGGTGTACACGCGCACCGTCACCGACCCCAAGGGCGGCCTGCGCGCCACCGGCAAGTTCGGCGGTACGGCGTACACGGCGCTCATCGCGGAGGATCAGGGCGGCGGTTCCGTGATTCTTCCGGGACCGCAGAGCTCCGGATTCGCGGATCAGGACTTCGGCTCGAAGGTGGGCATCGTGCGCCTGAAGCACGACTACGGTGTCTCCTTCGTGAGCTTCCTCGCCACCACGCGCGAGATCGACGGCGGCGGACACAACCGCGTGTTCGGTCCCGATTTCCAGTGGCGTCCGACGCCTTCCGACGCCGTCACCGGTCAGGTGTTGTGGAGCGGCAGCATCACGCCCAAGCGGCCGGACCTAGCTGCGGAGTGGGACGGCCGAGCCCTGTCGGGCGACGCCTGGAAGCTCAACTGGTCGCACAACACCGAGCACCTCGACGTCTTCGTGCAGGGCCAGGCGGTGAGCGACGAGTTCCGCGCCGACAACGGCTTCGTGCCGCAGTCGGGATTCGACGAGGCGTACTTCGAGAGCGGCTACACGCTACGTCCGAAAGGCTTCTTCAATCGCATCCGGCTGTGGACGATCGACTCCTACGACCGCGGTCCGGATCACGAGCTGCTGCAGAGACGCACCTCCCTGGGGGCCGGTCTCGACGGCGCGCTCAACAGCTTCTACCGCGTGGAGCTCAACAGTGAAGACTTCCTGGTGGGGACGAGGCTGCTGCATCGCTTCCGGCCGCGCTTGTACGCCGAAGTGCGGCCCGGCGCGGTGCTCAACGACCTCTATGTCGACGCGTATGTGGGCGACGAGATCGACTTCGACAACACGCGCGAGGGCACGGGTGCGACGGTTCTGCTCTTCGCCTCGGTGCGGCCGAGCGAGCACCTCGAGCTGCGTCTGCAAGGCAGCCGCCGCTGGCTGGACGTCAAGGACGAGACTCTCCACGCCTCGGGCCGGCTGTTCACGGCGCAGGTCGAGCGGCTGCGGGCCACCTACGCGTTCAATTCCCGGATGTTCGTGCGTCTGGTGGGGCAGTACGTTGCGACGACCCGCGATCCGTCGCTGTACACGTTCGAGGTGACGCACAAGGACGCCACGTTCAGCAGCTCCGCCCTGTTCGCGTACAAGCTCAACTGGCAGACCGTCCTGTTCCTGGGGTTCGGCGACAGCCGAGCGTTCCTCGAGACCACGGACCGCCTGGAGAAGAACGGCCGCCAGATCTTCCTCAAGGTCTCCTACGCCTGGCAGCACTGAGGAATCCAAGAAAAGGAAAATGGGGACAGGCACCCTGGAAAATGGGGACAGGCACCCTGGCGGAAAAAGGTGGCTGTCCCCATTCTCCCGTCTTGCCGTGTCGCCGGGCTACCGATCCAGGTCTGCGAGAAGGCGTTTCGGGGCGATGACGCGGTAGGCCGCAGTGACGAGATCGGCGATCTCGTCCCAGTCGGTGCCCGAGACGTCGAGGTAGACGCCGATCCAGCCGCGGTGGCCGACGTAGGGCGGACGATAGAAGCGCTCGGGGCATACCCGGACGAGGGTCTCCTGGGCACCGTCGGGCGCCGCGCATACGAACGCGACGCGGTCGTCGTGATGGTGATCGGAGTACATCGCGAACGTCTTCTTGCCGCCGACGAACCACGTGGGCTCGCCGTGGCTGATGCGTTCCGTGACCTCGGGCAGGGCCAGGCAGATGTGGCGCAGCCGGGGCAAGGGATCGCGCGTCATCGTTCCAGTGTAGACAAATCTGCGACTGGTTGAAATCGCTCTTCGCCCGTTCCTGGACGCTTTCATCCCGTCCCTGCGTTTCCATCCCCGACGCTTTTCCTCTCCGACGCTTTTTCGTCTCCGACGCGTTTTCGGCTCCGATTGAGTAACCTTGCCAGCGCGATGCTCGGTCAGGCGGATCTCTTCAGCACGCTCCGGCCCATTCTGCGCGCGAGCTTCTTCGCCGCCTTGGCCGTGCTTCTGCTCGCAGGCTGGCGCAAGGGCGCGCTCGTCGGACCGAGCCAGGTGCGACCGGAGCTGCTGCAGGAACCCCTGCAACAGGCGACCGACCGCCAGCCATTCACGTTCGACTACCGCGGCAGGCAGTGCCGAGTGAAGCCGGTCGCGTCGTACGAGCTCTGGGGACTGGTGGTGAGCCACAACGACATCCACTCCGTGGCCGACATCTACCACGACACCAGCTCGGTCGACACCAAGGACCTGTGCGTGCTCTGGGGCGAGAGTCTGCAGCACACCGACTACCTGCGCGCGACGTTCAAGAGCGGACCGTTCACCTGCTACGTTTCGTGGCGCGAGCCGCTGCCCGATCTGCGCATGGACGGCATCGGCAACAACCACATGATCACCGACTCGCCGGCCGTGCGGCAGGCGATCGCGCGCGTGCGGGTCGGCGATCAGGTGCACTTTCGCGGCCTGCTGGTGAACTACCAGATGGAAGACTGGGAAGGCTTCTGGCGCAATACCAGCACGGTGCGCAACGACAGCGGCTGTGAAGTGGTGTACGTCGAGGACCTCGAGATCCTCGAACGCGGCACGCCCGGCTGGTACCTGCTGTGGCGCCTGGCGATCGGTGTGCTGATCGCGGTGCCGGTGGTCTACGCGGTGCTGTTCTTCCGCGAGTCGGGCCGGGACTCGGTCAAGCTGGGCGAGATCTAGCGGCCGGCTCCCGACTGCTTGCTCGCGATCGGCATCGCTCGGGCCAGGGCCTGGAAGAACGCGGGCAGCGCGCGATTCCAGACGTCCCATTCGTGCGCGCCGGGAGCCAGGTGCAGCTCGTGCGCTACCCCATGCTCGCGGAGCTCGGCGGCGAAGGTCAGGTTCTGCGGCAGGAACTCGTCGTCGTTGCCCACTTGGAGGAAGAAGTACGGCAGCGGCGTGCCCTTCTCGACCTTGCGCAGCAGGGCCATGGGATCGTTCTCGGTGCGCGTCTCGCCGCCGCGCGGGCCGAAGGCGGCCGTGGCGCCGAACGGCTCGAGATTCTTCTGCAGCTCGTCGTCCGACATCAAATTGGGCACGCCGGCGAAGCTGCCGACGAAAGCGAACGCCCCCGGGAACCGCAGGCCGTACAGCAGCGCGCCGTAGCCGCCCATCGAGACGCCGGCGATCGCCTGGCCGTAGGTTTCCGACATCACGCGATAGTGCCCGCGGATCTCCGGCAGCAGGTCGCGGAAGAAGTACGACATGTAGCGGTCTTTGGGCGCGCTCGCCGAATTCAGGTAGAACGAGTTGTCACCCTGAACCAGCACGACGACCAGGTCGTATTTCGCCGCCTCCACGGCCAGCGTGGTCTGGCGATCCCACTCGTAGTAGGGATTGAGAAAGCCGTGCAGCATGTAGAGCACGGGGTAGTAGCGGTGCTCGCGTTCGTACGACGGCGGCAGCAGGACGCGGTAGCGCATGTCGCGCTGCAGCTGCTCGCTGTGGAAGACGCCGTCGCGCGCGGTTTCTCCCCAGGCGCCGCCGGCGGACGGCGACGCGAGCGCCGGAGCCGGCGCGTACGTCTGGGCATCGAGCAGGCGGTGGATCCGCGCCGACTCCTCGGCCGTCTGTTCGCTCGCGGCCGGCGCCTGGACCTGAGCGCGAAGCGTGGCGACGCTGAGCGACATGGCGGCGGCGACCGCGTGCAAGGATCGATTCCTCATCGTCGAAGAATGGCGAACCCAGGAGCCGTAGTCTTGAACGAAACCGCGGGAATGGACGGCGGTCGAAATCTACAAACGCCGCCAGGTCACAGGATCGAGACTCAGGCCGCCAGCCGCTGCTTCCACCGCAGGAAGGGGCGCTCGAGCAGGACGTAGGAGATGCCAGCGAGCGCCAGTGTTCCGGGTATCGCGGCCGCGTAGAGCTCCGGTCGCAGGTGAGGTGGCGCTTCTCCCGACCAGACCCGAGGCGCGATGCCCGCGAGCGCCAGCAGCATCGCCGTCGGGTGCCACATGTAGATGCCGTACGAGATGCGACCGAGCATCGTGAAGACTCGGTGCTCCAGTCGGGAGTGCAGAGCAGTCGCCCGGCAGAGCGCGACGAGAAAGAGTGCGATGAGCGCGGCTTCGAACGGCTCGGCGACCAGCGCCCCCCGGAACGGGAAGTTCGGTCCGCGCGAAATCACCGCCGGCAGCGCGAGCACCGCTGCGGTCAAGGCGCCGGCGCGCAGAGTCGCCATTCCGCCAGCGTTGGGCGGTGTGCTCGCGGCGCGCAGCACCCAACGCGCGGCGAGTGCGCCGGCAAGAAAATGGGCGACCCGAATCGTCCCCAGGAACAGCGCGAACCGGCCGCACGTCTGCGCGGCGGAGGCGCTCAGTCGCAGGTGTTCCGGGTGTCGCGAGAGGGAGATCGCTCCGGCGAGCAGGACGGCGCGCGCAAGCACCAGCGCGGTGCCGATCGGGAGCAGGTTCTCGCCGAAGCGGCGCACGATCCATGGCCACGCGGCGTAGAACTGCTCTTCGACGCCGATCGACCAGAGCTGCTGCGCGCCCGCCACGGCCGGATACGACGGGAAGGCGGCATTCGGCAGCAGGAGCAGCAGGTACGCGGCGATCGGCAGCATGCCGCGTGAGAGGTCGTAGCTCGTGGGCGGTGTCGCGAGCATGTGGGGCAGGCCGTACAAGACCCACGCGACGACCAGAAAATAGAGCGGCCAGATGCGCAGCGCTCGTCGCGCGTAGAACGCGCCGACCGCGACCGTGCCGGTGCGGCCGTGCTCGACGAGCAAGAGCGCGGTGATCAGGAAGCCGCTCAGCACGAAGAACACGGAGACCATGGCCGGACCGAGGTTGGCCAGCCAGGTCGTGGCGACGGTGGGTGGAGAGCCGGCGTGCCCGAGGAGCTCCTCGAGGTGATAGACGACGACGCCGAGCGCGGCGAGACCGCGCACGGCGTCGAAACCCGGGAAGTACAGCCGTGCCGCGGCGGGCCGAACGAGCTCGGTCGACGAACCGCCTGCGGGAGCGCCCGGGGACTCGTTCAGGCTTCGCGCAGGTAGCCCCAGTTGTGCAGGCGGTCGCTGTCTTCCACCCAGCGGTCGCCGATGTCGTCGCGGTAGTACATGTTGGGGATCGAGATGTTCTTGAGGCGCGCGTAGGCCTGGGCCTTGGCCTGGCCCATGGTCGATCCGAGCCCGACGACGCAGAGCACGACGCCGGAGGTTCCGGCGACCAGCCACTGGCCGTTCACCAGCTTGACGTCCTCGATGTGTACTTCCTCAGGCGTGCCGCGTTTGAAGAAGATCAGCGCCTCTCTCGACATCGACTCGAACGTGCCTTCGTCGTCGAACGGGTAGGGCGGCACGATGACGCGCACGCCGACCTGAAAGCCGGTCTTGGTCTTGAACTTCGTGCAGCGGCCGGCGGCGAGCTCGTGGAAGAACTCGCCGATCGGCGTGATCATGCCCTCCTGCTGGATCATGATCGTCGGGTAACCGAAGCGCGAGGTGAACTCGAGCGGGTAGATGCCGTTGGCGTTCACGATGCAGTTGAGATCGACGTACCCCACGAAGCCCTCTTCGGCGAGCTTCGGCGCCATCTTCGCGAGCGTCTGATTGAACAGGCGGTTGGGGGCGGTCCAGAACATCGACGTGCCCATCTCGCCGGTCGACGGCCCCAGGTTGCCGGGGAACAGCTTCTTGTGTTCGAAGTTGACGTTGATGGGGGTCGCGAATTCCTTGCCGTTGAAGAACCCCCCGACGGCCACCTCGACGCCGGTCACGCGCTTCTGGAGCTGGAACACCTTGATCTGATCGGCGAGCACGCGGCCGTACGCCTCGAGCATGCGCATGACGTCGGCGCCGTCGTCCTCCTCGCCCACGAACAGGCGGCGCTTGACGCCCTGCGCCTCGCCGGACGGCTTGATGACGTAGCGTGACGGGTTGTTGCGCACGTACTCGATGGCGTCGTCGAAGTTTTCGAATTCCTTGTAGAGCAGGATGTTCACGCCGTACTTCTTGAGCTCCTCCTGCCCGAAGGAGCGGTCGTCCTCGAGGCGATCCGTGTAGGGCGTGCCGCCCACCACGAGCTTGCCCTGCGCGCGCAGGGCCTGCGCGTCGGTCCCCTGGCCGAGAGTGTCGTCGAAGACGATGACGTCGGCCCACTCGATGTGCTTCTTCCAGTCGCGCACCTTCGGCACGAAGCCGTCACAGATGTCGCGCTCCTTGGGGTCGTCGATGTAGTACCGCACCTCGTGGCCTTCCTTGACCACCTGCCACGCGATGTCGCCGATCAAGCCCGACAGCGAAACGAACAAAAACCTGCGCTTGTCCATGCGTTCTCCGAGAAAGACACCGTCGTCGCGCATTGTAAGCGTTCGAGCGACGCACGCGCGCAGAAGAGCGCTCGAACATCGCAAGAGCCGAGGACACTCCCGCTGCTCGGAGGCTAGACCCCCCGCTTTTGCTTTTGCCTCCGAGCAGCGGGAGTGTCCTCGGCGCCGGCCGATCGCAGAGTCGTTCGCATGGCCCACTCCGCGGCCCACCACACTTCCGCTCGCCGGAGGCAAAAGCAAAAGCGGGGGGCTAGCCTCCGGCGAGCGGAAGCGTCCCCGGCTCGTGGAATCTCAATGTGATGCCTGGGCTCGTCCTATGATCGGTGCGATGGAGACGGCAACGCTGCTTCTCTGGCTCCTCGGAGTCGGGCTTTCGGTCGCGGGCGTGGTGGGGTGTGTGGTGCCGCCACTGCCAGGGCCGCCGTTGCTGTTGCTGGGCCTCATCTGCGCGGCGTGGGCGGAGGATTTCCGCAAGGTGGGCTGGCCGACGCTGCTCTTCATCGGCAGTCTGGCGGTGGTCGCGGTCGCGGTAGATCTGCTGGCGGGGCTGCTCGGGGCGCGGCACTTTCGAGCCAGCAAGCTGGCGCTGCTGGGCGCGACGCTCGGTGGCATCGTCGGACTCTTCTTCGGGCCGTTCGGCCTGGTGCTCGGGCCCTTCATCGGCGCCGCGCTCGGCGAGTGGATCGCGCGCCGCGACCTGCGCCAGGCCGGCAAGGTGGGGCTCGGGACGACGATCGGCCTGATCCTCGGCGCCGCGGCGAAGCTCGCTCTGGCGGTCGCGATGCTCTGCGTCTTCGCTTTCTCGTACGCGTTCTAGCGCGCCGTCAGCCCAGCGTTTGTTCGGTGCTCAGCTCCCGTGATGGGGCCATCCGAGCGGCGATCGCGAATCCGCACCAGAAGCTTGCCAGGAATCCGGCAAGCCATCCGAGCGTCACGCCCCAGCCCGGAAGGGTCGGCAGGCGCGCGACGAGGGCGCCGTTCGTGTAGCGCTGCCGGCCGTAGCCCACGATCGGCGCCTGGGGGCTCCACCACATCGGAACGTGCCCGCCCACCGCGAAGCGCGTCGCGGGATCCTCCGCCAAGACCCAGTCCGGCGCGGCACCGGCGAGCGGCGCGTTGATTGGCAGGCCGCCGGGTTCGAGGTGACCGGCGGCATACGGCGCGTCGCCGTTCGGCCGCGCCTCTTCCATCACGAAGTCCACCTGGCGGTACGTCGCGGCGTAACGGGCGTAGATGCCGGCGCCGATGGCTTCGCGCAGACAGTAGAAGCCGGGCCACGCGGCGAGGACGACGATCAACACGTGCGGCGAGAAGCGCAGGCGGGTGCGGAGACTGGCCCTTTCTTCGTCCATGGCGAGATTCTAGAAGGCCTGCCGCCGCGGAGGCGGGAGCGCTGTCCGGTCAGCGCGCCGGACTGCTCGTGACCGCTCGGAAGGTCAGCGTTCGGCTTGCATCGCGGCGAGATAGGCCTCCTCGAGGTTGGGCTCGACGGTCGTGCCGCCGAGAGACGCCTCGGGCGGCGCCACGGCGCGCACGCGCACGCCGTCGAGCTGGCGGACGCGTCGCGTGATCTGGTGCCGGCGCGCGAAGTCGAGGAGATCGCGGTCCGCGAGCACGACCTCGTGGACGCGACCGCGGGCTCGCGCCTGGAGCTCGGCCGCCGAGCCGTCGAAGACGAGCTTGCCGCCGCGCAGGACCAGCAGTCGGTTGGCGACCGCCTCGACGTCGCTCGCGATGTGCGTCGACAGGAGGACGATGCGCTCGCCGGCGGCGCGCAGCAGGATCTCGCGCAGCTGTTGCCGCGACGGCAGATCGAGCCCGGTCGTCGGCTCGTCGACGATCAGCACCGACGGCGCGCCCAGCAGGGCGACGCCGATGCCGAGCCTGCGGCGCATGCCGCCCGAGAAATCGCGCACGCGCCGCGCCGCGTGCACGCCGAGCCCCACGGCGTCGAGCAGCCGGCCGATCTCGTCCGTCGAGTCGCCGAGCGCGCGCGTTCGCGCCCAGTGGCGCAGGAAGTCCTCGGCGGTGAAGCCCGGATACGCGTTGAAGTCCTGCGGTAGGAATCCCAGCCGTCCGCGATAGGCATCGAGGACGTCGCGAGTCACGGTTTCGCCGCCGAAGCGCACGCTGCCGCGGGAGGGTTCGAGCAGGCCGACCAGCAGACGTAGGAGCGTCGTCTTACCGGCGCCGTTGGGACCGAGCAAGCCGGTGATTCCCGGGCGTAGCGTGAACGAGACGCGGTCGAGGGCCAGGAACCCACCGTAGCGTTTGACCAGATTTCGCGCTTCGAGCTCGAGCGGCGGTGTCGTGCTCCAGCGGCGCAGAGCGCGCTCGCGCGCCGACCGGCGGCGGTTGCGGACGTCACTCGTCGAGGCGGCGGCCGCGGGAATCGCGAGCAGGGCGAGCCCTCCCGCCGCGCCGAGCACCGCGGCACCGTGGCGTAGCACGAGGGCCCAGCTCGCGAGCTCCGCGGGCGGCGCCAAGGTGACCGCGGCGAGACCGGCGGCCGCGACGAGCCATGCCTGTCCGCTGGGGATCGATTCGAGGACGGTGCGATAGAGGCTCGGGCCGGTGGCACCGCGTGCGCCGCTCACGATCGAACCGGTGGCGAATGCGAGCGCGGGCGCGAGCGCCAGCGCCGCGGCGAGTGCTTGGTGCTCGTCGGCCGGTGCGCCGTCGAGGGCCAGAGCCAGGGCCAACGCCCCCGCACCGACGAGCGGCACGGCGACAAGGAGGGGAAGCCGCTTCCAGAACCGCGTCGTGCGCGCGGTCTTCCCGGACCACAGCGCGGTCGCGAGCAGCCAGACTCCACCGAGCGCGGCGAGCGTGGCCGCGAGACGCAGGTCGAGCTCGTCGACCGCGTAGCGATCCAGGACGGGCCGTTCGAGGATCGCGCCGTCGAGGGCCAGTCCGGCAAGCTCGGCGTCCACGCGGCCCCGGACCGCTCGCCGCACGCGTTCGTTGCTTCCCGGAACGTCGAACGCGACCGGCAGCACGAAGCGGCCGGCACGGCTGGCCAGGCGGTCGGTCAGGAGCTCGTCCGTCGCTTGGGTGAGGTCGCCGGCGACCAGGGCATTCGGGCTCGCGCCGTTCGTTGCCGCAGTGCCGTCCGGGATCGGCCGCTCGAGGAGCGCCGCGCGTTGCGGCGGCGGTGCGTCCTCGTCGACGCGGCCGGGCCACGCGAGGCGCATACCGAGCGTTCCCAGTCCGGTGAACGCAGGCTCCGCCGTGCTCCGCCCGGCGAGTGCCGCCGCCAACCGCGCCGCTCGGGGCGCGCCGAAGGCCACCGGCAGAGGAGCCAGCACCACGCGCTGGGTTTGTGCGCCCCAAGTGGGATGCAGGTGCGAGGACTTGATGCGCATGGCGACGAAGCGATCGCGGAGGGTGTCGTAGGCCGTCTGCAGGGCTTCGCCGTCGGCCGCCACCAGCCGCAGGTCATAGCTCTCGGCGGTCCAGGGCGACCGGGGGCGCGAGGCCGAGAGCGCGCCGGGCAAGGTGTCGAATAGGCCGGTCACCGCGTCGCTCTCGGCGCCGGGCCGCGTCTCGACCGCGCCGAAGGGCAATTTGCGCCGGAGCGCCGCGGCGAGGCGCAGCCTGGCTTCCGGCGCGCGCCAGTCCGACCGCAGACGGAGGCGCGCGAAGATCCGCTCGCGTTCGAGCGTGATCTCGATGTGCTCCACACCCTCGACGCGCCGGACCGCGGCCTCGATCGCCAGCGCCCGGTCGCGCGCTTCGGTCGGGGTCGTCGAGAGCGGCAGGTCGAGTCGGACGCCGAGATCGGACGGTGCTTCGGCGCCGTTCCCCGCCACCGGGCGGGCAGCGTCCGCGAAGAGCAGGAATATACCCACGGCGGCCGCGAGCACCCCGAGCCAGACGGCAGCGGGGTCGCGAAAGGCGGCGCGCGCGCGACGTGCGAGCCGGTCCGACGGTGATCGCGGCGCGGGCCTCGTACGCTCGGAAACGGAGCCCGGGACGCGGATGGCGGCGCCGGTCGCGGCGCCCGCGGCGATCAGCGCCGCCAACGCCGGGAGGCGCAGCCGATCGTCGAACCGTCCGCCGAGCAGGTACACGGCACCGCCGACGCTGGCGAGCACGAAGAGAAGAAAGGCCGTCCGCGAACGCGCGCCGCGGTGTCGATCGAGGCAGAACGGCAGGGCCGACGCGAGACCGAGCCCGGCCGTGGCCAGCGTGTCGGGTGTGACTGGAATGCCTACCAGGACGAACCCGAGCGTCGTGCCGACGCCGGTGAGTCCCAGCCACGCGGCGGCGCTCGCGGCCGCCACGGTCCAACGCTGACGTTCCGCACGGCTCGCGATCACGGTGAGAGCAAGAAGGAGTACGACGGCCAGAAGAGCGTTGCGCAGGGCAAGCCCGCGCCAGCGCGTCGCCTCGTCCTCGAGGACCACCGGCGTTCTCCCCGAGCGCGCGGAGGCAGGCGGGGAGCTCAAGGCGGCCGCCACGATCCAGGGCGCTCGGTCGCGGTCTCGGCGCACGGTGAGCAGCGTGCCGTCCTGTCGGTCGATCCGCGTCCGCTTCGCGACCGCTGCCGACTGCACTCGGATCTCGGCGAGCGCGTCCAGCCGGACCGCGCCGGCGGGCGTTGGGATGGCGAGCGCGGCGACGCGGCGCGCGAGCATCGCCGGAGTATCCACCGCACGAGCGTCGGGCGAGAGGGTGCTCGAAGGGAGGGTCCGATCGGGAGCTCGGTGGGCTGGCTGGCCGTGTGCCCGGCCATCCGACCCTTCCGCTGCGCCGTCAGGGTCCCCGGCTTGCCGCCGCGGGTCGGCGGCCGACGGCAGGACGGAGCCGGATCCGTTGGCGCGTTCGAACCGCACGGCGAGGCCAGCGCCTGCGACCGTCGGGGGTGTCAAGAAGCCGCGCACGGCCCCGCGGATCTCGTCCGCGAAGGGCTCGCTTCCGGCGCCGAGCAGGATCGTCAACTCGTCGCGCTGTGGCTCCTCGATCTCGACCGTGCGCACGCCCGGCGCAAGGCTCAGCCGATGAGCCAAAGCCTCGACGTCGTCGTGCCGCCAGGTCGGGTCGACGAAGTACCGCCGCACGACCGGCGCCGAGGCTTCGTCGGCCTGCACTTGGACCCGCCCGCCCAACGGCAGGGTCAGGCGCAACGGCGTCATGGCCAGATCCAAGGCTTCGGCGGCGGACTCGGTGTCGGCGCCGGGGGCGAGCGCGACGCGCACGAGGACCCGTCCGACGCTCGCTTCCGCCGCGACCTCGCGGACGCCGGGCTGGCTGCGGGCGATGCGTTCGAGGGGCGCCAGCCATGAGCGAGCCATCTCGTTCGGGCCAATCGGCGCCGCGAGGGCGACCTCCGCCCGGACGGTGTGGGGTGCGAGGTCGGCCGTGCTGTCCCAGTCGAGCGCGCTGAGCAAGCCGCCGACCATGGGCGCCGTCCCCGGCAGGCCGAGCGCGCCGAGCGTCACGAGAACGAGGAGGCATAGCGCCGACAGGCCGACTGCGCGGTGGAGGATCGCGGGCCACGTAAGGTGTGCCGCGAAAGCCTGCTCGCCGTCGCCAGCCGGCGCCGACCCGGCGCGCGAAGTCGGTAGCCATGCGGTGAAGCGGCGTAGCAGCGGCCAGGTACGGGTCGCGCCGTGGGGCTGTCGGGCGCGGGCGCGCTCCGCTTCGCCGGCCGCGGACTGGATCATCGCCCCGGTTCCGAGCCACGCCGATGCAGCATTGCCGCGACGATCCCGCCGAGCACCGCGACGGCGGCGAGGGCAAGACTCGGCCGATGGCGTCGAGAGCCCTCCGCATCGGCCGCGAGTTCGGTCGTGGAGGCCGCGACGACCTCGGCGCGGGCTCCGCTCCGTTCGAGCTGCCGGCGGACCTTCTCGGCGGACTCCGCCGAGGCGAAGCGGAGGATGGTCGCCGGCCATCCGTTGCGGCGGAGCAGCACAGGGTCGAGATCGACGCTCGGTTCGTCGACGAGCGCCGCGGCGAGCGGTACCGTGGCTTGGTGCGGCCCTGCGTGCACGGGCAACAGAGCGAGGCGCGGCACCCGCGTCGGTGCGAGCTCAGCGGATGGCCAGACGCCTGGGATCTCGACGCGGCCACAGTCGCGGCGACCGAGAGCCGCCGCGACGTCGGCGGCGATGGTCTGTCGGGTCGCCTCGTCGAGATCGGCGCGCAGGGCGAGACGGGTGCGCGCTCCTTCCTCGGGCAAGGCAACTGCTTGCACGCCGCTAGCCCGCGCGGCGGTGGCCGCCTGCGCGACGAGCCTGGCGAGGTCGTCCTCCCGGGCGGCGGACAGCCACAGATCCGCGGCGTCGGCGGGCTGGAGTCGAAGGCCGCGGGCTCGCAGCGTCGCGGTGACCTCGGTAGCGCGCACGGTGCGCGGGACGAGCAGTGCGCCGCGGGCCAGGGCGGGCACGCCGAAGGGCACCGAGGCATCGGGCGCGGCTCGTTCGGGGGCGGCGACCCACGTCGTCCAAAGTTCGGCGTCGTTCGGGGCGGATGCGCCGTCCGGCTCCTGGAACGCCGTCCGGAACGCCTCGTCGGACGCTGCCTCGAAGGCGAGCTCCCGTTCGTCGCCGTGCGCTCGGGGCAGGATTCGCAGCCCGGCCGGGGCGCGCAATGCGGCGAGCGCGGCGCGTGCCCTCGCCGCCGAGCCGTGAAGGCGCAGCAGGACGCCGGGCTCGCCGCCGGCGCGAAACAGCGTGCCGTCGTCGGTAGCCGCGAGCCGCGCCTCGGCGACGTCGCCGAGCGGAGAGACCGCGGCGCCGAGAGGCAGGGGCCAGCGGAGCAGCGCATCGAGCGACGCGATGCGCTCGCGCAGGCTCACCGGGCGGGGGATGCCGCCGTCCAGTACGCGCCCGGCCGCGCGCTCGAGGCCGATGTCGCAGAGCGCCGCCGCGAGGTCACCGGGCGTCGCTCCCCGCGCCGCGAGCTCGGCGGCGAGCGGCGTCACCAGCGCGCGCCAGCGGCTGGCGCCGATGACCTCGACGCGCTCGACGCCGCGCGCGGCGAGCAGGGCCGGTCGCAGGACGTCGAGCGCGAAACGGCTGCGCTCCGGCTCCTCGCCGCCGAGGACCGCGATGTCCAGCGCCACCGGGGTGCCGGCGAGCCGTCGGATCACGAGGTGGTCGCCGGCCACGCCGGCGTCGATCAGGCGACGCCGCAGCGCGAGTGACCAGGTGTCGTCGGCGCAACGCAGGCCGCAACCCGTGATCTCCAGGGAGAGCCGCGTCTCGCCGTCGCGCGTCGCCGTGCGCAGCTCGTGCACCGCCGGCCATGCCGCAAGAGCCGCCTCGGCCGGCAGGGTCACCTCCTGCAACATCGCTTCGGCACCGCGCCCGGAGTCGCGAACCGCGGCGACCAGATGTACCGCGTCTCGGCGCACGTCCGCCGCGAAGGCCAGCAACGCCAGGAGAGCGGCGATCGACGCCGCGACGGTTGCCGCGCCGGCGACGACCCCGTTTCGAGGCTGCCGGTCCGCGCTCATGAACCGCCGCCGGCGCCGTCGGCGCGCTCGACGACCACGGTTCCGGGCTGGAGGAGCGCCACGCCGCTCACGGCGACGCGATCGCCGGGTGCGAGCCCCTCGAGGACCTCGACGCGCCCGGCGCCGCGCGTGCCGAGCCGCACGACTCGGCGTGCGGCGCGCGGGCGCTCGGCGCCACCGGCGACCAGCCACACCGCGGCGCTGCCGGCGCCGGTGACGACGGCCTCTTCGGGAACGGTGAGCACGCCCGTTCGCTGGGCGAGCAGCACCTCCAGAAGTACGCCGCTTCCCGCGGGCGGCAGCGCCCCGGGGCTTTGGGGGCGGTGATCTGCCGAGCTCTCGGTCGGATCGGCGGAAGGCTCGGCCGCGAGCTCGGCCACGACGCGCAGCGTGCCTCCTGCGAGCGTGCTCGCCACCTCGCGGACGGTGGCCGACGCGAGCTGGCGCTGGCCATCCGCGGACAGCACGCGCGCCGCGAGGCCGGGTGCCAGGCGGACCTGGTCGCCGGCCGCGGCGGCGGCTTCGACTCGCAGCCCGTCGCCGATGGCCAACTCGGCGAGCGTCTCGCCCGCCGCGATCTCGCTGCCCGGCGCCACCACGCGGTCGACGAGCAGAACGCCGGCGGCCGGGGCTCGCAGCTCGAGACGGGCGGCGTCGGCCGCGGCGTTGCGGGCCCGCAGCCGCGCCGTCTCCGCCTGCATCTCGGCCCGCTCGAGGTCGGCGTGGGGGAGCACGCCGAGGTCGGCGCCGCGGCGGATGCGCTCGAGCTCCTGCTCGGCCGCGCGTTGCGCGAGCTGCGCCTCGCTCAAGCGCTCGCGGCTCGGCAGGCTGACGAGGGTCGCCAGGACCTCGCCGGCGCGCACGCTCGCGCCGGTTGCGAGGCCCTGGGCGAAGCGCCGCGGATAGGTGAGCGTCCCGGCGACCGGTGCCTGGAGCGGCCGGCGCTCGGCGTCGACCAGGGTACCGAGCAGCGTAAGGGCGGGACGCAGATCATGGCGCGCGAGGATCTCGGTGCGGACGGCGATCGCCGGTTCTTCGGCCGCGGGCTCACCCGGCGAACAGCCGGTGAGCGCCGCGGCGAGGGCGCCGACGAGTACGGCAGCGGTGGCGATGGCTCGGGTCGGGACGGGTCCAGGCATGAGGGCTCCGAGGTTGCGGATCAGCGCAGCAGCAGTGCCGTGCGCGACAGCCGACGGCGCGCGGCGAGCCAGAAAAGAAGGGCCGCCGCGACCAGGATCGCGACGTTACTCAGGGTGGAGACGGCGGTTTCGGCACCCGGCCAGAAGGCGCTGCCGCCGGTCGCGGCCCGCGGCCCCACCGGGACGTCGAAGCACCAGGCACCGAGGATCAGAACGGTGATGAAGATGGCGCTCCCGGCGGCGCCGGCGCTCTCGAGCCGCGTGGTCCAGAAGAGCGCCGCGGCGCCGACCACCGCGAACGCGGCCGCCGAGTGGAACAGCGCCGGCACGAGCGCGAAGCCAAGATCCGTCGCCCACCAGGTGAGAGCGAGCACCAACCACGCCTGTAGCAGCATGGCGCCGGTGACCGCGGCCGCCCTCGCCAGCAGATGCCGCGCGGCGTGCGGCGCGGTGAGCAGGAGATCGAGGCTGCCGGCGTCGCGCTCGAGACTGACGAGGTCGGCAAGCGCGGGCACGCCGAGCAGCAGGGCCGGCGCGATCACCACGGTGAGGTAGGCGGTGGCGGCACTCTCCCCGAGGCCGAGCAGGGCGTCGAAGAGCCCGGAGATCAGCAGCACGACGTCGGCCGCGAGAAAGAGGACCCAGCGGCCGCCGAGCTGCAAGCGCAGCAGGCCGATCGCCTGCCCGCACCACGCCCGCAGCGCGGCGGCGGAGACGCGCTGGGCCGTCACCGCGCCCCCGCGTCGAAATCCACGCGCTCCCGCAGGAGTCCAGGCGGCTCGCTCGCCCAGCGAAAACAGGTGCTGTCCGGGTCGAGCAGGACCGACTGCGGAGGGTTCGCGGTCTCGAGAGCAAAGCTCGCCGAAGCGCCGGCCGCCACCGCGACGCGGGTCTCGAAGGTCCCGGTCTCCGTCGTGACGACGACGGGACAATACGCCGTGCCGGTGCCTTGATTGACCACCCGGCCGGTGACGCGAAAGCCGCGTGGCAGCGCGGCCGATCGCGCCTCGGCGAGCGTGAGCTCGGGCAGGCCCGTCCCCGCGAGGTCGTCGCGGTAGAATTCGGCCAGATCCACCGCAGCCGTCTCGCCGATCGTCCGGATGAGCTCCGCGAGCGTACCGGGTATCTCGGGCGTGGCGGCGAAGAAGCGCGCCAGGCCGCGCTGCACGGGACCGCTGCCGGCGCGCGTCTGGAGCTCCTGGGCCAGGGCCAGCACCCGTCTCTTCCAGGACTGGTAGGACTGCGACTCCACGTCGAGCAGCGAGATGCGGTAGTACGCGAGGTCCATGCGCCGGCAGGAAATCGTGGCGCCTTCGTGCGGAGCGCGACCCAGGCGCCCGAGGACCAGCGCCCGTACGAGGCCCTGGATCACGGGCGCATCCGCGGTGGCCAGGCCGCGCCGGTTGAGCAGATCGCTGGCGACGCTGCCGGCGACGAGGTCGGCGACCGGCAGCCGGTCCTCGCGCACCAGCCAGCGCTCGGGCACGAACAGGAGCCGGCTGGCGCTGCGCGCCTCGTCGTCGCGCGCGCCGTAAGTGCTCCAGTCCGCGACGCCGTCGCGCGGATCGAGACTCCACGCCGGCGGGTCCTCGAGCAGCGCCGGCTGGGGTTGGCTCTCCGCGCCGGGCCAGGCGTTGCGTACCAGGGTCGGCAACGCGGCGAGCTCGTCGGCATAGGTCGTGGCGAGAGCGACATGCTGCGGCAGCGCGGCGAAGGACAGCGCGGGCTCGGGGACCGGCAGCAGATGGCCCCCGGCGACGCGCCAGTCGCGCAGGGCCATGGTGCAGGCCGCGTGCACGGAGCCGGAGCCGCTTGCGCCGCAGGCGTCGGCCAAGCGCACCGCGGGCGGCGCGGTCAGGTCGACGGTGAGCGCCGTGAGGGTCGGCGAGCGCTCCTCGGGGAGCACGTCGAAACCGCCGCCCTCGAGTGCCTCGCCGCGCGCGAGGGCGAACGATGCCGTCCGGGGCAGCAGGAACGCGTCGCTCCAGCCGAGCTCCAGTCGCTCGCGGTCGGCGAGCGGCAGCGTGAGCGAGCGCCCGAGATCGGGCAGGTCGGCGGCGAGGGAATGTGTGTGCAGCCGGAAGCGCCGCTCGAACGGCTCGCTTTCCCCGCCGGCGAGCGCCAGTCGCAATCGCGTCGGCGCGCCGACCGTGCGCGCCGAGAAGCGAACTTCGGCGCCCGCGGCGAGCGGTGGGTCGAGCTCGATGCCGACACGATCCAGGCGCCGCGTGACGCGCGCCGCGCCGCGATCGCTGCGTAGATCCGCGAGCGCGAGGCCGTCGTTGAGCGTGAACGCGAAATGACCCACCGGCGCGGCGCCGCGGTTGCGCAACGCGATCTCGCCCCGCATTTCGACCGTGCCGTCGCCGCTCACGCGGCCGTCGAGCCGTGCCGCGATCGCCGCAACGTCGGGCGGTGTCGGCGGCGGCCAGCCGGAGAGCTGCAGGGCGTGCATCGATACGAGGACTGCCTGATAGTGGTGGTCGCGCCACTCCCAGAACGCTCCGCCGGCGATGACCGAGAGCGCCGCCGCGGCGAGCAGCCGGCGATCGCCGCGCTCGAGCCGCACGTCCGGTAGCAGGCGCGGGCGCAGGCGTGCGGCGAGCCCGTGCCCGGGACGCGGCCGCCACGGCGAGAGATCGCGAGTGGTGCGACGAAAGTACGCCGCAGAAACGCCGAACAGGGCCAGGCAGCAGCAGAAGGGCAGAGCACCCGCGCTGGCGACGGCCGCTGCATACGGGCCCGCGGGCAGCGGCGCTTCGGTCGCCGGGATGACCGCGCGAAAGCCGTCCAGCCGGTACTTGGGCAAGGAGTAGGCGTAGTGCGTGATGCGGCTGCGCGCCGCGGCGGTGCCGAGCCATGGCCCGACGGCGAGCGAAGCCTGCCGGCGTACATGCCCCAGCGTTCCATTCACGGCGCCCGGGAGCAACGTCGCGACGGTCGCGAGCACGATCGCTCCGGGTACCAGCCCGTCGCCGATCATCCCGGCCGCGAGGGCCGCGGCGCTCGCGCCGAGGACCACCGGCACGACGAGAATCAACCACGGCCACAGCCAGTTGACGAGCGGCGCCGCGGGCGCACCGGCCAGGCGCGCGGCGACGGCGGCGACGAGCAGGGGCGCCAGGCTGAGCGGCACGAGGATCGCCACCTGCGCCGCGAGGCGCCGTAGGAGGTAGCCGGCGCTGGACAGCGGTCCGAGGGTGAGCACGCTCCAGGCTCCCGACCGCCGCTCGCGCACGATGCCGTCGAGGCCGAGCACGACGGCGAGCAGCGCGCTCGCGAGCGGCAGCAAGCTCAGCACGTCCGCCGCGTAGGTGCTGCCGCCGAGGCGCAGCGGGCCCCGTTGCGCCCGGGCAGCGATCACCGCCGGTGCCGAGGTGAGCGCGAGGTAGATGCCGACCGCGGTGCGACCGCGCAGCGAGCGCAGCAGCAGCCGCGCCTCCAGGCGCAGGAACGTGTCCCAGGTGCGGAGCGCGAACATGGGCTCTAGCGGACCCTGCGATCCTGAATGCGGCGGAAGCGGCTGAACGACGAGGCCGCGATGCCTCGCCGCGCGCCGTGCGGCACCCCGTACCCGCGGCGCGTTGGGGCGGAGATCTTTCGCCCGCAGCGGCCTCGTGGACAGCGCGCCGGGCATCGCACGCCGGCGAGGGGACGCGGGGTGACCTGCCGTCGACTCACGGCGCCGCCTCGCCCGCCGCGGTGGACGGCAGCTCGGCGCTGGAGTCGAGAGCCGCCAGGGCAGTGGCGCCGCCGAGCTCGGCGAGCAGAGCGGCATAGGCGTCCTCGAGATGCGGCGCGTGCTCCACCGCTCCCGGCGGACGCTCGCCGGCGCGCACCAGGCGCTCGACGCCGCCGCGTCCGTCGGCGCGCAGCCCCAGAGCCTGCGCCGTAGGCGGCACCGGCGCGGCCTCCGGCAGGCGCCAGAGCACGCCGACCGCGCGTCGCAGCAGCGCGGTCGGCGCGCCGTCGAAGCAGAGTCGTCCGGCCCATTGCACCGCGACGCGCGGGCAGGTGGCCTCGACGTCCTCGACGATGTGGGTGGAGAGCACCACCGCGGTGCGCTCGGCCACCTCGGCGATCAGATTGCGAAAGCGCATGCGCTCTTCGGGATCGAGCCCGGCCGTGGGCTCGTCGACGATCAGCAGGCGCGGCTCGTGGATGAGCGCCTGGGCGAGACCGAGGCGGCGCTGCATGCCGCCCGAGTAGGCGCCGGCGCGGCGCCCGCCGGCGCGCTCCAGTCCGACGGCTTCGAGCCACCGGTCGGCGCGGCGGCGGTGTTCGGCGCGCGAGCGATCCGGGCGGCGGAGCTCGGAGCAATGCACGAGGAACTCACGCCCGGTGAGCGCTGCGAGCGGGCGGAAGTCCTGGGGCAGGAACCCCAAGGCGCTGCGGATGGCCGGCCGGTCGGGCACGCGACTCGCGGATCGTTCGGAGCCGTCGGCGAGCTCATACCGGATGTCGCCGGCGGTGGGTTCGAGGGCCAGGACGAGCATGGCGAGCAGCGTGGACTTGCCCGCGCCGTTGGGTCCGAGCAGGCCGAACATGCCGTCGCCGAGGTCGAGGTCGACGTCCCGCACGGCCGCGGTGCCGTCCGGATGAACCTTGCACAGGCCCCGGGCGCGCAGCAGCGCCCGGGGGGCCGCGAGCTCCGTCTGGAGGCCCGCGAGCGCCGCACTCGCCAACGTCATTGCGCGCCGTCCGCTGCGAGGATGCCCGCCTGATCACCGGCGAACGGCCGCAGGAGAACGCCGTCGGGACGCAGATACCGCAGCTGGTCGTCTGTATCGACCAGCCAGCGCGCCGCGCGCCCGAAGACGATCGGCAGCTCGAAGCCATCGAGGCCGCGAAGATCCGCCGGCAGCACCCCTCGTGCGAGCACGGCCGCGGCGCCGGTGCGGAGATCGAGCTCGATCAGTCGCGACGCGCCGTCGGCCGTGTCCGACGAAACGACCAGCCAGAGATGATCGCGATCGGGCGTGCCGCTCACCCAGAGGCGACGCGGAGCTCCGGGCGCGGTATCGCCCACGTCGAGGTCGCGAAGGGTCGCCCCACGCCGGTCGAGCAGCGCGAGGCCGATGCCGTCAGCCTCGCGCCGTCGGACGAGGATGCGCCCATCGGCAAGGAACAGAGGGCGCAAGTGGCCGCGCACGGCGCTCCCGGGTCCGCTCACGATCGCCACGGGAGCCGCCGGCGTGCCGGGTTGGACTGCGATCATTCGCCAACCGCTCTGGTCGCGGACGAGCGCTCGCTCGCCATCGAAATCGGGGCGCAGATCGGCGGGTCCGGAAAGGGTGAGGTCGAGCAGTGCGCGATTGGCGCCCTGGCCAAGCTCCCACACGACGGCGCGCGCCTGCGGACCGTCGAGGTCGCGCAGCGAAAACACCCGCAGACGGTCGCCGCTCGGCCAGCGCAGGCCGGTGACGTAACCGGTGTCGTCGCCGCTGTCGATGAGCCGGCCGTCCGCGACTCGGTAGAGCAGGAAACGGCCGATCGTCCGGGCGGCCAGGTACTCGCCACGGGGCGAAAGCGTGAGATCGGTCGGCGGTGTCGCGAAGGAGATGCCGGTGCGGCGCGGCGTCTCCAGACCCCGGGCCGCGCGCGCGAGATCGAGGCGCCAGAGCGCCCAGTCGGCGCCATCGGGCTCGATCCAGGCCGCGCTCGTGCCATCGGCCGAGAATGCGATGCGTGAGGTGAAGCCTGCCTCGGGCGAGCCCGAACCGATGCGGATCGAGCGGCCGGTGGCAGGGTGCCAAAGGAACTGCTCGCCGAAACCCAGGCGGCCGCGCAACGGCCCCGCGATCGCGAGCCAATCTCCAGTGGGGGACGGCCGCGCAGCGGCGATGCTCTCGAGCGACGAAGGCTCCGCCGCCAGAGTCCATCCCGAATAGCCGACGAGGAGCAGAGTCGCCGGCACCAGCACGGTCCAGAGTCGCCGCCCGAGCGCGGCGCGCGCCGCGCCGAGATCGCTGCGGCCTTCGGCGAGGGCCGCGAGGTGACCAGCGATCAGCGCGCCGAGCGTCACCAACGCGAGACCCCCGAGTCCGGCGGTCAACGGACCGTTCGCTTGGTCGCGAGACAGACGCCGCGCCGCCACCGTGGCGAGGACGAGAGCGCCGGCGACGGCCGCGAGGTCGAGTGGCAGGAGCCGCGAACGCGCCCGGATGGCGATGGCCAACGTGCTCGCCAGCAGCGGCAGGAGCAGCAGCGAGCCCACGATCGCGAACGTCACCAGGGTGACGTTCGCGCCGGCGAGGAGCTCGAGATTGCCGGCCAGCGCCGCCGGGCCGAGCAGCAGGCACGCGGCGCCGGCGAGCGTCGCGAGCAACGCCAGGTACCGCGCCCAGAACAACGCCGCGGTCGCGATCGGGCGCGCCAGGAAGAAGCTCAGCCGGCGCTCGGCGAAGTCGCGCGATAGGAGATCGCTGCCGAGGAAGAGCGCGAGCAGCAGGAGCGCGAGGCCGGCCACGAGCGGCGTCGCCGCGGTGCGCACCTCGGCGGCGGATTGGCCGTGCGCTGCCGGCAGGAGAGGCAGCAGGAAGGGCAACAGGCCGAGGAACAAGCAGCTCGCGAGCAGCGCGCCGCGGCCGCGCAGATGGAGGCGAAGCAGGGCGGCGAAGGCCTTCACAGCGGCGCCTCGCCGGTGAGGCTGACGAAGATCTCCTCGAGGGAGAGCGTCTCGGCTTCGATCGCGATTTGACTGCTCACGACAGCGAAGCGCTGAGCGTCGAAGCGGCTGACGATCGCCTCGCGCCCCCAGGCCAGAGTGCGCACCTGGAGCGGGGCATGGGGCGCGAAGTGCTCGTCCCCCAACGATGCCGGGCCCCGCAGGCGACGGAATCGCCGGCGCAACTCGTCGATGTCGTCGTCGACCTGCAGGCGCCCGCCGGCGAGGATTCCCACGCGCTGAGCGATGCGCTCGACGCCGGCCATGTCGTGCGAAGCCAGCAACACCG
>WBZN01000712.1_pt1 | contig 23050 bp, 17 predicted proteins | sample 5204281 | NCBI WGS metagenome assembly WBZN01 (sample SAMN12344347, study PRJNA552823) | activated sludge metagenome | biome: Activated sludge suspended growth; feature: Nitrification reactor; material: Wastewater; isolation source: activated sludge from nitrification reactor of wastewater... | reverse complement strand
CCTCGCCCGCGGTGTCGCAGGGCGCTCCCGGCGCGCGCGCCTCGGTGAGGAGCAGCGCGTCACCGCTCGTCCAGGCGGCGGGCACGTCGGCGTCGTCGAGCCAGAAGCGCAACCGTGCACCGGCCGGCTGATCGACCCAACGCAGCTCGGCGCCGAGCGCCGCGGCCGCGACGTCGCAGGCTGATCGGAGCACGCGCGCCGAAGCCGCGTGCTCGGCGGCGACGCGGAGCGCCAGGGCCACCGGCTGCGCGCTTGCCGTGCTCAGAGCCGATTCCTGGCCGAGCGCCACGGCGACGCGATCGCCTTGCGGCGTCGCCGTCACGCCGCCCACGGTACCGCCGGCCGGCACGGCCAGGGTCTCGAGGACGCTCCGCTCGCGCTCACTCGACTGCACGAGCGCGCGCACCGTCCCACCCTGCCACGGACCCGCCTCGACCAGGGTCCGCACGGGCTCGGGCGCCGCGGCGGCCTCCACCCACGAAACGGCGTGCCGCAGGGCTGGACGCTCGCCGCGCAACTCCGCGAGTCGCGCCCGCGTCCGGACATGCAGCTCGACGCCTGCCGGGGCCTCCACATCGGCCTCGGCGAGCAGCGACCAGACGTCCGGGGGCTCCGCCATCGGTCCGGGATCGTCGGACGGCAGACCGGGCGCGAGAAAGCGAACGGCGGCGGCCGCCGCGCGCAGGCGCCGCAGGTCCTCCGCGGCCTTTCCCGCGGCAGGCGGCAGGCCGGGCTCGAGCAGCAGCCAGGACGAGCCCGGCCGCGCAACCTCCGGCGACTCACGCCACAGCCCGGCGAGCGCCAGGGCCACGACCGCGAGCAGCGCGGCACGCAAGGCGAGCAACGGCAGATCGCTCGGACGCAGGCGCCGGCCGCGCAGGCTGAGCTCCGCCTGCAGCAGGCGCGTACTGGCGAGCGGCACGCGCCGCCCACGGCCGCGGCTCAGCAGATGCAGGGCGACGGGCAGCGCCACCGCCGCCAGAGCCCACAACCAGAGGGGAGAGAACGCGTGCATGACGATCGCCTACGGCAGCAGCCGGCGGCGCTGCAGGAAGCTGCGCAGAGCTTGGTCGAGCGGCTCGTCGGTCGCGATGCGCTGGTACGCGACGCCGTGCTCGAGCAGCACCCGCCGCCAGTCCTCGAGCCACACGTCGAGGCGTTCGAGATAGCCGGCGCGCAGGCGCTCGGCGTTGCCGGCGATCGCCTCGCCGGTCTCGCGATCCTCGAATACCGCATCGCCGGCGTAGGGAAACTCCAGATCGGCGCGCGCCATGACGTGCAGCACCAGCACCTCGTGGCGCAGGGCACGCAGCGTGAGCACCGTGCGCCGCAGCTCGTCGTCGCGCTCCCACAAATCGCTCAGCACCAGCACCAGCTGCCGTCCGCGGCGGCGCGCCAGATGGGGCAGCACCTCGTCCACCGACGGCCAGGCTCCCAAGGGTTCGAGGCTCTCGAGCAAGTCGAGCGCACGCGTCAAGGCGTGCTCCCGGCGGCGATCGTCGACGTCGAGGACCGCGCCGCCCGACACCGCGTGCAGGGCCAGCGCATCGCCCTGGAGCGTGATCAGGTAGGCCAGGGCGGCGGCGGCGAAGCGCGCGTACTCGAACGCCGAGAGCGACGCCCCGCCGGGTCCGGCGGCGCCGACGCCGCTCGCCATCGACGCCGACGCATCCACGAGAATGCGGATGGTCACGTCTCGCTCGGTCTCGGCCTCGCGCACGAAGAAGCGGTCCGAACGCGCGTACACCCGCCAGTCGACGCGCCGCGGATCGTCCCCCGGGCCGTAGCTCCGGTACTGACTGAACTCGGCGCCGGCACTGGGGCGCGGGTCGACATGCAAGCCGGAGAGGAAGCCTTCCACCACGGTCTTGGCGACCAGACGCAGATCCTTGATTCCGGCGAGGGTCGACGGATCGAGCAGGCGCGAGGCGGGAAGGGTCACCGGTTCGCGACCTCCGGCGCCGCCCTCACTCCCAGCCCTCTCCCGCGCCGCGGGAGAGGGAGCCCCGGGACGAATGGGGGAGCTGATCTCGGACGTCTCATCGCACGCTCAATCAGGCCCCCTCGCCCGCGCCGCGGGAGAGGGGCCAGGGGTGAGGGGCCCGCCTCACCCCAGCGGACTCTTCGGGACTTCGACCTCCGCGAGCAGGATCGCGACGAGGGCGTCGGGCGTCACGCGTTCCGCCTGGCCGCGGAAGTTGATCAGCACGCGGTGGCGCAGCACCGGCGCGGCGAGACGGCGCAGGTCCTCGAGCGTGACGGCGAAGCGACCGGCCAGCAGGGCCGCCGCCTTGCCGGCGAGCACCAGCGACTGTCCGGCGCGCGGGCCGGCACCCCATTCGACGTGCTGCTTCACGGCCGCGACCTCGCTGGTCGCCGGGCGCGTGGCGCGCACCAGCCGGCCGGCGTAGTCGAGCAGCGCGTCGCTGACGTGCACCTCGCGCACCAGGTGCTGGAGCGCCAGCACCTCGCCGGCGCCGAGGACCGGCTGCACGTCGGGCGCCGCGGTGCCGGTCGTCGACGAAACGATGCGGCGCTCCTCCTCGGCGCTCGGATAGCCGACGCGCACGTAGAGCAGGAAACGATCGAGCTGCGCCTCGGGCAGCGGGTAGGTGCCGGCCTGCTCGATCGGGTTCTGCGTCGCCAGCACGAAAAACGGCCGCGACAGGCGATGCGTGGTGCCCGCGTAGGAGACCGCCCCCTCCTGCATTGCCTCGAGCAGCGCCGCCTGGGTCTTCGGCGGGCTGCGGTTGATCTCGTCGGCGAGCACGAGATGCGCGAACACCGGCCCGGGCTGGAAGCGGAAGAACCGCCGGCCGGTGGTGTGGTCCTCCTCCAGCACTTCGGTGCCGAGGATGTCGCTCGGCATCAGGTCGGGCGTGAACTGGATGCGCTTGAAGTCGAGATCGAGCGCCCGCGCCAGCGTGCGCACCATGAGCGTCTTGGCCAGGCCCGGCACGCCCTCGAGCAGGCCGTGGCCGCCGGCGAGCAGGGTCACCATCAGGTGATCGAGCGTCTCTTCCTGCCCGACGATCACCTTGTGCAACTCGGCGCGCAGCGCCGGCAATCGGGCGAGCAGCGCCTCCACGGCCTGCTGGTCGGCGGGCAGGCCATCCATCGTCGGGATCAACGGTTCGGTCATGTCTCGGATCTCATTGGGTCAGGGCCAGCATCACGACGTTGACCCCGAACTTGGTGTTGTCTTCCGCCAGCCAGCGCTTGTTGCGATAGTCGTAGTCCCACTCGCAGCCGTAATCCTTGTTGCTGTACAGCACGCCTACCCTGCCATCCACCTCGATCACCTTGAGGTAGTCGTGCACCAGGTCGTCGCCCCAGCCGTTGAGCTCGAACGTCGTCGCCGGCGGACCGTCCTCGAAGCGAAAGAAGCTCGAATACAGCGCGTGCTCCTTGCCGATCTTGCGCAGCGCCGACGGCCCGAAGAGATCCGCCATCTCGGCCTCGAACGACTTCGCGAACAAGCCGTCGATGTCGTGGTTGCAGTCGTCGACGAACACGAAGCCGCCGTTCTTCACCAACCGCTCGAAGTTGCGCTTCTCCTCCCGCCCGAACGCCACCAGGCGGTGCCCGGCGAGATATGCGAACGGCACGTGCAGCACCGCGGGATCCGCCAGCGACAGCACGCGCTCGCGGGGCTCCACCCGCAAGGTGGTGTACTCGACCAGCGAGTTCAACAGGTTCGCCGGCATGCGCTGGTCGACGTCCCAGTCGCCCGAGTCGTAGCGCAGCCGCACGAATTCGAAATCGCTCACGCGCTGGTCGATTCCGGATCGTGAAGCAGTTGGTCTTGCGGAACGCCGACCAAAGACCCCGGCGAAGCCAGCAGGCGCTCAACCAACTGCTTCACGCGTCCGATGCCTAGACCGCGTCCGACAGACTCGAGAACGTGAAGTCCCGAATCCGCATCGGCGGCACCATCACCTCGTTGACGCCCTCGCCGGCGATGCGCTGGGGCGCGGCCATGGCTTCGAGGTTGTTCAACATGATGACGGGGCTCTCGTTGAACCGCATGTTCTTGATCGGGAACGAGATCTTGCCGTCCTCGATGAAGAACGTCCCATCGCGGGTCAAGCCGGTCACCAACACCGTCTGCGGGTCGACCGGCCGGATGTACCACGTGCGCGTCACCAGGATGCCGCGCTTGGTGTCCTTGATGAGATCCTCCGTCGTGCCGGTGCCGCCCTTCATGATGATGTTGTTGGGGAACGGAATCGGCTTGGTGCCCTGCTTCTGCGCCCAGTAGCGCCCGGTCGGCAGGCTCTTCACCACGCCGTTCTCGATCCAGGCGATCTTCTCGCAGCGTTGGCCGTCGCCCGCCCAACCTTGCACCGGCACGTCGGCGTCGGTCGGATCGGAGTAGATGGTGACGCGCTCGTCGAGGATCTTCTCGCCGAGCTTCGTGCCGCCGCCCTTCTTCGACAGGAAGCTGCGGCCCTCGTCGGCCTGTCGGGCGTTCATGTTGAAGAACATGTTGGCCAGCAGGTCGATCGACGCCGCCGGCTCGAGGATCACGGTGTACTTGCCGGGCTCGATCGCCTTGGCCTCGCGCGAGCCGAGCGCCTTCTGCAGCGCCACCTGCGAGGCTTCGCGCGTGTCGAGGCGAGCGATGTCGTCGACGTCGCGCATCGCCCAGCCGGAACCCAGGCCGTCCTCGGTGCGCATGGTGACGGTGAAGTTGGCGTTGGTCGAGGCGTAGTACGCGAACAGGCCCTTACTGTTCATCATCGACTGGAAGCCGGCGGTGTCGGTCAGGAATCCGGCCGCCACGGCCTTGTTGGCCCGCGCCGGCTCGATGCTATTGCCGGCCGCGGTGGCGCGGTATTCCGGGTCGATGCGGGCGGTCGACTCGAACCAAGCCTTGCCGTCGACGTACGGGCCCTGCGGACCGAGAATCTCCATGAACTCGGGGCTCTCCGGCGCCAGCTTCGCGAGCTCCTCGGCGCGGCGCACGACCTTCTCGAGCGACGCGTCGTCGAACTCGTTCACCGTCGCCGTGCCCTGCTTCTTGCCGTAGTTGCACTGCACGGCCAGGGTCATGTCGTCCACGACGCCGGACGTCGACACCGTGTTGCGTGCATAGCGCACGTTGCCGACCCGGCTGCCGTTGAGGTTCGCCTCGCAACCGTCGGCCTTGGAAAACGCGACCACCTTCTTGAGGATGGCGCGCGCTTCGTCTTCCTTGAGAATCGTCATGAGTGTCGTCTCCAATCGGCGGCGGCGCCAGCGGCGCCGCCAGCGAGTCAGCTGAGCTTGCGCTCGGTGTTGATCACGTTGACGCCGTTGAAGCGCGCCGTCGAGCTGCCGTGCGACACCGCGCTGATCTGGCCGGGCTGGCCCTTGCCGTCGAAGAACGAGCCGTTCATGCGGTAGTCCTTCTCGTCGCAGACCTGCACGCACGAGTTCCAGAACTCCTGCGTGTTCGACTGGTACGCCACGTCCCGGAGCATCTTGGTGATCTTGCCGTTCTTGATCTCGTAGAACAGCTGACCGCCGAACTGGAAGTTGTAGCGCTGCTGGTCGATCGAGAACGAGCCCGCGCCGACGATGTAGACGCCGTTCTCGACGCCGCCGATGAGCTGGTCGACCGAGAGCGGGTCCTTGCCCGGCGCCAGCGAGACGTTCGCCATGCGCTGGAACTGCACGTCGCTCCAGCTCTGCGAGTAGCAGCAGCCGTGGGATTCGTTCTGGTCGATGACGTGCACCTGATCGCGGATCGCCTGGTAGTTGACCAGAATGCCGTCCTTGATGAGGTCCCAGCGCTTGGTCTTCACGCCCTCGTCGTCGTAGGCCACGGTGCCCAGGGCGCCGGGTTGCACCTTGTCGGCGAAGATGTTGACCGCCTTGCTGCCGTAGTTGAACGACTTGCTCTTCCACTTGTCGAGCGTCGCGAAGCTGGTGCCGGCGTAGTTGGCCTCGTAGCCCAGCACGCGATCGAGCTCGGTGGCGTGGCCGACCGACTCGTGGATGGTGAGATAGGTGTGCGAGGGGTCGAGAACCAGGTCGTACTTGCCCGGCTTGACGGAATCGCAGGTGTGCATCTCCTTGGCCTGCTTGGCCGCGGCGATGGCGTCTTCCATCATGTCGTAGCTGTTGCGATAGCGCGTGGTGACGCCGGCGACCTTGTCCTCGGGCTTGGCGTCCATGTACTCCCAGCCCATGCCGACCGGCGCCGAGAGCGACTGGCGGGTCTTGAACTTGCCCGACTTGGCGTCGATCACCGTGACGCCGAACGTCGGCCACAGTCGGAAGATGTCCTGGTCGATGTACGAGCCGTCGGTCGACGCGAAGTACTTCTGCTCGTTCACGAGGAAGAGCACCGAGTTCACGAAGCTCGCGCCGGCCTTCTGCGCCGCGGCGTTCACACCCAGCAGCAGGTCCGCCTTGTCCTTGATCGGCACGTCGAAGGCGTTCTTGGTGATCGGCGTGCGCCAGGTCACCTCCCCAACGCCCTTGACCGGGGCGAGCTGCACCGGGTCGGTCTGGAACTTGGAGTTCGCCTTGGCGATCGCCGTCGCCGCCTCGGCCGCTCTGGCGATCGAGTCAGGCGTGAGCTGCGAAGTGGCCGCGAAGCCCCAGGTGCCGTTCGCGACCACGCGGACGCCGGCGCCGTAGGACTCGGTGTTCACCACGTTCTGGACCTTGTCCTCGCGGGTGACCACGAACTGGTTCAGATAGCGCCCGATGCGCACATCGGCGTAGGTCGCGCCCTTGGCGCGGGCGGCGTTGAGCGCGACGTCGGCCAGGGCCTTCTTGTCGGCGCTCGGGATCGGGGTCGTCGCGCCGAACAACGACTTGGGGAACCCGAACACCGGGATCACCATCGTGCCGACGCCGACGCCGCTCAGTTGAAGGAACTTTCGTCGATCCAAGGCGATTCCTCCTCCGGCTGGTTACGGTCTAGTCGGAGGATACGCGGAACTCGGCTCTAAGTTGCGTACGGTCGGGCGAAAGGGGCGGGCGGTGGGCCCGGCGCGACCGGCGGCACCGGCAGCGGGATCGCGGTCCGGAAGTCGGCGTTCGGACCCGTTTTCCTGCCGCCCAACCTCTCGCTCAGCGCAAGCCGAGCCGCGAGGCCATCGCCTCGTCGCTCGGGCGCTCCGGCAGCGGCGGGACGCAAAGCGTGGTGCGCAGCGTGATCGGGGCCTGTCCGAGCCCGGACAGCGCCACCGGGCGGATCACCGGCTTGCACACCGGATACGGCGTGGCCTCGTAGACGATGACCTCGTGCTCGGCCGGGTAGGTCTCCCGCAGCGCTTCGGCCAGCACCTCGACGCCGTCGCGGTTCCAGATCGCGGTCTTGCGGAAGTCGCGTACCCCGATGGCGCCCACCTGCCACAGCACCAGCAGAGAGCAGGGATCGAAGACCCGCCGGCGCAGCAGAAAGTCGGTAGCCTCGAAGCTCTGGCAGCCGCGGGTCCCCGGATCGAGGCCGAGGTCGGCGAACAGGCAGTCCTCCGACGAGATCCCCGGCAGCATGCGCGCCGTGTACCCCTCGGCGCGGGCGATGGCGATGGCATCGTGCGACGGCTGCACGAACACGCCGGGATGGCCGTAAAAGGCCGCGCACACGCGCTTGCCCGCGCGCACGGGAGCAAGCATGCGCTGCACCATCTCGGCGTACGTGGCGGATCGGTCGCGGCCCTCGGCGTAGCTGTCGTAGAGCGATTCAGCGCTCGGGTTGAGGCCGCGCAACCACTCCTGCGTGATGCTGTCGTGCACGAGAACGAAGAGCTTTTCCGCGTGCTCCATCGTGGACAGGGCTTCCTGCGTGACTTGGCCCGCGAGCAGCATGCCGGTTCCCACACACGTCAACGAGCCACTCGCCATGGCAGCCTCCCAGATGCAAATCCCGCCGTGCCGCCCCTAAGTCCTTGACAGGCGGAGAATACGGGGAGCAGACTCGATTGCGGCATTATTTCTTGGTGGACGTCGTCTGGGAGGGCTCATGGCCAAGCAAGACCTGCAACACCTGCTCCTCGCGTTGTCTCGCTTCTCCGATGTCCAGAGCGCCTTCGCCACCGACCCCGAGCGCGTCATGACCGAAGGGAATCTCTCCGCCGAGGAAAAGGGACTCGTGCGGGCGAAGGACGCGGACAAGATTCGCGCCTACCTCGGCGACGATGCGGCCGCGGCGATGATCAAATTCCAGGCTGACGACTAGTCGGCAGGCGGAGCGCGCGAAGCAGCGCGCGAAAATCGGGCCGCGAGCGCAGGGAGTCGTAGTCCACGGAGACTCCGATCCAACCGAGCGTCCACTCCCTCTTGGAGAGACCAGCCTGGAGCCATTTCATGGCTTCATCCGCCTGATTGGACTCTGCCAGCAGTCCGGCCACGACCCCGGTCTTGGGTCCGCCTGGCTCCTCCTGCCTGGCGAGCGAGCTCGCGACCCACCGCAGCGTGGCCTCGTAGCCTTGGCTACGTAGCCGGCTCTCGATTTCAGGTCTGAGCTCAGGCCAGCCAAATCCCGCGATGTACTCCGCGAGCTCGCGCCCGCGTTCCGGCTCCCGTGCGGTCTTGCTGTAGAGCAGCCACAAGTAAACGTGCGTCGGCGAGTACTTGGGATCGAGCTTGAGGGCTTCCAGGAGAATCTTCTCGCCTTCCGCGAAGCGGCGCTCGAAGACCAGCTCGATGCCCACGTCCGCGGCGATGCCGGCCGACAGTGGGTCCAGCTTCCTGGCGAGCTCGATTTCTCGCAGCGCTTCGGCCGGGCGCCCCTGGCACGCCAGCCACATCCACAACCGATGCCGCGCGATGGCCGAATTCGGGTCGAGCTCCACGGCGCGGCGGATCTCCGTTTCGGCGGCTTCCCACTCCCAGCGATTGAGATGCAGCGTGCCGAGGGTCGCATGCGCCTCGCTCAGCCGATCGTCGAGCTCCACCGCCCGCTCGGCGGCTGCCTGCGCGCGACGGAAGACATCCGGCGTGGCGGCATGGAACGACCCCTGCCAGTCGAGCGAATCGGCCAGCCCGACGAGCGCCGGCGCGAAGTTCGGATCTTTGGCGATCGCGAGCTCGAAATACGACTGCGCTTGGCGCTGCGCCTCCTCGCTGAACTGCTGCAGATAGAACTTGCCCTGCAGGTAGGCCTCGTAGGCCGCCGGATCGATGGCGCGCGCGCTCGACTTCGGCGCCGCCTCGGCGGCCTGCGCGGGCACTCCGGCCGCCTGGCCGACCGCGCTCGCGACCATGTCCTGCAGCGCCGGGGACTCGCCGAAAGAGCGCTCGAAGGTGCCGGACCACAGCGTCGTCTCCGGGTCGGCGCGCACCACCTGCACCGTCAGGCGGACCTTGTCGCCGAGGCGCGACACCGAGCCCTCGGCGATGTAGTCGACGCCGAGCTCGGCCGCGATCTCCGGCAGGCGCAGCGAGGTCGTCTTGTAGTGCATCGCCGAGGTGCGTGAGATCACTCGCGCGCCCTTGAGTCGGGCGAGCGCACCGATCAGGCCGTCGCTCATGCCGTCCACGAAGTAGTCGGCCTCGCCGGAGTAATTGCGCAGCGGCAGGAAAGCGATCGCCGGCAGATCCCGGCCGGCGCCCGGCAAGGCGGCCGAACGCGTCGCCATGGCAGTGCCACGAGGGGACGTCGACGGCCTGCGCCAGGCGAGCGACGCCAACCCGGTCGCGGTGAGGGCACCGACCAGCACGAGGGACGAGAGCGCCACCCGGCGACGTCTCCCGACCGGCAGCGCCGCGGTCGCGCTGACCCGCCGCAGCAGGCTGCGGGCGCGGCGGCCGAAGCCGCTGCTCAGGATCTCGTCCGTGCGCAGCGCGGTCGCGGCGGCGTCGAGCGCCCGGTGGAGCTCCGCCGCGGTCTGGTAGCGATTGGCCGGCGACTTTTCGAGGCAGCGCCGCACGATGTCGATCAGCAGCGGCGGCAGCTTCGGGAGACCGCGCTCGAACGCCGGCGGCGCATCGCGCAGCACCGCCGAAATCAGCTCGGCGCTGTTGGCGGCCGGAAACGGCGTCGCGCCGGTCGCCATCTCGTAGAGCACGGCGCCGAACGAGAAGATGTCCGAGCGCGCGTCGGCCGGGCGGCCCTGGAGCTGCTCCGGCGTCATGTAGGCCAGCGTTCCGACGACGCGGCCCTCGGCGGTCTGGCTCTCGTGCGGCAGGCCGTGCAGCGCAGTCACGCCGCCGTCCGCGAGCTTCGCCAGTCCGAAGTCGAGAATCTTGGGCCGGCCTTCGGCGGTGACCATGACGTTGCCGGGTTTCAGATCCCGGTGCGTGATGCCGCCCTCGTGTGCCGCCCGCAGCGCATCGGCGAGCGGCACGGCGAGGCGCAGCACCTCGGCCAGCGGCAGCCCGGCCTCCGGGATCAGGTCGGAGAGCGTCTTGCCCTGGACGTACTCCATGATCAGGAAGTGCAGGCCGGATGCCTCGCCCACCGCGTGGAGGGTGACGATGTTGGGATGGTTGAGCGCCGCCACCACCTTCGCCTCGCGCTGGAACCGCCGCAAGCGTTCGGGCTCGCGGGCCATTTCGCGGGGCAGAACCTTCAGCGCCACGCGCCGCCCGAGGTGGGCGTCCTCGGCCAGGTACACTACTCCCATGCCACCCTGACCCAGCTTCTCCAGGATGCGGTAGTGATCCAGCGTCGAGTGCAGGAGGTCGATCATGACCCAGGGCCGCGTTGCCCTACTCTAGCCCCAGTTGGGCCCGTTGAAGTCCTCTCGGCGGCCCATCCGTCCCACGGTCGGGCCCGCGACACCGTGGAGTCAGGGAGGTGGTCAGGTGGTCCGTCGCCGGGCCGGCCGCGAACGCGCTCTGCCGCCGCCGGCCGCTGCCTCCTGAACCGGCGTCCGCAGGCGCGACGGCGGCACGCCCCACTCGCGGCGGAAGGCGTTCGTGAAGTGGCTGTGGTCGGCGAATCCCAGGTCGAGGGCGAGTCCGGTGAGATCGGCCGCGCCGCGCGCCAGGCGGTCGGCCGCGAGGCGGCTGCGCAGGATCCCGAGATACCGCCTCAGGCTGAGTCCGGCCACCGCGCGGAAGGTCCGCGAGAGGTGAAACGGTGAACAGTCGAACTGCCGGGCGAGGGCGGCGAGGCGCGGCGGGGCGTCGAATCGCTCGTTCAACACGAGCTTCGTGGCCTCCACCATGTCGCGATGCCGGCCCCGTTTGGGTTCACCCGCCCGCCCGCCTTCGCGCCGCCCCGGCAGCGCCGAGACCGCGGCGTCGATGAGCTCGGACAGGACGTCCTCGACGGCCAGCCCCGGCGACGAACCAACGGCGAGGCGGTGCAGCATTTCGTAATGCAGCCGAGCCGCGCGGCGCTCGTTGAACGCGTGACCGCCGGCAAACGGCGCCTCCGGCCGGCGCTCGGCGGCTGGATGGGCGCGCAACGCGGCATCGATCGCCACGGCCGGCGCGAGGGTGAGGATGGTGCAGTCGTCGCCCCCCGCGATCGGATGCGCGTAGCGGTACGGCTCGCCGGCGTGGAAGAAGAGGATGTGATTGGCATCGGCGAGCACCGCCTCGCCGCGGTGCTCGCGGCGGAAGACGCCGCGGCGCACGAACACGATGCTGTGGGCCGGATTGGGCTCTTCTTCTCCCCGGTCGCCCGCAGAGGCTCGGCAGCGGAACTCCGACACGCTCACGCCCAGCGACTCGAAGAGCAAACGGCGCCGATGCGCCGACGGACCAGGGCAGGACGTAAGACTCACAGCCGGCAGCCTACGTCAGCCCAGAGGCCCTCGACTTGCGGTTTCTTGCTCGCCGTCTCACTACCGGCGCCGCCGGCTGAGCCTGCCGAAGCCAGCAACTCGCCAACGGTGCCGCGGGGGCCAAACCAGCATCTCGCCAACGTTCGATAGTCAGCCGACTGCCTCATGTTGCTGGCTTCGACAAGCTCAGCCAGCGGCACCGGGATTCCAGACCGCGAGCAAGAAGCTGCAAGCGGTCGTGATCCGCGACTTTCTATCCTGCGGCCAGATCGCGGCCAACACCGGACCGCGATCTCCGGAGGAACTGCCATGGCCAACGTTGGCCCCGGTCTCGTCGAGGCATCTACCTTCCTGGTTGCGCTGCCCGCGGAGCAAGCCGCGCCCGATCGCGCCGCCGTGCCCGATCTCTACGGTTTTCTCATCGGCGCCTGGGATGCCGACGTCATCGACCACCTGCCGGGGGGCAGCGCCCGCCGGCAGAGCGCCGAGATGCACTTCGCGCGCGTCCTCGAAGGCCGGGCCGTACAGGATCTCTGGATCGTCCCGGCGCGGCGCGAACGGCCGCCGCAGTCTCCAGCGGGCAATCGCTACGGCACCACGCTGCGCTTCTGGGATCCCGCGATCGACGCCTGGCGCGTGACCTGGACGAATCCGGTCACCGGCATCGAGAACCGTCTGGTCGGCCGCCAGGTCGGCGACGACATCGTGCAAACCGGCTCCGACCCCGCGGGTCGGCTGATCCGCTGGGTTTTCGCCGACATCCGTCCCGACAGCTTTCACTGGCATGGCGACGTTTCCGCCGACGGCGGCCGCACCTGGTCGTGCGAGACGGAGTTCTTCGCCCGCCGGCGGCGGAGCTGAAGAGCGGAGAGCGCAACGCGCTGCGCGAACCGATCGCCGCGATGATTCCTGCGCTCGCCCCATGAAGATCGAGCTCCGATGATGTTACCGGCGTTCGGCGAAACGGCTCCGGGGAGACGCCGGGCCCGGCGGCGCCGCCGAACCCAACCGATCGATGACGCGGCCTCTGAGGAGTCAGAGGCCGCGTTGTGAACGCCGCTACTTCGACGGCGGAGCGGGAGCTGCGGCTGGCGCCGGGAAGCCGCGCTTGCGCATCAAGGCGTCGATGCCCGGGTCGTGGCCTCGAAACGCGCGGTAGCCGTCGGCGGGATCGATGGTGTTGCCCACCGAGAACACGTCGTCGACCAGACGCTTCGCCACGGCCTTGTCGTAGGCGCCACCCGCCTCCTGAAAGGCTTCCCAGGCATCGGCCGACAGGGTGTCCGACCACAGGTAGCTGTAGTACCCGGCGGAGTAGCCGTCGCCCGCGAAGATGTGACCGAACTGCGTGGTGCGGTGGCGCATCACGATCTCCTTCGGCATGCCGAGCGCCTGCAGGGTGTCGCGCTCGAACGCCGCGGGGTCGATCTTCTTCTCCGGCGTCGCCGCCAGGTGGAGCTTCATGTCGATCAGCGCACCGGCCAGGTACTCCACCGTGATGAATCCCTGGTTGAACTTCGAAGCGCGATCGATCTTATCCACCAGCTCCTGCGGGATGGGCTTGCCCGTCTGGTAGTGCAGCGCGTAGTGGTTCAGCACTTCCGGGGTCGACAGCCAGTGCTCGAGCAGCTGCGACGGGAATTCGACGTAGTCGCGCGCCACGCTGGTGCCGGAGAGCGTCGGATACTGCACCGACGACGCCAGCCCGTGCAGCGCATGACCGAACTCGTGGAACAGCGTCGAGGCGTCGTCCCAACTGATCAGGATCGGCTCGCCCGGCTTGCCCTTCACGAAGTTGGCGTTGTTCGACACGATGGTGGTCACGGCGCCGTCGAAGCGCTCCTGGTTGCGGTACTGGTTCATCCACGCACCCGACCCCTTGCCCGGCCGGGCGTAGGGATCGAAGAACCACAAGCCGATGTGCCGGCCGTTCGGGTCGGTCACTTCCCAAACGCGGACATCGGCCTGCACGACCGGCACGGTCTTGGGATCGACCGGCTTGAACTGAAATCCAAACAGTTGCCCGGCGACCCAGAACATGCCCTCGCGCAGCTTCTCGAGCTGCAGGTACGGCATCACCGCGTTCTGGTCGAGGTCGTACTTGGCCTTGCGGACCTTCTCGGCGTAGTAGCGGTAGTCCCAGGGCTCGATGGTGATCTTCGGCGTGCCGTTCTTCGCCGCCTCGGCATCGGCCAGGGCCTGCATGTCCGCCACTTCCTCGTGCACGCGCGCCACCGCCGGCTTCCACACCGCCTCCATCAGCTCCATCGCGCGCTCGGGGGTCTTCGCCATCTGGTCCTCGAGGCGCCAGTGGGCGTGGCTCTTGTAGCCGAGGAGCTGCGCGCGCTCGGCGCGCAGCTGCAGGATCTCGCTGATGATCGCCTTGTTGTCGTGCGCGTCGCCGTGATTGCCGCGGCTGTAGTACGTGCTCCAGACCTTCTCGCGCAGATCGCGGCGGTCCGAGTACGTAAGGAACGGCTCCATGCTGGAGCGCGTGTTCAGGATCGCCCACTTGCCCTCGAGACCGCGGGACTCCGCGGCGGCGGCCGCGCCCGCGCGCAGCGACGGCGGCAGGCCCGCGAGGTCGCCTTCCTTCTCGAGCACCAGCTTGTAGTCGGTCTCGTCGGCCAGCACGTTCTGGCTGAAGTTCGTGAACAGGGTCGCCAGCCGCTGGTTGATCGCCGACAGACGGTCCTTGGCCTTGGCGTCCAGCTGGGCGCCGGCGCGCACGAAACCGGTGTAATCGACCCAGATCAGCCGCTTCTGCTCCGGCGAAAGGTCGCTCGCGCCGCGCTTCTCGTACACCGCCGCGACGCGCTGAAACAGCTTCACGTTCTGGGTGATCTGGTCGCCGAACGCCGCGAGCTTCGGCGCCATCTCGCGCTCCACCGCCTGGAACGCGTCGTCGCTCATCGTCGAGCTGAACACGTTGAACACCGACGAGACCCGATTGAAGGTGCGACCGGCGCGCTCGAGCGCGGCGATGGTGTTCTCGAAGGTGGCCGGCGCCTCGTTGTTGGCGATGGCGTCGATCTCCTCGAGCTCCTCGGCCATCGCGGCTTCGAGCGCCGGCTGGAACTGCTCGACCTTGACCCGATCGAACGGCGGTACGCCGCCATAGGGACCGGTCCACGGCTGCAGCAAGGGACTGGAAGCCGCGGCGGGCGCGGTGATGGAGGCGGCCATCAGCGGCACCCCCGCGAACAGCAAGGCGGCGCCGACGACGAAGTGGCGAGCTCTGAACATACGTGCTCTCTCCTTGGGCGATTCGAATGTCTGATCATCGTGTCCCGGCAGAAAAAAGACCAAAGGGAAGGGTCCCGCGAAAAGACCATTCTAGCCCGGGCGGGGCCCAGGACGCGGGGAATCGGGTCTATCGCGTCAACGCGCGCAGAAAGCGGCGGGCCAGCGCCAGCACCGGTTCCGGGCGCTCGACGTGCGGCGCGTGACCACAGCCGGCGAGCAGCGCCGTCTCGACCGGGCCGGAGACCGCCTCGGCGATGGCCTCGACCTGCCGCGCGGTGCCATATTCATCGTCTTCGCCCTGGAGCACCAGCGTCGGGCACCGCACGGCGGGCAATGCCGCCGCGATGTTCCAGCTGCGAAACTCCGGACGCAGCCAGACGCCGGTCCAGGCCGCGAACAACGGGCCGGCGTTCGCGCCGTGATGGCGCGCCAATCCGCGGCGCACAGCGGAAGTCTCACTCTGCTCCGCGAGCTGGCCGATGCGAGCCACGCAGACGTCCTCCACGAAGACGTGCGCCGCCTCGAGGATCAAGCCGTGGACCGCGCCGGGAAACGCGGCGGCGTGGAGCAGGGCGATCGAACCGCCATCGCTGTGGCCGAAGAGGATCGGATCTCGGATCCCGCAGGCCGCGAGCACGGTGGGAAGGACCGCCAGCGCCTCGTGATGCATGAACTCGACCGGCCATGGGCCGGGCCGGGAGCTCGAGGCGCCGTAGCCGGCACGGCTGTAGACCAGCCCGCCGAAACCGGTGCCGTCGAGGAGGCGGTCGGGAAAGTCGCGCCAAAGAGAGACGCTGCCCAGTCCCTCGTGCAGGAAGACGACCGTCCGCGCCGCTTCGGGCGGCGGACCGATGCAACGGCACTCGAGCTCGTGCCCGAGCACCGTGACCCTGCACGGCCCCGGACGAACGTGCGCAGAGGGAGTCTCGTCGACTGACATGGTCGGGGCCGAAAGCGCGAAGGCGACGCCCTTGCGAGCCGCTCGCGAAGCCGGACACGGCTCCGCGAGCGCCGAGGCGATCGCCCGTCAGGGTTTGATAGCGGCGATCCAGGTCCGCCAGTTGGCCTGGTCGATCGAAGTATCGGTGCTGCCCGCGAACTGATTCGTGATCCAGACGGCTCCCACTCCGCTCGTCACCGGCCGCGGATCCGGGGAAGCGGCCGAGTAGTCGCCCCAACGGCAGGTGTCGCCGTCGTTCGGGCACGTGAGGTCGACGTACGGTCCGACGCCGATCTTCAGGAATCCGAAGTTGGCGGCCGCGCCGTTCACGCTCGAGCCGACCACGATCGCCGAGCCGTCCGTTGAGGATACCGACAGCGTCATGACGAAGCTGCCGCCAAAGGCGCTGGTGGCGCCGTCGACGCGACGATCCGGAGCGATGGCGCCGTTGAAGGCGAAGCCGCCGGTGGCGATGATGCTCCCCGAGCGCAGCACCGACGGGCTGGCGGGAATGGGATTGATCTCGTACCAGCGCACGCTCGAAGCGTCGTCGGTCGTCAAGACGGTGTGCTGGGTCCAGAGCGAGAACGCGTTTGCCCGCCGCGGATTGCGCGCCAGAACGGCTTGACTGAGGCGCGTGTCGCTGGTGTCGATGGTCTGCGTCACGTCCGGCTGGTCCGCCGCCGGCGGAATGTCGTACGGCGCCGGCAGGAGCACCCGCTTGCCCACGGCGTCGACGGTTGCGGTGCCGGCGGCGCCGGGCGCGAATTTGAAGAGCCAGAAACGACTCGACGGCAGCGTTCCGCTGGTGGCGAGGATGTAGCCGTTCGCGGTGGTGTCGATCTGATTCGCCGGCGTCGGCGCGAACACCTGCTCTCCGAAGGAATCCCGCAGATCCCTGCGACCGTTGACGATGAAGCTCGACCCCGCAGGGCAGCCCGTGCCCGCCGCCGGCTTGCGGATGGTGAAGGCGTCGGCACGCAGGAAGCTGCCGTCGTCGCCGCCCTCGAAGACGTTCACGCCGATGGCGATGAAGCTCTGCGAGTCGCCCATCTTGGGATAGTCCGGAAACTCAGCGCCGTACGCCAGCGTGTAGCGGCACCAGTCGGCGACGCCGTTCGGAGACGCCGTCTTGCTGAATCCGAACGCTACCCGGTTGTCGGTGTCCGACAGCACGACGTCGCTGGCGAAATAGAAGCGGTTCGTCGTGGCGTCCCAGAGGATCTGCGGGTCGAACACGCTCGTGGTCCCCGCGGCGCCGACGAGCGCGTTGAGCGTCCCGGCCGAGATCGGGCTGTTGCTGGTGCGGTTGTAGATCGCGAACCGGCTGTTCACCAGTTGCACGTAGCGCGTCGGGCCGATCGCTCCGGTCGAATCCGAGGGCGAAGAGTCGGGGTCGAACTGACCGGCGAACGAACGGCCACCGGCGAGGGACGGAGCCTTCCTCCCGAACGAGAGATCGGCCTCCGGCTGGCCGGCCTCCAGGCTGCGCAGGCTTGCGAGAGGCTGACGCCCCGCCCGCGCGGCCCGCGCCGCCGCGTTCGCCCGCGCCTTCGCCTCGACCTGAGCGCGGTTGGCCGGCAGAGGTCCGTGGCGCAGAGAGCGCGCCGCGGCGCCGCTCATCGTGCCGTTGCCCAGCTCCAGCGCACTCGCCTCCTGCAACACCGGCACGCCCGCGTTCGCCGCCGCCGCGCTCGGAGACTGGGCAAACAGAAGCCCGGGTACGCCGAGGATCACCACCGCACTCACCAGCCATCGTCCGCTCGTCATGCGTCCCTCCCCCAGTATTGCTTCGAAGTATTGCTTCGAAGTATTGCGTCGAAGTACTGCGTCCGAAATGCCGCGCTCGAGGGCACGCCGCGGCGCCGCAGAAGGCACCGCACCGCGCGACTCGTCAAGTTGCGATTTCAACCGAGAGCATACGCCGCTTCGGCCCGGCGGTACCCGAAGCAATCCGGAGACTTCCGGAGGACGAACGGGCGGAAGCGGCGGCGGCCGTCGAGACCGTCATCAGGCTGGGCCCGCTGCCGACGGTAGACTGACCGGCATGAAACTGGAGACGCTTGCCGTGCATGCCGGCCACGACGTGGACAGTGCGACCGGCGCGATCGCGCCGCCCATCCACCTGTCGACTACCTTCGCGCGCGACCCGGCCCTGGGGCTGCCCGGCGGCCACGGCTACGCGCGCGAGTCGAACCCCACGCAGGCGCGGCTCGAAGCCGCTCTCGCCGCCGTCGAAGGCGGCGCCGCGGCCTTGGCCTTCGGCTCGGGCGCCGCGGCGGGAGCGGCGGTGCTGCAGTCGCTTCCCGCCGGCGCGCACGTCGTCCTCACCGCCGACGCCTACTACGGCTATCTCGTCGCCGCGGAGGACTACCTGGCGCGCTGGGGCGTCGCGTTCGACGTCGTCGACCTGCAGAATCCCGAGGCATTGCGCGCCGCCCTGCGGCCACAGACCCGGTTGGTCTGGCTCGAGAGTCCTTCGAATCCCCTGCTGCAGGTGACGGATCTCGCCGCGGTGGCGGCGATCGCGCGCGCCGCCGGGGCCGCCGTGCTGGTCGACAACACGTTCGCGACGCCGGTGCTGCAGCGCCCGCTCGAGCTCGGCGCCGACATCGCGCTGCACTCGACGACCAAATACTTCGGCGGCCACAGCGACGTGATGGGCGGGGCGCTGGTGTTTCGCGAACGCGGCGAGCTCCACGACCGCGCCGAACACGCGCGCCACGTGCTCGGCGCGGTGGCAGCCCCGTTCAATTCCTGGCTGGTACTGCGCGGCCTGCGCACGCTCCCCTGCCGGATGGAGGTCCAGAGCCGGGGGGCGATGGCCGTCGCCCGAGCCCTCACCACGCACCCCGCGGTCGCCACGGTCCACTATCCGGGCCTCGAATCGCACCCGCGACACGACATCGCGCGCCGGCAGATGCGCGCCTTCGGCGCCATGCTCTCGTTCCACGTGCGCGGCGGCGAGGCCGCCGCCAAGCGGGCCGTGGGGCGGGCGCAGCTCTTCTTCCGCGCCACTTCGCTCGGCGGCGTCGAGAGCCTGATCGAGCATCGCCGCACCAGCGAGGGCGCGCATGCCCGTGCTCCCGCGGACCTGGTGCGCGTCTCGATCGGACTCGAGCATCCCGACGACCTGATTGCCGACCTCGCGCAGGCGCTCGCCTGAGCCGCTTCGCCCGGAGCGTGGGGTTCGCATGCCTTTTCCACCCGGGCCACCATTCTCGCCGGCGACGGGCGCGCCCTCAACCGACCTCGTGCCGCCAGGGCTGCGCTCTTTGAGCCCTGCGCGGGTCAACGAGGCAGAGCGGCTGAACGTCGGCGTGAGAACAAGCCCGCTCGCAACATCGAGCTCCGGCGAGGCGCTCCGTTTGGGTGGCGGCTGGTCGGTGGAACAGGCCGCCGGGGCGAGGTGGTAGGTTCCACGACATGAAGTGGCTCCTGCTCGCCGTCGCGGTGCTCGCCGTGGGATTCGTGGTGGTGTTCGCGGTGCTGGCGGTTCTATCGCAGCGGCCACCGGAGCTCGGCTTGCGGGACGGTCACCTGCTGCCCTGCCGCTACCGCTCGAACTGCGTCAGCACCGAGGACATCGTGAACCCGCGCCCAGAAGCACCGTTCGCGGTGCGCGGAGACCCGGAGGCGGCCCTCGAGCGACTGGCGCGGATCATCGCCGCCCAGCCGCGCGCCCGGGTCATCGCCCGCCGGCCCGGATACCTGCGGGCTGAGTTCCGCAGCCGGCTGTTCCAGTTCGTCGACGATCTCGAAGCGCGGGTGGATGCAGGGGCCGGAGCGTTACAGGTGCGCTCAGGGTCCCGCGTGGGCCGCGGCGACCACGGCGTCAACCGGGCGCGCGTGCAGGCGCTGCGCCGGCTGTTCGAAGGCGGCGTCTGACGCCCCGCGGTGCGCGAACACCGCGCAGCTTCAGATCGAGCCCAGCTCGGCGGAGATCACCGCGCCGCAAGCCGGGCAGACCAGCGCCACTCCGCGCCTCGGCAGCGTCGAGGTGAAGTTCACGCGCGTGCGCAGCATGCGCACCACCTGCAGCGAGGTCGTCTCTGCCTTGCAGTGCGGGCATACCACCGGGGTCTCGAGCACATACTCCGCTTCGATCCCCTCCCGATCGTCGGTCCCGGCCATAAACGCCATCCTCAGAAGTGAACCGTCAGTCTACACGTGCGACGGAAGCACGCGAAACACGAGGTCGTTCGCGCTGGTAAACGCCAGCGCCACGTCGTGCCCTTCGCGGCGCTCCCGCCAGGCGCGGAGTGCCGCCTCGCCGTCGTCGACGCGCATGCGCCGATCGCCGGCGTGCACGACCAGGTGGGTGATTCCGAGCTCGCGCAGCAGGGCGAAGCCGGCGTCGTCCGGCAGGGTTGGGATGGCGGCCACGATGCGGCGGAACGGTTCGGGATGAAAACCGCTGTACCCGTTGGCGATCGGCTTCCAGTGCACGGTCGCGGCGTAGAGATACTGCGTCTCGCGCACGTTGGGACGCACCGGCAGCTCGAGCACGGCACGTACGTCCGGGGTGGCGGCGATCCAGGCGTAGACCGGGGACAGCTCGCCCGGAGCCGGCACCCGCGCGAAGGTGAACGGGCGCGGCGAGAGCTCCCACACGGCAAGCGCCAGCAGCGCCGCGGCCGCGGCGCCCCGCTGCCAACGCGATCCGAGGCGCGACACCAATCGATCGAGCCCGAGCCCGGCGAACAGCGCGACGGCGAGCGACACGAAGACGTAGAACCGGGCCGGAACGCGCATTCCACTGAGCCCCGGGAGCACGGCCGCGGTCGCCAGGAAGACCACCGCGGAGGACAGTAGGACGCAGACGACACCCCAAGCGAAGACCGCGTTCCACCACGTCGCGGCGACGACCTGCGGGCTCGCGCGCCCGGGATCGGCATACGACCGCGTTCGCCGCCAGTGCAGGATCCAGGAGGCGGTCCAGAGGACGCCGCCGATCGCGAACAAACCTTCGACCGCTCGCCAAGGTGCGTCGATCAGGGCGGCGGGCGGCGCCGCGAGCCTCGCCGCCGCCAGTGTCCGCACGTCCGACCAAGTGAGCGCCGCCAAGCCCGCCGCCGCGCCCGCGATCGCCAGCGTCCGCTCCGTCGGCGACCAGCGGAACCGGGGTACGCCCGGCCGCCGACGGCGCCAGGCCAGCACTCCACCGAGCGCCAGCAAGCTCAGCACGGCGCCCGGGTACAGGCGGTTCTCGACCCGCGTCCACGGAGTCTCGTGCCGGCCGTGCATCTCGCGCACCGTCCAGGGCAGCCACCCGGCGCCCTCGGCGGGGCTGAGGTAGCTGGCGGCGGTGGCGCCGTGCGTCTCGATCTCCTCCGGATCGCGAGTGAACCCCAGCGTGCTCGCGACCCGCACATAGGGCGCGTAGAGCCAGATCCCGGCCGCCGCCACGACGGCGAGCAGCGGTCCGGCCACGCGCCATAGCCGCCGGTCGAGAAGAGCGCGGCGATCGCGCAGGAAGTGGGCAGCGACCAGCACCGCGAGCGGCACGTGCGTCATGTACGCGACGTACGAACCGCCGGCCAGGTTGGGAAGATACACCAGCAAGAACGCCGCGCCCCGCCGCCAGGACGGCCGAGCCAGCAGCCGGTGCGCGCACCACAGCACCAGGGGCACCCACTGCACCGAGAGCATCTGCAGGTGGTTCAGGTTGTGCCAGCGAAACGGCGACAAGGTGAAGCCGACCGCCGCCAGCGCCGCGCCCCACGGCGCGCAGCCACAGCGCCGGGCGACGCCGTAGGTCGCCGTACCGGTACCCACGAAAGCCAGCAGCAGCAACGCGTTGTAGCCCGCGACCGGCGTCGAGACGAACGGCTGCAGCAGCCATCCCTGGGCGGCCAGCGCCAGCAGATGGTCGGACAGCGCGAGGACGCCGCGCGACGGGAAGAAGATGTTGGGGTTCCACAGGTCCGGTAACCCGAGCGCGAGCTGCCGCTTCACCCACTCGAGCACGTACACGTTGAACAGCGCATCGCCGGCGTCCGGGGCGAGGTGCGTCGAGAACAGGCGCGCGATCGGTCGCAGCTCCCACAGCGTGAGACCGGTGAACGCCGCCGCCACCGCGCAGAGCTCCGCCAGGAAGGTCCACCAAGCCGGCCCGCGATCCGAGGGTTCCTCGCCGTCCGTCACTCGGCGCCTACCGCATCGAGCAGGGCGCGGGTCGCCCGCGGCAAGTCGGGTTCCCGCAGCAGCCCGCTGCCGAGCAGAAACAGCGTGTCGTCGCCGTACACGCCGCCCCAGCGCCGCACGCGCTCGAGGTCCATGCCGCCGCCCGGCGCCGGGAAGGCCGGCCGCAGATCGCCCAACGGCCCGCGCAGACGGGACGCGACCTCACGGCAGGAGGCGACCGTCACGGGAAAGCGTCCGCCGGCGTTCGGAAAGATGACGCCGTCGGCGCCCGCGAGGCGCAGCAGCTCGCCGTAGAGCAGCTCGCGTGCGATGCCGTGCGCGCCGCCCAACAAGGCACCGGACACCGTCGGATGCGCGAGCAGCAGCAGGCCGGACTCCGCCGCGAGCGCCGCCAGCGTCTCCCAGCCGAGCAATTGCGGCGCCACCAGGGCGCCCCGGCAGCCGAGCTCGTGCAGGCGCTCGACGCGCTCGACGAGCACGCTCCCGCCGCCGCTGAGGTGCGGCAGGTACAGGCAGCGGCGGCCGCTGCGAGCGCCGGCCCGCGCCACCGCCTCTTGCACCCGCGCCACCCGCTCGCCGAAGGGAGCGGAACGCTGGTCGGCGAGGTTGTGATCGTCCTTGATGACGTCGATGCCCAGCCCTGCGAGGGTGCCGGCCTGGCGCGCGAGCGCAGCCGCTGACAGCCCCACCGGCTTGAGAATCGCGCAGAGCAGCGGGCGGCCCGAGATCCCGGTCTCGGCGCGCAGGCCGGCGATGCCGAACGCCGGCCCCGGGAACTCCCGCAGCAGCGGCCGGGGCCACCGCACCGCGACCAGACGTACGCCGCGCAGCAGAGACACGTTGCCGAACAGCAGGTTGATCAGGCTGCCGATGCTGCCGGCCACGAGCTCCGCTGGGTACTCGATCTCGACCAGGAAACGGCCGGCTCCGCGCGGCGCCGCGTCGCGCAGCCGCCCCAGGAGACGGCGTTCCAGCGCCGCCGGCGCGAGCCCCGGCACGCATTCGAGCGTCTGCTCGCGGCAGATCGCCCGCGCGATCT
>WBZN01000711.1_pt1 | contig 23129 bp, 22 predicted proteins | sample 5204281 | NCBI WGS metagenome assembly WBZN01 (sample SAMN12344347, study PRJNA552823) | activated sludge metagenome | biome: Activated sludge suspended growth; feature: Nitrification reactor; material: Wastewater; isolation source: activated sludge from nitrification reactor of wastewater... | reverse complement strand
GAGACCAGCCCGGCGGAGAGATAAGCCGGGCGCGAGTAAGGCCGAAAGCCTTTCTGGCCCAACACGTCCTTGCCGGGATAACGCAAGGGTTTGTCGAACTTAGAGTTGAAAGCCTGGCGGCTTCCCCGTCAGAACTCAAGCCAACTGATGTGGAAAGTAACGCGGCCGGCCCGTGAGTTTTTCACGCTCCGCCTATGGAACGATGGCTCCCGTAGTTCGCTTTGCTGTATCCCTAACGGCTTTCGGGGGGGGCCGGGGGACGTTGACACTGTCAGTTCCTTGAAGCCGCTTGCCTATCGCCAGGTAACTCCGCGACTCGACTATGTCCGGACGCGACTCGCGACCAGTCGCAGCGTGCCCGCGTCGTTGAACAGCAATCCGCGCACTTGAACGACGGAACCGTTGCTCACGTTGGCAGGCGTGAGCAGCGTGGCCGCACGCTGGTAGACCGTTATCGACGTCTTGCCGGTCAGCTTCGCGAAGACTGCATCGGCCGGGACCGTCAGAACGAAGGTCGCCTCGTTCCCCGCTGGCGTGTACCCGGACACCGTTCCCCGCAGACCTTGCTGGGCCAGGCGCACCGACGACGCCGTCAGCGTTCCGCCGCCGGTCATGCCGTGCATCCCGCCCCCGTGCGTCCACTGAGAGGTGCTGAGCGCTTCGATGCGTTGCCCTGCGCTCACGCTCGCGCGGTCGAAGCGCGGCGTGAACGGCAGGTTCGTCAGATCCACGCTCGTTCCATTGATCGCGAACGTCGTCGCGTCCCCGACGCTGACGGTCGTCGATCCCGCGAGACTCGACGCTGCCATTCCGCTTCCCGCCCCGTCGTGCATCACAAGGACCAGCTGGGTGGGCGGCGCACCGGTCACCGTCGCGACCACTCCGCTCGACAGCGCGCCGCCCGAGGCCATGTGCGACTGGACGTGCGACGCGATCCATGTACCGTCGGGCTGGAGGCTTGCGTCCACGGATACGACCTGGCCCGCGCCCATCATGTGCTGGCCGGCCATGCCCTCGTAGTGTGTGCCGGTGTGGGTAGTCAATGGAATGCCGCTCAGGCCCTGCATCATCGACAGCGTGAACGCGTTGGTACCGGTTCCGCCCACGACGCCCACGAGACCGTGCAATCCGCCCTGCTCGTGGTGCTGACTGTTGGCGATCGCAGCGCTGTGATGCGCAGAGAGCGACGGCGACAGGCTCACGTTGCCCGCCGAGTCGATGCCGACCGAGGCCCACATGTTCATGTCGAAGTTGACGACCATCGGCCCCGTCCCGACAACCAGCGGCGAGCCGAAGCTGACGTGGCTCGTCATCGGTCCCGCCACCTGCCGCTGCAGCGGCTGCCCGCTCGCCGGGTCCATGTGCATGACCGTCGCCCCGCCGAACGTCATCGTTGCACCCGTGTACGTGCCATGCGGGACGTTGGCCACCGCCAGCGGCGCGACGGTGCCCATCAGGTGCATCAGTTCCATCGGGCGCGGCGAGGACAGCACGGTCACCGACTGGCCGTCCGCCCGATGGAGGGCGACCGAGTTGACGGTGACGTTGACGGCCATCAGCCGATCGGCCGGATCGTCGCCAAGGTTGATCTGAACCGGCGAGGTCGCCGTGGTCGGCGTGCCCGTCGCTGGCGTACCAGCGCTGGCTGGTGGCGTTCCGCCGCCACCGCCACCACCACATGCGGCCAGCATCAGCGCCGCCGCTATCAGCGCGAGAGTTTTCATGGGCGCTCCTGATCGAGGCGATCATGAGACACCCGCAAGGCGCAACGATGTTGCGCCGCATCAAACAACGGGCGGCGCATTCGAGTGACGGGAAACAACCCCCGGGGGTCGGAAGCTTGAGCTTAGGGCGGCTGGAGTCGATGAAGCGCGGTGAGGGATAACCGCGGGCGTGTTCCTCCTAAACGAGTTGCCTCAACTGCTCCTGACCGAATGTCGTCCTCTGCCGCCCGTTCACGAAGTACTCCGGCGTCTTCTGCACGCGCACGACGTATTCGCTCAGCAGGTTGAGGCCGGTGCCGTCGACCACCGTCACGCGCGCATGGACATCTCAGCGCACAGCGGCCCGGATACTTTCACGGCGGGAGACGCAATCCGTCAGTTTCCGTGCTTCTTCATCACGTCGCCGCTCGCCGTCGCGGCGCGCACCTTCGCCTTGACCTCGATCGTCTCGCGCTTGCCGCCGCTTTCAACGACCAGCGTCATGGGCACGACATCGCCGTCCTTCATCTGCTGCTTCAGGTCCATCATCATCACGTGGTAGCCGCCGGGCTTCAATTCCACCGTACGACCGGCAGGCAGTGCCACCGACGGCACGGCTCGCATACGCATGACGTTGTTCTCCATCGTCATTTCGTGGATCTCGACGACACTGGCTACCGGCGAGCGGGCTTCGATGAGCTTCGCGTCCGTGGCCGACTTGAGTTGCATGAAGGCGCCGGTGGACATCTGCTGCGGAACGGTGCCTCGGATCCACGGGTCGCCGACGGTGAACTGAGCGGCAGCGGGAAGCGTGACGGAAAGCGCGACGCATGCGGCCGCGGCGTAACGAGTCGATTTCATGCGAGGTATCCTCGGTTCGAATGAAGGCACACGCTCGGCGTGCGGAAAGGCCGCTGGCCTTCAGTTGCGGGATGCTGGCAGCGTTTCAGCGGGACAGTGTGCCCTTGCGGGCGCGTCGTGTGGCGCTACTACTGTGGGAACCGTTGCTTGCGCCGCGCGATGACCGCGTTGCCTGGGGCCCCATGGGTGCGCGTCTCCGGGCCGCGGCACTCCGATCGGAAACCGGTGCGGCATGCACAGCCCTAAACGCCGACGGACCCGAAGGCCAGGCATCAGCGCGCGAACTTCTGCAGATATCCGAGGATGGTCTTCATGTCCGCCTCGCTGGGAACGCTCACTCCGCGCCACCCCGAGGCGTTGAAGTTGCTGATGTTCGTAGACATGCGCGCAGTGACGGCCGACCACTCGGCAGCGGTGTGAAGCTCGGGCGTCGGTGCGGCGTGACATTGGGTACAGTAGGTCGACACGAGTTTCGCGCCCGCTGATGCAGGCTCGGGCAGTGGTTTCGCGGCCTGCCCGTTTGCCATCGGTCCGCCCCACATCCAACCCATGCCGCGCATCGACTGCATGTTGCGGTACATGTCCTGCCAGTGTTCCTGCAGCAGGCGCTGGCGTTCGGCCGGGTCGGTGGTGGACTGGATCTTTGCCATCTGATCGTGCATCCGCTGCATGTTCTGGAACATCTGCGAGCGGTACTGTTCGGCAGTCATGCCAGGAGGCAGCTGCCATGCGGCGCCGGGCATGCCGGTCATCGGGCAGCCCATCATCCAGTCGCCCTGAGCGCGCGGCCCCATCATGCCGCGCCCCATCATTCCGGGACCCATCATTCCAGGGCCCATCGGAGGAGGTCCCGAAGTCGGAGGCCCCATCTGCATCCAGGGCATGCCCTGCATCCGTCGCATGTAGTCCTGCATGGACTGCCAGTGCTGGCTCATCTGGCTCCGCTGCGACGCTGCCCCCTGGGTGGCAATCAGCTTGTCCAACTGTTGCTGCAACGTGCGAATCTGCCCTTGAAGCTCCTCGATCTGTGCGTTGCTGGGAGCAGCCTGTCCCGCCTTCGCATCGGTGGTGGCGGCCATTCCCACGTTGGCGTGCGGTACCAATGCCGCGATGAACGCGACAGCAATCGAATTCGCGATAAGCCACCTTGTCTTCATGGGCTACCTCAGCCGGAGAGAGCTCTGCGAGCTTGATCTGCTATTGCCGAATACGACCTGCGTTGACGAACGAAGTTCGGCCAGTTCCGTGCCGGCGGCGACGCCTCTCGGTCTGGATTGATGTAGGTCAACCGGGCATCTGAGATGGGTGTGGGGAGCGCCGCCGACAACGAAGCTTGCGCCGAAAGGAACCTGCAGCCGAGGTGGCTTAGGTCCTAAGACGCAGTGCGCTACTGCCCGTACGCCAGTCGAGTCTCACTCTTGACCAGTGCCTTCAGTTGCTCCGGCCCGAACTGCGGCAGAGGCTTTCCGTTGACAAAGAACTCGGGCGTCTTGCTCACCTTCAACGCGACAAGATCTTCCCGGTCCAGCCGGAGCGCTTCAGTGATCTTTGGGTTCTCCAGGTCCGCCTTGGCCTGCGCGATGTCGACCCCTGCGGTGCCGATGATGTTCCAGACGAGCTCGGGCCGTGGATTGTCGTGCGAGGCCCACATGGACTGAGACGCGAGGACCGCGTCCAGCGCCTGCCAGTACTTGCCCTGGAGCCGCGCAGCTTCCAGGATGCGGACGATCTGGTCGGAACCCTGATGCAGCGGCGCATAGCGCACGACCAGGCGCACTTGCCCGAAACTAGCCGTCACGAGACTCTTGACTAGTGGCGCCATCGCTCCGCAAGTCTCGCATGCAGGGTCCAGGAACTCGACGATCGTGACCTTTGCAGACTCGCTGCCGAAAATCGGCGAGTGAGGGCGAACCAGGTTCGCCGATCTGCTGCTTGCCAATCCTGCACGCTCGCTGGTCTGCGACTGCTGGTAAAGCCTGCTTCCACCAATGAAAGCCACCGCGGCGAGCACGATTGTGCCTATGACGATCACCGACTTCTTCATCCTGATTTCCTCGATTTCACGATCCACAGCAGAATCGCGATCAGTGCGAATGCCGTCAGCGAAAGCAGCGGCAATGTGATAAAGCCCAGCAGTTCGAACTTGACCTCGGCGCACGAGGGCCCTTGGCCGCAGGGCACCAGATCCTTCGGCACCAGGCCCCAGACAAGCAAGGTGTGGTACGCGGCGATCGCTGCGCCGACGAGTGCCAGCGGCAGCGCATAGCGCACGACCCGGGCATCGATCGGGAGCAGCGCGATGGCGAGCATCAGCGCGAGCGGAAACATGGCGATGCGCTGGTACCAGCACAGCACACACGGAGCCAGTCCTACTACTTCGCTGAAGAACAGCGCGCCAAGCGTGGAGGCGAGCGCAATCAACCAACTGACAAAGAGCAGCGTCCAATGAAGGTTGCGAGGCTGGGCAGCGGACGTCATATCAAAGCAATTTCTTCAGGTCCGCGACAATGTCGTCGACCGGCGTTCCGTAGCGGATGTACAGCCGGATCTTGCCGTCCTTGTCGAACACGTAGCTGGCCGCCGTGTGGTCCATCGTGTAGGAGGTCGGGGTGCTGCCCGCCGCCTTTTGGTAGAAGACCTTGAACTCCTTGGCCGTAGCAGCAATTTCCTGCGGCGTGCCCGTGAGCCCCAGGAACGCCGGGTCGAATGCCGGCACATACTGGGCGAGCAGCGCTGGCGTATCGCGCTCCGGGTCGACGGTGATAAACAGCACCTCGATCTTTTCGCCATCGGGGCCGAGTCGCTTCTTGACCTCAGCCATGTCCGTTAGCGTGGTCGGACAGACATCCGGGCATTGGGTGAAGCCGAAGAAGACGACGACCAGCTTGCCACGGAAGTTGGCGAGCGTACGGACAGTGCCGTTGTGATCCCTCAGCGCAAAAGACTGTGCGTAGGGCACGCCCGAGATGTCGACGGCGTTGAATTTCTTGGATTGCTCGCAGCCCCCGAGCGCGACGATGAGCACCACCGCCGCTACCCAGCGAAGGCATCGGCTGGTAGGCCCGAAACGATCCGCCAGCACACCACAGTCAACGAGCTGTGCGCCAGGCCTCATGTCGTACCCGGCCGGAAGTAGCTCGCATAGACCTTTGTACTGCCATCGACTTGGACGAGCAGCACGTCGAACGGGTCGCGGCGCTGGCCGTATTGCGGGCCGTCCATGCCGGGCGCGCCTACTGGCATGTTCGGCACGCTCAGGCCAACCGCCCTCGGCTGCTCGCGCAAGAGCCGGTTGATCTCCCGAGAGGGTACATGGCCTTCGAGGACATACTTTCCGATCTTCGCGGTGTGGCAGGAACCGAACCTCGAAGGCATGCCGAGCCGGGACCGCATGGCGTTGTTGCCCGTGTCATGGACCTTGACCTGGAATCCCGAGCCTTCAAGATAGGTAATCCAGTCCTTGCAACAGCCGCAGGTCGGCGATTTCCACACCTCGATGTCGGCAACGGCGCCCTGTGACCTGGCAGTACGCCACACCAAGGACAGCAACAGGGCAAAGGTAACGCGACGACGCGACTGGACCGGAGAACTCATTCGGCCTCCTCGGGCGAATCGATGATTTCCCGCAGATGGGAGGGAAGCGGCATCGACCGCAGGGCCGGGACGTTTGCTCTTCCGGTGTTGCCGACCGGAAGGCGACCCGTCAGATGACCGATCGGCGCTGCCATCAGGCGCACCAGTTGCCCCCAGACTTCCTGCAGATCTTTTTGGTGCAGGCCGACGCGCAGCATCCACCAGTGCACCGTGAGGTGCGTTCGAAGATAGGGCTGGCCCAGCACATGAGCGTCTTCGAGGAATGCGAAGGCCGAGTCGACGTCCTGCGTTCGAAATGCCGCACGCCCTTCACGCAGGAATCGATTCGCCATCTGGCGGCGGGTGATAGCCGTATCGATCATCCGTCAGCTCGCTGTAGCAGAAGGCGCAGGCCATTGGCGATGACCAGCAAACTGGCTCCCATATCGGCGAATACGGCCATCCACATTGTTGCGCTGCCGAACAGAGCCAGCGCGAGGAAGACCGCCTTGATCCCCAGTGCAAGGCTGATGTTCTGCCACAGGATTGCGTGCGTTCGCCGCGACAGGCGGATGGTTTCCGGCACACGGCGCAGATCGTCGTTCATGATCACGATGTCGGCCGCCTCCATGGCGGTATCGGTACCGGCAGCCCCCATCGCAATGCCGAGGTCCGCCTGAGCCAGGGCCGGCGCATCGTTGATGCCGTCGCCGATCATTCCGGATGGTCCGTAGCGCTGCTGCAAGGCCTTCAGCGCATCCAGTTTGTCGGTCGGCAGCAGGTCTCCGCGGGCATCGTCGATTCCCGCCTGCTCCGCAATCGTGCGAGCTGTCGTCGAGTTGTCGCCCGACAGCATCAGCGGATGGATGCCGAGCGCCTTGAGTTCCGCCACCGCATCAGCTGCGTGCGGCTTGATCCCGTCGGCGACCGCGAAGATGCCAAGCACGGCGCCGTTCGATGCCAGAACCGTGACGCTCCGGCCGGCAGCTTCGTGCACGCGCAGCCGGGCCTCCAGGCTGGTGCTGCACTGGCCGCGCTCCTCGATCAGGCGATGGTTGCCGAGCACGTACGTCTGCCGATCCACGGTTCCGCTCACGCCGCGCCCCGGCAGCGACTTGAAGTCGACCACGGTCGCCCCATTCTTCGGGAGCCCCTCCGCAATCGCCTTCGATACCGGGTGATCAGAGTGCCCCGCCAGGCTCGCGACGATGGCGGCGACGCGGTCGCGATCGGCCGCCCCATCCAGCGTGCTCCACTCGACGAGTCGCGGCCTGCCTTCGGTGATGGTGCCGGTCTTGTCGAACGCGATTGCCTTCAGGCGGCGTGCGCCTTCCAGGTGCACGCCGCCCTTGATCAGGATGCCGCGCCGAGCGGCGGCCGCCAGTCCGCTGACGACCGTCACCGGTGTAGAGATGACCAGGGCACAGGGGCAGGCGATGACCAGCAGCACCAGGGCCTTGTAGGCGGCCTGCAGCCACGTCCATTCGAACAGCCAGGGCCCCGAGAGCGCAACCAGCACGGCGAGGACGAACACCGCTGGCGTGTAGACCGCGGCGAATCGGTCTACGAAGCGTTGCGTCGGCGCCCGATTCCCCTCGGCCTGTTCAACCGCGTGAATGATCCGCGCCAGTGTGGAGTTTGCCGCCAGCGCCGTCACCTCGACCTCGAGCAAACCGTTCTCGTTGATCGTTCCGGCGAAGACCGGGTCGCCCGACTCCTTGTCGACCGGAATGCTTTCGCCGGTCACGGGCGCCTGGTTGATGCTCGAGCTTCCGGCGACGACGGCACCGTCAAGAGGCACGCGTTCGCCCGGCCGAATGCGCACGATCGCGCGCACCGGCACATCTTCAACTCGCTGTACCAGCCACTCGCCTTTGGCCTGACGGACCGTCGCTGTCTCGGGCGCCATCGCCATGAGCCCGGTGATGGCATTGCGGGCGCGTTCGACCGCCTTGGCTTCGATCAGCTCGGCGATCGCGTACAGCGCCATCACCATCGCCGCTTCGGCCCACTGTCCGATGACTACAGCGCCCGTCACCGCCACGCTCATCAGCGCGTTGATGTTCAGCCGGCCAGCCAGCAGCGCTGTAATGCCCTTCTTGTAGACATCGAAGCCGGCGAGCGCGATGGCAGCTCCGGCCAGCGCCATGCCGAGTCCCTTCGTCAGCGGCGTATCGGCCGCAAGGAAACTCACGCCTTCGGCTGCGATCGCCAGAATCAGGGCTCCGGCCAGCTTGATAGCGGCACCACGAACCCCTGTGGCAGCGTGAGCGTGACCGCGTTCCTGAACACGAGCCCCCGTTTCCGGCGCCACAGTTCGATCGCTCACCGGGCGCGCGTCGAACCCGATTCGACGCAGCAAATCGGCGGCCTTGTTCACAATCGCCGGCGGCGCGTCGATGTGCAGGCTGCGTTCGCTGAGGCGAAAGGTCAGCGCGCGGATGCCGTCAAGGCGATCGAGCGCGCGCCGGATCTCCGACTCCTCGGTGATGCAATCCATCGCCGGAACGTGCAGCCATCCGCCTTCGGTCGCGGCGGGGAGCGCGGTGTGCCGCCGCCCTGGCGGTTCACAGCACGCATCGGCGCGGACATGATCATGGTCGGGCTTGGACATACTTGAGGCTCGGATGCGGCTGAGCCGCAAGTTCGTTCGACGGCATTTGAAACCCTGTAGTGGGTGTAGAGTCAAACATCTTCGACCCTTCTTTCCGCCGGGAGTCCCAAGTGAAGATTGGCGAGCTTGCCTCCGCGACCGATACCCGTGTCGAGACCATTCGTTTCTACGAGCGGGAAGGTCTGCTTCCCGATCCCAAGCGCAGTACGGCGAACTATCGCGTCTATACCTCCGCACACGTCGAGCGGCTGGCATTCATCCGGAATTGCCGCAGCCTCGACATGGCACTCGACGAGGTCCGGGAGCTTTTGCGTTTCAGGGACGCACCGGGAAAGGACTGCGCGAACGTGAACGCCTTGCTCGACGAACACATCGGCCATGTGTCGCAGCGGATTCGCGAGCTGCGCGCGCTCGAGAGGGAACTACGGGTACTGCGTGCGCGCTGTGAGAAGCCGGGTCACGGCAAAACCTGCGGGATCCTCGGCGGTCTGGAAAAATCGTCCGGCCGGACCTCAAAGGCGCCGGCGCAGCGTCACGTTCGCGGTACGCATTGATCCGAACCGCGATCCAGACGGATCATCTGGGATAGGCCCACTCCAGCCAGCGCCGGAATCGCAGGTTTGGACGAAGAGTTGGCGGCGACCCGTTGACGCCGGGTGCGGGAAGGTCTTCTTCGTTACAGCTTCGCGGAACTCCAGCTCGACGCGTCCAAGGATTTGCCGTGGCCATCTGCAATCCGGCTGAAGGGCTTGCGGAGGGTCCCGTGCTTGTCGACATGGACCTCCCGCTTGCCTCGTCCTGGCCTGTGTGACTGCAACCGCGCCGCGACAACGCACGTTTTGGGAGTTGTGGCGGAATCAATCAAGGCTTGAGATAGGCGTACCCCTCGCGCTGTTGCAGGCGCGCTATCTCCGCCACCGCGGCCTGGATCACGACGACCTTGTCCGCTACCGCATCGTCCGTGAGCTTGCGTGAGGTCAGCGTGTTTCGGCAGACCTTGAATGTCACTCCCTTGCCCGCCAGTTCGGTCAGTGTCGGCTGGAACGGCGTGCCGTGCTTGTCGGTTGCCTCTTTCAGGAGGAAGTCGATCCCGCCGCCGTTGGCGACGAGTACGACATGGACCGACGGGTCGTCACGCAGGTGGTTCTGAATGTTGCGCAGAGCCGTCCATACCTTGTCCGGCTCGTTCACGTGGTAGACGGCCTTGATGGGTTCGGCTGCCGTGGTTGTCGGCGGAGCGGCCACGGCGGTGTTGGACACCAGTCCAAGCGCAAAAAGGATCGACAGGAGAGTGACTTTCATGGCTTTCACTTTCAAAACTAAGGTAAGTACTGAAGGGGGCTGTGTTCAACTTGCGACTTCACTGGTACGAGGCGTAAACGCGCGCGGTGCCGTCCCGCTGGACCAGCAGCACGTCGTATGGATCCCGCATTCCGCGATACGAAGGGCCGTCCATGCCGGGCGAGCCCAACGGCATCGCCGGCACGCTGATCCCCAGCGCCGCGGGCTTCTCGCGCAGCAGTTTCCGTATCTCGCGGGCCGGAACGTGGCCTTCGACGACGTAGCCGCCGACCAGCCCGGTGTGGCACGACGCAAACTTTGCCGGCATACCAAACTTCGCGCGCACATGGCGTGAATCAGGAACGTTGACGGCTTCGACCTTGAAGCCGTTGTCCTGAAGATGCTGGATCCAGTCGTTGCAGCAACCACAGGTTGGAGATTTCCATACGGTCATGTCTGGCAGAGGAGTCGCCGCGATGGATGGGAGGATCAGGCCTGCCAGACAGGCGCTCGACAGATGCATGGCCGTCCGGAGTGCGCGACGGCGGGTTGGAGAGTGCTGATTCATTGGATGTCCTTGGTTCGGAGCACCGACTGTCGATGCGTCCGGAGCCTGCTACTGCGATTGAGGGAGTGTTCCCCGCAAAGTGGCGCTTGTATGGCGCGCCCAGACTTGACGGGCGTCAGCTCGAGGCGGGCAAGCGAACGGATGCCTTACGCCGTCAGGCGTGGCGGCTCGCGCGGAGGACGTGCAAAGAAATGCTGGATGAAAGGTGGCACGCTAGTGAGGCGGAGGGACGACGGCTCGCTCACGTACCTGACAACGAATGGCAATGCCGCAGCCATGGCACACAGGCTGGCACAAGTGTGATCGAGGCCATGGTTCAAACCATGAAATTGCACGTCCATCGTCTCGCCCGCAGTGCTCTCATAGGCATGTTGTGAGACGACGCTTGCGATGCAGGTCGCGTGAGTTCCCGCCTGCACGGCACTGACGTCCAGGCCGACGCCGATCACTGCCGCCCCGACCGATCGGATCGGAGTCAGGAGGCAAATCAGCAAAAGGACCAAGCGATGCAAAAGCATGCCGCCATTTGAACCCGGAGCTGGCAACGCCCCCTTGACGCGCGTCACGGAAATAAACCGCCTACATTCGCAGCCAGCGGCACGTGCGGCGCTTCCGGGCCTCCACAACTGGCGGGCAAGCGTTCGCAAAGTTCGCTCCGCATCACCCCACTACATGCTGAAGATGTCCTTGCTTGTCCTGCATCAACCGAGAGCCGCCGGGAGGGAGCACCAGTGTGCGACTGTGCGCCTCAACACGCTCCCCCTTATGGTGAGGAGTTGCCAGAAGTCTGAATCCGCGACGGAGTCGAGCTGCTTACATCTGGATTACCGGGCCGACATCATTGGCTGGGATCAAACCCTGTCGGAACAGAGTACAGCTAGGCCGCGGCGCGGCCGGCGGGAAACACCAGCCGGAACGTGATCGCGGAGTCCCCGGATGTTGCTATCGCCTCGCCTCCATGCAGCCGCATGATCGAAGCAACGATCGAAAGACCCAGGCCCGTACTCTCGCCGGCGGCGGGTGCACTGCTCTCGCCGCGCGCAAATCGACCGAACAGCCGTGACAGTTCGGCATCGGACAAGCGTGCCGCGGGATTCGTGACCGCCACCGCGGCACTTCCGTCCGCGGAGCTATGTACGTCGACCGAAATCTTCGCCCCCCCCGGCGCATAGCGCACGGCGTTCGACAGGAGGTTTGTAATTGCCCGACGCGACATCGATCTGTCGCACATGACGGAGGCATCGCCACTCACTGTGATGGACTTGCCGTCCTCGCCGGCGGCCAGCTCGAAGAATTCAGCCAGGTTTCGCGCCTCCAAGCCGAGCTGAACGGGCTCGAATTTCAGTTGAATCATCCCGCGGTCGGCGCGAGCCAGGAACAGCATGTCCGACACCATGCGCTGCAGCTGCTCCAGTTCCGTCAGATTGGAGTGCAGCACGTCCTGATACTCGTCGATGCCTCGCGGCCTCGAAAGCGTCACCTGTGTTTGCAACATCAGGTTGTTGATCGGCGTGCGCAGTTCGTGCGCAATGTCAGCCGAAAATTCCTCCAGCGCCCGGAACGAGGCGCGCAACCGGTCGAGCATGCGATTGATCGATTCCACCATGCCGCGGATCTCGGAGGGGGCATCCTCGGCGCGCAGTGATGTCCCGAGTCGGTCGGCGGTTACGCGCTCGGCGTCACGACCGATGGATTTGAGCGGCGCCAGTCCGCGACGGGCGACGACCCAACCAAGCAGTGCGCCGAGCACGACACCGGCCACGCCGGCAATGAACAATGTCCTGAACAGGCGTTCGACCAGTATCTGCGCTGGACTGACGTGCAGCCCGACATAAGCATCGAACACCGTCCCGTCGTCGGCACGATGCTGTACACGCCGCAACCACCACCGGTCCGTGCCTGCCAGATAGGTACCGATGCGCGGCGCGAGCGGAACGTCATGGTCCAACTCCAGTTTGGTCAGATTGCTGACGTGAGACATGGGCTCGACGAGCCACTTGTCGCCTTCACGCAGCCCGACCAGCAGGTGGGGATGGCCGATACTGAGGTCGGCAACCCGGCTCGTCTGCTGCCGGATACGTTCAGTCGACTTCAGTTCGCTCAGCAGATGCTGCACGATCTCGGTTTTGCCATCCAGCTCTTCGCGGTCCCGCGCCTCCAGCTGCTGCCGGAGCATGAGTCCAAGGCCGGTTCCTAGCGCCAGCAACAGGATCGACGTCGCGACCGCAAACAGCAGCGCCAGCCGCAGCGCGAGCGAGACGTTGAACCAACGCTGTGGCGTCGGCTCGACAGTCTCGAAAGGAGTCAAACGCGCTCCTCTAATACATAGCCGAAACCTCGCACAGTGTGAATTAGCTTGGTCGTGAAGGGATCGTCGATCTTGGCGCGTAGCCGACGAACGGCCACCTCCACGATGTTGGTGTCGCTGTCGAAATTAATGTCCCACACCTGTTCGGCGATGACGGTCCGCGACTGCACTTCGCCGGTACGGCGCATCAGCAGCATGAGTAACGCGTATTCCTTGGCAGTGAGATCAATGCGACGCCCTGCACGTTCGACCCGGCGGCGCAGCAGGTGCATTTCCAGGTCACCGACCCTCAGAATGTCGGATTCCGACTGTCGTCCCCGCCGCTGCAGAGCGCGGACGCGCGCGAGCAATTCGGAGAAGGCGAAGGGCTTGACCAGATAGTCGTCGGCCCCCAGTTCGAGTCCTCGCACGCGATCCTCCACCCGGTCGCGTGCTGTGAGAAAGAGGACCGGAGTCCGGCTTTCCTTGCGAATCTGTTGGATGACCTGCCAACCATCCAGTTGCGGCAGTCCGACGTCGAGAATGATGACGTCGTAGTCGGTGTGCGTGGCTAAATTGACGGCATCGAAGCCTGACTGAACCCAATCCACCACACAGTCGTTTTCCTTCAGGCCCTTGACGAGGTACTCGCCGGCCTGCCGCTCGTCTTCGGCCAATAGCACGCGCATTGTCTTTCCCCACCCGCAGGTCTGCGTAGTCGACTGATCGACACGATCGTAGAAGTCCAACCCCGCCAGTCGACTGACAGTGAGATTACAGAGATGTAATCCTGGTGTCAGCCGCTCGACACCCAGCGCTTCATACGCTGTAGGCAGTCTTGGCCCGATGAAATCAGGTCGTTGACGAAGCCGGGTTTGATCCTGGATTCGCGCATAGGGAGGCACGACAGGTGCCCGGCCGACTAGCGACGCTCCAACACAAAAGCAAAGGGGCGCAATCGATGGAAGCTGCAGTCCTCGCAGTCTCCAATGCTCTGTCGAGCGCCGCCTTGCACCCACCGGCGACGTCCGGCGGACACGCCGCCCATCAGAGCGACAGCGGGATCGTCAAAATCGAGAGGACGCCGTGATCGTCGCAAAAAGACTGTGTGGCGAGCGGCGGCTGGAAAGGCGACCGCGTGGGGGTCGTGCGATGCCCGGCTCAGCACATCGCCGCTCGCGACGAACCGGCACCGGCATACGTTCTCGCGTGCGCCGGTGCAGGCAGGTCACCGGCCCCGGTACATCTGCTCGTTCAGCTGCTCACGGTCGGTCTTACGCCAGATCTCGTTGCCAACCATCATCAGCACGGTGCCGTCCTTGGTCACCATCCGCGAGCCGTCCTTCATCTGGACCACGCGTCCCTTGTCGTCGCGGTGCGACATCTTGCCGTCCTTGTAGATCAGCAGGGTCGTGCCGTCCTTCAGCGGAATCTCCTTTACATCAGCGTCGGCGCGGACGGCAGATGCCGCTGCAAGGCCAAGCGCGAAGGTGGTGGCGAGTACTGCTGTGCGAATCGTCGTCATGGTGCGTTCCTCCTTCGGGTGAATGGCTTGATGCCGCCAGAGCTTCCGCGGCATCACTCGAAGAACCGTACTCGCAGCACGGTGACGACGAGCTTTCAAGAGAATTACTTTGATGGCATCTGCCCGTAACTCGCTGCTGGAAGCGGTGCGGCAATGGCAGTCGTTGACCTGCATCAGTTGGGTAGGGCAGACCACAGTCGCGTTACAAGAATGTCATCGTCTGGTTTGCAAGTTGTGGGTGACCGACTCCTACAGTGAATCTCATCGGCGGACAGACAGGTTGCTGCGCCGAGTTCGACAACACACTGAATGGAGATCGAGTCATGCTGAACACCAAACGTGCAGTCCTTACGATCCTCGCAATCGCCCTGGCGAGTCCGCTGGTAACGCAGGCCGCGCCTTACGTCGAGGTCAGCAACGGCGAGCGCGCGATTGTCTTCAACGATCCGCCCAGCACCGGCGCACGTACGGAAACAGCTGGCTCAGTGAGCCAGGCCAACACCGGCACCTTCGTCGCGAACGGCTGGCGTTATGTCGGCGGGGAAGCCGTATGGCTCTTGGAGAGCGCCCGCTACGAATTCGTCGATGGCCAGCTGGTCCACGCCGAGGACTGCATTTTCAAGACCGTCTATGCACAAGTACCGGAACGCGGCTTCGCGCCTTTGCCGTCAATTTACCTTGGCGCCTAGACACTGACGTTCCTCCCGGCGCGCGGCTGGCGGCGGTCGACGCGAGACGACGTTGACCGCCGCTCTGCCCGTGACTAATCCTTCCCGGGACCCGACTGGGCTATGCGTGGCATGGCCCAGTCCTCTGTGTGCGGTCGGCCGATCCCTGATGGGTTTCGATGTCTAAGAAGCGAGCGGGCGCCTGATCGGTTGGCCAAGCATGCTGCATCTCAGCGCCGCCCCTGTTTGCCGAAACGCAATGCCTACTGAGCGAGGCTGCCATGCTGGCTAAGCTGATCGACTGGTCGGCCCGCAACCCCTTCATCGTGCTGCTGGCCACGGCCGCAGTGATCATCGGGGGCGTGTTGGCAGTGTTACGCACTCCGCTCGATGCATTGCCAGACCTGTCCGATGTGCAGGTCATCGTCTACACCGAAGTCCCCGGACGATCGCCGCAGGTCGTCGAGGACCAGGTGACGTACCCACTGACGACGGCGATGCTGGCCGTCCCTAAGTCGAAGGTGGTCCGTGGCTTTTCCTTTTTCGGCGCCTCATTCGTTTACATCATCTTCGAGGACGGGACCGATATCTACTGGGCGCGCTCGCGCGTCATCGAGTACCTGAACTTTGCTGCCGGCCGCCTGCCGGCCGGGATCGTGCCGCAGATTGGTCCTGACGCCACGGGCGTGGGCTGGGTCTATCAGTACGCGGTGATCGGCGCCAACCGAACGCTGGCCGAACTGCGCACCCTGCAGGATTGGTACATCCGCTACCAGCTGACCAAGGCGCAAGGCGTGGCCGAAGTCGCTTCGGTGGGCGGCTTCGTACAGCAGTACCAGGTGGTGGTCGATCCGGTGAAGCTGCGGGCCTACGGAGTCAGCCTGATGGACGTCACCAACGTCATCCGGGATTCCAACCGGGACGTCGGCGGGCGTGTCGTCGAAATGGCAGAGCGCGAGTACATGGTGCGCGGTCAGGGCTACTTGCGCGGCGAGGACGACATCGCCAACCTGGTCGTCAAGGCCGAGCAAGGCCTGCCGGTGCTGATCCGCAACGTCGCGCACGTCGAGCTCGGCCCCGACGAGCGGCGTGGCGTGACAGACCTGAACGGCGAAGGCGAAGTCGTCTCCGGCATTGCCATGGCCCGCTACGGACAGAACGCGCTGGAAGTCATCCATAACATCAAGGAACGCGTCGCCGAGATCTCAGCCGGCCTGCCGGAGGGCGTGACCGTGCAGGCGGTCTATGACCGCTCCGAGCTGATCTACCGCGCCATCAAGACCCTGCGCAACACGCTGATCGAGGAATCGCTGATTGTCGCCCTCGTCTGCGTGATCTTTCTGCTGCACTTTCGCAGTGCGATGGTGGCGATCCTGATGTTGCCCGTGGGTGTGCTGATCGCCTTCATTGCAATGCGCCTGCTTGGGATGAACTCCAACATCATGAGCCTGGGTGGCATCGCCATCGCCATCGGCGCCATGATCGACGCGGCCATCGTCATGATCGAGAACGCCCACAAGCATCTGGAGCGACTCGGCGAGCGCGCGGCCCTATTCGAGGAGCGCGCAGCCGCGATGATCGAGGCCTGCAAGGAAGTGGGTCCGGCGCTGTTCTTCTCACTGCTCATCATCACCGTGAGCTTCCTGCCTGTATTTACGCTGGAATCTCAGGAGGGTCGTCTGTTTGCCCCGCTGGCGTGGACCAAGACCTTTGCGATGGCCGGTGCCTCGCTGCTGTCAGTCACGCTGGTGCCGGTGCTGATGATGCTGTTCATCCGCGGGCGCATCCTGCCCGAGGCCCGCAATCCGGTGAACCGCTTTCTGATCTGGGTCTATCGACCGGTCATCGCGCTTGTGATGCGCTGGAAGATTGCGACCATCGTCGTCGCGTTGCTGGTATTGGCGCTGACCTGGATCCCGGCCTCGCGCCTCGGCTCGGAATTCATGCCGACGCTGAACGAAGGGACCCTGCTTTACATGCCGGCATCGTTGCCGGCCATGTCAGTGACCAAAGCGTCCGAACTCCTCCAGGTTCAGGACAAGATCATCAAGAGCTTCCCCGAGGTCGAGTCGGTGTTCGGCAAGGCCGGGCGTGCCAACACGGCCACGGATCCGGCGCCGCTCGAGATGTTCGAGACGGTGATCAATCTCAAGCCCGAGAGCGAGTGGCGCGAGGGGATGACGATCGATGCCCTGATTGCCGAACTCGACAAGGCGGTCCAGCTCCCCGGTATTTCCAACGCGTGGACGATGCCGATCAAGGCGCGCATCGACATGCTGTCGACCGGCATCCGCACGCCGATCGGGATCAAGGTCTTCGGCAAGGACCTGGCCGAAATGGAGCGGGTGGCTCGGCAGGTCGAGCAGGTCGTGCGCAACGTGCCCGGCACAACCAGCGCCTTTGCCGAGCGACTCACCGGCGGCCTGTACCTGAACATCATTCCGGACCGTATGGCGCTGGCGCGCTACGGCCTTAGTATCGGCGCGCTGCAGGACGTGGTGGCAACGGCGCTCGGCGGCGAGATGGTGACCACGGCGATCGAAGGCCGAGAGCGCTTTGGCGTCATCGTGCGCTATCCGCGTGACTTGCGTGACAGCCCGGAGCAGATCGCACGAGAGGTGCTGGTGGCGGCGCCCGGCATGAACGGCAGCCCGGGTGCCATGGTGCCTCTGGGGCAGCTGGCAAGAGTGCAGGTGGCACAGGGCGCCCCGGCCATCCGCACCGAAAATGCGCTGCTATCTGCCTATATATACGTCGACATCCGTGACCGCGATATCGGCAGCTACGTTCGCGACGCCCAGCGAGCGGTGCGCGAACAGGTCAAGTTCCCGCCCGGCTACTACATCACCTGGAGCGGTCAGTTCGAGGCGATGGAGCGGGCCATCGAGCGCATGAAGCTGGTGATCCCGTTGACGCTCGCGGTGATCTTCCTGCTGCTGTACCTGAACTTCAGGCGCATCACTGAAACACTGATCGTGATGCTCTCGGTGCCGTTTGCCCTCGTGGGCGGTGTGTGGCTGATGTGGCTGCTCGGATACAACATGAGTGTGGCGGTGGCCGTCGGGTTCATTGCGCTGGCCGGGGTGGCAGCTGAGACCGGCGTCGTCATGCTGATCTATCTCGACCATGCCTGGCGTGATGCGCAGGCGCGCTGCGCGACCGCTGGCAGTGCGCCGGGCGTGAGCGATCTGTACGACGCGATCATGCACGGCGCGGTGGAGCGCGTCCGGCCGAAGATGATGACGGTCGTGGCGATCATGGCCGGGCTCCTGCCCATCATGTGGGGCACGGGTACCGGGTCTGAGGTGATGCGACGGATCGCAGCGCCGATGGTGGGCGGGATGGTGTCGTCGACCCTGTTGACGCTGATCGTGATCCCGGCCATTTATGGTCTGATCATGCAGCGCCGGCTAGCGCGGAGGGCACGAGGCGCATTGAACGTAGCCGTCGTGGGCCAAGGTGCGGCTGCCGTTCAATAGAGAGTGAATGCTTGGATCAGCGCCCGCGCCGCGACTGACATGACTGCTCTGGCCGAAACCGAGAACGGCGAGGTACGGCGCAAGGTCCAATGAACCATAGTCGTCTAGCTAGGTCTGTGTGGAACATGGAACAGCTCACGGTTAGCCTCGCCGAACGCGAAAAACTGCTTGACCGCCTGCTGAAGGATGGCGTGGACATCGCGCACGACTGTGGCGGCGTGCTCGCCTGCTCAAGCTGCCGCGTGGTGGTGCGCGAAGGGCTCGAGCGCCTCCCCGCGGCGAGTGCGGACGAGCTCGACATGCTCGACCGCGCAGGCGGGGACGAGCCGGGCGCGCGCCTCGCGTGCCAGATCGAAGGCAGCGCAGGCGAACTCGTGATCCAGATTCCGCGCGGTGAAGCGCCGGCGCGCTCCCCCATGCTACCCGTGTCGGTGAGTGCGCGTGCAGCGAAGCATTTCGCCGCCCAACTCGCGAAACACCCGGGTGCAGTGGCAGTACGCCTCGCGGTAAGGACTGCCGGCTGCTCGGGCTTCGCCTATTGCGTCGATCCTGCCGATGTCATCCGCGGCGACGACCAGTCGTTCGAGAGCCATGGCGTGCGCATCGTCGTCGATGCGGCGAGCCTGGCCTATGTGCAGGGTACTACGCTCGATGTGGTCGACGAAGGTCTCGACCGACGCGTCCGCTTTGACAACCCGAACGTGCGCCACAGCTGCGGCTGCGGCGAAAGCTTCGGAGTATGAGAAAGCCCGGATTGCCGAGCCTGGACGATAAGCTTGACGAAGCGCTGAAGCAGACGTTTCCAGCGAGCGATGCCTTTGCGTTGTTCCCCGAGGTCTCGATCGGACCGGTCGCGCTTCATGAGCCTGCAGGTAGCCAGCTGCGATGGCCGACAGCGCGGCATGAGATCACAAGCCCCACGCATCGCCGTCGAGGTAACGCATGATGAAGCGGCGATGGTTGAAAAAGTATCAATAGCCTTCCTAGCGATGCCGTCGTGGGGGTGCATTGCTTGATAGGAAGGCACCGGTGAAAGCGGCTCGCCGCAGGCGCCTTGGTCATGGCGTTCCGATGTCTGATTCTTGCTCCGCTCTGGAACATCGCATACAGCGCTTTCTCGCATTCAAAGACCGCCCCGCTTGACCCACGCCTTGGGTCCTGTCCCCGACGATAGCGGCCGCTGGTGCCGGAGCACATCAAGGGGGAGTTAGCTCAATGCCGATGTCCGCCGTGGCCGAACAGGTGCAGGAGTGGACACGCGAGCAGTAGTAGGTACGGCAGCACTCCGAACGCGTGACCCCAGTGCTCACGCAGCAGATAGAAGGCAATGATCAACCCGACCATGAGGGCCGCAATCCACGGCCGGCGGTTGCGGGGTGATGGTGATTCCATCGGCATTTCGGATCAAGTGACTCAAATTCTCGCGAACCTCCGGGCTCGCGCCGCGTCCCGCCGGCACCGGCTACTTGCCGCCTTTCATCATGTCCATGTTTTGGCTACCGCGCATTGGGCCCATCATCATGTGCTCGGCGTCCATCATCTGGCTCATCATCTGGTCCATCACCTTCAGGTGTTCGTCGATCCATTCGCGCATCTGTTGTGGCGTCGCGTTGGGGCCTGGCCGGGCAGAGTGCATCTGCTTCATCATCTGACCCATCAGGTCCATGTGCTCCTGCATCAGCTTGTTGCGCTGCGCCCCTTGTGCGGCCTGCGCGGCTTGAAGCTTCTGCTTGGCTTCCATCGAGCGCTGCATTAACTGCTTTTGGGCTTCGTCTGGCGCGGCGTAGGCCAACATCGGGCCTGTCAGCACCAGAGCGGCCAAGGCGACCATGAATCTGCGTTTCATCGTACTTCTCCTGTGGGTGTTTCATACCGCGCGACAATCGAGTGTGTTCTCAGGCGGCGGGAAGGCATCCACTTCGTACGGTGCACGCCTGCGCAACGCCGTCAGGCCACAGTGTCGGGCGGCCCTACTGCCGACAAGCTGACAGCGCGATTACGGAGCTGTAATGTTTGTGTTGACACACAACTTTTCAGGTAGCCTCAATTCAACGTGCTCGGCTCCAATGCATCCATGGCCACGCCACACCATCAGCGCAGCCTGGATCAGCGAAGCGAGAACCGAAGGAAGTCATGCCGACCACCTCCGCAGGTAGTCATATTGACTAGATGGCATGGACCCGGAACATTCGCGCGTAACGGAGCATTCAGCGCAACTGGCTAGAGGTCCAGGGGGACGATGAAGGCTCAAGGGGCGGAACCCTCAAGCGGCTGCCCAGACTAAGATAGGTCCATGCATCGACGCCTAGCCACCGCTATCGCCTGGTTGATCATCGTTGCCGTTCCCGTGCAGGCAATGGCGGCGACGGTTATGGTGCATTGCATGTCCACGTTGGACCGGTCGGCCACCAGCCAAGCGGAGTTCCCGCATCAACCCCCTACGAGCACCGCTTCGCATACTCACGATTCAGTCGACCCTGTGGTGACACAGCACTCGCACGCGGCGGTTGACAAGACTGATGCTGGCGCGGAGGACCTGAAAACGTTCTCGAAGTGCTCTGCTTGCGCTTTCTGCTGCGTTGGCGGGGCACCGACGTCGACGGCACGGTCCCTGGTTGTCGTTCCACCGCGTGAATTGCCAACGCTTCGATCGGTCGAACCTCTGCCGGATATCTTCGTCCCTGGCCCAGAACGGCCCCCCCGAATCTCCCTCGTCTAGGGGCTCAACACCCCTGTGTGAAGTGGCTTGCCCTTTGGGGCAGGCCGCGTGTCGCAGGCCGCGAGAACCCGCGGCCACTGCCTCATCACTTGGGAGACAAAGATGGTCCAACTCCAGCTTTTGCTGGTCGTTCTACTACTTTCAGTCGGCTCACCAGCGCACTCGCAGTCGACCGGGTCGCCGCCACCTGGCTCGACGCCGGGCTTAACTGCACAGACAGTTGCTGACGCGCAAGCGGTGACCAAGCCCCTGACATACCGGTCGCCATTCTCTGCGTATCAGGTCGACAAGATCGAAGAAACGAGCTCATGGCGCGAGGTCAACGACCGGGTCGGGTCCATCGGCGGCTGGCGCTTCTATGCGCGTGAAGCTCAGGCGCCACAGCCGCCTCTGCCCGCGACGGACAAACCGACACCGGCGCCAAGGAACTAGCCATGGGATCGATCCTATCCGGACGAGCCGTCCGAATCGGTGCAACGGCCGGGCTGGCTCTCATCCTCGTCGGCTGCGCGACATTCTCGGACGACGGTGGAATCGGCGGCGTTGAATCGACCGTGAGCAAACATATCAAGCAGGACACGCTCTGGGCCCGAAGCGAAGCAGACAGCGCGTTGGTGGAGAAGCGCGTTGCCGAATTGTTGAGCAAGCCCTTGTCTGTCGATGACGCCGTCCAGATCGCGTTGCTCAACAACAAGGGTCTGCAGGCAGGCTACTACGAACTCGGGATCTCAGAGGCGGATCTGGTACACGCCGGCCGGCTGCCCAATCTCGGCTTCTCCTTTGCACGCAAGACGCAGGGAGAGGAAGTGGAGATTGAGCGTCTCTTCACCATCAATCTGATGCGGCTGGTGACCATCCCTTTGGCCGTGGAGGTCGAGACGCGCCGCTTCGAGCAGACACAGCGCAGTGTCGCTCTCGGAGTGATCTCGCTGGCGTCGACGACGCGTAAGGCCTACTACGACGCTGTCGCCGCTGAAGAATCGGTGCGCTACATGCAGCGAGCGATGGAATCGGCTGAGGCGGGTGCCGAACTCGCCCGCCGAATGGCGCAGGCAGGCAACTGGGGCAAACTGCAACAGGCTCGGGAGCAGAGCTTCTTTGCCGACGCCGCATTGGGACTGGCACGTGCCGAGCAGGCAAAGCTAGCGACTCGCGAACAGCTGATCCGCCTGCTGGGACTGTGGGGCGATCAGACCGCATTCCGATTGCCCGAGCGGCTGCCCGACTTGCCCAAGCAGGCAGACAACCTGCCTGACATCGAGCAGCAGGCGATGGCTCAGCGGCTGGATGTCCAGTCTGCCCGCCTTGGCACCGAGGCTGTGGCCGCCAATCTTGGCCTGACGAAGGCCACCCGCTTCATCAATGTGCTGGAGTTCGGCGTCATCCACAACAGCTTCAATGACGCGCCGAATCAACGCGGTTACGAGATCGCGATTGAAATTCCGCTGTTCGACTGGGGCACCGCGCGAGTAGCCCAGGCAGAAGCGATCTATGGGCGCGCGGTCAATCGTCTGGCTGAGACTGCCGTCAATGCCCGCTCGGAAGTGCGCCAGGCCTACCTGAATTACAGACTGTCGTACGACATCGCTCGGCACTATCGCGACGAGATCGTGCCGATCCGCAAGCGCATCTCCGAGGAGAACCTGCTTCGCTACAACGGCATGTTGATCGGCGTCTTTGAGCTGCTGGCTGACGCCCGCACTCAGATCGCGAGCGTCAACGGCTACATCGACGCGTTACGTGACTTCTGGCTTGCCAAGGCCGACCTGGAGATGTCGGTGATCGGCCGTCCCGACCTGCGCGCATCTCCCGCAACTCCCAGCCGGACGCTGGGAACTCCGGCCGAACATT
>WBZN01000709.1_pt1 | contig 23215 bp, 14 predicted proteins | sample 5204281 | NCBI WGS metagenome assembly WBZN01 (sample SAMN12344347, study PRJNA552823) | activated sludge metagenome | biome: Activated sludge suspended growth; feature: Nitrification reactor; material: Wastewater; isolation source: activated sludge from nitrification reactor of wastewater... | reverse complement strand
AGGTCGCCCTTGAAGCTCTTGCCCACCATGAACAGACCCATGGCGAAGAGGGCGGCCGGGGGTGCCGCCGCGCCGATGATGTCGCAGAAGGTGAGCACCGGCTTCGGCACGCTCACCTGCAGCGCCGAGCAGGCGATGCCAGCGATGGCGGAAAGCACCAGCGGCGAGCGGAACACGCCGGCGACGGCGTCGCGCGCCACATGCAGCAGGTGGCTGCCGGAGGAGCGTTCCGCCTCGATCCACAGGATATAGAGCCCCATGATCAGCGCGCCGTTCACCACCGTCGCCAGGATGGCGGGCAGCGCGGCGCCCTGCCCGAAGGCGGTGATGGCGAGGGGGATGCCCATGTAGCCGGTATTGGAAAACAACGCCGCCATGTTCTGCACCGCGAGCGCCGCGCCGCGGGCGCCGAAGACCAGGCGGCCGACGATCAGCGCCGCGACGCCGACCACCGCCATGCCCAGCAGATAGGCGCCGAGATAGGACCAGTTGAAGATCTGCGCCAACTCGACCTTGGCCAGCGAGCCGAAGAACAAGGCCGGCAGGGCGGCGTAATAGGTGAAGCCGTTCAGCGCCTCGCTGCCGCCGGGGCCGAGCAGCCTGAACCGGCCGCAGAGATATCCGGCGAGGACGATGGCGAAAACCGGAATGACGACGTTAACGACGGCCTGCATGGCGCCCCTGTGTGACGGGGCGACCTTGGCAGAGGCAATCCGTGGCGTCCAGCGGGTCGCAGGCCCGGAGAGGCTTGAGTTTCCGCCGCTCGCGGGTAGAGTGCGGGCAAATCATAGGACCCGAAAGCGAGAGAATTATGATCAACCATCACGCCGCCCTGATCTACACCATGGTCATCATGTCCGCCGCCGACCGCGACATGTCGGATGCGGAACTGGGCGCGATGAGCGACATGGTCGGCCATCTGCCGATCTTCCGCGACTACGACAAGACGCAGATCTCCAAGACCGCCGCGTCCTGCGTCGAGATGCTGAAGGACGCGAACGGCCTCGACAAGATCCTGAAGCTGGTCAAGGCCGGCTTGCCGGAGAAACTGCGCGAGACCGCCTACGCGCTGGCCTGCGACGTCGCCGCCGCCGACGGCAAGGTGACGCAGGAGGAAGCCCGCCTGCTGGATCTCATCCGCTACGAATTGCAGGTCGGCAAGCTGGTCGCCGCCGCCATCGAACGCGGCGCCCGGGCGCGGCATTTGACGGTCTGACCAGACCAGCGCCTGCTCATTTCGTCATCACCGGGCGAAGACCCGGTGATCCAAGTCCGCATCCGCAGCGCGATGGCAATTTGGATCGCCGGGTCAAGCCCGGCAATGACGGATGGGGGAATGGCCCGTCTGCGCTTTCTCATTCGTCATCCCGGCCGAGGCCTCGGATCCGCGCAGTGCGCGGCTCAAGGACGGGCTCTGCGAGCGCCGGGATCCACCGCGCCGTCACAAGGACAGCTGCAACAGCGTGCCTTCGGTGTCGCCGCTCCAGCGACTTTGGAATGGACCCCGGCGCAAGGCCGGGGTGACGATCGCGTGGATGCGATGGCCGGGCGTCAGACCGGCTGCGTCTTGGCGTATGCGAAATACAGCTCGCGCGCCTTGCGGTAGACCGGGCCGGGTTGGAAGTCGCGGGTCTCGTAGCGGGTGATCGGCAGCACCTTGCTGTAATTGCCGGTCGAGAACATCTCGTCGCATGCGTCGAGATCCTGCGGCAGCAGGTCGCGCTCCTCGGCAGGGATGCCGTTCTCGCGCAGCAGTTTCAGCACGCGCTGGCGGGTGATGCCGTTGAGGAAGGTGCCGTTCGGCTTCGGCGTCAGCGCGACGCCGTCCTTCACGATGAACAGATTGGCGCCGGAGAACTCCGCCACGCGGCCGTCGGGGCCGACCATGACCGCCTCGTCATAGCCGCGCGACTTGGCTTCGGCCTGAGCGCGGCCGGCCTGGGCGTAGAGCGCCACCGCCTTGGCATCGGTCGGCGCCATGTCGGCGCCGGGGCGGCGGAACTTCGACAGGCAGGCCGACATCGGCCCCGGCTGCGGCAGCGGCGTCAGGCTGATGGAGATCAGGATCTGCGTCGAATCGGCGTCCGGGATCAGGCCGCCCTTCTCCGCCCACATGAAGGGGCGCAGATAGAGCGGCGCGCCGGCCGGGAATTTCCGGATGCCCTCGCGCAGCTTGGCCTCGATCTCTTTGGCCGTCATCGGCGACTTGAGGCCGATATTGGCGGCCGAGCGCACCGCGCGCTCGCAATGCAGGTCGAGATCGGGCGCGCAGCCGTCGAAGGCGCGCGCGCCGTCGAAAATGGCGGCGCCCAGCCAGATCGCCTGGTCCCAGGCCTTCATCACCTTCGGGTCGCCCTCGACCCAGGCGCCGTCGAACCAATTCAGCTTGTCCACGTCATCAACCCTCATGCCGCTCTGCTCTCGCCGCCGAGCATAGCGGCGACGCGCGCAATGCGCGAGACGGCGAAAGTTCGGCGGGCCATGCGAAACGCGTGTCGGTACAAAGGCGCGCTGTGCGGGCAGGCCCCGGAAACGAAACGGGCGACCGGCCTAGACCGGTCGCCCGCTCCCCAAGTCGGCGCGGCCGACGCTGTCTGAACTACTGGCTGGCCCAGACCACGCGGGCGATCCAGCGGATATCGGAGTTCTTGAGGAAGGACCCGGTCGCGCTGTCGGTCGGCGATTCGAGATAGAGCCCTTCCGCTTCCTGGCGGCCGACGCGGCGCAGCAGGATCGGGCCCGCCGTGGTGCCGACCACGATACGGTCGCCCCGGCGCACTTCGGCCTCCGGCGAGGCGATGATCAGATCGCCGTCGCGATAGACGGGATCGAAGTCGTGGCCGTTGATCTCGATGGCGAAGGCCGAGCGGTCGACGATGCCGGGCGCGTTGACGCGGCCCCAGGCGCCGCCGGTCGGCTGGCCGTTCTGGTCGAAGCAGGCTTCGCTGGCGAGGCGCGCTAGGGCCACCACCGGGATCGACTTGCCGACGGCGCCGCGGCCGGCCAGCTTGCCGCCGGTGAAAGTGGCGCCCTCGCCGCTGCCCGGCGAGCCGGTCAGGGTGACGAAGCTGGCGAAGCTCTCGCCGGTCACGGTCAGGATCTTGGCCACCGATTCGGTGGACGGCCAGCGCGGCCGACCCTCGCGGGTGATGCGCTTGCTGGGGTTGAAGGCGGTCGGGTCGAGGCCGGCGCGGCGCGCCAGGCCGGAGGCCGACAATCCGTGTTTCGCCGCCAGGCGGTCAATGCCGCGCCAGACATCGGCATGCTGCAGCATCGGTACCAGACCCGCCCGCGGGCCGGCGTCGGCGGAGCGCTCCGGTGTCCCTCTCTCGGTCGCAGCCGTCAGCATCATTTCCTCCTTCGGGGACGTCGCCCTGATGTCCCATCATCGATCAATTGCAGGCCTTTACGGGCCAATCCTTGGTCAATGTACTCCCATTCAGACAGAAAATATTCTGCTCTTAGGTATAGGTAGGACCGGCCAGAAGGATTAGGCCCCTGCGCCGTTCAGGCCGCTATTCCGGCGGTTTTGCTGGGGACACCAAGCTGATATAGCTGGACAAAACCGCGAGCGGTGTGGGGGCGTAATGGACATATTTTCCGGGCTGATGCGGCTGCTCCGGCTGCTGCCGCCGGAAGCTGCCCATCGCTTGGCGCTCGCCGCGCTGCGGGCCGATTTTGTGCCGGGCGATGCGTCGCCCGACGATCCGCGCCTGCGGGTCGAGGCGCTCGGCCTCGGCTTCGCCAATCCGATCGGTCTGGCTGCAGGCTTCGACAAGAATGCGGACGTATGGCGGGACGTGGCGCGGCTCGGCTTCGGCTTCGTCGAGGTGGGCTCGGTGACACCCAGGCCGCAGCCCGGCAATCCGAAGCCGCGCTTGTTCCGGCTGACCGCCGACCGCGCGATCATCAACCGCATGGGCTTCAACAATGCGGGCGTCGAGGCCATGGCGGCGCGCCTCGCCGGCCGCGTCAAGGGCGCGCCCATCCTCGGCATCAACCTCGGCAAGAACAAGGCGACCGAGGATGCGGCGGCCGATTATGCGATCGGCGCCGCCAGGCTCGGCCCGCTCGCCGACTACGTGGTGATCAACGTCTCGTCGCCCAACACGCCCGGCCTCAGGGCGCTGCAGGGCAAGGCGCCGCTGGAAGACCTGATCGGGCGCACCCACCGCGCCTTGACCGCGGCCTGCGCCGGCAACCCGCCGCCGCTGCTGCTGAAGATCGCGCCCGATCTGACCGACCAGGACCTGGAGGACATCGCCGCCGTCGCGCTGCAGGGCGCGCTCGCCGGCCTCATCGTCACCAACACCACCATCGCGCGGCCGGCCGGTCTCGACCCGCGCCATGCCGGCGAAGCCGGCGGCTTGAGCGGCCGGCCGCTTTTCGCGCCTTCGACCGAGATCCTGCGAAGGATGTACCGCCTGACCGGCGGCAAGCTGCCGCTGATCGGCGTCGGCGGTGTCGCCAGCGGCGCGGACGCCTACGCCAAGATCCGCGCCGGGGCGACCCTGGTGCAGCTGTATTCGGCTCTGGTCTTCGACGGGCCTGGCCTGGTCGGGCGCATCAAGCGCGATCTTCTCGCTTGCCTGGAGCGCGACGGCTTGCCCTCCATTGCCGCGGCCATCGGGCGCGACCATCGATGAGCGCATTTGCCCGTCTTAAGGTCGCATTAACCAAACCGGCGCTACCACGTGAGGCAAGATGATCACCGGATTCCGCCGCCTTCTGCCGTGCCTGATCTATCTGCTGCCCGCGGTGCTGATCGCCTTCGGGCTGCCGGTCTACATGCCCGGCGTCACGCCGACCGAAGCCCTGCTGTGCGGCGGCTTCGTGCTGCTGCTGGGCGCGATCATCCATCTCGCCCTTGAGCTGGTCGAGGCCCAGCGCCTGACCCGCAGCCGCATCGCCGGCGCGCTCGAGGCGCTCTCTCATGGCGAGCGCCTGCAGCGCCGCCTGGAAGGCGAGCTGGGGCAGATGCGCCACGCGCTGATCGACCTGCAGTCGCGCCCGGCCCAGGACGTGGGCGAGGTGGTCGCCGAGGTCAAAGTGCTGCAATCGCTGATCGAGCGGCTCTATTCCGCCCGCAGCGGCACCTCCGGCATCGCCGCCGCACCGCCGCCGCAGGCCCAACCAACCTTGCGCCCCAGCGGCGATCCCGCCGGCGGCGCGCCCGCGGTGCCGCCGCCCGCGCCGCCGCAAGGCGCCGGGCAGAACGCTGCCGCCGGCTCGCTGCCGATGCCGCCGATCGCCGAGGGGCTCGACGAACAGACCATCCTCGACCTGGTGCGCGAGGGCCTGCGCGAGAACGCGGTCGAGCTTGCGTTGCAGCCGATCGTCAGCCTGCCGCAGCGCAAGCGGCGCTATTTCGAATGCTATTCGCGGGTGCGCACCCGCGACGGCAAGATCATCGTGCCGGAGCAATACCTGGACGTGGCCGAGCGCTACGGCCTGCTGACCGCGATCGACAACCTGCTGCTGTTCCGCTGCATCCAGACGCTCCGGCGCATCCGCAAGAGCAACAGCAATCTCGGCTTCTTCCTCAATATCTCGCCCCATACCTTGGTGGATCGCGGCTTTTTCCGCGACTTCATCCAGCTGATGGCGCAGAACATCGAGCTCGCGCCCGCGCTGGTCTTCGAATTCCCGCAGCGTGCCTTGGCCCAGGCCGACGATTCGCTGTGGAAGGATCTCGACCGCCTGGCGCAGATGGGCTTCCGCTTCTCCCTCGACCAGGTGAACGATCTCGACATCGACGCCTCAGAGCTGTCGGCGCGGCATTTCCGCTTCCTGAAGCTGGACGCCGCGCGCGTGCTCGCCGCGGCGCGCGAAGGCCTGTTCGGCGCCGATCCGAAGATGCTGAAGCGCACGCTCGATTCCTACGCCATCGATCTGGTGGTGGAGCGCATCGAGACCGAGCCGATGCTGGTGGAGCTGCTGGATTTGCAGATCGATTTCGGGCAAGGCTATCTGTTCGGCGAGCCGCGCATCGCGAAAAGCGACAGCGCCGGCCCGCTCACCTGACCGAACCCAGCGAAGCAATCCCGGCGGCCCGTTCCATGACCCTGTCAACCCGCGTCATCCGCGGTCTCGGCGAGATTGCTTCCGCCTACGACGCCTTCATCCTCGACCTCTGGGGCTGCCTGCATGACGGCGTCGCCGTCTATCCGGCGGCACTCGACTGCCTGCACCGCCTGCAGGCGGCGGGCAAGACGGCGGTCATCCTGTCCAACGCGCCGCGCCGCGCGCGGGAGGCGGAGTCGCGCCTCATCGAGATGGGCATCGGCCGCGATCTCTATGCCGCGCTCTACTGCTCGGGCGAGGAAACCTGGCGCGCCATCACCGGCAACGCGATCCCGGCGCTCCAGGGCCGCGGCAACAAGGTGCATGCCATCATGGCGCGCAGCGACCGCGCCATGGTGGATGATGCGGGACTGGTCGAAGCTTCGCCCGCCGAGGCCGATTTCGTCCTGGCGATCGGCAAGGAGACCACGCAGGAGACGGTGGCGCAGTTCCTCCCCGACCTGCGGGTGGCGTTGTCGCGCGGCCTGCCGCTGGTTTGCGCCAATCCCGATCTGCTGGTGCATCGCGGCGGCGTGGAGGAGATCTGCGCCGGCGCCATCGCGCTCGCCTATCAGGAGATGGGCGGCGAGGTCGTCTGGTTCGGCAAGCCCTATCCGGAGGTCTATCGCCGCATCCTGGCGGATTTCGGATTGCGGCCGGGGCGCGTGCTCTGCGTCGGCGATTCGCTGCGCACCGATGTCGCCGGCGGCCAGGGCATCGGCGCCGGTACTTTGTTCACCGTGGGCGGCATCCACCACGCCGAGATCCTCGTAGAAGACAAGATAGAGCTTGGCCGGCTGGAGGCGCTGTGCCGTAAGCTGGGCCAGAGTCCGGATTACGCCATCGCGCACCTGGCGTGGTGAGCGTCGTTCTCCCCCGGGGTGGGGAGGGAAAGCCGTTCGGGTGATCTGCCGCATGACCCAGCTTTCGCGCACCTGGGAATGGTCCTTCGACCAGCCGGCCTCGGCGATCTGGCCGCTGCTGGCCGATACCGCGCGCTTCAACGAGGCGGCGGCGCTGCCCAAGCACCAGATCACCGAGGTGCCGCAATCCGACGGCTCCGTGCAGTATTTCGGCGCGGCCAAGATGGGCCCCTTCCATCTCCGATGGCAGGAGAAGCCGGTCAATTGGGTGACCGAGCAGTGGTTCGAGCACACCCGCTATTTCCAGAACGGCCCGCTGAAATCCCTGACCGCCGATCTGCGCATGGCGCCGCAGGGCGCCGGCTGCAAGGTGCGCTACACCATGGCGCTGGAGCCGGCCAATCTGCTCGGCCGGCTGATGAGCGGGCGGATGTTCGCTTCGACGGAGAAGACGTTCTCGCGCATGGTGAAAGAGGCCGCCGATTTCGCCGCCGGTCAGCGTCCTCAGCCCTTCAGCTATCAGCCGCCCGTGATCGACGATGCGCGGCGCGGCAGCATCGATGCCATGGTGGCGGCGATCGAGGCGACGCCGAACGGCCACGGCCTCGCGCGCCGGCTCGCCGACCATCTGCTCGGCGCGCAGGAGGTCGACCTCTGGCGCGTGCGGCCGCTGGCGCTGGCGCGGCTGTGGGGCTGTGCGCCGCTGCAGGCCATCGAATTGTGCCTGCAGGCGGTGCGCGCCGGCTTGCTGGAGCTGCGCTGGGATCTGCTCTGTCCGCGCTGCCGTGTCGCCAAGGGCTGGTCGGGCGGTCTCGACCGTTTGCCGCAAGGCGCCCATTGCGGCTCCTGCAACATCGACTACGACCGCGACTTCTCGCGCAATGTCGAGGCGAGCTTTCATCCATCGCCCGCCGTGCGGGCGCTGGAAAGCGGCGAATACTGCATGTGGGGACCGATGTCGGTGCCGCATGTGAAGGCCCAGGTCCTGCTGCAGCCGGGCGAGACGCGCGACCTTGCGGCGGTACTGCCCCGCGGTCCCTACCGCTTCCGCACCCTGGAGCCGGGACCGGAGGCGGATATCGACTGGCAGGCGGGCGACCTGCCGTCGCTCGTCATCGAGGCGGATGGCATCGCTCCCGGCGCGCCTGCCGGGCCCGGCCTGCTGCGCCTGGTCAACCGCTCCGCCCGGCCGCGCATCGCGCTGATCGAGGACCGCGCCTGGGTCGCCGACGCGCTGACCGCCGACCGGGTCACGTCGCTGCAGGCCTTCCGCGATCTGTTTTCCGATGACGTGCTGCGCCCGGGCGACGAGGTGGCGGTGGGGCGCATCGCCCTGCTGTTCAGCGACCTCAAGGGGTCGACCGCGCTCTACCAGTCGATCGGCGACGCCAACGCCTATCGCCTGGTGCGCGACCATTTCGCGGTGCTGGCGAAGGCGATCCGCGACCATGAGGGCGCCATCGTGAAGACCATCGGCGATGCGGTGATGGCGGCCTTCGTCTCCCCCGCCCAGGCGGTCGCGGCCGCGCTGGAAATCCAGGCCCGGATCGCCGAGTTCAACCGCCTGCCCGGGGCGGGACGGGGCCATCCGCCGCTGGTCATCAAGCTCGGCATCCACACCGGGCCGACCATCGCCGTCACTCTCAACGACCGGCTGGACTACTTCGGCTCCACCGTCAACATGGCCGCCCGGCTGCAGGGCGAGAGCCGGGGTGGGGAAATCGTCCTATCTCCGGAGATGGCCGAGGACCCGGCAATCCGGCCCATCCTGGCCGGCCGGGACCTTCGCCCGGACCAGGCGGCCCTGAAAGGCTATGACCAGGCGATCCGGTTCTTCCGCCTTTTGGCCTAGGTCTGATCAGTCCTAGATCTTTGATCGGCACACAAAAAATTAACAATGCACCCCGATCATGGACCCTGGACCGGTCCCCCCCTTGCCGGGTCCGGATGAGCGGCTCACGCCTTACGTCAGGCCGGGCCCAGTGAAAGGCGCCATGACGGCCACGAGCAACTCCTCAGCAATCGTGACCAAACCCGCGCCCGCGGCGGATCCCCTCCGCGCGGCGTGGTACGAGGATTTCTGCGCCCGCGCCAAAGGCACCAACGTCAACGACCGCACCCTGCTGGCGACCGATTACCTGAACCACTTCAACGAAATCATCATGCTGCTGGAACTGGTCCCCGACGCGCCGGAATGCCTGGAGGATTGCCGCGCGTGGGAGCCGAAGAGCTATGTCGAACACTTCCAGGCCTCGTCCATCGCCGACCGGGACCTCGCCATCGCCGCCTATCCCTATTCGCCGCCGGAATTCCGCGGCACGTTCGACTACGTCATCGCGGAGATGAACCGCCTGATCGCCAAGGCCCTGCCGGCGATCGACGCAGCCACCGCCAAGGGCGATGAAGCGCGCAGCCGCCATATCGTGGAGATGTCGGTGGCCGGCCTGCGTGCCCTGGTCGACCGCGCCAGTGCCGCCATCCACGGCAACGTCCACGCCATGGACCAGGGCGAGATCGACCGCCTGATGGAAATCACCACCGCCAGCTGGGCCTAGGGCCGGTTTTCCCGCCTGCGACAAGGCCCCCCAGGTCCGGCCGAAACCCTTGCCCTTCCTGGACTTACGCGCGCTTGCTCCGCTATAGTCTGCCGCGTTTTTGCACTGCGGCAGGGGAGCCTTCGTGGCGAAGAGCGATCACCCGGATCTGGATCGATGGCGTGCCTTGGCGGCCAAGGAATTGCGCGGCGCCGACCCGGCTGGCCTGACCTGGACCACGCCGGAAGGCATCGCGGTGAAGCCGCTCTATACCGCCGCCGATCTGGAAGGCCTGGAGACCCTCGGGTCGCTGCCCGGCTTCCCGCCTTACCTGCGCGGCCCGCGAGCGACGATGTACGCCAACCGCGCCTGGACCATCCGGCAATATGCCGGCTTCTCCACCGCCGAGGAATCCAACGCCTTCTACCGCGACAACCTGGCCAAGGGGCAGATGGGCCTCTCCGTCGCCTTCGATCTCGCCACCCATCGCGGCTATGACTCGGACCATCCCCGCGTGGTCGGCGATGTCGGCAAGGCCGGCGTCGCCATCGACAGCGTCGAGGACATGAAGATCCTGTTCGACGGCATCCCGCTCGACAAGATGAGCGTGTCGATGACCATGAACGGCGCCGTGCTGCCGGTTCTCGCCAGCTTCATCGTCGCCGGTGACGAGCAGGGGGTGAAGCAGGAACTGCTCTCCGGCACCATCCAGAACGACATCCTGAAAGAGTTCATGGTGCGGAACACCTACATCTATCCGCCCGCACCCTCCATGCGCATCGTCGCCGACATCATCGAATACACGGCGAAGAACATGCCGAAGTTCAATTCGATCTCGATCTCCGGCTACCACATGCAGGAGGCCGGTGCGACCGCCGTTCAGGAATTGGCGTTCACGCTTGCGGATGGCATGGAATATGTCCGCGCCGCCTTGTCCAAGGGGCTGCAGGTCGACGAATTCGCGCCCCGGCTGTCGTTCTTCTTCGCCATCGGCATGAACTTCTTCATGGAGGTGGCGAAGTTGCGCGCCGCGCGCTTCCTGTGGGCCAGGCTGATGCAGCGCTTCGACGCCAAGGACCCGCAATCCCTGGCGCTGCGCACCCATTGCCAGACCTCCGGCGTCAGCTTGACCGAGCAGGATCCCTACAACAACGTGGTGCGCACGACGATCGAGGCGATGGCCGCGGTGCTCGGCGGCACGCAATCGCTGCACACCAACGCGCTGGACGAGGCGATCGCCCTGCCGACGCCGGCCTCCGCCGCCATCGCCCGCAACACCCAGCTGATCATCCAGGAAGAGAGCGGCATCCCCCATGTCATCGATCCGCTGGGCGGCAGCTACTATGTGGAAAGCCTGACCGCCTCGCTGGTGGCGGAAGCGGAGAAGCTGATCGCCGAGGTCGAGGCTTTGGGCGGCATGACCAAGGCGGTCGAATCCGGCATGCCCAAGCTGCGCATCGAGGAGGCCGCGGCGCGCCGCCAGGCCCGCGTCGACCGCGGCGAGGATGTGATCGTGGGCGTCAACAAATACCAGTCGGGCCAGAAGGCGGAGCTCGACGTCCTCGACATCGACAATTCCAAGGTGCGCGAGGCGCAGATCGCCCGGCTCGGCCGGGTGAAGGCGGCGCGCGACGCCGGCAAGGCGAAGGCCGCCCTCGCGGCGCTGACCCAGGCGGCCAAGGACGGCACCGGCAACCTGCTGGAACTCTCCATCGCCGCCATGCGCGCCCGCTGCACGGTGGGCGAGGTGTCGAGCGCGCTGGAGCAGGTCTACAGCCGGCACAAGGCGGAAGTCCGTTCGATCGCCGGGGTCTATGGCGCCGCCTATCGCAACGACCCCGATTTTCTCGCCATCCAGGGCGACGTCCAGGCCTTCCTGCAGGCCGAGGGCCGCCGGCCGCGCCTGCTGGTGGTGAAACTGGGCCAGGACGGCCATGATCGCGGGGCCAAGATCATCGCCACCGCCTTCGCCGACCTTGGCTTCGACGTCGATATCGGGCCGTTGTTCCAGACCCCGGACGAGGCCTGCCGTCAAGCCATTGAAAACGATGTCCATGTGATCGGCGTCTCTAGCCAGGCGGCCGGGCATAAGACATTGGTGCCGCAATTGATCGCGGCGCTGAAGGCGGAGGGGGCGGGGGATATCCTGGTGGTGACCGGCGGGGTGATCCCGGCCCAGGATTATGAGTTCTTGAAAAAAGCCGGCGTGGCGGCAATCTTCGGCCCCGGCACCAACATACCGAAGGCGGCAGCGGAAATCCTGGGCCTGATCCGGCGCCAGCGCAAAGCCGCCTAGCATTGCACATAGTGGCCAGCCGATCCGGTCTAGCCGGAGAGGGCTGCATGAGCTGGCCACGAGGGGAGGATTGGTTATGAGCCTTTTCGGCGATCGGCGGATCTGGGGGTTCGCCGCCGGCGCGCTCACGTTGCTGTGGCTGGCCCTGGCCGGCTACTACGTCCTCGATTATTGGGGGCTGGATGGGCTGTCGGGCCTGCTGCCCCATGAACTTGGCGCCATCGTCGCCGGCATCGTCACGCCGGTCTTCTGCCTGTGGCTGGCCGCCGCCTATGCGATGCGCGGGCACGAAATCCGCGACTACAACGACAAGCTGGCGGCGCGCCTGGCCGAGCTGACCTTCCCCGACGCCGCCGGCGAGCATCGCCTGCAATCGGCGGCGGAATCCCTGCGCCGCCAGGCTGCCGACCTGCGCGCCGCCACCGAGGAGGCCGCCGCGGCCCTGGACGGCACGCGTGCCCTGTTCCGCTCCCAGGCCAGCGACCTCGACACCGCCGCCAAGGCGGCGCGCGCCCGCACCGAGGATGTGGAGACCACGCTCGCCGAGCAGCGCCGGGTGCTGACCGAGATGATCGCGGTGGTGGAGAAGCAGCGCGGCGAGCTGCGCCAGGCCGGCAAGGACCAGGCCGAGGCGCTGGGCGCCGCCGCCAACGAAGGCGCCGCCCGCATCGCCCAGGCGCTGGAGGTCAAGCGCGGCGAGATCACCGGCATCATCGACCGCATCCTCGACCACGGCTCCGCCGTGCGCGATGCGGTGGAGACCCAGGCCGACCGCCTGGGCGACGCCATCGAGCAGAGCATCGACAAGTTCCAGGACCGCCTCGACCAGCTCACCGGCCGGATCGATTCGGCGACCGAATCCAGCCGCCGCCAGAGCGAGAGCATGATGCAGGCGGCCTCGGCGCAGACCGCGGCGCTGGAATCCGGCCTGCAGGCGGCGATCGACCATCTGAAGGGCCATGTCGGCGATCTGCAGGATTCGGTGCGCGCCGCCCTCAATGCCAGCGCGGCCGATCTCGCCAAGGCGCTCGCCGACACCCGCGACCGCAACGCCGAGCTGACCCAGCAGGTCCACCAGGACCTGAAGCGCGGCGCGCAGAATCTCGAAGCCGCCGCCGCATCCGCCGCCGCCACGCACACGCAGATGACGGGCAAGCTGAACGAGCAGGTGGCGCATCTGCAATCCGCCGCCCACGCGACGACGGAAAGCGTGCGCGCCGCCACCCAGGCCGAGATCGCCGGGCTGGAGCAGGCGCAGCGCAGCGCCAATGAGCGCTTCAAGGAACTCGAGCGCACCGTGGCCGCGGTGTCGACGCAGCTCGGCCTCACCATCGCCGGTCATTCCAAGGCGCTCGAAGACAAGTCGACGACCGAGCATGAGCGCCTGGGCGAGGCGATGACCCAGATCGACCGCCGCTACGAGAAGCTGGTCGAAGGCATCGACAAGCATCGCAGCGACCTGCTGCTGGCGGCCGACGAGGGCGCCCAGCGCCTGGCCAACGCGCTGAAGCGCCACCAGGATACCCTTGGCGGCATGGCCGCCTCGACCATGGCCGACCTGGTGCGCAAGACCAGCGAGGCGCAGCGCCATTTCACCGACCACAGCAACGGCCTCGCCGCCACCATCCGCGCGGCGGCGGAACAGATGGGCTCGCAGCTCACCCGCCTGGCCGACCAGGCGGTGGCGGCGGCGGAGCGCTGCTCCGCCGACAACGCGGTGCTGGAACAGGCAAGCCGCGCCCAGGTCGAACGCCTGAGCGGCGCTGCCTCCATGGCGGCCGAGCAGTTCCGCCAGGCCTTCGACCGCCTGGCCGAGGATGTCTCGGCGATGGCGCAATCGGCCTCCGACCGCCTGGGCGAGAAGCAGCAGCAGATGCGCGCCGCGCTCGACGACCACAGCAAGAAGCTGGGCGAGGCGGCGATCGATTCCGCCCGCGCGCTGGCCGACAAGATCGGCGAGTTCAAGGGCATCCTCGCCACCGCGGCGGACGCGGCGGCGAAACAGACGACCGAGCTGCAGCAGCTGGTCGACCAGCAGGGCGGCCGCATGACCCTGGCCGCCGATTCGGCCTCGCAGCGCTTCCGCGCCCATATCGACAATCACGAGGCGAAGCTCGGCGAACTCGCCGAGCTGGCGCAGAAGAAGGGCGAGGAGCTGGCGCGGTTGATCGAGGGCCACGGCACCATCCTGGAGGCCGCCGCCAATCGCGGCGCCGGCCTGTTCGCCGACCTGCTGCGCAAGGAAGCGACCAAGATCGACCAGCACCTGCAGGAAGCCGACGAGCGCAATGTCCGGCTGACCGCCTCGGTCGAGAAGCAGTCGGAGCGCATGAGCGCGCTGATCGACGCCGCCGGGCAGCGCCTCGCCGCCCAGGTCACCGGCCAGGAATCGCGGCTGGGCGATCTCGACAAGGCGCTGGACGCGCGCATGGAGAAACTTGGCACGCGCATCGCCGAGCAGAAGGGCGAGCTCATCACCGCCGCCGAGCAGGCCGGCGATGCGCTCCGCCAGCGCATGTCGCTGCACACCATGGCGCTCAGCGAGACCTGGCGCGAACAGCATTCCAAGCTCTCCGAACTGGTCCAGGCGCTGGAGACGCGCACCCGGAACCTGGGCGAGGAGCTCGAGACCCACGCCAAGCGCGCGGACACCGTGGCGGCGGAAAGCGCCGGCCGCTTCGGCGCGCATCTCGACGAGCACACCGAGCGCATGAAGGGACTGGAGCAGCAATCGGCCGAGCATTGGCGCGCGGCGGTCAGCTCCTATGGCGACGCCATCGCGGCCGCCTTGCAGGAGATCGACCGGCGCGCCGCCACCTTGACCGATGCCGCCGCCGGGCAGAGCCGCGTGCTGTCGGAGGCCGCCGACCGCGCCGCGCAGAGCCTGGGCCACCAGCTCGACGGCCATTCCCAGGCCTTGAGCGCGGTGGTGGATTCGCTGGTGCGGCGCACCGGCGATTTGTCCAGCCTGGCGCTGGCCCAGGGCGACAAGCTGAACGAGGTCACCGACCAGACCGGCGCCAAGATCAAGGAGCAGCTGGACCGCCACCTCGCCGCCGTGCGCGAAGCGGCCGGCGAATTGGAATCGCGCTCCGCCGGCCTCGAGCAATCGATGAGCGCCGCGAGCGCCCGGCTGCACGACATGGCGCGCCAGGCGACCGGCGAATTGCAGACGATCCTGCGCGGCCAGTCGGACGATTTCCTCACCGCCGCCGAAAAGATCGGCATCAAGGTCAAGGAATTCCAGGTGATGACGGTGGCGCAGCGCGACGATCTGATCGCCGCCGCCAAGCAGGCCACCGGCTATCTGGAATCCGCGCTGAAGCTGCAGGTGCAGGAGATTGCCGCCACCGCCGCCGGCCTGGTGCAGCAGACGCAGGGCTTGAGCGCCTCGGCCAAGGTGCAGGCGGAGCTGACCGGCCAGGGCCTGGCCGATATCGTGGCCAGCTTCGAGGACGCCGCCCAGCGCCAGGCCGCGCATCTGAAGGACGTCGCCGCCCAGGCCGCCGCCGAGGCGACCAAGAATCTCGGCGCCGAATCCGAGAGCGTGCGCGGCCTGTTCCAGGACCTGGTCGAACGCGGCAAGCAACTGTCCGACGCCGCCAACTCGCAATCTGTGACGCTGGGCAAGGCGGCCGCCCAGGCCGCCGACGTCGCCATCGCCATGCGCGATGCCTTGTCGAAGCAGGCGACGGAGGCGAGCCGCGCCGGCATGCAATTGACCGAGCGCGCGGCGGAGGCCGGGCGCGGCCTGCAGCGCCAGATCGAGGACATCGCCGGCGCCATCGAAAGCCTGCTGAACCGCCACGCCTCGGGGCTGAAGGCGGCCGGCATCTCGGCCGCCGAGCGCGCCATGGAGCTGGGCCAGACGCTGAAGAAGCAGAACGACGATCTGTCGGCGGCGCTGACCAAGACCAATGCTGCGACGCTGGAGATCCGCCAGGGCCTGAAGGCGCAGATCGACGACGTGGCCAAGGTGGCCGAGCGCGTCGCGGTCGAAGCGCAATCCATCTCCTCCTCCTTCCGCAACGACGCGGCGACGCTGATCGACGCCGCCAAGCGTGCGGGCGAAGGCGCCGGCGGGCTCAACCAGTCGCTGAAGCGCAGCCTCGAGGGGCTCGACGCGGCGATGGCCAATGCCGCCTCCAAGACCATCGTGCTGCGCCAGGAAGTGGAGCAGCAATGCAATACCCTGCGCCAGGCGGCGGCCGAGGGCGCCAAGCAATCCGACCAGCTGGCACAGCTGCATCTGGGCCAGGCCGCGCAACTGGCTGGCGCCGCCGACGTGGCGCGCCGCCGTCTCGAAGAGGTCGGCCAGGCCCTGCTGCAGCAGACCGAGGGGCTGACCAACGTCATTGACCGCTCGATCCTGCGCCAGCACGACCTGAACGAATCGCTGACCCGCCGCCTCGGCCTGGTGAGCCAGGCCGGCAAGGACGGCGAGGCGCAGCTCGAGACGCTGAATTCCCAGGTCGAGAACCTGGCCAACACGCTGAAGAACGCGACGCTGGAAGGTGCCCGCCAGGCGCGCGACGTGGTGCAGAGCTTCCGCGACGGCGGCGAGGCGCTGAACCAGCTGGCCAAGCGCGCCACCAGCCAGTTGGACGAGATCAAGGGCTCGGTCGCGGTGCAATTGCAGGAACTGGCGCAGCTCTCGCAGCAGGTGGCGAGCACCGGCGCCAGCATCCGCGGCCAGCTCCAGGGCCAGACGGCGGAGTTCACCGCCGCTGCCGCCGCGGCCAAGGCCAGCGCCGAGGCCGCGCGCGCCGAATCCAGCGCCGCGGGCGAACTGGCCGGCAAGCAGAGCAACGTCCTGGTCGAGGCGGCGCAGCGCCTCAATCACGAGTTCCAGGCGGCCTCCAACACGCTGGAGGAGCGCATCACCCTGATGACCCGTGCCGCCGAACATGCGGTGCAGCGCGCCACCAGCGTCGCCCAGGGCTTCGAGCGCCAGACCGCGACCCTGCGCCAGGCGCTCGACGCGGCGACGCAGCAGACCGGCGAACTGGGTACCCGCTTCCAGTTGCAGACCCAGGAGATCGCCAAATCCACCCAGGCGGCGATGGACCGGCTGGACAAGCTGCGCCAGACCACCGCGCAATCGACCCGCGAGGGCTTCCTGCGCGTGGCTGCGGTGATGATCGAGGAGCTGAACGGGCTGGCGCTCGACATCCACACGCTGCTCGATTCCGAGGTGCCGGAAGAGGTGTGGAAGCGCTACCGCGACGGCGACCGCTCGGTCTTCGCGCGGCGCCTGTTCAAGATGAAGGATTCCTACGTCATCCCGGCGATCCAGCAGCGCTACCAGCGCGACGACAAGTTCCAGGACATGGTCGACCGCTACATCCGCAAGTTCGAGGAACTGCTGACCAACTCGGCCAGCGCCGACCCGGAATCGGTGCTCAACGCGGCCTTCATCACGGCGGATGTGGGCAAGCTCTACCTGGTCATGTCCCGCAGCCTGGGGCGGGCGACGGAGCACTAGCCTAGACTTCCTTCCCCCCTTGCGGGGGAAGGCAGCGGAGACTTGGCGAGCGGAGCGAGCCTAGTCGGAGCCGGATGGGGGGTAGCGCGCCCAAGCGGACGAATGTCCGCATTCGCGGACGGGAGGGCGCGCATCGCCGGAGGCGATAATTCGTCGAGGTCTTAGCTCTGCATAACCCCTCATCCCCACCTTCTCCCACAAGGGGAGAAGGGGCGATCGAGTTCTATTCCGGCACCCGATCCTCTTCCCCTCCCCGGAACGGGGGAGGGCAGGGTGGGGGCAGCGCGTGAAGATACTTTGACATCGGGGCGCGGCTGCCCTCTCCCTAACCCTCCCCCGTTCCGAGGGAGGGGATGTCGCTGCGCCTTTATCAATTGCCCCAGGTCCGCCCCGGACCTACATAGAAGGCGGAGAGTTGGGTTCTTCAGGGCATTTCATGGCAATCGAGGCGAACGCCGCGGGCGGCGGTCAGATGCGGGCGGTGCGGGAATTGCTGCCGCATCTGTGGACCCGCATCGGGTGGGATTTGCGCGCCCGGGTCGGCGCCGCCATGGCCTGCCTGGTGGTGGCCAAGCTCACCAACGTCTATGTGCCGATCCTGTTCAAGAGCATGGTCGACGCGCTCACCCCGAAAATCGGGGCGGGCGCCGCCGTCGCAGGCGGCGCTGGCGCGGCGGCGATCGTCGTGCCGGTCGGCCTGCTGCTGGCCTACGGGCTGGCGCGGGTGGCGACGCAACTCTTCGCCGAACTCCGCGACGGCATCTTCGCCCGGGTGGCCCAGCGCGCCATCCGCAACGTTGCCTTGCAGACTTTCCGCCACCTGCATGCGCTGTCGCTGAAGTTCCACCTGGACCGGCAGACCGGCGGCCTCACCCGCGCCATCGAACGCGGCGCCAAGGGCATCGAGTTCCTGCTGTTCTTCGTGCTGTTCAACGTGCTGCCGACCCTGCTCGAGATCGCCATGGTCTGCGGCATCCTGTGGTCGCTCTACGACTGGCGCTACGCCGCGGCGACGGCGGTCACCATCGGCGGCTATGTCTGGTACACCCTGGGCGTCACCGAATGGCGCATCAAGTACCGCCGGCAGATGAACGAGAGCGACCAGAGCGCCAATACCAAGGCGGTCGATTCGCTGCTCAACTTCGAGACCGTCAAGTATTTCAACAACGAGGAGCACGAGGCCAAGCGCTATGACGTGGCGCTGCAGGCCTATGAGCATGCGGCGGTGAAGTCGCGCACCACGCTGGCGACGCTGAACGTCGGCCAGGCGGCGATCATCGCCATCGGCGCCACGGTGATGATGGCGATGGCGGCCTTCGAGGTCGCCGCCGGCGGCATGACGGTGGGCGATTTCGTCCTGGTCAACGCCTATCTGATCCAGCTCTACCTGCCGCTCAACTTCCTCGGCACCGTCTATCGCGAGATCCGCCAGTCGCTGATCGACATGGAGGCGATGTTCGCGCTGCTGCGCGTCGATGTCGACGTGCGGGACAAGGCGGACGCGAAACCGCTGCGGGTGACGGCGGGCGAGATCGTCTTCGACAATGTCGTGTTCGGTTATGACGAGCGGCGGCCGATCCTGAAGGGCGTTTCCTTTCGCGTGCCGTCGGGCAAGACCCTCGCCATCGTCGGGCCCAGCGGCGCCGGCAAATCCACCATCTCGCGGCTGCTGTTCCGCTTCTACGACGTGACCGAGGGAGCCATCCTGGTCGACGGACAGGACATCCGTGACGTGAGGCAGCAGAGCCTGCGCGGCGCCATCGGCATCGTGCCGCAGGACACCGTGCTGTTCAATGACACGGTCGAGTACAACATCGCCTATGGCCGGCCCAATGCGACCCATGACGAGATCGAGCAGGCGGCCTTCCTGGCGCAGATCGCCGGCTTCATCGAGAAGCTGCCGGACGGCTACAAGACGCGGGTGGGCGAGCGCGGGCTGAAGCTCTCCGGCGGCGAGAAGCAGCGCGTGGCCATCGCCCGCACCATCTTGAAGGCGCCGCCGATCCTGCTCTTCGACGAAGCCACCTCCGCGCTCGACACCCAGACCGAGCGCGAGATCCAGACAAACCTGCGCGAGCTGTCGCGCAGCCGCACCACGCTGGTCATCGCCCATCGCCTGTCGACCGTGGTCGACGCCGACGAGATCATCGTGCTGGCCGATGGCCGCATCGCCGAACGCGGCCGCCATGACCAGCTGCTGGCGCTGGACGGCATGTATGCCGCGATGTGGTGGCGGCAGCAGGAAGCCCAGGAGCGCAAGCTGGCATCGCCCTCGCCGGGCCAGCCGGCGGCGATCGAGGCGGCGACCGGGGCGGCGAAATGACCGTCTCCGGGCCGGATCTGGCGGAGCACATCAAGGCGGGCGACCGCCGCGCCCTGGCGCGCGGCATCACCCTTATCGAATCGCGGCGCGCCGATCACCGGCGCGAGGCGGAGGCGCTGCTCGCCGCGCTGCTGCCCAAGACCGGCAAGTCGGTCCGCCTCGGCATTTCCGGCCCGCCCGGCGTCGGCAAGTCCACCTTCATCGAATCCTTCGGCCAATACCTGATCGAGCAGGGCCACAAGGTCGCGGTCCTCGCCATCGATCCCTCGTCGAAGATCTCCGGCGGGTCGATCCTCGGCGACAAGACGCGGATGACCGAGCTGTCGAAGCGCAAGGAGGCCTATATCCGCCCGAGCCCGGCCGGCGAGACCCTGGGCGGCGTGGCGCGGCGCACGCGCGAGGCGATGCTGCTGTGCGAGGCCGCCGGCTTCGACGTGGTGATCGTCGAGACCGTCGGCGTCGGCCAGTCGGAGACGGCGGTCGCCGAGATGACCGACATGTTCCTGCTGCTGCTGGCACCGGGCGGCGGCGACGATCTGCAGGGGGTGAAGCGCGGCGTGATGGAACTGGCCGATCTGCTGATCGTCAACAAGGCGGACGGCGACCTGGCCCCCGCCGCCGAACGCACCGCCGCCGACTACGCCCATGCGCTGCGCCTGATGCAGCCGATCCACGCCGATTGGCAGCCGGGGGTGGTCAAGTGCTCGGCGCTGAAAGGCGAGGGGATGGAAACGGTCTGGGCCAAGGTCCAGGCGTTCCGCAAGGCGACGGCCAAAAGCGGCGAATTCGACTCCCGCCGCCGCGACCAGGCCAAGGCCTGGCTCGCGCAGGAGGTGACCGACGGGCTGCTGGAAAAACTGCGCGCCGATCCGGACCTGGCCGCCCTGCTGGCCAAGCTGGAAGCCAAGGTGGCCGCCCGCAAGCTCTCCCCCGGCGCCGCCGCCCGGCAGGTGCTTTCCAGCTTTTTCAAGGGCTTGCAGGAATAGCGGGGCGGCCCCGCCGGCGGATTCACCTTGACTGCCCGGCCGGCCTTCTCTAAAACCCGCGCGACCCGGCCGGCAGGCGTGACCCGCCGGCCTCTAAGTATTTGATCGAGAAGGATTCCGTCATGGCGCGGCGTTGCGATATCACTGGCAAGGGTGTCCTGGTTGGCAACCATGTCAGCCATGCCAACAACAAGACCAAGCGGCGCTTCCTGCCGAACCTGCAGGCGACCAGCCTGCTGAGCGACGCGCTGAACCAGATGGTGAAGCTGCGTCTGACGGTGAACGCGATCCGCACCATCGAGCACAATGGCGGCCTCGACGCCTATCTGCTCTCGACCCCGGACGCCAAGCTGCCGGCCGATGCGCGCCGCCTGAAGCGCCGCATCGAGAAGGCCGGCGCGCGTCTCGCCGCGTAAGGTTTCCCCGGCTGCGGCCGGGTCTGGCGTTCGAACAACCCGCGCGGCCGCAAGGTCCCGCGGGTTTTTCGTGGGTGAAGCCGCGGGCGCGACCCGCTGCCACCGTCATCCGCATCGGGCAATTCCCGGGGCGCGGATGAAAGAGCGTTGCGACTGAACCATAGCCTTTCGGCTCGCCCGGGCTGTCATCCCGGTGACCGAGGAAGGGAGCCAAATGTTCGCCGATCTGGTGGCCGGGCTGAACGCTCTGCCGACCGAAGCGATGCTCGTCATCGAGCTCGCCGTCGTTTTCAGCCTCATCCCGCTGGTGCTGCGTCCGTTCGGCGCCGCCGGCATCTACATCTTCATCGCCGTCGGCATCGTCGCCGCCAACGTGCAGGTGCTGAAGGCGGCGAGCTTCGCCTTCTATGCAGCCCCCATTCCGCTGGGAACGGTTGCCTTCTCGGCCACCTATATCGCGACCGATGTGCTGACCGAGTATTACGGCCGCGCGGTGGCCAAGAAGGCCGTGTGGCTCGGCTTCGCCGCCATGCTGCTGATGACCATCATGATGATCCTCGCCATGGGCTACCGGCCGATGAGCGCCGAAGCGGCCCAGGCCTCCGGCATGGAGTGGGCGCTGCCCAACGCCGATCACATCGCGGCCCTCTACATGCCGCAGGCGACCCTCCTGATCGCCGGCCTGACCTCGTACCTCATCAGCCAGTTCAACGACATCTTCGTGTTCCAGAAGATCCGCCAATGGACCGGCCCGGGCGCGCTGTGGGCGCGCGCCTGCGGCTCCACCGCGGTCTCGGCGCTGGTCGACAACACGGTGTTCTCGACCCTCGCCTGGATGGTGTTCCCCTGGCTGCTCGGCCAGCGCGACCAGGTTGTCGATGTGCAGACGCTGGTCTTCACGTTCATTCTCGGCACCTACTGGATCCGGCTGTTCATGGCCTTCGTCGAGGCGCCCTTCATCTACGCTGCGCGCTGGTTCCTGCCCGAGGAGGACCGCCGCGCCTATGAGGCGCGCGCCGACAACGTCGTCGCGGTGCCGGCTTGATGGGGACAGCCGCACTTTGTTTCGTCATTGCCGGGCTTGACCCGGCAATCCAAGTCCTGCGCGGACGCACGCCGTTCCATGCGGATGGAAACTTGGATCCCCGGGTCAAGCCCGGGGATGACGATGGGAGTGCGTGGTTTCTGGCGAGGATCGTGGCCCAATGACCCTGACCTATCCCAATTTCGCCTTCGAGATCACCGCGACCGATCCGGCCGGCAGCCGCGCGCGGCGCGGGCGGCTCGCCACGCCGCATGGCGTGCTGGAAACGCCGGCCTTCATCTTCTGCGCCACCAAGGCGGCGATGAAGGCGGCCTCGCCCGCCATGCTGCGGGCGGAGCGGACGACCATCATCCTCTCCAACACCTATCACCTGATGCTGCAGCCGGGCGCCGATCTGGTCGAGAAGATGGGCGGGCTGCACCGCTTCATGGGCTGGGACGGGCCGATGCTGACCGATTCCGGCGGCTTCCAGATCTTCAGCCTCGGCCACGGCTCGGTCGCCGACGAGATCAAGGGAAGGCGCGAGATCGCGCGGCCGAAGACGCTGCTGAAGATCAGCGAGAAGGGTGCCGCCTTCCGCTCCTATATCGACGGCCGGAAACATCTTCTGACGCCCGAAGGCTCGATCGACATCCAGCGCAAGCTCGGCGCCGATCTCATCGTCACCTTCGACGAATGCACGCCCTTTCACTCCGATCGCCGCTACACCGAACGCTCGCTGCGCCTCTCCAACCGCTGGGCCGACCGCTGCATCGCCGAGTTCGCACGCGGCGCAAATGGGAAACAAGCGCTCTACGGCATCCTGCAAGGCGGCGTGCATGAGGATCTGCGCCACGAGGCGGCGGAATTCGTGAACTCGCGGCCCTTCTTCGGCAACGCCGTCGGCGGCACGCTCGGCGGCAACACCGCGCAGATGGACGAGGTGGTGAGCTACGCCATGGCCAAGCTCGACCGCACCCGGCCGACGCATCTGCTCGGCATCGGCGGCATCCGCGACATCTTCGCCGGGGTGGCCCAGGGCATCGACAGCTTCGATTGCGTGAGCCCGACCCGCATCGCCCGCCATGGCGCGGCGCTGATGCCCGGTGTGAAGGGCGAACGGGTCAACCTGCGCAACGCCCGCTTCCGCGAGGATCCGCTGCCGGTGGACGAGGCCTGCGATTGCTATTGCTGCCGCAATTTCAGCCGTGCCTATCTGCACCAC
>WBZN01000708.1_pt1 | contig 23227 bp, 19 predicted proteins | sample 5204281 | NCBI WGS metagenome assembly WBZN01 (sample SAMN12344347, study PRJNA552823) | activated sludge metagenome | biome: Activated sludge suspended growth; feature: Nitrification reactor; material: Wastewater; isolation source: activated sludge from nitrification reactor of wastewater... | reverse complement strand
CCGTGGGCGGTCTGGCTCGCCGCGGTCGAACTGCATGCCGACGGACTGCTCTACAGCGACCTGCGCGTCTCGCTCGGCCGCGCCGGCACCGGGTTTCTCATCGGCTCGGCGCTCGGCGTGATCACCCCCAAGTGGGTCACGATCCGCGCGGTTGACGTGGGCGGCGTCTCGGTGACGACCGCCGGCTACGCCAGCTCGAGCCTGCTGACGCTGACGTGGCGCGATCGTGACTTCACGGCCCCGCCGAGCGTGGCGCGCGCCGAGCTGCTGCCCGGCACCGCCGCGGCCCACCTCGCCGCGGACGGCACGCTGGTCGCCGCCAACCCGCTGTTCGATGCGTGGATCGTCTCCCGGCGCGGGCCGCCGCAGGTCGTCACGATCGCGAGCGCTCGCGCGGTCCGCCCGGTGCTGTCCCGCATCGGCGAGCTGGTGTTCTTCACGACGATGATGGCGCCGTGGAACTCGGCGGAGGGCAAGCTCAGTCGGTTCACGTGTGAGACCTGCCACCACGAGGGCTATGTCGACGGTCGCATCCATTTCACCGGGCGCGATCAGGTCCACGCGACGACCAGGCCGCTGTACGGGCTGTTCAACAACCGGCCGTACTTCTCGCGCGCGCTCGACAAGACGATGACCGAGATGGTGCACGCCGAGTTTCGAGTCGCCAACCGCCACAACGGTCGCGATCCGTGGTTCGCGCTGACCCGCGCCGAGGTGCCGTGGCTCGATCTGGTCGCGGGCGCGCCGGCTCGGCTGACGCCCGAGATCCTGCGCGAGGCCTTGATGACGTTCCTGATGGACTTCACGCACCGCGCCAACCCGGCGGCGGTGGATCACGCGCGCTTCACCGAGCTCGAGCGTGCGGGGGCCCGGGTGTTCCGCGAGCGGTGCGCGACGTGTCACGCGGCGCGCCTGGTCGCAGACGACCCCCGCTCGGAGGTCCCGTTCGAGCGCTGGGAGTCCCTGATCCTGTCGCCCGCCGGACCGATCGTGTGGAGCACGGCTGGCTACGAGCAGACCGGCGTGATCCCGTACGTCCACGCCCGCGGCGCTCGCGTGCCGGCGCTGCGCCGGCTCTACAAGAAGTGGCCGTACTTCACCAACGGCAGCGCGAAGTCGCTCGCCGAGGTGCTCGACCGGTTCGCCGCGGATGCGCAGCGCGCGTATCACGACGGTGCGCCGGCCGATCGCGCGCTGGTGCGGCTGACCGAGGCCGACAAGGCGGCGCTGCGGGCGTTCCTCGAGCTCTTGTGACGCGCGGTTCGGGGGGCCCGAGCTCCGCGGCGGCAGGCGGTCACCGGCGGACGCGCGGCCGACCGTGGGTGGCGCCGAGCGGCTGCGCGGATCTCGCCGCGATCGGCCGGTAGCTCCACGCCAGCCATCCAACCGCGTAGACCGCGGCGACCGCGGCGAGGACCCAGGTCGCGACGCGTTCGTCGTAGGCATCGGCGATCAGCCCGGCCCCGATCGACGATGCCCCGATCGCCAGCGTCGCGAGCCCGTAGTCGAGGGACATCACGCGGCCGCGCAGGTGATCCGGAGTCGCGACCTGAAGGCCGTAGGACGACGCGGTCCACTGCGCGCCACCGCCGAGGTGGGCGAGGATCACGAGGACGAACGCGCCCGCGAACCACGGCATCACGGGCAGCAAGGCATAGACGCCAGCGTAGGTCATCGTCGAGACGAAGCAGATGACGACGATCGCGCGGGCGCTCGGCGTCGCCCCACCGATCGCGCGTGCGATCACCGGACCGAGCAACGCGCCGAGGCCGCGCGCGGCGAGCAGCAGCCCGGTCGCCACGTTCGTGCCCGCGAACCGGCCGCGCGCGAACCCTGGCAGCAGCCCGACGATGCCGTTCGCCGAGGACACCCCGACCTTGGCGAACAGCAGTCGGCCGACGATCTGGTCGCGCCGGGCATACGTGACGAGCTCCGCGAGGCGCGTGGGGCGGGCACGCTCGGCGGCGGTCGCCTGCTGCATCGGTCGCACGATCCCCGCGACGAGCCAGGCCGAGACCAGGAACGAGCTGCCATCGATGAGGAACGCGGTCTGGCGCCCGAAGATCTCGGCGACGAGGCCGCCGAGCCCGGCGCCCACGAGCAACATGGAGCCCCAGACCGCGTTCATCAGCGTCTGCGCGGTGGCGAGCTCGGCGGGTTCGACGAGGTTCGCCGTCGCGGCGCTCGCCACCGGATCGTAGAAGCTCGCGCCGATCCCGAGCGCGATCACCGCCGCGATCGCGAGGGCCGCGCTCCCCGACACGGCCGCCACACACAGCACGAGCGCGAGCGGGACGCGCGCGAGGTCGGCGATCACGAGGATCCGCCGGCGATCGAAGCGATCGGCCACGATGCCCGCGATCGGCGATGCGACGAACACCGGCAGCACGGTGGCCGCGTAGACGAAGGCCGCGGCGCCTGGTCGCCCGGTCAGCTCGGTGACCAGGTCGGCGACGGCGACGAACGAGAACCAATCGCCGCAGAGCGACACGACGCTGGCGAGGAACAACCTCCGGAAGTCGCGGTTGTGAACCAGCAACGCGCGCGCAGATCGCATCCGTCGGCCGGCAGCATCGCATGATCCCGCCGCTGATCGTGAGCGTGTCGCCGTGTCTCTGTGATTCGGTCGGCTCACCGCGGGATCGTGACGCCGAGGATGTGGTGCCAGATATCCACCACGAGCACGCGATCGACGCTCGCTGCGGCGAGCTGGGGCGTCGGGACAGCACGCGCCGGACTCGCTGTTCGCGACACCATTGCCGCACTGGTACTGCGTCTCGTTCGCGGCGCATTTCGCGACGCACACACCGTCCGTTGTCGCTGTCGACACAGGCAAGACCCGCGCCGGTGCAGCCCAGCGTGTTGCGCGCCGGATCGGTGCAGTTGTCACCGCGTTGCAGCAGATCGTCCACGATCGCCGAAGTCTTCGATCTTGCACGGGCTCTCGGGAATCGTCGATTCTCGTGAAGGTTTCGCGCGGAGCCGGCTCCAAAGGGCGAGAGGCAATGATGGATTGCGAACACTACGAAGTGGAGATCGAGAAGCGGGCGCATGGCGCGCTGTCGCCTGAAACGTCGGCCGCGCTCGATCACCACGTCGCGGATTGCCCGTCCTGTCGAGCGTTCGTAACCACTGTTCAAGAATTGGGGAAGGCCATGCACGCGAACACCACCCACGGGATCTCGAACGTCGACTGGAGCCGACTGGAGCGCGGATTTTCCGCGATGACCGCCAACTATCGTCAGGCCGTTCCACGGATCGCCGTCGCTGCGCTTCCGATGATCGCGCTGATCACCTGGGCGTCCTCGCCCGGCGAGAGGCTCTTGACCGGCCTCTTGAGTGCGGCCGTCGTGGTGACGATCCTGGTCGTCGGCGTCGTGGTCCGACGCCGGACCGACGCGAAGCTGGCCGCGGTTGCCGGACAACGTGCCGAATTTGTCGCGGCCTACCGCGCGGAGCTCGAGGTCACGATTCGGCGACTCCGTCACGCGCGTGTCTACCTGCCGGCCTTCGGCGCGCTGTGGCTCGCGATCGGCGTCTCCCAGTTGATCGCGGGGAAGGCCGCGGTGACGTCTGCGTTCTGGATCGGGATCGGCGTGCTGTTGCTCGTCCAGGCCATCGTTGCCTATCGGCAGCTAGGACACCGTCTGCGCGAGCGCGCGGAGCTCGGCTGAACGCGTGGCGAGGACGCCCGCACTCGATCCGGCTGTCGAAGCCGAGCTGCTCGCCGAGCTCGACCGCGGCAAACGAGATGCGGTGTTCGAGACGCTGTTCCGGGCGATGCGGGAGCGTGTGTTCGCCGTCTGTCTCAACGTGACGGCCAACCGCAGCGATGCCGAGGACGCGACCCAGGAGACGTTCGTCTCGGCGTACCGCGCCCTACCGGCGTTCCGCGGCGAGGCACGGCTTTCGACCTGGATCTACCGAATCGCGATCCGCGCGGCGCTGCGCGTGAAGGCCCGGCCGCAGACCGAGCCCCTCCACGACGAACCGATCGCTCCTGGTAACCCAAATCCGGGCGAGGTGCGCGAGCAACGCGAGCAGATCCTTGTCGGGCTAGCATCCTTGTCAGCGGAGCACCGCATCGTGCTCGCGTTGTTCGCGGTCGACGGCCTCTCTCATCGCGACATCGCCGAGACGCTCGGGATTCCCGAGGGCACGGTGTGGTCCCGACTCCATCTCGCGCGCAAGCGCCTCGCGGGCGTTCTTTCGGACCATCGCGACGTGAAGTTGTGATCTCTTTACGGTGCGACGACCGCCGCAGGCGCAATGCAGAAGATCGTCGGCGAACACCCGCTCGAGCAACTCGGCCTACGGCCACACGCCTGCGCCACCGCCACACGCCGGCGCGCAAGTCGCAGCCGCAGCGAATCGGGCACGGTGTCTGCGCCTCGCCCTCGACGTGGACGCGCGCAGACCTGGCGGCTCGAAGCTCCGCGGCGATCGGTCGGCTCACTGCGGGATCGTGATCGTGACGCGGAGGCCTCCGTCCGGGCGATTTGCGATCGAGACTCGCCCGCCGTGGGCTTCGGCGATCTCGCGGACGAGCGCGAGGCCGAGGCCGGTGCCCCCGCGCTTGGTCGAGTAGAACGGCAGGAGCGCGTTCGACAGGACCGTCTCGGTCATCCCGCTGCCGCGATCGCTGACCTCGATCGCGACGGCGTTCGGCAACTGGCGCACGCGCAGGTGAACGTCGTCCGCCGCGGATCCCGACTCGTGCGCGTTGCGCAGCAGATTCACGAGCGCCTGGTCGAGTTGCGCCAGATCGACCCGTGCAGTCCCGTCGGGCAGGGTCCCTTCGAGCTGGAACGCGACCTGGCTGCGCAACCGATCGACGAGGTCCGGCCACGTCGTGGACTCGGGGCGCGGGGCGGGCAGCTTCGCGAACCGCGCGTAGCCCTGGATGAAGCGCTCGAGGTGGCGGGCGCGCTCGCCGATCGTCGTGAACACCTTGTCGAGCTGGTCGTACTTGCCGAGCTTGAGCAGCTCGCCGCCGGAGTGCGCGAGCGACGCCACGGGCGCGAGGGAGTTGTTGAGCTCGTGGCTGATCACCCGGATCACCTTCTTCCACGTCCGGACCTCCTGGCGGTGCAGCTCGACGGTCAAGGTGCGCAGCACGAACAGCTCGTGCGGACGGCCGTTGAGGCGAAAGCCGCTGCGCGCGAGATAGAAGATCTCCTCCTCGTCATCGCGCTCGACGACGAATAACCCATCTCCGCCGCGCGTCACTGCCTCGCGAAGGGGCTGGGGGCCGGACTCGAGCAGCGCGGCGAGCAACATGCCCTCGAGGCGACGCCCACCCGCGAGGATCTGACGGGCCGCGAGGTTGCCGTACACGATGTGCCCGCCGGGGTCGCACAGCAGCATCGCCACCGGCGTGTTCTGGACCATCGTATCGAGCAGCAGCTCGCGGTGCACGAGGTCCGCGCGCTGCGTCCGCAACGCATCGCCGAGCGCGTTGTGCGCGGCGACCAGATCGCCGAGCTCGTCGTTGAGCTGCCAGGCAAGGCTGAACGCGAAGTCGCCGTCGCGGTAGCTGGTCACCGTGCCCGCGAGCGCGCGAAACATCGAAGTCACCCCGGACAGTGGCGCCCGTGCGACGGAGATCGTGATCGGGAGCAACACGGCGAGCGTGATCGCCGCCGCCACGACCGGATCGGCCAGCCAGTCTTGCAGCAGCAGCGAGACGATGACCGCGAGCACGACCATGGCACACGCGACCCCGACGACCCGCCAGATCAGCGAGCTGCGGCGACGACCGGGGCGAGGAGGCGGCGTCATGTCGGAGGGCTCGACCGTGTCACATGGCGAGCCCGTGGGAGTGAATTCTCGCCGATTCGAGCGGACTTGCGGGTCATTCGCGGGGGATGCCGACCTTCTCCATCCGCCGGTAGAGGGCCTGTCGGCTGAGGCCGAGCTCGGTCGCCGCTTGTGCGATCACGCCGCCGGCGCGCGCGAGCGCGGCCTCGATGGCTGCACGATCGATGGTGTCGTCAGACGGCGACGGCGACGGAACGGGGGACGCCGCTGGCAGCGCGAGATCCGCCACCGTGATCTCGGGACCTGCCGCGAGTAGCGCGGCGCGCTGGAGCGCGTTCTTGAGCTCGCGGACGTTGCCCGGCCACGTGTGACGCCGCAGCGCCTCCCGGGCATCCGCGGTCAGCTGCTTGCCCGCGGCGAGGAAGTGTCGGGCGAGCGGCAGGATGTCGTCGGCACGCTGTGCGAGCGGTGGGACGCGCAGCTCGATCGTGTTGAGCCGGTAGTAGAGGTCCTCGCGGAACGTGCCGGCACGGATCATCGCCGGCAGATCGGCGTTGGTCGCGCTGATCACCCGCACCTTGACCTGGCGTTCGCGGTTGGAGCCGAGCCGCTCGAACCGGCCGGTCTCGAGCACGCGCAACAGCTTCATCTGGCCGTTCGAAGACAGGTTGCCGATCTCGTCGAGCAACAGTGTGCCGCCGTCGGCGGACTCGAACTTGCCCTCGCGCGCGCGGCTGGCTCCAGTGTAGGCGCCGATCTCCGCGCCGAACAGCTCCGCCTCGATCAGCTCCGACGGGAGCGCCCCGCAGTTGAGGGTCACGAACGGCGCTTCGCGCACCGCGGAGTTGGCCTGCACGATCTCGGCGATCTTCTCCTTGCCCGCGCCGTTGGGCCCGGTCACCAGCACGGGCACGTCCGCGCGGGCGACCTGGCAGGCGAGCGCGATCATTCGCTCCATCGCCGGATCGGCGAACACGGCGCCGCGGAGATCGTAGCGTTGCTCGAGCTCCGTCCGCCGCCGATCCTCATCGCTGCGGCGCCGTGCGAGCTCGCGCCGGGTCTCCGACAGCTCGACGAGGTTGTGCACCGTGGTCAGCAGCTTGTGGTCGTCCCACGGCTTGGCCAGGTAGTCGGCCGCGCCGGCCTTGACCAGCTCGACCGCGGACTCGAGGTGCGTCCACGCGGTCAACAGGATCACGGGCAGCTCGGGGAACCGCGCGCGGATCGTCCGGAACAGCGCGGCCCCGTCCTCGCCCGAGGTCGTGTCGGCGCGGAAGTTCATGTCCTGGATCACGACATCGACCCGCTGGCGAGCGAGGATCGCGAGCCCGTCCGGTGGGGACTCGGCGCAGATCGTCTGGAAGTCGCGCAGCGAGAACAACACCTCGAGGGCCGTGGCCACGGCCGGGTTGTCGTCGATGACGAGGATGGTGGACATCGCGGCGGACCAGGCTACACGGTTCGGGTTGCGATCGCGGGTGGGATCATCGCGGCACGCATCGCCGGGCCGAGCACCGCGATCTGGCCGAGGAGCCAGAGCAGCACGGCGCCGATCGGGAAGAACTCCGCGGGAAGCCGCGTGACTTGATAGCGGTGCATGAGCCACAGGTTGATCGCATAGGCGAGGGCCATCCCGACGATGATCCCGATCGTCGCCAGGATGAAGTTCTCGATCTGAAAATATCGCAAGATGTCCCCGCGGGTGGCGCCGAGCGCCCGGCGGATCCCGATCTGCCGGGTCCGCTGCTGCACCCAGAAGCTGGCGAGCCCGACCACCCCGAGCGCGGTGATGATCAGCAGCGCGAGGCACACGCCGACCAGGAGGTACGCCATGGCGCGATCCGCTCGGAAGTACTTGGCGCGGATCTCGGCGAACTTCTGCCGGCCGAGGATGATCCGGTTCGGGTCCACGTGGTGGAGGACCTGGTCGACGGCGGCGAGCACGTCGTTCGCACGCGCCGGGTCGACGCGGAGCAGGTACGTGCCCCCCTCGGCGTACGTGGCGCTCACCGGCATCACCAGCGCGTAATCGGCCGCCTCCGCGCCCTGGAGGTTGTTGTTGGGGCGCGCGAGCCGATCGATCACGCCCACCACGATCGACGGATCGTCCCCCGACACGTAGAGCGGCTGTCCCACCGGGTTCTTGCCGGGAAACATCCGCTCGGCGATCCCGCGCGTGATGATGACCGAGGCCAGCTTCTGCTTGTTGGTCTTCGCGGCGTCGAAGCTGATGTACTCCTCCGGGGTGAAGTCGCGGCCCGCGGTCAGCGCGGTGCCCCAGGTCTCGAGCAGATCCGGGCTCCCCATGTACGTCGCGACGTTGATCGGCGGCGACGGATCATCGGGGATCGTCGAGATCGAGCTGTTCCACGAGTCGCCGCCGAACGGGACCATGTTCGTGGATGCGGCGGACCTGACCCCCGGGATCGCCCGCAGCGCGACCAGATCCTGGGCGGTCACCGCGCTGGCGTCGGCGGCCGTGCCGATGCCGGTGAGCTGCACGCGGACCAGCTCGCCCTCGCCGATGCCGCTCGGGCGATCCATGCGCGACAGTCGGTCGCCGATCAGGAAGATCGCGTTGCAGACGATCGCGCAGGTCAGCGCGATCTCGAGGACGATCAAGGTCGCGGCGGTCCGGTGGCGCCGCAACGTGGAGAGGATGGGAAGAACTTGCATGGGCGGCCTTCAGTGCGACTTGAGCTGGATCGCTGGGGTGACCTGGCAGCCTCGCCACGCCGGCAACAGACCGGCGCAGAGGCTGCTGACGACCGCGAGCGCGAACGTCGCGACGAGCATGGGGAGATCGAGGCTGGCGAGCTCGGCGTAGGCCGTGGGCTGGTGGCGCACGGCGAGCAGCCCGAGCCAGGCGAGCCCCAACCCGAGGACGCCGCCGGCCACGCCGATCATGCCCGCCTCGACGAGCAGCTGGAGGAAGATCGATCGCTTCGAGGCGCCGAGCGCGCGCCGCACGCCGATCTCGATCGAGCGGCGCAGGAACTTGGTGAGCAGCAGCCCCACCGTGTTGATCAGGCACACGAGCAGGAAGCCGAGCGCGATCCAGGTCTGCAGGCGCACGTCGCTCGGGACCACCTCGTTGAACGCGAGCCACGCCATCACGTCGCGCAGCCGGACGTTGGGGGGGCGCTGGAACCGGCCGGCGTTGAGCTGATCCTCGGCGTAGTGGAGGAGGAAGTCGTGATACGCGACAGCCTGGTCGGCGCTGTCGAGCTCGACCCAGAACTGGATCCACTCGCATGGCGCTCCCAGCGCCTCGGGCTCGTCGGTCTGGCCCCAGCAGTTCATCTCGCCGCTGCGGCCGAGCTTGAGCTCGCGCGAGGTCGAGAACGGGACGAACAGCTGCTCGCTCTTTCCAAAGCTCCCGGTGTTGAGGTCGTAGAAATGTGGCGCGAGCTCCCAGGTGTCGAGCACGCCCACGATCCGCAGGTCCGTTCCTTCGACGTGGATCGTGCGCCCGACCACGGAGACCGTGCCGAACAGCTTCTCGGCGAGCGGCCGTGCGAGCACCGTGACCCGCGCGGCGCTGGTGTCATCCTGGACGGTCCACCCGCCGCCCGCGGCGAACGGCACGCCGAACATCGCGAAGAACTCGGACGACGTCCACCGGCCATCGGCGAAGAACGGCTCGAGCCCGGCGCGCTGCGGCTCGACGGCGGCGTTGCCGCCCGTCATCATCGCTTGCCGATCCGCGCGACCCGCCCGGAGCAGCGTCTCGGCGTCGGTGCGGGTGAGCTGGCGTGGCGGCTCCTTGCCCGGAGCGAAGCCGGCAGCCCTCCGGGCATCGAGCTGCACGTAATACAGCGCGTGGCTCTTGCCCGGGATCGGGTCCGCGGACAGCACGTGGAGCACGGTCAACGTGGTCGTGCTGGCGCCGACGCCGAACGCGATCGCGACGACCATGAGCACGGTCAAGAGCACGTTGCGCCGGAAGCTGCGCAGCGCGAGGTCGAGGTAGTAGGTGAACATGGGGCGTCCTCAGGCGCTCGGCCGCGCCGCGATCTGAGTAGGGACGACCAGCGTGGGCCCGCGGTCGAGATCAGCTGCGATCCCGTCGGCGATGTGGACGTTGCGCTGGGCCCGCGCGGCGATCTCCGGATCGTGCGTGACGATCACGACGAGCGTCCCTTGCGCGTTGAGCTCCTGGAGCAGCTGCATCACCTCGCGCGCCATCTGCGAGTCGAGGTTGCCCGTCGGTTCGTCCGCGAGGAGCAGCTTCGGATCGCCGGCGATCGCGCGCGCGATCGCGACCCGCTGTTGCTGACCTCCCGATAGCTCCGCCGGATAGTGCCGCATCCGCGAGGCGAGGCCCACCCGCTCGAGCGCGCCCTCGATCCGGCGGCGGCGCTCCCCGCGCGTGAACTTGCGGTAGCGCAGCGGCACGTCGACGTTGTCGAATAGATCGAGATCGGGGATCAGGTTGAAGCTCTGGAACACGAAGCCGATCTTCTCGTTGCGGAGGCGCGATCGTGCGCGGTCGTCGAGCTGCTTGACGTCGACACCGTCGAGCCGGTACTCGCCCGCGGTCAGCTCCTCGAGCAGCCCGGCGATGTTGAGGAACGTCGTCTTGCCCGATCCGGAGGGCCCGGTCACGGCGAGGAACTCGCCCTCGCGCGCCTCGAACGTGAGATCGCGCAGCGCGTGGGTCTCGACCATCGCGGTCCGGAACACCTTGGAAACGTCTTTCATGTGAAGCATCTGCCACTCCTCAGTTCGCGAGCCGCACGCGCTGTGAATTGCCGAACGTGTCCGCGCCGGTGACGACGATCTGATCTCCGACGTTCGCGCCCGAGACGATCTCGACCGCGTCGAGGCTGATCGCGCCGGTCTTGATCGGTCGCCGCTCGGCGACGGAGCCGTCGACGAAGTACGCGATGTTGCCACCGCCGGTCTCGAGAAACGGGCCGCGCTCGACCTTGAGCACGTCCGGGCGCGCTTCGATCAGGATGCGCGCCGTGAGCCGCTGATTCTGGCGCAGCCCCGCCGGCCGCTTGTCGGAGAGCTCGAGCCGGGTCGCCACGTTGCCGTCGATCACCTCGGGGGACACCGACCGTACCCGCCCCGGGAACGTCGCCGCGCCGGACTTGATCTCCGCGGTCATGCCGATCGCCAGGTCGCGCGCGAAGCTGTCTGGCACCTTGATCTCGAGCTCGAACGCGCCCAGATCGACGACCGTGACGACCGCGACGTTGGCCGCCACCGCCGCGCGCTGGGCGACCAGCCACTGGCCGACCTGGCCATCGACCGGTGACACGATCTCGAGCGCCGCGACCTGACGCTCGAGCTCGCGCACGACGGAGCGTTGCCGATCGAGGCTCTGGTTGCGGGTCCCGAGGTCGAACGCGAGCTCCTTGCCCAGTAGCCGGGCATCGACGTGCGCATGACCGACCGCGATCTCCGTCTTCTTGAGCGCGTCCTCGGCGCGGCGGAGCTCGAGCTCGGCGATCACGCCGCGCGCGTACATCTGCTGATTGATCTCGACCTCGCGTGCCGCGGACTGCCGATCGATCTCGGCCTGCGCGATCAGCTTCGCTGCGTTGGCCTTGCCGTGCTCGACATCCAGCCCGGCGCGGCCGACCCCCGCCTCGAGTCCGGCGAGCGTTGCCTGCTCCTGGGTGAGCCGACTCTGCAGCTCGGGGCTCGCGATCGTCGCGAGCGCCTGACCACGCGTGACCTGGTCGCCGGGCCGGACCTTGAAGTCGACCGTGCCCGCGGCGATCGCATACAACGTCGGGCTGTTGGCGGCGACGACGCGTCCGTCCGCGACGACATCGCGAACCAGGGTGCCGCGCTCGACGCGCGCGATCCGGATCCGGTCTCGGTCCACCGAGTGTTCGGCGGAGAGCCAGCCGCGCACCACGTACGCGACGCCAAACGCGACTGCCAGCGCGACGATGCCGCGCGACATCCTGCGTCGCCATGATCGGGTGACGGCGGGCTTGGCGAGTGGGCGGTCTTGTCGGGAGGTATCGGCGATCATGAGGCACGGCGATCGTGGAACGACCGGCACCCCAGCAACGGATATGCCCACGCTAACCACTTGATCTTGTACGTGTCCGGGCTGCCCGAAGCGTCCGGACGGTGTCCGGTGATTGTCCGAGCGGACACCCAGGCCGAGCGCTAGATCCCGCAAGGGCGGCCGTCGGGCTCGATCTCGGCGGAAGCTGGGCCTGCCGGCAAGCGCGCTGAGTTGTTGAGAGAACTGGCTGCGGGGCTAGCCGGGCAACCGAGCTAATTCACTGAAATCACACGTGTCCGACAGTGGCATGCGCTGTGCCTGTGTCGACCGTTCATGAAACACACGCTCGGCGGTCTCGGGATGATCCTCCTCGGTTCGGTCCAGCTCATCGGCTGTGCGACCGACTCCAAACCTGACGATTGCCTTCCTGGCGACGCCGAGTGCTCTGACCGCCCGGTGGGTGATGGCAAGGGCGACGGTTTCGACGACAAGAATGATCCGGCGGTGATGGCGCAGCACCTCGAGTATCACCTCGCGCAACTCCCCAAGAAGGGGTGGCGAGACCAGCCGGCGTGGAAGACGACCTACCCCGAAGCCGTCGGCAAGGCCCAGACGATCTGGGCGGACACGTACTGGCCCGCCTCCGAGGGCTCTCACAACGCGCGGTGGCAGGGCGATAGCGAGAAGTCCCCGCTCGAGAAGTACGACGCGGTCTTCAACAACGCGCCGGGCTGCGCGACCCAGCCCGCGATCTCCGGTGCCGGCGCGAAGGCCGCCTGGGAGACCTACAACCAGTGCGCCGGTCCCGCGGCGAAGTGGCAGACCGAGCACTACGAGTCGATCGGCCTCATGCACAACGGGATCGACGACGACCATGACGGCAACACCGACGAATACGGCAGCGATGGTGTGGACGGGGTGCAGGGTTGGTGGGGCAGCTGCCACGCCTGGACGCCGGCCTCGCAGCTCATCCCCGAGCCGCAGCACGCCGTCACGATGAACGGCGTCCGGTTCGAGGTCGGCGACATCAAGGCGCTGATCCAGAACGTGTTCGACCGCACGGACTCCGTCATGCTCGGAGGTCGTTGCAACGCCAAGGAGATCACGCACGACGTGAACGGCTCGGCGAACGACGACTGCTCCGACGTCAACCCCGGCGCGCTCCACGTGGTGATGACCAACTTCCTCGGCCTCAACCAGCTCCCGCTCGTCGAGGACCGGACCGCGAACTACCAGGTGTGGAACCAGCCGGTCGCCGGCTTCGAGATCACCAAGCAGGACGAGGTGAACGCGGAGGCCGCGATGCGCTGCGTCGGCGGCACGGGCGCCACGTACACGTACAACACGAACGCGACGGCGCTCTACGAGGTCCGGATGACGGTCAGCTACGTCATCGAGAGCAGCGCGGGCACGACGCCGATCGGCTATCGCGACAACCTGTCGACCGACGACTATCACTACATCCTCGAGGTCGGCGCGACCGGCAAGGTCATCGGCGGCCGCTACTGCAGCGACGGCGAGAACAGCCACGTCGACTTCCTGTGGTCGCCGACCGGGCGGTACTCGCCGAGCAACCCGAACGTCGACGTCGCCAAGGTCCAGCAGCTCATCAAGGCCTCGATCGCGGCGGAGTGACGATCGGCTCAGCGCCCGGTGGCGCGTACCCAGGCGCCGGCGTCGTCGAACAGCGGCGGCGGGGCGTGCGCGCCCGGTGGGTAGGGCCCACCGAGCGGGAAGTGGGTGGCGCCGGCGCACTTCGCGAGCTTGTGGATGTGAGGCGTGGTGTCGTCGGCGTCGCGCTCGACCTTGCGTGGCACGACCAGGACGGTGTCTGCGCGGACCTGGCCCGCGCAGCTCATCGTGTCGTAGATGACATCCGTCGCCGATTCGGACTTGCCGCCGCGGTGCACGTTGCGTTGCGCGCCGAGGAGCGTACGGCCGCACGCCGGTCGGCCGGTCGCGTCGACGCCGCACAGCAGCTGGAACTCCTTGCTCGCCCAGTTGAAGCGACCGACGTCGCACTTGTACTGGATCACGAACCGCGATGGTCCGCCCGAAACCGACGTGAAGTAGCAGCGGTTGCGGTTCTGGCTGAGCCCGAGCTGCCCGCTGGTGAACCATCCTGCCGTGGTCTGGGCGGCGAGTCGGTACTGCATGTGCTCCCCCCCGACGCAGCCACCTCGCTCGTCGTTCGTGCAGGCGACTACCTCCCGGCGCTGCGCGACGAGCTCGTCGATCGGCAGGTCGGTGGGTAGCGTCTGGTCGTCGTCGAACGGCGGCAGCTCGGTCGCGGGTGAGAGGTCGTGCGCGGTCGCATCCGCGAGCGAGGCAAACGGTCCGTCCCACACGTCGAGCTTGCCGGTCGGCACCCGCCGGAGGTCCGCCGCGGCGAGACCGGGGGCCCCGCACAGGACGGCGATAAGACACGGGACCGTCTTCATCCCGAGGGAACACCGCGGGGGGCGAGGCTATTCGCGTGCCAGGTGCCGGGAGTCGATGCCGGGGGTACGGTTGGGGGATGTCGACTCTGCGCATCGACGTCTGGTCCGATATCGCATGCCCCTGGTGTTACGTCGGCAAGCGTCGGCTCGAAGCTGCGCTCGCCGAGTTCCCGCATCGCGACCAGGTCGAGGTCGTGTGGCGAGCCTTCGAGCTCGATCCGGCGGCGGTTCGCGCGACCCGGCGGGAGGTTCAATACGTCGAGCGGCTCGCCCGGAAGTACCGCACGGGCATCGAGCAAGCCGAGCTGATGATCAGCCGGATGATCGGCATCGCGCGGGCAGAGGGCCTCGACTTCCGGTTCGATCGGATCCACCCGGGCAACACGTTCGACGCGCACCGCCTGCTGCGTCTGGCGCGCGCGCGCGGCGTGCAAGATCAGGTGAAGGAGCGCCTGATGCGTGCGTACATGACCGAGGGTGAGGCGTTCGGGGAGCCCGGCGTGCTCGCGCGGCTCGCGACCGAGGCGGGGCTCGCCACCGGCGAGGTCGACGATGTGCTCGACACGGACCGGTACGCGCTCGAGGTGCGTGCCGATGAGGCCGAGGCGCAGGAGCTCGGGATCACGGGCGTGCCGTTCTTCGTGATGGCAGGCCGGATCGGCGTGTCGGGTGCGCAGACCCCGGAGATCCTCGAGAAGGCGCTCGAGACCGCGTGGGAGACCGTCGCGGCCACGGCGGAGGCGCCGTTCGACGCCGCCGCGGCGTGTGGCCCTGACGGCTGCGAGTAGCCTATTCGGCCTTGCGCGGCGCCGGCGCCGGCTTCACCACGCGATGGATCGGGTGGTGCTTGCCGACCTCGAGCTGTGGGTCGAGGAACTCCCAGCGCGTGAAGCCGTCGTCGGAGTGTGGCTCGAGCAAGTACACCGCGAGCGTGCCGGCGCGCTGCGCGGTGGGGACGTAGAGCGTCCCCGCGGGGGCCGTGATCGTGCGGCGCTCCGGAGCCACCGTCACGACCGTCTCGAACCGCTTGGGCAGCGGCTTGGCGCTCAGCGGCACCTCGGCCTCGCCCGGGTTGGGGACCCTGGCGGCGACGTCCGGCGAGAACGTCTTCTCGATGCGCTCGATGCGATAGCTGTCGACCTCGTACGCCTGCGGCACGGTCAGCACCTCGAAGTCGATGCCATGGCCGTGGAGCCGATCGGCGAGCATCACCGGGACCAGGTACCCGAGCGGCGTGGAGACCGCGGTGACCGGCACGAACGTGCGGTGGTGCGGCGCCCGATAGATCTCGATGCTCGCGCCAGGATACCGGCGGGCGCGGATCGACTCGAGGTCGAACGCGATGATCTTCGCCTGGTCGTCATCGAGCGCGTACGCCGGATAGTCGAAGGTCAGGGCGCCCGCGTCATCGCGGCGGGCGACGCCGTACTGGATCCCGACGCGCTGCCGCGGATCGGCCGCATCGCCACGCGCGATGATGCGATCCTCCTCGCGCTCGGTGACCTCGAGGATGTCCTCGGCGTTCTTCGCGGCGAACCGCAACAGCTCGAGCAGCCACGCCCGGATCACGCGGCAGCGATGTTCGAAGCTGATGTAGCTGTAGGTCTCGAGCAGGACGTCGAGCCGGCCGAGCAGCCCGCGGTAGTGGCTGCCGAACCGCGGCAGCGCGGGATAGGTGTGCCAGCCCGAGGTCGGATCATCCTCGACCATATAGTTGCCGTACCAGAAGCTCGAGAACCCGTGCTGCTTGCGGACCCGGCGGGCGACCTTGTCGAGGAACCGCTGGTTGAACTTGCGCAGCGGCGCGAACAGCTCGGGATTGGAGTGCGAGGTGTCGTAGGTGAGCTCGAAGCCGTGGATGCTGCCGTCGGTGGTATGGCAGTCGATGAACACGTGCGGCCACCACGTCTGGTGGTACGCCGCGAGGTTGCGGGTCTCGATCGCTTCCTGCTTGGTGTTATCGCGGTTGAGGTTCCAGCCCTCGCCCGTGTAGCGCGTGCCGACGCCGCCGGCGGGGTTGACCTGGCCCTCGAGGTGCTGGAGATCGAGCGGCCGATTGTTCGGGCTGATGCGATCGTTGCCGTCGGGGTTGAAGTCCGGAACGATCACGAGGCACACGGTCTCGAGGATCTTCTTGCCGAGCTTGCCGAGCTTGCCGCGGACGAGATCGCGCGCGAGCGCGAGGATCATCTCCTTGCCCTCGACCTCGCCGGCGTGGATGTTCGCCTCGACCATCACGACGACCTTGCCGAGCTTGCGGGCGCGCTCTGGCGTGAAGCAATCGTGATCGCTGACCACGAGGGTCACGATGTCCTGGCCTTCGCCGCTCTTGCCGATCGAGCCGCGCTCGACGTACGGGCTCTCGGCGGCGAGCTCGTCGCAGAACGCGATCACCTCGGCGTGGCGGGAGGTCTCGCGGTAGTTGGTGGCTTCGGCGCGGGTCAACAGGTCGGGGGGGCCGCTCATGATGGCGGTATCCCATGGCTCGGCGCGACCGTGATCGGCCGGGGCCAGGGTTCGACATGTCGGGGCACCGGCGGCCCGGGCGTCGGCCTGCTCGCGGGGGCGTGACGAACGCGTCGCCTGGGGCCGAGCGCTGGGTCAGAGCGGCGGATCAGACGAGGTCACCCAGTGCCCGCGCTGCGGCGATGCTCTGCGCGTGCTCGCGTTCATCACGGATCCCAGGGTCACCGCACACATCCTCGAACACCTCGGCCTGACCGCTCGCTGCGGCTCGACGACGGTGATCCTGATGTCGGTCGCACCCGCTTCGACGATCGCGGCGCTCGATCGCGTGGTGAAGCCGGTGCCTGTTCCGGCGAAGCCCATGGCGCCCCGACCAGCACGGACGGTAGCAAAGGCCCCGACGGCTCGTGTTCTGGATGATCGTGGACGTCGACCCCGGCGAGCCAGCCCATCGGGCTGGCGTAAGTGCTCATCAACACGAGGTGGCGGCGCCGTCACCCACAGGGCCGAAGCGAAGCGGAGGAGGCGCGAAGCGCCTTGACGATGGCGACCGCCTCGTGTTCCGCGTGCATGCGACGACGACGATCGCGTTCGGCGCGATCGAAACGCCGCGCTTCTTCATGATCGTCTCCAGCCGAGTCGACCGACCTCGATCCGCGCGCTATCGATGTTGCCGGATGCGTACGCGTCCCCGGGATAGGTCCAGCGCTTCTCGACCCGGAGCGTGACGATCTGGCCGGGCGCAAGGCTCCACACGTCGCGCGAGCGGAGCGGCGGGCGGACGGGAGGTCGGAAGCGGGACGGTTGGCCTTGGCCTGCGTCCGACCATCACTAGAGTCGGTCGCGTCCCGACCAGTATCCAGGGAGCCGGCTTGCATGCGCGACCGTCACCACCCGCACAGTGTCACCGTGCACTTGGAAGCCGACCGAGAACGGGAAGCGTTCCATCACGAACCGCTGAACGGGAATCGTGCCTTGTGGCATGTCGGGCCAGATGGCCCAGGCGGGCGGGTGAGCGCAGATGGCATCGGTGGCGTCGAGCACCGCCACGATGAACTCGTCGCCGAGCCCCGGTCGCTTGCTCTCGTATCGCTCAGCCGCCGCCTCTACCTCCTGTCGAGCCTCCTCACCGATCTCGAGCTTCACGTCGAACCTTCAGATTCTCCCGGATCCGTGCCATCGCCTCGGCCATAGGGACGGCCTTGGTACGGCCAGAGTCGAGGTCGGCTACGCGGCGCTGGATCTCCACCGCCCAGGCAGCGGCGACCTCATCCGGATTCTCGATGTCACCGTCGAGGCTGAGATACAAGGCGTCGGCGAGCTCGGCGCGGGCCTCGGTGGGCAGCGTGAGGGCTTCGGCCAGAATCTTGGCGGTGGCGGCAGACATGACTCGATTGTATCGCGCCGGTCCGAGCGGCGCATCGGCTTTCGCCAGCCGGGAACGGCGCAGGAAACAACGTGCCATCGGCATGCGGTCGCCGGTTCACGATTCTGAATTTCGGCTGTGCGGTCGGAGGCTTGGGTCCCAGAGCTTGCCCACGTCAGGGATGGACGGAGATCGATGGCGCCGCTGTTTGAAGCCACGAGGCTGGTGCCATCGTCGAAGCTCAACCGTTCCTTCCTGCCGCACCAGGGACACTACGAGAACAGCAGCTCGAGGTCCGCGGCCGACAGCTTCGCCAGTCCACCGCATCGTCGTCGAAGATGCCGGCCGCGAGCTGTGCGCTTCCGGGCTTGCAGCTCGAGGATCTTTTCCTCGACCGTGTTCTCGGCGATCAGTCGGTAGGCAAGAACCGCCCAGGTCTGGCCGAGGCGATGGGTGCGATCGATGGCTTGCGCCTCGACCGCCGGATTCCACCACGGATCGAGTAGATAGACGCCATTCCATCTCGCGCGATCCGGGGCAGCAACGACGCGCGGTAGTGAGCGGGCAGCTCGTCGTACTGGCGGCGCTGATCGGCGCCGAGCTGGCAATGCAGCACCTGCTCGGTGCGCGCGGGGAACTCGGGCAGCACCTGTTCCTTGGTGCGCCGCAACAGGAACGGACGCAACGCCCTGGCCAGCAGCGCGAGGTCGGAGCCGTCACCTGGACGTGTCGCGAGCAACTCGACGCGGAAACGGAGAACCGATGGTGGGAGCTCCTCGCCTCGCTGGCCGCTGCGAGCGGCGCGGGGCCTAACGAGACGAATCACCTGAGCCGAGCGCTAGGTCAGAGCGGCGGATCGGGGGTGAACAGCTCGAGCAGATCCGACGCTGGGCTGCCGCCGCCGATCAGCACCTGACCGTTTGCCAGCGCGATCGCGAACGAGCCGGCGCGCGCCTGGATCGGGATCACCGCGAGCGACGCGAACGTCGTCGCATCGAGGATCTCGGCGGTTGCGATCGGCGTGCCCGCGTCGTCGACGCCGCCGGCGATCACGAGGTGGCGCTTGGTCGCCGCCACCGCGGGAGCAAACCGGCCGGTGGTCAGCACGGCCACGTGCGGCGTGGACAGGCCGGTCTCCGCGTCGAACACGACCAGGCCGGTCGCCGTGGCGGCGCTCCCGCCACCGACGATCGCGACGTGACCGTCCGGGAGCGCCGCGATCCCGGCGCGATCCCGGCCGAGCCCGGGGCCGGCGACATCGAACGCGTCCTTGCGATACCGGAGGATGTCGGTCGCGCTGACGAACACCCCGGCCGCGACGCCGTCCATCGGGGTCACCGCGGTGGCCACGGCCGGCAGGCTCGCGACATCGGTGCGCGCGGTCGGCTGGCCGCCGACGAGGTCGATCGGCGGCGTGCCGGTGATGAGGAACCGATCGCTCGAGGTGCGCACCGCGAGCTGGTGCGCGCGCGCGAAGCCGGGCTCGTCGCCGAGCATCGCGTACGCGCCGTTCGGAGCGACGGTGGTGTCGAACGACAGCACGGTGCCGGCAGCGCCGCCATCGGGGCCGACGCCGCCGAACAGGTACACGCTACCGACGAGGTTGACCCCGACCGCGAGGCCCGCGCGCGCCACCGGCATCGGCATGCCTTGGCGCAGCGAGTGGTCGTAGACGTTGTAGAGCGCGATCGCATCGCTGGGCGCGCCGGCGGGGTCGCGGCCACCGGCGAACACCGCGCCGTAGGGCAGGGCGGCGGCGGCGACCTCGCTGCGCGCCGGCACGAGCGCGACCGGCGCGGCGGCGACCGACATCGGCGCGGCGACGTAGATCACGATCTTCGCGTCGATCGCGTCGATCGGAATCCCCGGCGACATGCCGGTGGCGACCCGCGTGCCCGCCGCGTCGAGCCCCTCGAGGATCACCTCGCCGGTCTCCCCGGTCGCGTCGAGATCGAGCGAGAGATCGAAGCCCGTGCTGCTGCGCGGCGCCTCGTACACGACGTGGGGCTGGGTGATCGTGAGCCGGAGCGTGGTCACCGGATCGAGCACCGTGGAGCCGGGCGCGGTGGCCAGCCCGATCGCGATCGTACCGCGCTGGCCCGTGCACGCGGCGAGCGCGGCGAGGATGGCGGCGAGCCGGTTCACGTGACGAGCTCCTGGATCGCGGCCGCCGTGATCCCGGCGATCCGGATCGTCTTGCGGCGGGAGGTCTGGCCGGCGACCACCTCGACCGCGCCCTTGGCGACGCCGAGGTGCTTCGCGAGGAGCTCGATCACCGCGGCGTTGGCCTCGCCGTCGACCGGCGGTGACGTGACCGCGACCTTGATCCGGCCATCGTGGACCGGGCCGAGCTTCGCGCGCGAGGCGCGAGGCTGGACGAGCACGTCGAACGTCACCGCGCCATCGTGCTCGCGAAGGTTCATTTTCCGCCGCGCCCGAGCTCGCGCGCGCGCTTGGTCGCGGTCTCGACCGCGTTGATCAGCGTGGTGCGCAGGCCGCCCTCCTCGAGCGTGTGGAGGCCGGCGATCGCGGTCCCCCCCGGTGACGTCACCATGTCCTTGAGCCGGCCTACATGCTCGTCGGTCTCGAGCAACATCTTCGCGGAGCCCATCACGGTCTGCGCGGCGAGCCGCTGCGCGTTGCGACGCGACAGCCCGACCTTGACGCCGGCGTCGGACAGCGCCTCGAGGATCAGGAAGATGTAGGCGGGGCCGGAGCCCGAGAGCCCGGTGACCGCATCGAGGTGGCTCTCGTCGAGGACGACCGTGATGCCGACCGCGTCGAACATCGCCTTCGCCGCGGCGAGGTCGGCCTCCCCGGCGTGACGACCCGGCGCGATCGCGGTGGCGCCGGCGCCGACGAGGGCGGGCGTGTTCGGCATCGCGCGGATGACGCGCACGCCCTCGGCGACGGCGGTCTCGATCGCCTCGGTATCGACCCCGGCGGCGATCGACACCACGAGCGTGCCGGGCTCGAGCTGACCGCCGATCTCGAGCAAGACCTTGTCCATGATCTGCGGCTTGACCGAGAGCACCACCAGGCCCGCACCGCGCGCGACCTCGCGGTTATCGGGATTGACGTTGATCCCGTAGCTCGTACGGAGCTCGTCGAGCCGCTCGCGCCGGGGGGCCGAGGCCGTGATGCGCTCCGCGGCGACGTGGCCACCGCGAACCAACCCGCGGATCATGGCCTCGGCCATGTTGCCGGCCCCGATGAATCCGATCGTGTGAGACGCGAGGATCGACACCCGCTCGGGTGTAGCACGCCCCCGGGGCCCGACGCGCGGCCAACCTTCGATCACGCCGAACGCGCATCACGCATAGCGCAACCACGCCGCGATATCGCCGAGCGCCACGACCTCGTCGATCGCCCCGAGGTCCACGGCCGCCTTGGGCATCCCGTAGATCACGCTGGTCTCCTTGTCCTGCGCGAGCGTCTTGCCGTCCGCGCGCTTGATCGCGAGCGCCCCGGCCGCGCCGTCCTTGCCCATCCCGGTCATCACGATCGCGAGGCAGCGGCGGACGTAGACCCGGGCGGCCGACATCATCGTGACGTCGGCGGCGGGTCGGCAGCCGTTGACCATCGGGCCATCGGTGAGCATCACCAGGCCGCGGTCATCGAACTCGAGGTGACGATCGCCGGGCGCGATCAGCACCGTGCCCGCGACGGGACGATCGCCCATCTGCGCCTCCCGCACGGTGACCCGGCTCACCGCGTTGAGCCGGTCGGCGAGCGTCGCGGTGAAGCCCGCGGGCATGTGCTGGACGATGACGATCGCCAGGCGCAGGTCCGACGGCAGCGCCGGGATGACCTCGGACAACGCGGCGGGGCCGCCGGTCGAGATGCCGATCACGCACACGCGTGGTGCAGACCCCGGCAGGGTCGAACGCGTCGCTCTCGGCGCGGGGAGTGGTCCCGAGGCGCGAACCGCCATCGGTGGCGCGGCGGCGCGCGGGCGTGCCCCCGCCGCGGTGACGAGCTTGCGCGCGAGCTCCTCGGCGATCTTCGACAGATCGGTCGAGACCTCGCCCGAGGGCTTGGTGACGAACTCGACCGCGCCAGCGGCGAGCGCATCGAACGTCTCCTTCGCCCCTTCCTTGGTGTGCGCGGAGAACATCACCACCGGCGTCGGACGCTGCTGCATGATCGCGCGCACCGTCTCGGCGCCATTCATGCCCGGCATGTTGAAGTCCATCGTGATCACGTCGGGGGTCAGCGTCGCGATCAGCGTCAGGGCCTCGCCGCCGCTCCTCGCCTGACCGACGACCTCGAACGGTCCGGCCGCGAGGGTCTTGGCGATCGCGGCGCGCATGAACAGCGAGTCGTCGACGATCAGCACGCGGAGGCGGCGAGGTTCAGGCGGGCTGGTCATGACGGCGGCTCCATCGCTTCGACGACGTACGCGGTCACGGGTGCGGCGACCCCCTTGAGCACGAGATCGGAGACCTTGCGCACGCGCGCTCGATCACCCAGAAACTCGCGGGTCGAGATCGAGACCAGCACCTCGCCGGGCGGGCAGCGCGCCTCGTACCGGTTCGCCTGGTTCACGGTGTCGCCGATCACGGTGTAGTCGCGGCGCACCACACGCGAACCGAGGTCGCCGCGCACCACCGGCCCGCTGTTGATGCCGATCCGCATCGCCAGCGTGGTCGATCGACCGGCGTTGAACGCGGGCATCGCCGCCTGCATCGCGAGCGCGGCACGGACGGCGCGCTCCGCCGCGGGCGGCTGGCCGCGCGCGTCCTCGTAGATCGCCATGATCGCGTCACCGATGAACTTGTCGATGTCACCGTCGTGCGCCTTGACGATCGGGCACATCACGTCGAAGTAGTCGTTGAGCAGCGTGATCAGGTCGGGCGGCGACAGGTTGGCCGACATCGGTGTGAACCCGACGAGATCCGAGAACATGACGCTGACGTTGCGCTCGTCGGCGCGGAACGCGAGCGCCTCGCCGCGCAGGGCGCGATCCTCGGCGGCCGCCCGCGCGCCCTCGGAGATGAACAGCGACGAAGCTTCCTTGTAGGCGATCAGGCGGCGCTCCGCGAGCGTGCGCTCGACGAGCGCGATGCACTTGTCCTGCGAGAACGGCTTGACCAGGTACGCGGACGCACCCGCGGCGCGCATCTGGGCCATGTCACGCTTGGAGTCGCGCGCGGTCAGCATGATCACGGGGATCTGGCGCAGCTCCGGATCGCGCCGCAGGGCATGGACGAGCTCGAA
>WBZN01000706.1_pt1 | contig 23285 bp, 17 predicted proteins | sample 5204281 | NCBI WGS metagenome assembly WBZN01 (sample SAMN12344347, study PRJNA552823) | activated sludge metagenome | biome: Activated sludge suspended growth; feature: Nitrification reactor; material: Wastewater; isolation source: activated sludge from nitrification reactor of wastewater... | reverse complement strand
CCCCGCCTGCACCGCGCCGCTGCCCGCCATCACGACCGAGCTCCCGGCGCCACTGCCGGCCTTCCCGCTGCCCACCCCTGCACCGCTGCCCGCCTGCACCGCGCCGCTGCCCAGACCTGCGCCGCTGCCGGGCGGCGTGACCGTGACGACTTCGCCGACCCCTGCGCCCGCGCTTCCGACGGCGCTGCCGGACTTCGACGCGGCCGCGCTGCCAGACGACACCGCGCTTCCCCCGTCGCTTCCCGTTGCACCGCTGCCTGCCGGCGTACGTTCGCTCGGGCGCTCGTCCTTGGCGAGATCGGCGCTCAGGCTCGCGCTGAAGCCGCCGGAAGATCCGGCCGGCGCGCTGCCACTACCTGGCTCATCGAGCGTCTTCGATTCGCCGCTGTCGCCGTCGGACTTGCACCCGGCCACGAGGAGCAATGCAGACACCAGCGCTCGCTTCATTCAGCCCGTATTATTCATCACGCGGCCGAGCGAGACCAATCGTGGCCAAGATTAGATCCACAAAGGACGGAGCGCGACGATTCGATCGAATCGTCGCGCTCCAAAAAGGTGGCCCCAGGCACCCGCTATTTCCGCTACCGTTGCTCCCTTCCGGGCCTGGCGGGGTTCACAGCTGTCACGTCACCCGGGACCATAGTCACGCAGTGGTTGGCCGCGGAGGGAGAGGGATTCGAACCCTCGGTACCTTGCGATACACACGATTTCCAATCGTGCACCTTCGGCCGCTCGGTCACCCCTCCAAGACGAGGAGGCGGTTGTAGATTTGCGGAGGGGGAGGGATTTGAACCCCCGGTGCTTGCGCACATCTGATTTCGAATCAGACACCATCGGCCACTCGGACACCCCTCCAAAGACTTTTATTGATAGCGCGGACCGCGGCGCAGCTCGGCGAAGAACACCGATAGAGCTGCTGCGCACTCGGCCTGACGAACTCCACCCGTGACCTCGACCCGATGATTGAGCCTCGGATCGGTGGTGATCTGAAACAGCGTCGCGACGGCCCCAGCCTTGGGATTCGGGCACCCAAAGATCAGGCGCGTGACACGTGCGTTGACGATCGCTCCAGCGCACATCGGACACGGCTCCTGCGTCACATAGAGCGTCGCCTCGATCCGCCATTGTCCGAGACCTCGTGCTGCTTCGCGCAGCGCGACGATCTCGGCATGTGCCGTGGGATCGCGATCCACCTCGCGGCGATTGCGCCCCCGACCGATGATCACCCCCTTCGAGACGATCACCGCGCCAACGGGCACATCGCCCATCGCTGCAGCGGCTCGCGCTTCTTCGAGCGCGACCCCCATCCATTCTTCATCTGCTTCTGACATGTTGGCGGATCCGAGAGGGGTCGAACCTCTAACCCCCGGTTCCGTAGACCGGTGCTCTATCCATTGAGCTACGGATCCTCATAACACTCGCGGAGAGAGAGGGATTCGAACCCTCGATACAGGAAAAAACCCATATGCCGGTTTAGCAAACCGGTGCCTTCAGCCACTCGGCCATCTCTCCAATGACGGCCAAACCTGAGCTTGCCAAACCACTCGTACTTGATGCTGGGCCGGGACGTCGCCCGAACGACGCTCGCCCGACGACGTCCGACCCATGACCACTTGCGTGACTACTATTCGATTATCAAACCGGTGCGGAGGAGGAGGGATTCGAACCCCCGGAGCTTGCGCTCGGCGGTTTTCAAGACCGCTGCCTTCGACCGCTCGGCCACTCCTCCAGAAGGCCCCAGAGGCAGGGCGGCAGTATAGGGATCACGCGCTCCTTGTAAAGCGGGATCAAGGAACTTCGCGAACTCCGGACTGCAGATTTCTCCGCGCGGCCACCAACCCAGAGGCCCAGGGGTATCCTGGACCCTCCAGACTCATGCCCGACCGGCGAGCCGCTCCGCCCCCCCCAGGTAGGGCCGCAGCGCGGCCGGCACGCTCACCGAGCCGTCGGGCTGCTGGTACTGCTCGAGGATCGCCACCACGGTCCGGCCGACCGCGATCCCCGAGCCATTGATCGTGTGGACCGGGCGCGGCTTGTCGCCCGCCGCCGGGCGGTACCGGATCTTCGCCCTTCGCGCCTGAAAATCCTCGAAGTTCGAGCACGAGGAGATCTCCCGATACGTGTCCTGCCCGGGGAGCCAGACCTCGAGATCGTACGTCTTCGCAGAACCAAACGAGAGGTCCCCGGTGCACAGGGTGACCACCCTGTAATGAAGGCCGAGGCCCTGGAGCACCCGCTCGGCGTCCTGGCGCAGCGCCTCGAGCTCGCCGTAGCTCGCGTCCGGCGTGGTCAACTTGACGAGCTCGACCTTGTCGAACTGGTGCTGGCGGATCAGCCCGCGGGTGTCCTTGCCGCTCGCACCCGCCTCCGCGCGAAAGCACGGTGCATACGCGCAGTACTTGGTCGGCAGGGCCTCCACTTCGAGGATCGAGTCCATGTGGAGGTTCGTGACCTGGACCTCCGCCGTGGGTGACAGGAACAAGTCGTTGTCCGCGACGTGATCCGGCCCGACCGGAAGATCGAGCTTGAACAGGTCCGCTTCGAACTTCGGCAGCTGGCCGGTGCCGCGCAACGCACGCCGCGAGACGATCGCAGGTGGCCACACTTCCTCGTAGCCCTGCTGGGTGTGCAGATCGAGCATGTAGTTGATCAGCGCACGCGTCAGCTTCGAGGCCCCACCACGCAGCACGGTGAACCGTGCCCCAGCGATCCGGACGCCTGCCTCGAAGTCGAGGATGCCGAGCCCCTCGCCGACCTCCCAGTGCGGCTTCGGCGCGAACGAGAACGTCGGCTTGGTGCCCCAGGTGTGGAGCACGGGATTGTCCTGCTCGCTGGCGCCGTCCGGTACGCTCGCGTGCGGTGCGTTGGGGATCTCCATCAGCCGCTGCTGGCTATCAGTCTCCAGGGTGGCGAGCTCGGCCTCGCCTTCCTTGATCCGGGTGCTGAGCATCTTCAGCTCGTCGCGCGCCGCGCCGAACTCGGCCGACTTCTTGTCGAGCTTCGACATCTTCTCGTTCGCCGCATTGCGAGCGGCGCGCGACGTGTCGAGCTCGCCCTGGAGCTTGCGACGGCGTTCGTCGAGGCTCCTCCACGCCGCCACTGCGGTGGCAACATCGCCACCGCGGCGCAGGACTTCGTCCATCCGGGCTGGGTCGAGCATGGATTATCTTGTCTTTCTCATTGGTTGGGTCGGGACCCTACCTTGTCCTTAACCAGGCTGGCAAGCCATGGGTCAAGCTCCTCGTGGACGCGCTTGTTGCAGCTGTATCGCTACGGGAGCCTCCGCAAGCCGTGACCGCGTTGGATCCAGATCGCGAGCTCGCCGAGCGATTTCGCGGCGGTGACCGCGCAGCGTTCGACCTGCTCGTACGGCGTCATCAGAAGGGGATGTTCCGGCTCGTCCGGCGCTACGTTCGCAGCGATGCCGACGCGGCGGATGTGAGTCAGCTGGCGTTCGTCAGGGCGTTTCGTGGCCTCGCCGCGTTCCGTGGCGCCGCGAGCGTGCGGAGCTGGCTGTATCGGATCGCGATCAACTGCGCGCTGTCATGGCTGCGCGACCATCGCCGCGAGCAACCCGCCGAGCTCCTCGACGACGTGTTGCTCGACGCCAACCCGGCTCCGGCCGGGCTCATGGGGCAGCAAGAGCATGCGCAGTTGCGGGACGCGATCGCGCAGCTCCCGCCGAAGCAGAAGCTGGTCCTCGAGCTGCGCGTGTTCGACGACCTCTCGTTCAAGGAGGTCGCCGAGCTCGCGGACTGCTCGGAGAACACCGCGAAGGTGAACTTCCATTACGCGGTGAAGCGTCTGCGTGACATCCTCGGGCGTGACCATGCGTGAAGACGAGGATGCGCTGCTCGCGGCGTACGTCGATGGCGTCACGGAGCTGACCTCCGACGAGCGCCGGCGGATCGAGGAGCGACTCGCGCGTGATGCGGCGGCGCGGACCGAAGCGCGAGCCACGCGCGACCTGCTCGATCGCCTGCGCGAGCTGCCGCCGGAGAGCAACGAGCCCGACTTCGCGGCGATGGCGCGCGCGATCAGCGACGAGGTCGGCCCCACGGTGCCGCGCCTGCGGTGGCGCCCGATGTGGCGATGGATCATCCCGGGTGCCGTGCTCACGGTCGCAGGGGCGGTGTTCGCGCTGTGGCTCCGCGCGCCACAGCCATCGCCCGCGACGCCCCCGGTGGCGACCCACGATGCCGTGGCGCCGACGGCGCCGATCGCGACTCACGACAGCGTCCCGCTGTGGCTCGACGGGGCGGAGATCGATGTCGATCTGCGGGCCGCCGAGCTGCTCGGTGACGACGACGCGCTCGGCGCTGATCATGGCGTTGACGAGCTGCTGCCGACCACGGACCTGGCGATCGTCGACGAGCTGAGCCCCGACGCGGCGGACCGGGTCGAGCAGTGGCTCGCGAGGACGAAGTCCTGATGCGCGGCCTGGTGTACCTGATCGTGTTCGCGTTCGTGATCGCCGCGCCCGACGCGCTCGCTCAGCCGAAGCGACCCGTCCCCGCCGATCGGAGCGAGGCGATCAAGAAGCGGATCCGCGCGCTGCGTGCCTACACGTTGACCGAGGAGCTCAAGCTCGACGAGAAGACCGCGGCCAGGCTGTTTCCCGCGCTCTCGAAGTGGGACGGCATCACCGACAAGTTGCTCGCCCAGCGGGTGGAGCTGACGCGCCAGCTGGCCGCATCAGACTCGATCAAGGACCCCAAGGCGCTCGACAACTTGATCGATGAAGCGCTCGCGAACCAGAAAGCGTTCTGGGAGCTCGAGGAGCAGCGGCTGGCAGAGCTTCGCAAGATCCTGACGCCTGGACAGATCGCGAAGCTGTTGATCGTGTTGCCCACATTCGAGCGCCGGATCCAGAATCAGCTGCACAAGGCGATCCGCAACCACAACGTGCGTGATGACGGCGATGACAGCGTCGAGGCGGATGACCGAGCGGGCACGCCGGCGCCGACCAAGCGGCCTGCGACCGGGCGCGCCGCGCCAAACCCGTAGAGCCTTCGAATGAAGCCCTCGACGAGGGCAGCGCTCGCCGAGCCGGCGCATCGAGCGCATGAACTCGTCGAGCGAGTTCACGGCCATTCCGCTACCTGCCATCGAGAAACATGGCCGCGGAGATCGTGGAGGGACGATGAAGATCACGGGGGCCGCCGCGTACGAGCCCGTGCTCGAATCACGAGCGTCGCGTCGTGTATCGAGCAGCCATCCAGTCCGTGCGAGCTGACGGCATCGCCGAGCCACCGCGAGCGGCGAGCCCGCCGAGCGTCGACCGCCCGCAGCGTGCTCGAGGTGCTTGAACATCGCCGAGCGTGCCGGCATTGCGCGACCACCGCCGACCCTCGGCGAGCGAGCAAGCACCATCGGTCCGCGGGTGCAGGTGCAGGTGCGAGTTGACGAGCTCGACCGGTGGTCAATTTCTTGTGACCCGCGCGCATCGTTCACGAGCTCACGAGCTCACGAGCTCACGAGCCCACGAGCCCACGAGCCTCACCGGCTGCACGCGCGGACCACGCATTCGCGGCGAGAGCGGGGTATGATGGATCCCGGATGATCGAGGCGACCTGTTCGGCATGCGGGACGCTCAACCGCATCGCGGAATCCGACCTTCCGGTCGGTGCGAAATTCGTGAACTGCGCGAGCTGCAAGGCGCGCGTCGCGGTGTCGACCGGCCCGACGCCCGGCAAGCCCGCCGGGCCACCGACGAAGTCGCCCCCCGCGATTCCGTCGATCCCGTCGATCCCGTCGATTCCGTCGATTCCGCTCGGGCCAGCGGGGACCACCGGGGCACCTGCCGGGCCAGCGAAGCCGAGTGCCGGGATCATCGACCTGTCCGATCTGCCAGCGCCAAAGCGCTCGAGCGCGCTCGGTCCCGAACCGTCCCGGCCCGCGCCACGGGCCGCGCTCGGCCCCGAAGCATCGAGGCAAGCGCCCAGATCGGGACTGTCGGCCGCGACCGACGCCCAGCTCCCCGCGCCCAAGGCACGGCCGGCTGGATCGGCGCCCCTGGCGTCCCCACCCCCGGTGCTCGAGCTCGACGATCTGCTTGGAGAGGGGGACCCATTTGGGCCCCGCGGCATCGTCGATCTGCCTGCACCGAAGGGCTCATCCCGGGGGGCGCCGCCACGCCCGATGGCCGACGCGAACCTCGAGCTCACCGATTTGCCCGCACCCAAGGCCGGCGGAGCGCGCGGCGCGACGGACCTTCCGATGCCGAAGTACGCGCGGGCTGCGGGCGATCCGGGTGCGGAGACCAAACCGGCCTCCGTGATCGATCTGCCCGCACCGAAAGGCTCTGCGCGAGAGATCTTCGATCTCCCCATGCCGAAGTCCGGCGGCATCTCCGATCTCCCCATGCCGAAGTCCAGCGGCATCTCCGATCTCCCCATGCCGAAGTCCGGCGGCATCTCCGATCTCCCCATGCCGAAGTCCGGCGGCATCTCCGATCTCCCCATGCCGAAGTCCGGCGGTCTCCCGAGAGCCAGCGCCCGCGCTGCGTCCGACCTCTCGATGCCCGACACGGCGGGTGCCGGTGATCAGCTGACCCCAAAGACGCCAAGCGTGATCGACCTGCCCGCGCCCAAGGGCTTCTTCGACGACCTCCCTCAGCCCACATCCGCGACCCCGCAGAACCAGGAGCTGGATCTGCTCGCGCCCAAGGGCTTCTTCGACGACCTCCCTCAGCCCGCATCCGCGACCTCGCAGAACCAGGAGCTGGATCTGCTCGCGCCCAAGGGTTTCTTCGACGACCTCCCTCAGCCCGCACCCACGGCCTCGCAGAGCCGGGAGCTGGATCTGCCCGCCCCCAAGGGCTTCTTCGACGACCTCCCCCAGCCCGCACCCGCGACCTCACAGGGCCGGGAGCTGGATCTTCCCGCCCCCAAGGGCTTCTTCGACGACCTCCCCCAACCCGCGCGCGCCAAGCCGACCACTGACGTCGCCCCCAAGGGCTTCTTCGACGACCTCCCCCAGCGAGCGAACCCGAACCAGAGCGCGCTCGAGCTGGCCCCTGCCATGGACTCGCTGGAGCTCACGCCGTCCACGAAGAACCCCACGGGATCGCTGGAGCTCACGCCGTCCACGAAGAACCCCACGACGCCACCGATGCTGGCCGGCGATCCGGGCGCGCCGAAGGGCTTCTTCGATGATCTTCCCCAGCCGCGCAGTCGGTTCGATGCGCCCGCGAACGCGCCGCTGGAGGTCGAAGCGCCCTCCGATGTCGCGCTCGAGCTCCAGGAGGAGGCGCCCGCGCTCGAGCTCGAGGAACCGCCGGCCGCCGGTCAGTTCGACGATCTCGATCTCTCCAAGCCCAGCGCCTCACCGGTCCGCTTCGAGACGCCGCAGAACCGCACCCCGCCGCCCACGCCCGGACCCGAGCAGGGCCCGATTCGCCCCGTTAGCCTCAATCGCCCAACCAGCGATGCCGCGCTCGAGCTCGAGGAGCCGCGGCCGGTCGCAGAGCCGACGCCCAAGCTCGCACCGAAGCGCAAGGAGAAGCCCGTCGACCCGGTGTCGACCGCGAAGTCGAGCGGCAAACGCAACCGCATCGTCGCTGGCGTCGTGCTCGGCCTCGCGGTGCTCGGCGGTGGTGGGTTCGTGTTGTATCGGCGGCAGGCCGCCGCCCAGGAACGGGACGCCGCGATCGCGGGGCAGCTCGTGATGGCTCGCAAGGCGCTCGCGGCCGAGGACCCCAATCACTGGCAGCGGGCCGCGGCCGCGGCCAGCGAGGTGATCGAAGCCGATCCGACGAACGGCGAGGCGCTCGGGATCGCCGCGGAGGCCTCGTTCGCCGACGGGCTCGCCGACGGCAAGGCGGCGGCGGTCAAGTTCGGCAAGGGGCGTAAGATGATCTCCGATGCGCTCGGCGCGGGGATCACCGGGCCCGCGCTCGAACGTGCGCAAGCGCTCTCGGCAATCACCGCCGTGCCCGCGAAGGCGGTCGCCAAGCTCCAGGCCCTGAGCGCAGCATCGCCCAAGGACGGAACGCTGGCGCTCTATCTCGGGTGGGCGCAAGCCGCGAACGGGGACCTCGACGCGGCGATCAAGGCGTTCGATCTCGCGAGCGCGGCGTCCCCGGCGCTCAAGGTCTACGCGCTGTACGGTCGCGCGCGCGCCCGGCTCGTCCTCGCCGACATCGACGGGGCCAAGGCCGACTTCGCCGCGGTGCTCGAGATCTCCAAGGATCACATTCCCGCCATGGTCGGGCTCGCCGCCGCGATGCCGGAAGCCCAGGCGCAGCAACAAGAGTCCGATCTGCTCGCGATCCTGGCGCGCAAGGATATCGCCGGGGCCGATCCTCGGGCGGTGGTGCAGGCGTGGGTGCTCGCCGGTGACGACGCGCGACGCGGTAGCCGACTCGACGCGGCGCGAGAGCGCTATCGCAAGGCCATGGAGATCGACGCCAAGGACATCGCCGCGATGACCGGCCTGTCGGAGGTCGAGCTCCTCGACAAGAAGATCGATGCGGCTTCCGAGCTGATCACCAAGGCACTCACGCAATCGCCCAACGATGCACATGCGCAGCTCGTCGCCAGCGAGATCTCACTTCGCCAGCACAAGCTCGACGATGCCGCGGCTCGCCTCGACGCGCTCGCGGGTCGAACCCCGCCGCTGCCACCGCTCGAGCTCGCCCGGCTCCACGTCGTCAAGGGTCGGCTGAGCGAGCTCAAGGGCAACGATCAAGGCGCGGTCGATGAATTCATCGCCGGTGCCAAGCTCGCCGGAGATCTCGATCTCACGCCCACGATGGCGGCGGTCGCGAAGCTCTCGAGCATGGCCAAGGACGCCACCGAGGCGAAGAACGACAAGCTCGCGACCGAGCTCCGCGACCGCGCCGGACAGCTGCTCGCGACGCTCGCCGCCAAGGCGAACAGCGACCCGCAGCTCGCGATGACGCTGGGCATGGCGTACCAGCAGGCCGGCGATCCCGCGAAGGCCGAGCCATGGTTCCGCCGGGTGATCGACGCGAACCCCAAGAACCCCGATGCGATGTATCAGCTCGGGAAGGCGCTCGTGTCCCTCGGGCGGGCCGCCGACGCCGTCGATCACCTGAAGAAGGCCATGGAGCTGGCCTCGTCTCGAGCGGAGATCGGGCTCGAGCTCGCGCGCACGTACGAGGCGTTGCAGCTCGAGTCTCAGGCCGGACAGCTCTACGCCAAGCTGCTCGCGCTCCCCGAGCCAGGCCTCGAGATGCGCATCCACTCGGGGCGGTTCTTCGCGCGGACCGGACAGATCGACCAGGCGGCCGAACAGGGCGCCAAGATCCTCGAGGTCGACCACGGCAACGCCGCCGGGAAGTACCTCAAGGCGGAGGGCCTGCTCGCCGAGGGCAAGATCGACGACGCACGCAAGCTGTTCACGGAGGCCGCCACCACCGAGAAGGAGGCGCAGTACCTCGATGGCCAAGGCCGCGCCACGGAGCAACTCGCACAGCTGCGCAACGATCTCGCCCTGCAGGATGCCGCGCTGAACGCGTACAAGGACGCCAGCAAGCTCGCGCCCACGATGTTCAACCCGCTCGTCGGAATGGGCCGGCTGTACATTGCCCGCAAGGAGGAAGGAAAGGCGCTGGCGCCCCTCCTCCAGGCGTCCAAGCTCCTGCCCCAGGATCCCGAGGTCCCCTATCTGATCGGCGTCGCATATCAGAACCTCGATCAGAAGCCGACGGCGATCGAGTGGCTCAAGCGTTCGAACACGCTCCGGCCGCGGGCCGAAGCCAGTTACCGCCTCGGCCTGCTGTACATCGATCTGAACCAGCCTGGCGCGGCGAAGAGCGCCCTCGCGGACGCGACGAGCCAAGGCCTCGAGGAGGACAAGAAGACGGGAGTGGCGCCTCCGTGGTTGACGGACGGGCTGTTCCGCCTCGGGCGCGTGGCCAACGATGCCCATGACGAAGCGACCGCACGGGACGCGTGGGAGAAGTACGTCAGGCGAAATCCGCCACCCGGCGTACAGCTCAACGAAGCGAACACGGCGCTTCGGACCTCGCTCAAGCGCTGAGCGAGCACCCGCATCGTCGCACTCGAACGATCCCGCGCGCGGAGCGCCGTGTATCCTGCGTTCGTGCTGGAACGACTTCTTCGGCGGGTGGATCGTGCGCGGTTCTATGCCAGCGTGATCCGTGCGACCAAGGTCGTGCGACCGATCCAACCGTCGCAGCTCGCCCAGTTCGTGAGGGGCGCCCGGCAGACCACCGTCGGGCCGCATCTCGCCGTGATGTTCCACGCCGCGGTGCACCCGGACAAGGAGGCGCTCGTCGAGCATGGGGAGTCCGGCGTGCGCCGGATGACCTGGGGCGAGTTCGACGCCACGATCAACCGGCTCGCTCATGCCCTGGTCACGCGAGGAGTCGGCGCCGGAGACCGTGTCGCCGTGATGCTGCCGAACAGTAGCGAGTACCTGATCGCGCAGCAGGCGATCGCGCGCCTCGGCGCGACCGCGGTGCAGATCGGATATCGCTCGAAGGCGGCCGAGATCGCTTACATCCTCGACAACGCCGAGCCCCGCGCGACGATCATCCACGCGCACTTCCGGGGCGTGATGCGCATGGCTCGCGGCCAGGAGCCCAAGGGCGGCCCGATGCTCGTCGTCGATGGGGACGGCGGCGACAGCGCGGAGTCGACGAACTGGGCCGCCGCCGTGGCTGCGGAGTCGCCGGACGCCCCGCCCCGGATCAAGGGCGGGGACGGCGGCGGCATGATCGTCTATACGTCGGGGACGACCGGCAAGCCCAAGGGAGCGAACCGAAGCTGGCGCAAGACCGGGTTCGAATCGGTCGCGGACATGATCTTGCAGACCGGCATGCGGTCCGATGACCGGCATCTCGTGGTGTGCCCGCTCTACCACAGCGCCGCGCCCGCGTTCGTCGCGATCATGCTCTCGCTCGGCGCGACCGTCGTCCTGATGAATCACTTCGATGCCGAGGGCGCGCTGGATCTGATCGCGCGCGAACGCATCACGTCGACGTTGATGGTGCCCACGATGCTGGCGCGCCTCGTGAGCCTTCCCGCGGCGACGCTGGCGAACTACGACACCTCGAGCCTGCGCTGGGTGATGAGTGGCGCCGCGCCGCTCACCACCGACACCGCGCGGCGGTTCATGGAGACGTTCGGACCGGTGCTGTGGAACTTCTACGGCTCGACCGAGACCGGGCTCGTCACGATGGCCGGCCCCGACGATCACCTCACCCGACCGGGCACGATCGGCAAGGCGCTCCGCGGCAACGAGATCCGGCTGCTCGACGACACCGGCCTGCCGGTCGCGCAGGGTCAGATCGGCGAGCTCTACGCGCGCAACTCGACCTTGATGTCGGGCTATCACAACAACGCCCGGGCCACGAGTGAGGCCCAGCGCGAGGGGTTCTACTCGGTCGGCGACATGGGAAGGATCGACGACGACGGCTACTTCTTCCTCGAGTCCCGCAAGCACGACATGGTGATCTCCGGCGGGGTGAACATCTATCCCCGAGAGATCGAAGATCACCTCCAGACTCATGCGGCGATCCTCGAGGCTGCGGTGATCGGGGTGCCCGACCCCGAATGGGGAGAGACGCTCCAGGCGTTCGTCGTCGTCCGTGACGGCATGCAACTCAGCGAGCTCGAGGTGATCGACTACTGCCGCGAGACGCTGGCGGACTTCAAACGCCCCCGCAAGGTGACCTTTCTCGCCGAGCTGCCACGCAACCCGACCGGAAAGGTCCTCAAGCGCGAGCTGAGGGAGATGTGATGTGCCGCGCGATCGGTGATGACCTCGAGCCGGACCGCGACGTGTCCCGGATCGCGAACGGATAGCCTCGAGCTGCCCGCGTGTTGCATCCGATCGTCCTCGGCACCGCCGGTCACATCGACCACGGCAAGACGTCGTTGGTCCGGGTCCTCACCGGGATCGACACCGATCGCCTCGCTGTCGAGAAGGCGCGGGGCATCACGACCGAGCTCGGATTCGCGCGGCTCGAGCTCGCCGGCCGGCTGATCGCGGTCGTCGATGTCCCCGGCCACGAGCGGTTCGTCAAGTCGATGGTCGCAGGCGCGACCGGGCTGGACCTCGTGTGCCTGGTGATCGCCGCGGACGAGGGCGTGATGCCACAGACCCGCGAGCACCTCGACATCTGCGAGCTCCTCGGTGTGCGGCGGGGAGTGATCGCGCTGACCAAGCGCGACCTCGTCGACGATGAGTGGCTCGCGATGGTCACCGCGGAGGTTCGTGCGGCGGTCGCCACCACCTTCCTCGCCGAGGCGCCGATCGTGCCGGTGTCGGCCAGGACCGAGGTCGGGCTCGACGAGCTGCGAGCTGCGATCGCCCACGTGATCGACGAGCTGCCGCCGCGCGAGCCCACCGGCGTGTTCCGGTTGCCGATCGATCGCGTGTTCACCATCAAAGGGTTCGGCACGATCGTCACCGGCACCGTGCTCGGAGGAGAGGTCGCCCTCGGCGACGAGCTCACCGTGCTCCCGAGCGAGCTCCCGGTCCGGGTCCGCGGGATCGAGGTCCACGGCGCCCCTGTCGAGCGCGCCGTCGCCGGTCACCGTGCGGCGTTGAACCTCGGGGGCGTCGCCGTCGACGACCTCGCGCGTGGGGATCTCGTCGTGCATCCCGGCAAGGTCGCGGCGTCACACATCCTGGATGTCGAGCTGCGCTATCTCGCGACCGCGCCGAGCGCGCTGGGGCCGCGCACCAAGGTCCTCGTTCACCATGGCACCGCGCAGCTCCTCGCGACGCTCGTGCTCGTCGGAACGACCGCGCTCGCGCCCGGAGGCACCGCGCTCGCGCAGCTCCGGCTCGATGCGACCACCCCGCTCGGGGCGCTTCCGGGAGATCGCTTCATCGTCCGTGGCTTCGTCGCGACGGCGACGCACGGCTCGACGATCGGCGGTGGCACGATCATCCGCGTCCTCGCCCCGAAGGCACGCAAGGGAGGACCGCACGCCGCCACCGTCGCGATCCTCGCCGCGGCACGCAAGGACCAGCGGTGCGCGCTCGACGTGAAGACCGCCGCGTACGCGGGCCTGTCGATCGCGGACCTGGTGCGCCGGCTCGGTGTCCCCGCGGACGTGCTCGGCGCACCTCTCGCCACGCTCGTCGCGGGCGGGGAGCTCCTGGTCACGGGCGCCGGCGAGCATGCTCACTATCTGCACGCCGCGAGCGTCGCGGAGATCGAGGCGAAGATCGTGGCGCTCGTGGCGGCCTCGCCCGATGGGCTGCCGCGCGAGGAGCTCCGGACTCAGCTCCCGGGCGCGCTGCTGGCCCGGGCGTATGACGCGATCGTCGCGGGGCTCGCGGCCAAGGGCGCGATCGTCGCCGCCGCGGATCGGGTGCGCCGCACCGCAACTTCGGCGCGCGGGCCGCTGCTGACCCCGGCCGAGCTCGCGGTGCTCGCCAAGCTCGAGGCGACGGGCGTCGAGCCGCCACGCCCCAAGGAGCTGCCGGAGCTGCTCGGCGTCTCCGAAGCGCAGGCCAAGGCCGCGCTCGATCGCCTGGTCGCCGCGAAGCTCGTGATCCGGATCAAGCCAGATCTGATGATGCATTCCCGGATCGTCGACGAGCTCCGAGCGCGGCTGCTCGAGTTCCTCGCCCAGCACGGCACGATCGATGCGCAGCAATGGAAGGTGCTCACCGGGGCAAGCCGGAAGTTCACGATCCCACTCGCGGAATACTTCGACGCCGAGAAGGTCACCCTGCGGGTAGGTGACCTGCGTCGGAAGCGTTAGCAGACGCTAGAAGAAGTACCCCGTCGAGATCCCGAAGAACGGCAGGGAACGAATGCCCGCTTCGATGTTCACGACGAGCTTGTCGATCGGCTTGATCTGCAGTCCGATGATCGCGTTGATGACGGGGAACACCGGCGGCAGGTCGTACTTGACCTCGGTCTGGGTGCCCTCGCTGTACGAACCGGACCCGCTGAACCGCGAGTCCGGCGGCACGCAGCCCGGCGAGGGATTGCTGTTGGTCGCACCGTTACAGATGATGTTGTAGTGGTGCAGCTCGCCCGTGATGACGCCGAGGCCTGCGCCGCCGCCGTACCGGAACGCCAGGTACTTGTTGATCTGGGCGTGGTTGATGAATGTGAACTCCATCGTGAACCAGCCGAGATCCTTGCCCGAGTGCTCGGGGCTGAGGATGAAGTCGGCCTCGTCGCCAGCTGCGACGTTCTCGCCCTTGTTGATCCACACGCCCTCCCCCACGGTGATGTGCTCGAACTCGAAGCCGAGTTGCAGCTCCGCGGTCCCGCGCCGGCGCACGAGCTCGACGCCGTAGCCGATGTTGCTCGCCCCATCCGCTGCCCGATCGACGAACAGCTCGAGGATCGATTGCGGAACGTGCACGCTGCGGAGCCGCAGCGCGACGCCATACTCGACCTGCTTCTCGTCGGAGCTCGGCGTGTGACAGCTCGCGCCTCCCGGGCCATTCGGATCGCACTGGAGCTCGGTCGCCTCACCGCTCGGCGGCCGCTTGCTCGGATCCGCGTCATCGGCCGGGGCCTGCGCCCAGGCCGAGGTCGCGAGCGCCGTCGAAATCATCGTCCCCGTACAAAGCTGAGCCAAACCTGAGCGCATGATGGGTCCCCCGAAGTAGGCGACACTATATACTCGCTGCAGGCTAGGATTCCTTCTGCCATGCGGTCTCGTGCCCTCCCCACGCTGCTGATCGTGCTCAGCCTGACTGGGTGCCCCGGGGGGGGTGGGAGCATCGGCGATCCGTGCGGCGATCACGGCGACTGCGACAGCCTGCTCCAGTGCGTCGGGTCGCTGTGCGTGCCGAGATGCCAGCGCGCTCCCGAGTGCGGCGATGGCTACTCCTGTGACAACGAGGGGCTATGTCACGGCGCGAATGGACAGTCCGGTGACAAATGCACGAGCGAGGTCGATTGTGCCGCCGGGTTGTCCTGCCAGATCGATGGCAGCACCGTCGATGGTGACGGGCGGCTCCTCGCGAGCTGCACGGACCAGAATGAGGGTCGGCCGGCGGGCTCCGAGTGCGGCGGCGACCTCGAGTGTCGCAACGGGACCTGTGCACTAGGCCACTGCGTCGACCTGTGCACGGACACCCGGGACTGCGGTGGTGGCAACAACTGCATGCGGATCCCGCGCGTCGAAGCGAACGGCGCGATGTTCGAAGGCTGCCTGCCCGCGCGCGGCTCGGTGAAGTGGTCGATTCCGATCCCCGGACCATCCGCCGAGATCCTGTTCCCGGTCCCGGACGCGGCGCGCTCGGCCACCTTGGTCTTTCGCGTCGACGATCCGGCCCAGAAGGTCGGCGCGCTCACGATCTTCGCGCCCGACGACCTGCAGCTCTACGACAAGCCATGCGTACCGTCGCAGACGCCACCATTCTGCTCCGAGCAGTCCGCGATCGATCAATACTACAAGTGGCCGATCCGCCACCTGCCCGAGGCCGGCCAGTCGGCCCTCGTGATCCCATCGAACCCGGACTCGCCGCTCCAGCCCGGTGCTTACAAGATGCGGGTCTCGTCATTTCGTCCGAATGGATCGGCGGGATCCGCGATCCCGCACATGACCGCGGTGCTGAAGATGGATCCGGCCGTGATCCTCGATCTGCACTTTTACTTCCTCGACCTCGACGATCATCCCTGCGCTGCCGCGTTTGGCGGCACCAAGCTCGATGCGGCCACCGGAAAGACCGCCACGTACTTCCAGGCCGACTTTCTCGGCCAGCTGCGCACGATCTTCGCCGGTGGCGGGCTCGCGCTCGGCACGACGACCTACGACGATGTCGCGCATCACGGGGATCTCGATGGGCTCTCGGTGACCGACGCCGGAGCGCTCCTCTCGCTCGGCGCGTACGACGGCGGCGTCAACGTGTTCTTCGTCCGCACGCTGTCACCCGTCGGGCTGCAAGCGTTCTCACCCAACCCCGGACCCGCAGGGCTCGCGGGCACGCGACAGTCCGGCGTCGTGATCGGGGTCGACACGCTCTGCTACCGGTCGTGGAACCAGCTCGCGCGCCTCACCGCGCACGAGATCGCGCGCTACATGGGGCTGTTCCACAACGTCGAGCTCGAGGCCGCAGATCACCCGACGTGGCGCGACCCGATCGAGGACAGCGATGACTCGCCTGGAAATTTGCTGTTCTTCTCCGAGCTCGGCGGCTTCGAGCTCAGCGCCGGTCAGCGCGCCATCTTGAGCAAGAGCGCGGTCCTCCGGTGAGGATCGAGCTCGCCGTCCTCGTCGGGTTCTCGCTGGCCTTGCCAGCACGCGGCGACGTCGTGCAACTGCCGCAGCCGGTGATCGATGCGCTGACCCCGATCGATTCGATTCCCTCCAGTGCGCAGCTCGATGAGGTGTTCAATGGCTCCGCGCTGGCGCTCGCAAACCTGCAGATGATCGCCCTCGAGTCCGGGCCGATCGATCTCGGCGTCCAGCTCCGCGCCGTGCGCGCCTTGACCCACTACTGCCCGTCGCCGTGCCGCGCCGGCGACCCCGCCCACACCACGATCGCGGCCGTGGCGAACACACCGCGGTACCGGGATTCCCGCGCCGGGAGTGACGTGCTGGTGCTCCGGGCCGCGATCGAATCGCTCGGCGTCCTCCGGGTCCCGGCGGATATCGATATCTTGATCCCGCAGCTGGCGCACCCCAACCGGGACATCCGGACCGCCGTGGCCCATGCCCTCCGGGACCTCGGAAACACGCAGGCGATCATGCCGTTGAGCGTGCGTCTGCAGCACGAACAGATCCCGCAGGTCCGGCTGGCGATCTCCGATGCGCTCCGCGTCTTGGGGCAACCCATCTAGCCGTGGTCTGGCGCACAAGCCCTCGGAATCGTTTATTTACTGTGGGTTGGTTTGATCGTACAATCGGTGCCGCCCCGGTGTGAGTGGCCACGTGCAACGTGGGCACGTGGGGTACCGATGACGACCCGCGACCCGCGTTCTCGTGATCCCTCACGCCCTGATTCTCAGGGTGCTGGCAGAGATCCGACTCAATCGATCTCGCTCGATCTGGACGACGAAGTCGTCGAGGAGTCTCATCCGTCTCTCGCGCTCGGGACGCACGACGCCGAGCGGCGCGACGAGCACACCAAGATCGAGTCACCGCAGGCACGGATCAAGCCCCCCTCATCGGCCGAGGCCGGACGCGGACGCGCAACCGGTGCGCCGCCGCCGCTGCCGCTCCTCGCCGACGATCCCGAGAACCACCTCGGGATGACGCTCGGCAGCTACAAGGTCATCCAGCTGCTCGGCAAGGGCGGCATGGGCTACGTGTATCGCGCGGAGCACGTCAAGCTCGGCCGGGAGGTCGCGCTCAAGCTGCTGCGCAGTGATTACTCGCGACGACGGGACTCCGTCGCCCGGTTCTTCCAGGAGGCGCGCACCGTCAACCGGATTCGCCATCGCAACATCGTCGACGTCACCGACTTCGTCGAGCTCGACGACGGCACGACGTTCATCATCATGGAGTTCCTCCGCGGCCAGAGCCTTGGCAAGTGGGCCCGCGCGGACGTGGACCTGCCACGGGCGCTCGCCGTGCTCGTTCAGATCTGCGACGGGCTCGGCGCCGCGCACGCGGTGAGCATCGTGCACCGCGATCTCAAGCCCGACAACGTCTTCGTCGTACCAACGTCCGACGGCGCCGAGCTGGTCAAGCTCCTCGACTTCGGGGTCGCCAAGCTGCTCAACCGCGACGACGAGGACGTCGGGTTCCAGACCGCCGCGGGATCGGTGATCGGCACGCCGGCGTACATGTCGCCCGAGCAAGCGGGCGGCATGGCGGTCGACTCACGCAGCGACATCTACTCGCTCGGCGCGATCATGTACGAGCTGTTCTGCGGGCAGCCGATGTTCCGCGGGCGCTCGTTCGGTGAGTTCGTGCGCAAGCACCTGACCGAGGTACCGATCCTGCCGCATGCGACGCAGGGCGGATCGAACATCGATCCGCACCTCGAGGACCTGATCATGCGCTGCCTCGAGAAGGATCCCGACCGGCGCTTCGGTCACATCGAAGATCTCCGGGACGCGCTGATCAACATGCTCGGCAGCATGGAGACCCATCCCCCCAGCGACGCGCTCGCCGCGAGCGGTCTGCGCCAAACCGCGACGACGACCCGCCCGCCCTTACCGACGCTGCCCCAGGTCACGCCGGCGGCCGCGCAGCGCTCCGATGTGCATCGATCCGTGGCCCGGGCGCCGTCCGGACACGGCACGCAGCACGGTCAGGTCGCGGCGGCGCCTCCATCCGAGCCATCGCCGTGGTGGGTGTGGTTCGTCGGCGGCGCGGTCGCGGTCGGCCTCGGGATCGGCGCGGCCGCGTGGTACGCCCGGCGCACCTCGGAGCCTGCGGTCGTCGCGCTCGACCCACCCGTGAAGGCGACGCGAGTGGTCTCCCAGCCGATCGAGCCGACGAGCGCGCCGCCCACCGCGCTGATCGAGGTTCGCTTCGATTCGCTCCCGAGCGGCGCCGTGTTCGAGGACGGAAGGTCCGCAGAGCTGTGCCGGACGCCCTGCGCGTTCAACATCAACCTCGAAGATGGAGGCGCAGCGGATCGGAGAACGTTCGTCGTCAAGAGCGAGGGTTACCAGGACGAGTCGGTGATCGTGGATCTCACGGGCACCAAGCGCGCGTTCTACGTCACGCTCGCGCGTCTACCGATCGGGCAACCAGCGACCGAGCCGGTGGTCGTGGACCTGCCGGTCACCACGCGACCAGACAAGCGGGCTCGCCGGAAGGGGGACAAGCGGGCCGCCGACAAGGAGTCCAGGGCCAACAAGGAGTCCAAGGCCAACAAAGAGCCCAGGGCCAACAAAGAGCCCAGGGCCAACAAGGAGTCCAAGGCCGACAAGGAGCCCAAGGCCGACAAGGCCCCTCAGCGGGAGCCAACATCCGACCCCGCAGGCCTGATCGATCCAACCACGGAACCCGACGACATCAAGCGCCCCGCCGACGCCCGGAAATCGGGCGACACCAGGAAGCCTGGCGGCAAGATCGATCCATCCGAGACGCTCGATCCGTTCCGACACAAGTGACCATGAGCTCGAACACCTTCCCGGCCGTGACGCGCCTCTTGATCGCGCTGATGCTGACGATCGGCGGCGCCCGCGCCGCGGGTGCGGACGACGTCGCAACCCGTTCCGCCAAGCGACACTATGACCGAGGCGAGAAGCTGTTCGCGCTGGGTAAGTTCGCGGACGCGCTCGACGAGTTCGAGAAGGCGTTCGACGCCAAACCGATCCCCGACTTCCTGTTCAACATCGGCCAGTGTCATCGCAATCTCGGCGACTTCGATGCGGCGATCTTCAGCTACAGGAAGTTCCTCGTGCTCGCCCCCGAGGCGCCCAACCGCGAGAAGGTCCAGGAGCTGATCGACGAGCTCGAGGCGAAGAAGGAACGCGAGGCCACGAACAAGTTCGGGCTCGCCAGACGGTCGTCGGATCCCCGGGCGACCGACGAGGATCCGCTCTACAAGAAGTGGTGGTTCTGGACGAGCGTGGCGGTCGTTGGCGTCGCGGGCGGCCTCGGCATCTACGCGGCGACGAGCTCGGATGGGCCGCCGAGCACGGACCTCGGCCACATCGTGTTCGGGAAGTGATGCGCGCCGCCGCCCTCGCGTGTCTGCTCGTTCCGATGCTCGGGTGTGGCGCGGACGAGGCCTTCATCGTGGTCACCGTCAACAGTCGCCCCTCGGTTCACGACGCGGCCAGCCTCAAGGTCTCGCTGGCGAATGCGGGCACCACGCGCATGGACACGCTGGCGCTCGGCGCCAAGCCGTTTCCCCTGACGTTCAGCATCTCCGCGCCCGGCCGCACCGGCGAGCTCGGGATCCAGATCGATGCCCTCGACGGTGGGGGGCTGCTCGTGGGGCGCGGCGAAGGCACGAGCTCGCTCGACACGCTCACGACCACCATCCTGCTCGACAGCGCGGACTTCGTGGTCAACTCCGAGTTCGCGGACGACCAGTACATGTCCGATGACTTCGAGGCGAACGGGTTCCAGCTCGCGGCGGCCAGCGACGGCACGTGGACCGCGTCGTATCGCGATGGCTGCGCGGTCCCCTGCAATATGTTCGGCCGGCGATTCGATGCGACGGGCAAGCCGATCGCGACCCGGCTCGCCGCGAGCACCAACGGCTTCCCATTCTCGACGAGCACGACCACGTTCGCGAGCACGCCCGCGATCGCCACGGCGGGGAACACGACGCTCGCGGTCTGGGACTCACGCGATCCGGTGACGGGCGCCGCCGGGATCTCCTGTCGCGCCATCGACTCGGAGGGTGGCGCGAGCGCCGACCAGATGCTCCTGTCCGCCGATGACGGCACGGATGTCGTCTCGATCGCGCCGCTGTCGAACAACAACTTCATCGTGACCTGGAACGCGATCATGACGACGAGCGTGATCCGCACGATGGTCGTCAAGCCGGACTGCACCCCGCTCGGCCCCGCGGCCACGGCCTCGACCGTGGCGAGCGCACGGCGGGCCTCCGTTGCGGCGACCGGCACCACGAGCACCATCATGATCGCCTGGGTCGTCGATGGGGATGTTCGCCTCCGCCTCGCCAGCAACACGAACGCGTACAGCGGGGCGACGGATGTGCTGTTCCTGCCGAAGCCCGTGAACATGACCGAGCGGGTCGAGCACGTCCGGGTCGCGGCGGTGCCGAACGGGTTCGCGGTCGCCGTACGGTGGGCTTCGGTGACGACGACCGGACCGGGCCGGATCGAGGTCTATCGGACGAATACCTCGGGCGTCATGATGGGCACACCCGTGCTGATCACCGACAAGGCCGGCGCGGACTTCGCGTCGAAGGATTCGTTCGGGGTCGCTGCGCGCCCGGATGGCACCTTGCTCGTGGTGTGGCACGCCTGTGGGGATTTCGGTGATGGCAACGGATGCGGCGTGTTCGGCCGGGTCCTCCGTGCCGATGGCACCGCTGGTGGAGCGCCGTTCGACGTCGCCACCACCACGACGAACAATCAGCGGAGCCCGTCGGCGGTGGCGCTTCCCGAGGGCTTCGTCGTCGCCTGGAAAGACGAGAGCACCGCGGAGCCCGATCACTCCGGCTCGGCGGTCCGCGCCCGCATCATCTATCCCGACTAGCGATCCCGATTAGCCAGCGACTTCGTCGTCGGCGCGATGATCGATCCCGAGCGCGCGCATCTTCTTGTAGAGGTGACTGCGCTCGAGCTGAAGCTCGCGAGCGGTATTCGAGACGTGATGATCGTTCGCCTCGAGCGCGGCCATGATGATCTCGCGCTCGGCCGCATTGACCAGATCCTTGAACGGCGTGCCACGTGCGAACTCGGTCTTGACCGCCTTGACCCGCGGCAGCGCATCGCCAACGTCCGCTTCGGTGATCACCAGGGCGTCACCGGTCAGGATCGTGAGCCGCTCGACGACATTCTTCAGCTCTCGGACATTGCCCGGCCACTCGTGCTGCATCAGCAGCGTCAGCGCCGAAGCGGCGACCTTCTTCAGCCGCCGGCCATTGTCCTGGCAGACCTGCGCGACGAAGTGATCCACCAGCGTCGGGATGTCCTCGCGGCGGGCGCGCAGCGGCGGTAGCTCGATCGGCACCACCGCGAGCCGGTAGAACAGATCCTCGCGAAACCGGCCGGCGATGATCTCGGCCTGCAGATCCTTGTTGGTCGCGGCGACCACCCGAACGTCGACCTTGATGGTCTCTCCCCCACCGACCCGCTCGAGCTCGTTCTCTTGCAGCACGCGCAGGACCTTTGCCTGCGCGTTGGGATTCATGTCACCCACCTCGTCGAGAAACAGCGTGCCGCCGTCGGCGAGCTCGAATTTTCCTCGCCGCTGCTGCGTCGCGCCGGTGAAGGCCCCCTTCTCGTGACCAAACAACTCGCTCTCGATCAGCTCCGATGGAATCGCCGCACAGTTGAGCTTCACGAACGGACCTTCCGCGCGCTTGCTGTGCTCGTGGACCGCACGCGCCACCAGCTCCTTGCCCGTGCCGTTCTCTCCGGTGATCAGCACCCGCCCGGTGGTCGGCGCGGTCTTGGCGACCTTGTCGAAGATCGCGCGCATCGCGCTGCCCTTGCCGATCATCGAGAAGTCGGTCTGCGCGCGGCCACGCAGCCGCTCGTTCTCGTGCCGGAGCCGCGCGAACTGCAGCGCGTTCTGGACCGTGAGCAGCAGCTTGTCGCCGGACAACGGCTTCTCGACGAAGTCGTGCGCGCCCGCCTTGGTCGCCTGGACCGCGGTCTCGATCGTCGCGTTGCCCGACATCATGACGACGACCGTCTCCGGGCTCGCGACGCGGATCTTGGGCAGCACCTCGAGACCGCTCTCGCCGGGCATCATCACGTCGAGCAACACGAGATCGATATCCGTTTCGGCGAGCTTGCCGAGCCCGAGCGCACCGTTGCCGGCGACCTCCACATGAAAGCCCTCGATCTCGAGCGCGCGCCTGACCGTCGTCAGGATGTTGGGCTCGTCGTCGATGACGAGGATGGTCGAACGGGCCACGGAGTGACCCTAGCAGATGGCCACGCGGAATTGACTAACGTGCCGAAGGCATTTAGGTTCCAGCCATGAGTCAAACCGCGCGGGGAAGCGTCGGAGCCGTCCTCGTGGCGGCCTTCGCGCTGGTATTCGGCTTCGCGTTGGTCGCGAGTTGCGGCGACAAACCGGTGGCCCCGGGGTGCAAGGCAGACAAGGATTGCAAGGACGGCCTGCACTGCTCGGAGAACAAGTGCGTCGAGTGCACCGAGGACTCGCAGTGTGGCAAGGGCAAGCGGTGCAGCGCGAACGCATGCGTCACCAAGCCGGAGTGTGAGAAAGACTCGGAGTGCACGGACGGTAAGGTCTGCCAGGCGGGCAAGTGCAAGGCGTGCGCGACCGACGCCGACTGCCCGGAGGGGCGATGTCAGGCGGGCGCGTGCAAGCGGACCAAGTGCGCGCAGGACGACGACTGCGCCGATGACGAGGACTGCGTCAACGGGTTCTGCAAGCGCGCGAACGCGTCGACGAACCCGAACGATGTCTCGTGTCAGCTCTCGACCGTGTATTTCGGGTTCGACGACTCGACGATCCAGGCCAGCGAGCGTGACCGGCTCGAGGCGAACTCCGCGTGCATCGAGAAGGCCAAGAAGGCGGTGTTCCTCACCGGTCACACGGATACGTCCGGCACCGAGGAGTACAACATCGCCCTCTCGGAGCGCCGCGCCCAGTCGGTCGCGGACTTCATGTCCCGGCTCGGCAGCGATCCGGCGAAGATGCAGGTCGTGCCGAAGGGCGAGACCGAGCTGACCGGCCTCGGCGATGACAAGGACCGCCGTGTCGAGTTCCAGTGGAAGTGAGGAGCAC
>WBZN01000705.1_pt1 | contig 23291 bp, 23 predicted proteins | sample 5204281 | NCBI WGS metagenome assembly WBZN01 (sample SAMN12344347, study PRJNA552823) | activated sludge metagenome | biome: Activated sludge suspended growth; feature: Nitrification reactor; material: Wastewater; isolation source: activated sludge from nitrification reactor of wastewater... | reverse complement strand
GAAGTCGTTCGAGAAGTACCCGTCGGCGAAGGTCGGCTTCTACAGCGACAGCCTCTCGTTCGGCGCCACCGACTTCTCGGTGGAGGTGGGCCAGATGAAGGACGCCGGCGTCGACTTCATCACCACGTGCATGGACACCAACGGCGTGCTGAACATCGCCAAGGAGGCACGCAAGCAGAACCTCGACGCGATCCAGTACCTGCCGAACGGCTACGACCAGGAGTTCATGAAGGCGAACGGGCAGTTCTTCGAGGGCTCGATCGTGCGCGTGCCGTTCGTGCCGTACGAGACGAAGCCGCGGCCGAAGGGCCTCGACGACTACCTCACCTGGATGGAGAAGCAGGGCGTCACGCCCAACGAGTACACGACCTACGGGTGGATCAACGCCGCGATGCTCGTCGAGGGCATCCGCGCCGCCGGGCCGAACTTCACCCGCCAGAAGGTGATCGACGCGCTCAACACGATGACCGCGGACACCGCCGCCGGCATGATCTCGCCCATCGACTGGACGACCCAGCACACCGAGACCCAGCCGCCGCTCGGCTGCGCGGCGTACGTGAAGGTCGTCAACGGCAAGTTCGTCCCGACGTTCGTGCCCAAGGGGAAGGTGTACCTCTGCTTCCCGAAGGGCGCGGACCTCGACACCAAGCCCTCCTACCAGTAGCGCTCCGGTCGACTGACGGACCCCAGTGACGGAGTTCATCAAGTACGTCATCCAGGGCGTGCCGATCGGCTGCGTGTTCGCGCTCGTCGCCGTCGGCCTGGTCCTCACGTACAAGACGAGCGGGGTGTTCAACCTCGCCTTCGGTGCGCAGGCCTACGTCGCCGCGGTCGTGTTCTACGAGCTGCGGGTCCGCAACGGTTGGGACATCGTCCCTGCGTTCGCGCTGGTGGTGCTGGTGATCTCGCCGTTGATCGGGCTGATCCTCGACCTCGCGATCTTCCGACAACTCCGGACCGCGTCCCCGCTGGCGAAGCTCGTCGCGTCACTCGGCCTGTTGGTCGCCGTGCCGCAGTTCGTGGCGATCCAGCTGGGCACGTCGCCGACCTACGGCGTCGTGGGCATCTGGTGGGACGACGACGCGCTGTACCACTTCGGCGACTTCGTGCTCGACGGCAAGCAGATGGCGGTGATCATCTGCACCCTCGTCGCGGTCGTGGTGCTCGGGGTGCTCTTCAAGTTCGCCCCGATCGGCCTGCGCATGCGGGCGGTGGTCGAGAGCCCGCGGATGACCGAGCTCGCGGGCGTGAACGCCGACCGGGTGTCCGCGTTCTCGTGGATGCTGTCGAGCCTCTTCGCCGGGCTCGCCGGCGTGCTGCTCGCACCGCTCTACGCGTCGCTCGCGTCGCAGAACTTCACCACGCTCCTCATCGCCGCCATCGCCGCGGCCGCGTTCGCGCGACTGACGAGCATCCCGCTCGCGCTGCTCGGCGGACTCCTCCTCGGCATCGCGCAGGCGCTCCTCGCCGGCTACCTGCCGCCCGCGAGCCTGCTCGCGCAGAACCTCCGCCCGTCGCTGCCGTTCGCGGCGCTGTTCCTCCTGCTGCTGTTCTGGCCCGGGCTGCGGTCCGCGGTCACGAACCGCGACCCGCTGATCGGCGTCGACCCGCCGCCGGACGCCCCGGTGAGCGCCGGCCGCAGCCGCTTCCTCACGCTCGGAACCCGCGCCTTCGGCGTCGTCTGCTCGGTGCTCGTGATCGTGGGCGTCATGACCACGTTCAACTCGAAGTGGGTCGGGCTCTTCACGACCGCCGCCGTCTACGCGGTGATCTTCCTGTCCATCACCGTGATCACCGGCATGGCGGGCGAGATCTCGCTGTGCCAGGCGACCTTCGCCGGCGTCGGGGCATTCGCGCTCGCGCAGCTCGTCGCGGTCCTCGGGCTCGCGGTGCTGCCGACCCTGTTGCTCGGCGCGCTGATCGCCGCGGCGGTCGGCGCGGTGATCGCCATCCCGCTCCTCCGCCTCGGTGGCGTCTACCTCTCGTTGGGGACGCTGGCCATCGCGCTCGTGTTCGAGACGGTGATCGTGCCGCGCGGCTGGGTGAGCGGCGGGGCCCGCCCGGTCGCCGTGCCCCGGCCGGTCGGGTTCGCCGACGATCGCAACTTCTTCCTGCTCTGCGTCGTGATCCTCGTGATCGCCTCGGTGTTCGTGATCCTCGTACGACGCGGGACCACCGGGCGGTTCCTCGCCGCGCTGCGCGGGAGCGAGACCGCGGCGCAGGCCGTCGGGATCAATCCGCGGCGGATCCGGATCCTCGCGTTCGCGGTGTCGGCCGGCATCGCCGGTCTCGGTGGCGGTCTGCTCGCCACGCAGAAGCACGTCGCGACCGCGAACGACTTCTCCTACTTCTACGGACTGTTCTTCGTCGTGCTGGTGGTCACGCTCTCGCCGCGCACGGTGGAGGGCGCGATCCAGGCGGCGCTCGGATTCGCGCTGGTTCCCGAGCTGCTGTCGTTCCTGGGGATCAACCAGTCGTACCAGTTCGTGCTCTTCGGTCTCGGCGCGATCACCTACGCGCGCCATCCCGAGGGCGTGCTCGAGTTCAACAAGCGCAAGTCGCTCGCCGCGTTCGAGCGCCGTCTCCCCGCGAAGTGGCGCTCGCAGCCGGTGGTGTCCGCCGCGCGTGACGATGTCGGGGTGCTGCCGGCGGGAGGTGCGGACTGATGGCACTGCTCGAGGCCGAGGGGATCACCAAGCGGTTCAGCGGCATCACCGCGCTCGACGACGTCTCCCTCGACGTCGAGGCCGGCGAGGCGGTCGGCCTGATCGGTCCCAACGGCGCCGGCAAGACGACGTTCTTCAACTGCCTGCTCGGGCTGCTGCGGCCCGACGGCGGCACGGTCACCTTCGGTGGGTCCGACGTCACCCGGATGCCCGTCTACCGCCGGGCGCGCGCCGGCATCGGTCGCACGTTCCAACGGATGGAGCTCTTCGCCGAGATGACCGTCCGCGACCACCTGCTCGTCGCCGAGCGGTCGCGGCTCGGCACCGGTCGCTTCTGGCGCGACGTGCTCAACCTGTCGGCGCCCACGGCCGAGGAGCGCGCCGGCGCCGACGGCACGCTCGAGCTCCTCGGGCTCACCGACGTCGCCGACGCGCCGATCGAGTCGCTCACCCTCGGGCAGGGCCGGCTCGTGGAGGTGGGCCGGGCGCTCATGACCGGTCCGAAGCTGCTGCTGCTCGACGAGCCGTCGTCGGGTCTCGACGCGGGCGAGACCACCGCGCTGGCGGACACGCTGCGCAACGTGCAGGCCGACCGCGAGACGGCGGTGCTGCTCGTCGAGCACGACGTCGACTTCGTGCGCGCCTTCGTGTCGCGGATCTTCGTGCTGGACTTCGGGACCCGTATCGCGGCCGGGAAGACCGACGAGGTCCTCGCGTCCGACGAGGTCCGCCGCGCCTACCTCGGGGAGACGGTCTGATGGAGGTCTCCCTCTTGGCTCCTCCGCTCCTCGATCGCAGGCGACCGCGATGCCGGCCGGGACGCTCCGGAGCTGCTCGCCTCCATTCGTTCCTCGCTCCGGCTCGGGGTGCGTGATGACCGCTGACGCACCTTCGGTGGGACCCCTCCTGGAGCTGCGCGACGTGCGGGCGGCGTACGGGCCGTTCCGCGCGTTGTTCGGCGTGTCGCTCTCCGTGCAACCCGGGTCGGTGACCGCGCTGCTCGGCGCCAACGGCGCGGGCAAGACGACGGTCGCGCGCGTCGTCACCGGGCTGGTCCGCCCGACCGGCGGCGAGGTCCTCTTCGCCGGTGAGCGCATCGCCTGGCCCGCGCCCGAGAAGGTGCGGTTCTACCGGCGCTGGTTCACGCCGAGCGTGCGCGCCGACGTGCGCGGCATCCGCGCCTACGAGATCGTGCGCATGGGGATCACGCACGCGCCCGAGGGGCGCTCGGTCTTCGCCTCGCTCACGGTCCGCGAGAACCTGGAGCTCGACTTCCGGCGGTCCCAGGGTCGCCGGGGCGTGGATGCGGCGCTCGAACGCGCCTACGCGCTCTTCCCGCGCCTCGGGGAGCGCCGCAACCAGGTGGCGGGCACGCTCTCGGGCGGGGAGCAGCGGATGCTGTCGCTCGCGCGGGTGATGGCCGACGCGCCCAAGCTCCTGGTCGCCGACGAGCTGTCGCTCGGCCTCGCGCCGATCGTCGTCGACGAGGTCTACGCCAGCCTCGGGCGGATCCGCGACGCCGGGACCGCGATCCTGCTCGTCGAGCAGTACGTGAGCCATGCACTCGCCCTCGCCGACGACGTCGTGGTGCTGAACCACGGCACGGTCGCCCACGCGGGCCCCGCCGCGGAGCTCGGCGACGTCTCCGATCTCGTCCTCTGAGCTCGTCCGTCGAGCCGGGACCGGGTCAGGCGCCGAAGAGCGCGGACTGGGTGACGCGGGCCAGGGTGGCGGCGAGCCGGGGGCCGTCGGCCTCGGTGAGCTGACCGGTGAGCAGGTAGTAGTTGGCCCGCTCGATCATCGCGACGATGGCGAGCGCGGCGACGCCGGGATCGAGGCCGGACGCCCCGGACGCCCGGATGCGGTCCACGAGCGCGGCGGTGAACGCACCCCACACCGTGGTGCCGAGGCGTCCGGCGTCGTTCGCGACCATCTCCGACTCGGTCCACACGCGCATGACCGCGCCGACCTCCGCGTACAGGGCAGCGAAGTCCTGCATCCACGCGCCGAGCGCGGCGCGGCCCGCCGCGTCGGGGGTGAGGGCGGGGAGGCGCGCGGCCAGCGCCTCGAGGTCGCCGGCCACCTGTTGCGCGAGCGCGTGGAACAGCTCCTCCTTGTTGCGGAAGTACAGGTAGAAGGTGCCGTGCGACGTCCTGGCGCCCTTCACGATGTCGTCGACGCGCGCCGCGTGCACGCCTCGGGCGGCGAAGACGCCGGCGCCGGCGGCGAGCAGGCGTTCCCGGGTCTGTTCGCCCCGGCGGCGCGGGGTGCCCGGCCCGCCGCTCGTCGCCCCTCCCACGGTCCCGGAGGCTACCCGGCCACCTGACGCGCCCGTCAGGGTCGCCCGCCCGCCATGATGGGCGCGTGACCCATCGCGTGCCCGGGACCGGGCCGTACCACCCGCGCACCGTGAGCCACCGGCGGGGTGGCGAGCAGCTGCGCGTGCGTGACGCGACCGCGATGGCGGTGGGCGGGATGATCGGCGGCGGGATCTTCAGCGTGCTCGGCGTGGCGATCACGCTCGCCGGGCATCTCGCCGTCGGGTGCTTCGTCATCGGCGCCGCGATCGCCGCGGTGACCGCGAAGTCCTTCGCCGGGATCACCGCACGTGCCGGGCGCTCGGGTGGACCGTTCGACCATCTGCGCGAGATCGGCCACGCGCGGCTCGCGGGTGTGCTCATCTGGCTGCTCGTGTTCGGCTACATCGTCGCGATGGCGGTGTACTCGTTCACCTTCGGTCGGTACGCCGCCAACGCGCTCGCCGCGCCGCATTGGGTCGCTCGGATCTTCACCGCGGCGATCGTCGGCGCGTTCTTCGTGGTGAACCTGCGCGGGGTGCGCCTGTCGAGCCTCACCGAGGACGTCGTGGTCGCGGTGAAGCTCGTGGTGCTGCTCGGCATCGGGTTCGTGGGGCTCGCCCAGTTCGACCCCGGCCGGCTCACCCCGCTCGCCAACGAGGGCGTCGTCGGGCTCTTCACCGGCGCGGCCACGGTGTTCTTCGCGTACGAGGGCTTCGAGCTGATCAGCTACGACCGCGACGACATGGACGACCCCTACCGCACCCTGCCGCGCGCGCTGTATCTGTCGGTCGCGATCGTCGCCGCGGTGTACATCGGCGTGACGCTCGGCGCCCAGATGCTGGTCCCGGACCACGTGATCACGGCCAACAAGGAGGTCGCCTTCGTGGTGGTGGGGAAGGCCGCGCTCGGCGAGTTCGGCCGGTGGGCGGCGATCGTCGGAGCCGTGTTCGCGACGGCGTCGGCGATCAACGCGACGCTGTTCTCGTGCGCACGGCTCGTGCGTGACGCATCGCGCGCCGGCGACCTCCCGCGCTCGCTGGCCGGCGAGACGAACGGGCAGCCCCTCGTCGCGCTGGCGTTGATCTCGGTGGCCGGCGTGCTGCTCGCGATGCTCCCCGGGATCACCGCGGTGATCGCCTTCGGCTCCGCGTCGTTCCTCGCCATCTACACCGTGGCGAACTGGCTCGAGCTGCGCATGGCCGACCGCACGCGTGACCGCGTCCTCGCCGGCGTCGGGATGGTCGCGTGCGTCGCGTCGATCGTGCTGCTGGTGGGCGAGCTCGCGGTCGACGATCCCGGCAGCCTGGTGGTGCTCGTGGTCGTGGTGGTCGTGCTGCTCGTCGGCCGGACAGTGTTCCTCCGGCGCGCCGGTCCGGGTCCGGCGCCGGCCGGGACCTGACGCAACTGTCAGGAAGCGGCGGCGTCCGGATACAGTCCGGCCGTGCCTCAGTTCGCAGACATCCAGGTGGGTGACGCCGCGCCGCCGCTCGTCGTCGAGAACCTCACCCGTACCAACTTCGTGAAGTACGCGGGCGCCTCGGGGGACTTCAACCCGATGCACCACGACGACACGATCGCCACCCAGGTGGGCAACCCGTCGGTGTTCGGCCACGGCATGCTCACGGCCGGGCTCATGGCCCGGGTGGTGAAGGACTGGTTCGGTCCCGAGGCGCTGCGGAAGCTCTCGGTGCGCTTCGCCAAGCAGGTGTGGCCGGGCGAGACGCTGACGTTCACCGCGGTGGTCACCGGCAAGCACAGCGACGACGGCGTCGACCTCGTCGACCTCGATCTCTCGGCGAAGAACGCGGACGGCGAGGAGAAGCTCGCGGGGACGGCGACCGCCGCCGTCTGAGCGACGAAGCAGTTTCAGTTCCAGGGGGAGCCATGGGGATTCTCGACGGCCGCGTCGCGGTCATCACCGGGTCCGGTCGCGGGATCGGTCGTGAGTTCGCGTTGTCGATGGCGCGCGAGGGCGCACACATCGTCGTGAACGACGTCGGCGTGACGCTCGACGGTCAGGCCGCGGATCCGGAAACTGCGGAGGACCCGGCCGCGCGGACCGTCGCCGACATCAAGGCACTCGGCGTGGGCGCGGTCGCGAGCTACGAGTCGGTCACCGACCACGAGGCCGCGGGCCGGCTCGTGCGGACGGCGGTCGACGAGTTCGGCAAGATCGACATCCTCGTGAACAACGCCGGCATCGTGCGGGACCGGTCACTCGTGAAGATGACCCCCGAGGACTTCGACGCGGTCGTCAGGGTGCACATGTACGGCACGTTCAACACCGCGCAGCACGCGGCCGGCTTCATGAAGGAGGCCGGGTACGGGCGGATCGTCAACGTGACGTCGCAGGCCGGTCTGCGGGGCAACTTCGGTCAGAGCAACTACGGCGCGGCGAAGGCCGCGATCATGGGCATGACCTTCATCTGGGCGCTCGAGCTCGGCCGGTACGGCGTCACGGTGAACGCGATGTCGCCGGCCGGTGCCACGCGTATGACCGCGGCGCTGTTCGAGCGCAGCGGCACCGAGCCGCCGCCGGAGCAAAACCCGGCGCTGAACGCCCCGCTGGTCACGTGGGTCGCCTCGGAGCAGGCCGCGCACGTGAACGGCCAGATCCTCGGCCGGACCGACTTCGCCTACACGCTGTACCAGCACCCGAAGCAGATCGCGTACATGTGGGAGGACGGCGGCATGGACGTCGCGTCCGTGGCCGAGAACTTCGACAAGATCCTCGGCCAGCACCTCCAGCCCGTCGGCATGATCCTGCCGGGCGGGATGGCGCGCGACCAGTGAGCGACAGCGGACTCGATCCCGGTGGGATGCCGTCGGGGGACACCGATCCCGACGCCGCCGACGCCGCGGCGAACCCCCAGCAGTTCTACCCACTGATGCGCGAGCTGGGCGTCGTGGCGGTGCCGGAGATGGACATGACGCTCATCACCCGGCACGAGGACGTGATGTGGGCGCTCCGGAGTCCTGACGTCTTCTCGTCGAACATGGATGCGATCGACATCGGCAACGTCCGGCCGCTGATCCCGCTGCAGATCGATCCGCCCGACCACGTGAAGTTCCGGCGGCTGCTCGACCCGCTGTTCGCCCCGCGCGAGGTGGAGAAGCTCGAGGCCGACGTACGCGCGCTCGTCGGCGACCTCATCGACCGGTTCGCGGACTCCGGCGCGTGCGAGTTCAACGCGGCCGTCGCGATCCCGCTGCCGTGCACGGTGTTCCTCCGCCTCATGGGGCTGCCGATCGAGGACCTCGACCTGTTCCTGCGGTTCAAGGACGGCATCATCCGGCCCGACGCGACCGACGGTGAGAGCCGGTCGGCGATGGCGCGTGCCGTCGGTCAGGAGATCTACGCGTACTTCGAGGACGTGATCGCGCAGCGGCGCTCGCAGCCCGAGGACGATCTGTTGTCGGGCTTCATCGCCGCGGAGATCGACGGCGAGCGGCTCACCACCGAGGACATCCTCGACATCTCGTACCTCTTCCTGCTCGCCGGCCTCGACACCGTGACCGCCTCGCTCGGCTGCGCGGTCTCGTACCTCGCGTCGCATCCGGATCACCAGCAGTCGCTGCGCGACGACCCGGCCCGCATCCCGGCCGCGGTGGAGGAGCTGTTGCGATGGGAGACGCCGGTGCCGGGCGTGCCGCGTCTCGCGATGCGCGATGTCGAGGTCGCCGGTACCACCATCCCCGCCGGCCGGACCGTCACCTGCCTGCTCGCGTCGGCCAACACCGACGGCGCGGAGTTCCCCGAGCCGGAGGTGGTCGACTTCGACCGGCCCGCCAACCGCCACCTCGCGTTCGGCGGCGGTGTGCACCGCTGCCTCGGCTCGCACCTCGCCCGGCTGGAGATGCGCGTCGCGCTCGAGGAGCTGCACCGCCGCATCCCGGCGTACGCGATCGCACCCGGTGAGACGCCCGTGTACTCCATGGGCATCCGCGGCGCGGAGTACCTGCCGCTCGTCTGGTCCGCCACGCCGTGAGGGTCGTCGTCGACGAGTCGGTCTGCACCGGCCACGGCCGCTGCTACGCACTCGCGCCCGAGGTGTTCACTCCCGACGACTACGGCCACTGCGCCCTGGTCCATGCCGCAGGTGAGGTGCCGGACGCGCTCGCCGATGCGGCGCGACTGGGCCGCGACAACTGCCCTGAGCAGGCCATCAGCCTGTTCGAGTAGTCGGAAGGTTCCCGGACGCGGCCGGTCAGGCCGCACCGGTTCTTCGTTCCGGTTCGTGTCCGGCTGCTGCTTGTTCGCGTTCGCGTTCCGCGCGTTCGGCTCGTTTGGCGGCTTCGTATTGGTGTCTGGTGACGAGGTGTTGGCGGCCGAGTGGTCCGAGTCTTCGGAGGTCGTGGCGGGTCTTGCGGTCGTGGTGGTGACTGCAGAGCCAGTCGAGGTTCTCGCGGCTGGTCTCACCGCCTTCGGCCCAGGGTTCGTTGTGGTCGAGTTCGAGGCGCCGGTCGACCTCGCAGCCTTCGATGGCACAGGTGCGCCGTTCCGCACGCTTCGCAGTGACCATGGCGGCGGTGGCGGTCCGGCCGAGGGACACGACGCGGGTGACGTCGGTGCCGTTCACGACGAGGGCTTTGACGATCGCGTCCGAGGAGAGGCGGCGGGCGGTGCTGACCGGGATCGGACCACCGCCCTGGATCTCGCAGATCTCACCGGGCTGCGTGTGACCGCGTTGGAACGCTTCCTGGCTGACGAACAGGTGCAGGACACTCATGGGCCGACTGTCACGGGTCGCGGTCGGGGCCCGTTCGGCGGCGTTCGCGACACACGCGACCATCGCGTCGAACGCGACCGCATCCGGCTGTTCGCGGTTCCCTCGGGCACGGTTCTCGTCGAACAACTGGGCTTCGTAGGGTTCGAGCGCGGCCATGATCCCGGCGGTCCGGTCGACCGGCCCGACCAGCGTGATCATCCCCGACCCGTCCGGCCGCGACGAATGGGTCAGGGTCCGGTCCCGGTGGACGCGTTCCGCGGTGGCGTGTTCCTGCTCCGCCGACGTTGCCGCGGCGATGACCCGGTGACACTCGGCCCGCAGGCCCTTCACCCCCGAGTACGACGCGACGTCGACGAGGCGAGCTGCCGCGTGCGGGTCGGCCGCGGCGGCGACCGTGACGAGTTCGGCCTGCGCCGGCGAGAGCCCACCTGAACGAACGGCGTCCTCCACGGCGGCGTGCTCGAGGACCCGGGCGGCGGCTCGGGTCGTCGCCCGTGCCGCACCGACCGTGGTGCCGGACACGGACGCGAGCCAGGCGTCGACGTCACGGAACGAGTCGTCACCCGGTCCGACGCCGGTCGCGACGAGCCGGCCCGTCGCCAGGAGCTTGCCCGACGCGGCGAGCTTCTCGAGTTCCGCGAACCCCGCCACCAGCTCCCGCGCGTCCGGCCCGGACAGGCCCTCGACATCGAGCCCGGCGACCAACACGCGTGCATCGCGCAGAAGTGCTGCCAACATCGCCGACCTCCTTCCCGGTCTCGGACCCGAACTGGTGTTCGCATCGTACCAGGAGGGAGAGACACACCGTCGCGGCCGAGGGTCCGGCGCCGCGCGCACCGTCGCACTGCGCTGGTGACGTGACCGCTGGGTGTGCGTGATTCCGTCTCCCGGCTCTATTTGGGAACGCGATGGGCGACGAGCGAAGCGAGCTGTGCTGCGTGCTTCGCAGCGTGGGACCCTCTGACGCTGACCCGTACGGCATAGCGGCCGCGGCGAAGCTCGACCACCTGGTCGACCGCGGGCAACCCGTAGACGCGGTTGTCATACACGTAGGCAACTGCTTGGTCTGCGCCTCGGACCGGGACGCGGTGCCGACCGACCACGACCGGGGTCCCGCCCGCGTTCGGTGTCGTTTCCCACACGTCCCGGTGAAACGTTGCTGCGCCATGAGGACGAAGTGTGACCATCACGAGGTGCCGGGGATGGCGGCGCTGGCGGTAGAAGCACGCATTGGAAGATTGGCTGCGCGACCAAGAGCCACCTGCGACCCGATGAACGTCGGAACCCGTCAGGTACGAGCACGGTGGCTTCGCAGGAGGAACGAATCGAGCAGCACTGCTCACGATGACTACGCCGAAAAGCCCGATTAACAGCCGCGCTCGTCGCATGACGTGGACGCTACCGGCCTAACTCCTCTGGCTACATCTACGAACGCCTGGGTGCCGGTGAACCTGTCGCAGGTTGCCCGCCGCGGTGATTAGCTGCAGGAACGGTCACGTGACTGTCATCCTTCCTGAGACGATGAACAGTCCGACGAGGCAAAGGATCGTTCCTCCGGCGATGAGGAACTCCGGCCGAGCGGGCTCGGCCTCCAGGGGCGCGTCCCTGCCCATGCGGCCGAGCCCCAGAAACACGCCGGGGAGCAAGAAGAGCATGTAGGCGGCCTGTGCCTGTCCGGCCGAGGTGCCAGACGTTGTGTACCGGTACAGGAACCAGCCCAGCATGAACAGGGCGATGAGTGTCCTGAGCCACCGCGATCGCAGGGCCGCCTTGACTTCCGGACGGTCGCGGTAGAGCGGGCCGAAAGCGAGTGCTAGGCCGGCGAGTAGGAAGGTCATGCCGACAAGTTCGGGCACACGTCCTGATCGGCATTGAAACCGCTCCGCTTGATGGCTGTTCGGTAGATGCCACGTCGCCAGGTTTATCCGGAGACATTGCCGAACGCCTCCGTGCGCTTTGATAATGTCTCTTCATGGCGGAGGCGGTCCGAGCAGCGGCGATCTACGCCCGCATCTCGGATGACCACGAGGGCCATGGCCTCGGCGTTGCCCGCCAGGTGAAGGAGTGCCGCGAGGAGGCGGAGCGGCGCAGTTGGCCGGTCTACGACACCTATGTCGACAACGACCGCTCCGCATATCGAGGCAGCCGCCGGCCGGAGTTCGACCGGATGGTCGAGGATCTCAAGGCCGGCGCGTGCGACGCAGTGATCGTCTGGCACCAGGACCGCCTGACGCGTTCACCGCGCGAGCTGGAGGACTTCGTTGATCTCTACGAGGCCGTCGGCCTCGCCGGATTCGCTTCCGTCACCGGCGGGACGTATGACCTGATGACCGGCGATGGCCGCTTCACGGCTCGGATACAAGGTGCCGTTGCCCGTAAGGAGAGCGATGACAAGTCTCGCCGTGGACGGAGCAAGCAACGTGAACTCGCGGAGGCCGGCAAGTTGAGCGGAGGCGGAACCCGACCGTTCGGTTACGACCGCGACTTCCACACCATCGTTCCGGCCGAAGCGGCCGTGATCCGTGAGGCCGCGAAGCGAGTCCTCGCCGGAGAGAGTGTCCGCTCGGTCACCGCGGATCTCAACGACCGCGGCGTGCCCACCGTCAAGGGCGGCCGCTGGTCGCCCGTCGTGCTGCGCGGCATCCTCGTGTCCGCGCGCATCGCGGGACAACGTTCACTCCATGGCGAGGTCATCGCGAAGGCCGAGTGGAAAGGCATCATCTCGGTCGCCACCAGTGAGCGACTCAAAGCACTGCTGCTCGATCCCGAACGCCGCACGAGTCGACCCGTCCGCCGCTACGCACTCGCCGGCCTGCTCCACTGCTCGAAATGCAACACCGTCCTCGTGTCCCGCCCACGACCGGACGGCACCCGCCGCTACGTCTGCCCGACAGGTGAACCGCACAATGGCTGCGGCGGCTGCGCGGTCCTGGCCGACCCGATCGAACGCCTCATCGCCGAGCTGGTCCTCTACCGCCTCGACTCCGCAGCACTCGCCCGCTCGATGCAACGCGCGCAACGCACCGACGACGCCGCAGAAGGCGCAAGCACCGAACTCAAAGCCGCGCTCGCCCGCCAAGACGAACTCGCCGCCATGTTCGCCACTGGCGAAATCAACCGCCGCGAGTGGCTCACCGCACGCGAACCGATCGAGAAGCGCGTCCAACGCGCGCAACAGCAGGTCACACGCCTGAGCCGCACCCCGATCATCGACGAATACGTCGGACACGCCGATCGGCTCCGCCGCAACTGGGACGGCCTCAACCTCGACCGTCAACGCGCCATCATCGCCGCCGTCCTCGACCACGCAATCGTCGGTCCCGCCGTCCGAGGCCGCAAGACCTTCGACCCGTCACGCGTCACGCCGGTCTGGCGTCGGTAGCCCTAGTAGGCCCACGCCTGTCCAGGGAACGTCGCAGTAGCGCGCACCTCTCTGCTGTGACGGCCCGACTTGCAGCGAATGCGAAGGGTGACCGTTCCCGACTCCCACGGCGGACCGGCATTGTCGCTGCTCAGTCTCTGCACTACTCCTGTGACGCGGCTGTCGCCGACCCGTAGAGGGCCAAGATCCCAAGCCGCATCTCCTGCCTGACCAACGCCGAAGCCGACCGCGGGGCCATCGAGGTTCACGATCTCCACGACCGCGCCATCCAAGGTCGGCCCAGCCACGTACGACACGACGACCCGCGCGGTGCCGCTATTTGGATCTTCAACCGTCGCTTCGAACACGCTCGGATCGTTGAGCCAATTCGCGTCCTCCACGGCACATGCCTGCTGACGTGCATACCGAGCCGCAAGCGACGCAACCACTAGGGCGACAATGGAGATGCCAATTGCGATCCAGCCTGACACCTGCGTGAGTCTAGGAAGTCGAGCAACGACCCGATCTGGTCACGTGTCCTCGCCACGTACGGGGTCACCGCTCCGGTTCAGTAGCAGCGCTACCTCCTCCAGCGTCGCGGGATCCTCGACCCGCACTGGAATGCCTTGCGCGCGACACGACGCCTCGACCAACGCCGCGATCTCTGCCGGATCTGGCTCCCACCGTGGCGCGCTCATCGCCACGCCGCCCACATCGACGGCGGGCCTTGCCAGTCCTCGCTGCCGCGCGACTCCCACAGATGCTCCGGCGCTGCGCACATCCGTTCCGACGCGATCGCGAGCACTTCCTCTGCACTGCGACCGATGATCTCCTCAGTCGGGATGGGGAAGCCCTGCGCGATCTCGTAGCGGTGCCGGCCCATTGGCCGGTCCTCATCACCGCTCTTCGACACGTATTTCGCGAGGTAACGCGCCGCAACTCGCGCTTCCTGGCGGACCGTTGACCCGATCGGGAGATCACCGATCAGGCGCATGTCGACGCGGCCGAGACCCCACACGTCGCGCACCAGCGTCCACGGAATGAACCGTCCGATCGCGAAGTGCTCATGCAGACCGTGACCGCCTGGGTGCCACTCCCACACCCGCACATATGGCACCGCGTCCTCGCCGAGCTCGCGGCGAAGGCGCCGCCAGAACCGTGCCGTGTTCGTCAGATGCGCGTCGATGTCGAAGCAACCCGCGCCCGCATAGGTGAGTGTGCCGAGCCGGTTCAGTCCGTACGCCGCGCACATCCGCCGGACCCGACCACGAGCCCGCCGTGCCGCCTCCTGCGCAGCCCGTTCAGGATCAGCCGCCTCACCCGCCGGCACGAACAGACCCGACCGACTCCGCCCGACACCCTGGAACGACCCGCCCGCCTCACCCGCAGTCGGCGCGAGCACCAACCGCCAACCCTCCGGCCGCTGCCGATTCAGCGTGGCCCCCGAACGGGACCGCCAACCGGCACCAGCAGGGGCGGAATCAGTGTCGAGATACGTTGCAGTAACAAGAGAAGAGCGAGGGCCGCGAGCGGCCCTCGCGGGCTCAGTCGGCTCGGCGGGATTCTGTGGCTTCGACACTTCTTCGGCCTCCAGCAGACAGCACTAGGAGGCCGAGCGAGAAGCCACTTCCTCGGCACGTACAACCTCTGACGGCATTACCTTCCGACGCCCGCTGACTCCGTTGTCGGTCGTAGCACCACGTAGGCCTACGGATGCGCCCGGAGCGAACGCCGGTTGGGGCTCCTTCGGTTTAGAGCCGGTCCGGTAGTACAGGCATGAAGTTACATCCAGGTCATTCAGCCCGCAAGGTCCGATCAGCCATGCGGTGGGAGCAAAGGAACGCTCCCACCGCTATACCGATCCTGCGGCGGAACGTCACCGGCCGCGTCAAGGGCACCGCTCCGCTCGGCCTACGGCCGTCCCTTGACCCGCCCTAACTCAGCGCAGACAGCGCTCCCCGTCGCAGCGGGCTTCCTGTGGCGCCTCCAGCTAGTGATCTAGCTTTTCGACGTGTTGGCACGGCGACTGGGGGCTGCGGCTCTCGCAACGACGATTGCTCTTGTTGGTTGTACGACGTCGACCGCCGACCGTGAGCGCAGCTCTTCGGCAGGCGATGCTGCGGGCTTCGGCACCGCGGATCTGACTCGCGCTCTCTCGGACGCCGGAAGCCGGCCGACCAGTATCGAGAGGGTCAGCGACATCACGTTTCCGAATGCGAAGGGGTTCCGCTGGTGCGTCGACGGTACGCAGGTGTCGGTCTACGAGTATCCAACACAGAGTGAGCGAACGTCGGTTTCGGACGCAATCGGGCCTGCCGGTTCGCCGATCGGGACTGCCTACGTCGACTGGGTCGGACCGCCGCGGTTCTATGCGCGGGGCCGCTTGTTGGCGCTGGTGGTGACGGACGCCCCCACGATCAATGCGTCCTTGGAGCGAGCGCTTGGACCAACGCTCACGCCGAACGGTCAGGGTGCGCGATTCCCACAACACAGCACGGCCTGCGGCACTGGTAGCGGGACGGGCGAGTAGTCACCTAAGCCGGCTCTGGCCCGGCCCTGCGGGATGCCGCCATTCATCCCCGAACGACCTACCGGCGCCGGCAGCGGTGCGGACCAGATCCACCAGGGTCGCCCCGCCTGCTGCGCAGGCGGCGGGGCGACCCTCTGGTTGCCTCCGGATTCGCCGCGCTGTCGACCCTCGGCAGGTTCCTTCAGGTGACATTCGGCCAGCGAACGCCTGGGTGTTGTGCGAGGACATAGCCCGCACTTTCTGGAACACTCCTGGCTGTGTGGTCCGGCAGGGGTGTTCCGGCGTTTGCGCTTGCGGCAGTCATGTCGGTTGTTGGGGTGGGGTGCGAATCCGAGATGCGCTCCGACGGTTCGGGTCCTGCGCCTTCGTCCGCTGTGCGGTATCCGAAGGTCTTTGATCCCGTCGGGCGAGCTAGCGCGCCTGCGAGGCCGCTCATGCCAGGCACCCTCCCGAAGGGTTGGCGGATCACCTCTCGACAGCTGCGGTCGAACCGGTTCGCGTCGACGGCGCAGGCCGTGTTCATGCCGGCGGGCTCGACTGCTGACCACGGTCCGGCCTTGGTCGTCGGATTCACTGTCGACGAGGAGTACGCGCCGTCCACGTGTGCGCGTGGCGTACGCGGGCAACGAGACGTCGTGGGCTCGATCGTCCGGTGGGGTGGGAGCTACTCGCAGACTCCGGTGCCCGGACCAGGCTTCTACACGTACAACGACGCGTACGTGTTTGGACGCGATGTAAGCGATGAGGACCTGCGCCGCGCTGCTTCGTCGGTTCAATGGCACTACCAGGAGATGCCGACGGTTGCGCTCCCGCCAGCTTTCCGACTGCGCGCAACATCGCACCTAGATGCTCAGGGCCCTGCCTGGCTGGCGCGCCAGTCGCTTGCGGGTCCGGATGGTCAGGGAATCGACATCAGTCAAGAACAGGCCAACACCGCTGGAGTGTTTGTCGCCGACTTCTGGTCCAACATCACGAAGGGTCAGGCCTGCAACGGCTACCTCGGCCAGGGTGACCAGATGAACGCGGTCACGACCGTCATTCGTGGGAACACGGTCGTTCGCATCCTTGCTCCAGCAAATCGCCGGGGCCAGGAGGTCGCGGCCACGATGGAACGAGCCCTGCGACGGGTCTCACGTCGCACGTTCTGCGGCCCGGCGAGGCCCGACCCCACCGAACCCGCCGGAACTTGTAGCTCCGAGTAGGTAGTGCACCGGCCGTCAACGGTCTTCGCTCTGGAGACACGAACGAACGCCTGGGTGGCGCGGGCGAAGGTCGCCACGTAGCAGGATTCCACTTGTGGCGCTTGCTTTAGAACGGCGGAACGAGCGAGGCGAGGTGCTCGCTTCGAACGCCGCCGACGACGGACGGCTGTATCGAGCGATCACGGCATTGACCGGCGAGACGCCGTTTCCGATGCTGGAATCGATCGATCCCTACGGCGACACGATCTTCAATCCGCAGCAGTGCCGCACGCTGCTCGCCGAGATACAGCGCGCGGGGACGCCTGACCTGTCGGCCCTCGCAGCCGAAGCGTCGGCAGTCGCTGACGGGACGCACGTTTACTTGTGGGTCATCGGGGACTGAGGACGAGCCGGTTCCGCTGGCAACATTCCCGAACGCCTGGGTGGGCGCGGCGCCGTCCGTAGCCGGGCCGAACGCGCCAACGAGCCGTTCCTGGAACCGGCGTAGCCTCTTTACTGTGTTCATCGCGAGGCGGGTCTCTGGGAGTGGCGAGGCCGGCCGCCCCCACAACTGGGCTTCAGCGGCGGCGAAGGTCTGTCTGATCGTCGGCGGCGTGCTGGCGTTCCTGTCGGCGGTGGCGTTCGGCTCGTTCACGCACCCGTTCATGCCGATGACGGTTACGGGCGTCGCGCTCGTAGCGACCGGCGGTGCCTTCTTCCTGCTCTCGCTGTTTGTGGGCAACGGATCGCCATGACCTCCTGGCTCGCGATGACCGGTCCGCGCGAGTAGCTAGCACTTACGGCGGCGATACAGGGGACATGAACGAACGCCTGGGTGGTTGCCGTCGTGTCGCCGGGCCGCGTGTGCCCAGCCTGTCACCTATGGGGTGACACCACGGGCAAACGCTCGAGTCCGGCGTTGGCGCGACCAGCGTTTGCCCACCACGTCACGCGGAGCGCGACACCACGGGCAATCGCTGGAGACATCCCGGAACGCCTGGGTGTCTGCCTCTGACGTACTCGGCCCCCGGCATCGATGTCCTTCGGTCATCATGGAGCGGTGGCCATCGATCCGAGAGCGATAGCGGACGCGTGGCTGCACGCGAGCGAAGAGCTCGTTGAGGTGCTGCGGTGATCGAGACTCTGGAGGACCTGGTCGTCCATCTTGAGCGGGTGGTCGAGGCCGAGCCTGATCTGGCCGAGGAGATCGTGTTGCGGTCGCCCGGGTGTACCGAGGACGAGATCGCCCGGCTCAGGGAGGTGCTCCCGGGTCTGCCCGAGAGCTATCTGTCGATTCTCAGGCGGTTCATTCTTGGTGGGGTGACGATCGGCTACTTCGTGTTGTCGCCACCGATGAGCGGCAGCGTCTCAATCGTTGATGCTCTGGTGTTGGCCAACGGTGAGCGGAACGCATTCAGTACGGAGACCGCGCAGCGCCAGCTTTTCATCGTCGCTGCCAACGAGAGCGACTGGCTATGCGTTGCCGGTGAGAGCGCGCAGCGCCCGGGGGAGGTCTGGCGCATCGATCTGGGCTCCGGCTCGGAGCCGCTGCTCTCTCGTGTGGCGGATAGCTTCGGGCAACTGCTGATCGGAGCAGGCCGACTTGACGAGATGGCAGCCGCTGGTGCCGAAGGCTGGTTACCGGTGGAGGACTTCGTCGACGCCATGCGGTTGCTGGACCTCGATGAAGAGCAACTGCTCAACTGGCGCTTCTTCGCCCAAGGAGCCTTCGTCGGCTCGTAGCAGCGCGACCGCCGCCGTTTCTTCGCAGGCCTGTGTCCTTGACGCCCTGTTCACGGAGCATCCCCTGCCTGAGCTGCGGGTCGGGCGACACGGCCGTGTCTAGCGGCACCTCGACACGGTTGGATTGCACCAGGAGACATCAAGGAACGCCTGGGTGCCCTTCGTAGACGCTCCGAGCCTTCACAGTGATCCGGTCTGCGACACTGGACGGATGCAGGGTGATGATGCAGAGCGTCGGCGGCAGGCGTACGTGGCGACGTTGAGCGGGAAGTCCGTTGCAGATGTCGCCGCTCGATTCGGGGTCACCGAGTCGGAGATCAACGACTGGCTAGAAGCGGAATGGTCTGACATGGCCGCGCGCCGGTCCGGCCTTGAGGTCACCGACTTGTCACAGCCGGTGCGCCGCGCAGAGGGGCCAGCGACGTTCTTCTCGGATCCGGACTGGGTGGCCGTGGAAGAACACATCGATCCCATCGCGATCGAGGATCCGGTGACCTTCGGCGACTTCGCAGTGACGTTCTCCGATGAGGTCGCCCACGACTACGAGGATCTCGTCGAGCGGTCCGTAGACGTCATCCGTCAGTTCCCTGACGTCCTTGGCGCGGTGCATAGCGACCGAGAGCTGATAACCGTGTGGGGTCCGGCTGTCGATCGCCGCGGTCTGGACTTGGCGCTGAGGGCGTGGTTCCGCTCGGCACTCGACGGCACCCAGCCGAACGGGTGAACCGCTTGGCGGCCTTCGGCGGCCTCTAGAGACATGAACGAACGCCTGGGTGTCTCGCTGCGCCTGCAGGGTCAAGGAGAATCAATGGGTGAAGGATCCAGCGAAGGTGGGCGCGGTCGCTTGGAGCCTCGTGGAGCTGTGCCCCGCCGGACGCGCTGGACGGAAGCGTCGTGCCCTCGAGACGCAGGTGAAGCGTGCTCCTTACGAGGGGATGGAGCTGCTCGCCCGACAGATGGTCGGTGACCCCGCGTCAGCTTGGGTCGACGAAGTCCTCCGGGTGGCCGAAGAGGTGCTCGCGACCCGCGATCAGCCGGCTGCCGAGCTCGTCACGTTCGGACTGCTCGAGGACCTGGGCAACATCGCGTCGCACGGCGACGGCCCGACGAATGCAGATGTCCCGCTCCCACGCCTGCCGCCGTTGTGCAGCGCGGCATGGAAGCGCGTCGACGACCTCTGGTCCGCGGCGGCGACGCAGGCAGGAGCAGCTTCGATGACCCGCGAGAAGTACGACAGCGTGAGCAGCCCGGAGCTTCGCGCGGCCATCCAGCGCATGTTCCGGCGACTCGACGACGGGCGGTACGTCGGTCTCGCCGACGTGATCCGCCACGAGTCCGCGCGAGGCGGCGGTCCTCACGTCGAGAAGACCGGATGACGAGTGGGTGAGCGGGTCGAGCGGAGCTGCGCACAGCACGCCCCGAGCAGGCAGTATGAGTGTCGGTGGGTGATCCCTTGGAGAGGCTCGAGCTCCCGGACGATCCCGTGCTGGCCGCATGGTCGTCGGGGTTGAACGACGCCGGGTACTGCGCCGTCGTGGTGGATGCCGCGTGGCGCATCGTGTTCGCGACCGACGACATGCGTCGAACGTGGCTGGTGTCCGATCCGGCACTGATCTCGCCGGTGGGTTGGCACTACCTCGGGCGCGAGATGACGGCGATGCGAGAGGGACGGGACGGCGCGCTCACGCTCGAGCAGCAGACGTCGTTCGTGGATTTCATGTTCCCGTACGTGCTGGGGACGCAGGAGGGGAACCGCGAGATCCTGCGGCGCGCCGTTCCTCCGGAGCTTCGGGACCGGGTGGATGCAGCCGAGGCGCGGGTGCTTCCTCCGGTGATGACGTGGCGTACCGACCGGATCCGGTTCGCGGGGTCGGGCGGAGGCTCGTTGAACACACAGATCCGCCTCGCGGACGAATCGGGGAACGTCGCCGGGGTCGCGATCCTGAGCAAGCCGGCGGCGGGGATGTCGCAGCTGTGGGCCGCGACGGGGATGGCGGATCTGGACCATCTCGACCGGACGCGCCAGGTGGAACGGGCGGATCGGCGCCCGGCGGCGATCCTGATGGCCGATCTGGAGTCGTCGACCCCGCTCGCGCGGCGGCTCTCGACGGCGCAGTACTTCGCGTTCGGCCGCCGGCTGGTCCGAGCGGCCGACCGGTGCGTGGTGGAGCACGGCGGGATCGTGGGCCGCCATGCCGGGGACGGGGCCGTCGCGTTCTTCCTCGCCGAGACCGCAGGGTCAGAGTCCGCCGCGGCCGCTGCGTGCATCGGCGCTGGGCGAGCGCTGCGCGACGCGCTCGGCGATGTGGCCGCGCGGAGCGGCGTCCCGGCGGACGACGTGTCGCTCCGGTTCGGGTTGCACTGGGGCGCGACGAGCTACGTCGGTCGGATCGCCACCGTCGGCCGGAGCGAGGTGACGGCCCTGGGCGACGAGGTGAACGAGGCGGCACGGATCGAGGCGTGTGCGGCGGGCGGACGCATGCTCGCGTCGAAGCAGCTCGTCGAGCGGCTCGATCGATCCGACGCCCAGGCGCTCGGCCTCGACCCCGCCCACGCGACCTACACCCTGCTCGCCGATCTCGCGACCGCCACCGACAAAGCCCGGCGCGACGCGCCCGCGATCGCAGTCCGCGACGTGTAGTTCGCCGTGGCGGGCGGGACGACTCGGTCCGGGGACCGCGGCCCGTGACCGGTGCGTGTGCGTACGCCGGCACGGAGCCGGGTACGCAGGGGTCGGGTCGGCGCCCCACCGCAACGTCGACCGACTCTGAAGGGAACCGCGTTCATGACACTCGATAGTGATGTGGTCCGACTGGCGAAGGGGCCGAATCTCGCGACCGTGGTCACCCTCATGCCCGACGGCCGACCCCAGGCGTTATTGACCTGGATCGACACCGATGGCGACACCCTGCTCGTCAACACCGAGCCGCAGCGCCAACGGGCCCGCAACGTCGAACGCGACCCTCGGATCACGGTGCTCATCCACTCGGCGGACAGCCCGTGGGACTGGGCCGAGGTCCGGGGTCGGGTCGTCGGGACGATCGGCGGTGAGGAAGCTCTGGCCCACATCAACGAGCTGTCGAACCGGTACGTCGGAAAGGACTATCAGAACCCGATCGGACCGCAGGGCCGGATCATCCTGCGCATCGCCGCCGACAAGATCAACACGCCCGGCACGCTCTCCCGCTGACGCCGGCCGGCCACCGGCCTGCGAACGCCAGGACCGCGGCGGCGGGGCGTCGCCCGAGGTGTGGCCGTCCGACCCCGGCAGGCGGGGGCATGCGCACACACGTCGGGCGGTGCGCAGGGGAGCGCGCCCGGTCCCGTACCATCACCCGGCCGCGCGACCGGACCCTCCGGGACCCGCCGAAGCCGAGGACCGAGACGCCGACCGTGCGACGAGCGCGAGCATGACCGATCTGGCGCACACGCTCGTCCTGTGCGGCCTCATCAGCGGGCTGCAGCCGCTGACCCTGATGGGCCTGCTCCTGGTGCTCGGCGGCCGGACGCCCCGCGCCAACGGCATCGCGTACCTGGCGGCGGCCTTCTCCATCCAGACCGCGATCCTGCTCCTCACCGGTCTGGTCTTCGGCGGGAAGATCTCGATCGGATCCGACACCGGCAGGTCGTTCGTCGGTGTCCGCATCGGCGTCGGACTGGTGGCGCTGATCTTCGGACTGCTGCTGCGCCGGCCGCCGGGCAAGCCGGTCCCGGAGATCCCGCACGCGCTCCAGCGGCTCCGCGACCTGGGCCCGAAGCAGTCGGCGATCGCCGGCCTCGTCGTGGCCGACTACCAGGGCCCGGTGCTCGCCGCGATCGCGCTGACCACGAGCTCGCTCGCGGTGGGGGAGACGCTCGCGGGCATCGCGTTCTACACGCTCTTCGCGACGGGAATCCCGCTCGGGGTGATGCTCTGGACCACCAACTCGCAGAAGGCGCGTGACCGCATCACCGACCTCACCGAGAAGATCATGCGCAACCGCCGGAAGATCGCCTCGTGGTTCGCGATCCTCGGTGGGATCGCGCTGATGGTCGACGGGGTCTGGTCGCTCGCCTGAGCCGCCCGCCGACCGGTCAGAATGACGGGCATGGCGCAGAAGAGGAAGTGGTCGGAGATGTCCCCCGGAGCCAGAGCCGGGATCGTGGCCGGCGCGGCGGTCGAGATCGTCCTCACGACGATCGCCCTGCGGGACCTCGCCAAGCGGCCCGCCGCCCTCGTGCGCGGACCCAAGGCGCTGTGGGCGCTCGGCTGCGTGATCCAGCCCGTCGGCCCCGTCCTGTACCTGACGGCCGGCCGCCGGCGCTGACCTACCGTGTCGACACCCCCGACGAGCGGAGCGAGCGGACCATGGCGGTGAAGGAACTCGGGCACCTGGTGCTCTACGTGTCGGACCTCGAGCGGTCGGTGCGCTTCTACCGGGACGTCCTCGGCTTCACCGAGCTCGACGCCGATGCGCCCCTGCCGTTCGCCCGCGCCTTCTCCTCCGGCCGCACGCACCACGAGCTGCTGCTGATCGCGGTGGGGGAGGACGCGGCGCCGATCCCGGCCGGCCGCCGCCTCGGGCTGTACCACTTCGGACTGAAGGTCGGTGACAGCGATGACGAGCTGCGCACCGTGCTCGGGGAGCTGCAGGCGAACGACGTGACGATCGTCGGAGCGTCGGACCACACGGTGACGCACTCGCTCTACATCGAGGACCCCGACGGCAACGAGATCGAGCTCTACATCGACGTGCCGGGCGTCGACTGGCGCAACGACCCGTCGTTGCTGATGAGTCCG
>WBZN01000703.1_pt1 | contig 23383 bp, 20 predicted proteins | sample 5204281 | NCBI WGS metagenome assembly WBZN01 (sample SAMN12344347, study PRJNA552823) | activated sludge metagenome | biome: Activated sludge suspended growth; feature: Nitrification reactor; material: Wastewater; isolation source: activated sludge from nitrification reactor of wastewater... | reverse complement strand
AAGGTGTTCAGTCCCTGGTCCGGCGTGGCACCGAACGAATCCTGTACGAAACTCCTGATGGCCGACAACATGCCCGACACCAGGGTCTGGTCTTGCACGGCCACCGAGTCGCCGGCCGCGTGCGCGAGAAGCAGGCCGGTCGGTGAGTGAATCAGAAAGACCTGCTCGACCCGATATTGCAAGGTATGCAGAAGGACGATTTCGGCGAAGGGTTTACCGGTGCGGAGGGCTTGCAGCCTCCACTGCAGGCTTTGGATCGACAGGCTGTGTTCGATGGTTTGATTGAGCGATTGCACCATGCTGCGCAAGGCATTGGCGATGGCCTGACGGATGGCCGGCATCATGATCGGAGCAATCGCATCCACGATCATATGGGGCTGTTTGCGCACGGACGCCCCCAAGGCTTCAGACACGTGCGGGGTCAGGACATGTGCTAACTGGTGATCATGTTCCCCGCGTAGCGCAATTGCTTCGGGAAGCACCCGACTCAGGTTGTGGGCGTTGAGGTCGATGTGCTCGACCTGCTCCTGGAGTTGCTCCAGACGTGTTTGTTCCGGAGCCAGGAGGAGGTTGCGCAGTTTGGCATAGTCCTGTTCGCCTGTCGGGGTGCCGGCATTAGGTGACTGCGCCATTCCCTCTCCCTTGTCCGAAGCGAATAGGGACGCGACCACGAAAGCCAGTGTGTCGGTGAAAGGTGCCGCTCTTCGCCCGGAAGGTAGGCCGATACCGTTCAGGCATGGGCGCGGAATTACGCCTGTTGGGGAGGCTGGTCATGCGAGAGCCTCTGTGAGAGTTCTTGAAACAACGTCGCAAGAGACGCCCGGTCGGTTTTTTGATGTGAGAGTTGTCGGACCGCACTGTCGACTGTGGCCGTGAGTGTGGCCTGTTGTTGCGTAAAATCGCTCGTGAGAGATGTCGCCTGGTGGTGCAGTTGATCTCGCAGGTCGCGGTGTGCCTTTTCACTCTGGTCCCGCAGTTGAGCGGCTGTTTGCTGAAGGACTCCGGCGAGAGCCTGAAGCTCGGTGGTCAGACGCCCGACGGCATCCGTGCGACTCTGTTCCTCGGCGGTCAGTCGTCCTGTCACCTGGTCGACTTCTGTGCGAATATATTGTTCCAGCGCGACGAAGCGCTCCTTCAGATCATGACGTAGTTGGGCCGCCTCTGCGAGCAGCTGCGTTTCGAGCTTGGTGAACCGGCGTTCGTGGTCACGGACCTGGGCGCCGAAGAGAATGTCGCGGATCTTGTCGAGGTTGTTCCCAGCCGCAGGGTCTTCGGTCAGGGCGGCGTCCACTTCCGCGTCGGCAAGCGTGCTCGGTGTTCGTTCCGAACGTCGGGTGCGATCGAGGTCCGTTTGCCTGCTCATGGTGTCGTCTCCTTGGTCGCGGTCGTCCTGTACCGAAAGGTCGCCAGACTAGCATGTTTCCAGAGGTGCAACAAGTAACACACCACCCGAACTGCCAGAAGCAATAGGTCCGGCGAGGTGTGTGAGCCGTCATGGTTAGGAGGGATGAAGCAGGCGCACTTCACGTTGCGGAAATGGGATCTTCACTCCATCGGCTTGTAATCGCTTGATGATTGCCTGATTGAGCTCGATCTGTGCAGATCCGACTGAGGCCACCTGGACCCAGGGCCGAATGGACAGGGTAATGGCGGAGTCGGCGAAGGCCGAAATACCAATAATCGGGGGAGGATCCTGCAGAACCCTGGGGTGCCGGGCGACGAGCTCGCGCAGAATGCGCAGCGTGGTTTCGATGTCGGTCTGGTAGGACACCCCGATGGAGAGATCCAGTTGTCGGACCGTGCCGAAATTGTGCAGAATTTCTCCGACGACTTTCCTGTTCGGGATGACGATCCGGGAGTGATCCGGGTGCATGAGGGTGGTGGTAAAGACATCGATTTTTGCGACATCACCGTGGACACCCAGGAGTGAGACATGTTCGCCGACTCGGTACGGTTTGGTGAAGATAATCGAAAGCCCCGCCACGACATTGCTCAAGACGCCTTGCAGGGCGAGACCGATACCGAGGCCGGCTACGCCGAGGCCAGCCACCAGTGGCGCAATTTGCAGCCCGAGTTGGTCCAGCGCGATGAGCAGCCCGAGGATCACCACCAGGGCTTTCACGAGGCGCAGGAGCAGCAGGCGCAACGGTGGCTCGAGGTCCTGCTCGTTCAGCCAACGTTCGAAGAGCCGACCGACCGATTTGGCTACGAAGAGAGCGGCGACGATGACAAGGATCGCCCCCATGATTCGAAACCCGTATTGCACGACGTATTGGGTGACCCAATTGGCCAGCGGCATGCGTCCTCCCTGTGAATGCTACTGTCCGAACAGTCCCTTCAGGAGATCCTTGCCTTGCTTTTTCAGCTCCTCCGGCTTGGCGGAACCTTTCAAAAAATCTCCCACCGCGCCTTTGACCTTTTCCTTGACCTGTTCCTGCACCTTGCCCGCAAACATTTTCGTGTCGAGACCATAGGATGGCGCTTTGAGGCTGCCGGTGATGAGCAGCGGAAGCGACAGGCGTCCGCCCGTGAGCGCCACTCTGGCAATGGGTGACCCGGCCGCGATTTTTTGGCTCAAGGCCTGGGAGAGATGGAGGTTCAGTTTCATGTTCAGCGACTGGTCGAGACCGATCGTGCCGCCGCCGGTCGCCTGAAAATCATGGCTATCCATGAGGAGCCGTTGCACGCTAACCAGGCCTTGTTTAATGGCAAAGTCGCTTTCGATGGTGGAGAATGCCGTGGCCTTCACGTTATCCAATGACACCCCGACCACCTTGAGCAGCACCGAGGCTTGCTGCAGCAAATTGATCCCTTCGATGGTGCCCTCCCTCACTGCCAGATGGCCGGTTCCTGCCAGAGCTTTGACGAGGTCCGGGTGGGCAAAGCCGCGCCCGCTTATGGCGAGCTCCGCATTGGCCGTGCCGCTCATGGATACCTGGTCTGTGCCGACAGCCTGAAGCGCCGGTCCGACCTGGAGTCCTTGAAGTGACAAGGTGCTGCTGAAGGGCGGGGCCGCGCTTCCCAGTCCGAGCGTGGCCTGTGTATGCAGGAAGCCGCCGAAGATCTGGAGCGAGAGGTTGGTCAGTCGTGCCTCTTGCCCCTTCAGTTCGGCAGCAGCCTGGAGGTCTTTGATCTCCACAGGCTTTTTCAGCGGCAGCGCGACGGGCAGATCGGCGGTATTCACCAGTTTTGAGGCGGCAGTCATTTTTGCCAGCCCGCCCAGGACCGATCCCTTCACCTCGATCCGGGAACTCCCTAAGGCGACCGTCAGGCCGAGGTTCGGGACCTCTGCGAGCTCGAGTGGTGCGGCACCTTCTTTGGGGGGATACTTGGCCCGGATATTCAGGTGCAGGTCTTTCAGTTCGATCGGTTTGGCCAGGGGGACGGCAACCGGAAGATCCGATGAATTGATACTGGCCGACGCAGCGGTGAGATTGGCGAGGCCTTTTGTCGCGGTGCCCTTCACGTTGATGGTCGATCCGCCCATGACCAGAGTCAGACCCAGATCGGTCAGGTCCACCTGGTTGGCCGGAGGGGTCTCAGGCGGGATCGGATACAGGGCGTGGAGCGTGAGGTGGAGATCCTTGATCTGGATGGGTTTCGTCAAGGGCAACGCGATGGGCAGGTCCGCCGTGTCGATCTGCAACGCATTGATGGTCGCGTCCAGATTCCCGCCGACCGCGCGTCCCTTGAGGCCCAGAGCCACCTTCCCGAGCCCCAGGTTGAACGTGAACGATTTCACATCCAAGGTTTCAACGAGTGGTCCGAACGTCCCGTCCAGATGTACAGGGAGGTTATAGGGCTGGACGGTTGCCCCCATGTGAACCGTGGGACTATCCCCGAGATGAACCGAGGTGAGCAGAAATTCGAGGTTATTGACGGTGTACTCGGTCGGCTTCGCGGCGGACTCGTCGCGATACGTCAATTTGCCGCCGTCGATGGAGACCCGGTCCACGGCAAAGAGCGCCAGGGCTTGAAGCGGGCTCCCGGACGTCTGTCCGGGGGGCTCGGGTTTCGAGGGAACGGACGGAGTCGGTGTTTTGGAACCGATGGTGGAGACGTTGAGTTGGCCTTGTGAGTTTTTTAGAACCGTGATGACCGGATCGCGCAAGGTAATCTCTTCCACGTCGACTTTGCCTTTGAGCAGGGGGAGTAGCTTGACGCCCACATCGAGCGACGAAAGGGATGCGAAGGGGCCTGTGCGGAATGCCGGATCATCCTGGACGACAAAACCGCCGACCCGTGCGCCGATGCGTGGCCAGATCGTCAGACGGATGTCGTGCAGTTCCACCTTCCGGTTCAGCGTTTCCTCGATCAAGGGGCGGTACCGGTCCTGATACTTGTTTAAATCAATGAGGAATGGCAATGCGATGATCAGGATCATGAGCAATAGGACCACGACACCGATCCCGACCAGAATTTTCATCACGTACCTCCGCTGAAATTGTTCCGCAGTATAGGAATGCCCGCGAAAGGGGTCAATGGTGCCGCATGGAGCTGCGTGCCGCAGCTCCATGCGGTCGGGGTCTACATCTTACCGCTGACTCTTTGTGGCCCGGGAGTCCTATCCGGTCGATCGGGGGAGGCTCGGCCTTACCTTGCCGCCCACATACCTGCGTGATAAGATGCGGCCCCTTGAAGTCGTCCGATCGTGGAGAGGTGCGAGAGTGGACGAATCGACATGCTTGGAAAGCATGCGTCTCGGCAACGGGACCGTGGGTTCGAATCCCACCCTCTCCGCCATCGAACAGTGCCATGCAAGACTGAGAAAGTGTGTGAGTCAGAATTGCCATCGCGAGCGGATGCGGTGGGATTCGAACGAGGGGGATCGCGGGGGAGACACTCCCCCGCGTGGGGAGACACGAGGGGGCAGGCCCCCTCAGTGGGAGCGCGTGAGCGCGACTTCGAATACCCACCCTCTCCGCCATCATGTGAAGTCGTGTCGCGTCAGGCGCGAAACGTAACTTGTGAGGAGGATAAGCGGTTCACGGCCCGCTTCTCACCTTTCGCCCCTGCCGTCCCACGAAGTCCTCGGGGCCGGGCCCTGTGCAACAGAACCCTGTGAACCCCGCCAGGTCCGGAAGGAAGCAACGGTAAGCGGTTCGTTCTGTGTGCCGCAGGATCACCTGGCCCCACTTTCATTGATGACGTCTCTCGTGAAGCGTCATTCGTGAAGCGTCCACACAATGGACGATACGATTCGCGAGGAATGACTCACGCCCCATGGACTACCAAGTCTCCGCAAGAAAATACCGGCCTGGAACGTTTGACGATGTCATCGGGCAGTCGCACGTCGTGCAGACGCTGATGAATTCGATCGCCACCAAGCGGATTGCCCATGCGTTTCTTTTCTCCGGCACGCGCGGGGTTGGAAAAACGACCGTCGCGCGGATCCTGGCGAAAGCACTCAATTGTGAGCAGGGGCCGACAGGGACACCGTGCAACACCTGTGCAAATTGCCAGGAGATTACGCAGGGAACCTCAGTGGATGTGGTCGAAATCGACGGCGCGTCGAACACCAGCGTGGATGATGTGCGCGAGATTCGCGAGAACGTGAAGTTTACGCCGTTCAGGGGCCAGTACCGTGTCTACATCATCGACGAAGTGCACATGCTCTCCAATTCGGCATTCAACGCGCTGCTGAAAACGCTGGAAGAGCCTCCGTCCCATGTGGTGTTCATCTTCGCGACGACGGAAATTCATAAGATTCCCGCAACGATTCTCTCGCGCTGCCAGCATTACAACTTTCGCCGGATCTCAAAGGCTGAGATCGTGCAGCGGCTGCGGCATGTGGCCGATGAGGATGGATTAACCATTGAAGACCGCAGTCTGATGGCCCTGGCGCGTGCCAGCGAAGGCAGCATGCGTGACGGGCTGAGTTTGCTGGACCAAGTTATCGCGTTCGGCGGCAAGACGATTCGCCATCAGGATCTTGAAACCCTGCTCGGCGCGGTTCCGCAGGAACGGGTCCGGGCCATGGTCGAGGCCGTGATCCAGCAGCACAGCGCCAAGGCGTTGCAGGTCATTGCCGGGTTGTTGGATCAAGGTCACGACCTGCGCGCCTACTGCGCTGACCTGGTGGAGTATGTGCGGAATATGTTGGTCGCGGCGGTGGTGCCGGCAGGCCCGGAGTTACGGGGTCTTGTCGAGGCAACCGATGAAGATTTGACGCAGCTGGCTCGTGATGCGGAGCGGTTTACGGTCGAGCAACTACAAGAATTGTTCCGGATGTGGGCCTCGGCGGAGGATACCTTGCGTGCGAGCGCCCACCCTCGATTTGTCCTGGAGACGGCTGCGGTTCGCGCGACCCGTTTGCTGCGCGCACTCGATGGCCAGACGGCATCGACGGGGCTGAGTACCAGGCCGGACAAAACGGATGGCGGAACGGCAGCCCGCCCACCGTCGTCACCCTCCGAGAGGGCGGCCCCGTCTGGCTCGACGAAAAGTGAGAGTGTGAGGATGAGTCAGGAGCCCGCGAAAAAGCCACTTGCTTCAAGTGGAGCGACTCCAGTGGCGGCATCTGTCGCTCGTCCTCGTGAAAAACCGGTCTCCCCTATTCAGGTTGCGCCCTCTCCACTACCGGCTCCGGCAATCGCGAAGGTTTCTCCCGAGCCGATTTCACAGGAGCCCGAGCCAGCGCCCCTCTCCACCGCCTCCTTCGCGGCGGAGGTGAATTGGGAGGAGTTTCAGGAGGCGGTTTCTGCGAATCATCCTAATATCGCGCCATTCCTCGAAATGGGGCGACTGGTGAAGATCGAAAGCGGGTTGGTCACATTGGGGTTTGCCAAGCAGGCGACTGTGGCGCGGTCGATGCTGGAGAAGGAAGACAATCTTCGGGCCTTGGCGGCCTTGGGAGAACGTCTGTACGGGAGTGCATTGCGCATTCGAATCATCGAGGTGGCGGAGCAAGATCCGGAGGCCGCCCCCACGATGAAGCAGCTACGGGTTGCAAAAGAGCAGGAACAGCGTCTGATCCTGACGCAACAGGCGAAGGCGCATCCCTTGGTCAAACAAGCTCTGGAGATGTTCGGCGGAGAGTTGGCGGAGGTTCGCCCGACGACTCCGGCACAGGAGGTACAGGAATGAAGAGTCCATTCGGGAATATGTCCAACATACTGAAGCAAGCGCAGGCCATGCAGGAACAGATGGCCAGGGTGCAGGAGCAGGCGGCGACTAAGACGGTGTCAGGGACTGCCGGCGGCGGGATTGTGACCGTCACCGTGAATGGCGCCATGGACTTGCTGAGTGTGAAGATCGATCCGGAAGTGGTGAAGGCCGGAGACGTGGAGATGTTGCAAGACCTGGTGGTTGCAGCCGGCAACGATGCGTTGAAAAAGTCACGCGAGATGATGGCTGAGGAGATGAAGGCCGTGACGGGCGGGATGAAGATTCCCGGCCTCTTCTGATGCCATCGCGACCCTCTTCTTGCGTTGGTCGCGGGGGGATCGTGTCCTCCTGTGCGTTTGTCCTGGATATGAAGATGCGCCATGAGTGTTGATCAACAGGGATTGTTGGCGAAATTGGTTCGTGAGTTGGTGCGCTTGCCAGGGATCGGTCAGAAAAGCGCGCAACGGCTGGCATTTCACCTTCTCAAAGCGGAACGGGAAGATGCCCTGCGGCTGGCCGACGCGATTCAGGCCGTGAAGGATGGGCTGTCGTTTTGCCGCCAATGTCGCAATATCGCTGAGGGCGAGCTCTGTGAGTTTTGTCGGGATCCGAAGCGGGATCGCAGCAAGATTCTCGTGGTGGAGGAGCCGAGCACGTTGTATGCAGTCGAACGCGCCGGTGGGTACCGGGGTCTTTACCATGTCTTGCTCGGAGTATTGTCGCCGCTGGACGGCGTCGGGCCATCGGATATTCGTGCGGAGGAATTACTTGAGCGGGTCAAAACCGGAGGGGTGGAGGAGGTCATTGTGGCCACCAATCCTACGATTGAAGGCGAGGCGACAGCGATCTACCTGACTCGACTCTTGAAGCCTCACCATGTCCGGGTCACGCGTATCGCCTATGGGATTCCGGTCGGGATGGATATCGAGTATGCCGATGAGGTCACCCTGGTGAAATCGATCGAAGGCCGACGGGATCTGTGATGGTAGGTTTCGATTCTGTGGAGGTGGTGGAGTCGAGACAGGAGGAATCGATTGACCCCTCCGATTTGCGGCTGTTATAGTCGAAATTCGTTAGACGGTCTGGCGGCGATACCGGCATAGTCGTACCGAGTATTCGATGAAGACTTCGGCGAAAAAATCCACCACCACTCGGAAGAAACCTGGGAAGGCGAACGGGGTTAAATACCCTGATATTCTGAAGGATCTGGAGGGCCAACGTGCGGCCATCCTGGCCGAAGCCGGAGTGGTGCTGACGAATCCTACCGGTCTGGAAGTGTTCCCGGACGTCAGTGATCAGGCATCTGCCGAAGCCGATCAGCATTTCTCATTTCGCATCCGCGAACGGGAGAGGAAACTCCTCAAGAAAATCGATGAAGCATTGGGGCGACTCGCGACGCAGACCTATGGCATTTGTGAAGGCTGCCGAGGCGATATCCCGTATAAGCGGCTGAAGGCCCGCCCTGTCACGACGTTATGCATCGAGTGCAAGACAAGTCAGGAAGAAGCAGAAAAGTCTCCCCGCTGATTCATTCTTTCCCCTCCCATTTTTAGTCCTACCTGTCAGGCAGTCGCCGACGAGGATGCCTGGTTGCTATTGATGCTTGAGCGCTTGGACACGCTTCTGTGCGAGTGCGGACCGGTCCGCCTCCTCGGGGATTCCTTCTGTGAGGGCGAGGTACGTCTCATATTCCGTAATGGCGCGTTTGGGGTTGGCGTCCGCAATGACTTCGGCCAGATTAAAACGGGCAATCGCATAGTTCGGACGCATCAGGACGGCCTTTTCGAATGAGGCGAGCGCATTCTGCTTCTCGCCCAATTTGCCGTACACATACCCAAGATTGTTCACGACTTCCGGTGAGTTGGGACGTTGTGCCAGTGACGCGAGCAGTTCGCGCTTGGCCTTTTCCAGATCGCCGGCGGCTTCCCAGGAGACCCCGAGTCGGTGATGGAGTTCCGCTTGCCAGATCGGACTGGTAAACCCTGAAGTGCTCGCCTTCTGATAGGCGTCGAGGGCGATGGTCTGGTTTTTTGCTCCGCAGTAGGCGAGTTGGGCGGTTTGGCCCCGAGCGAATTGTTGAAGCGAGATGAAGGGTTCCTTGTCTTCCGCCCCTTGTGTGTCGAGGTGCTGGCCACCGCCCTGCTGGGCAGTATCCCTAAGACGATCGAGAAACTCCTTACGGTATGGAGAGAACAGTTTGACGTACGGATCGACGGTAAAGGATGCGGCCAGGAGCTGCGGAGCGGTCCGGTCCCCCAGGACCAGGTAGCGCGTTGTGGTTTTTTCATCACCGGTGTCATAGAGGGTGCTGGAGGCCATATTTTGACGATCGGCCAACTGTGCCACGGTCAGATAGAACTCCAGGCTCGGCTTCAGCCGGGAGAGGGTGTAGCGAAGCGTTTTGTAGGGTGCAAGGTCAAGTCCGGAACGAAATACGAACAGCGTTCCGACCAATGTTCCGTCTTCATCGAAGAAGTACGACTCGTTCCCTTTGGAGAGGCTCTGTTCCGATGAAATACGGACTTCCTGGCCGCTGCCCCAGGCCTGGGTATGGGGCGTGATTCCGGGGTGTTTATCCAGGAATACCTGGCGGGTATCACAGAGCTTCGTGGATTTCAGTAGGTCGAGGTCGCTTTCCGAGGGAGGCAGCGGAGCACGTGGCGGTGGCGGCGTTTCGCACCCCGTCCAGAGGGCGCAGGCGGCGAACAGTGCGGGTAATAGTGAGAACCGACGAGACATACTCGGATTTGATGCCTCAGTTCAATGCGGCTGACGACAGAGGGGGAGAGCATACCTGAACGGCAACGGAGATGCGACTGGTAGTGGCCGGGGTAGTGAACGTCTCCCCTCGCCGCCGAGAACGATCCCGGTCGGCGAGGTGTCGAGCAGGGTTACCGGCGCTGGGAGTCGATCATGGAGTCTTCGGATGTGTATCCGAAGATGTAGGGAGCATGTTTCGCAATGGCATAGAGCGGTCGGTTTACGGTGTAGTCCACGAGGTGACCGACCGGATGGAGCACAAAGCCCAGCCATCGATAAGGATTGTCGTTGGCCTGTGAGGCGGCCATGGGATCGGAATAGACCAGGGAGGTGCTGTCCATCGCGCTGTAGATGCTGAGCGGCGCATTGTAGTTCTGGTCTTGCGTCGCCACCTGATTAGTGGTGGAGCAGCCCGTCGTCAGAAACAGTCCTAATATGATTGTGGCCAGAGTTCCGCGCATACAATGCCTCTCTTTCTTCTGTAGGAACATTCAAAACGACGCACGCTGTTCCTTGTGAGAAAAGTCTAGCGCAGGGTCATGATTCTGTCCAGTTGAGGGGGGGCGCCTTCGCCACCTGTCATGGAAAACGAAACAAATTCAGAAGTGGCGGATTTGATGAAGGTTTGAAATCGTTGAGGTACGGATGGTGGGCGATACAGGTATCGAACCTGTGGCCTCTTCCGTGTGAAGGAAGCGCTCTCCCCCTGAGCTAATCGCCCGCGCCGGGAGAGATTCTACCACGGTCCGTCGAAAGGGAGCAACAAACCAAGCGATGGTTATCCGGTAAGACTCACTTCCTGATGATGGGCCGATCTGCTTCGAACAGTATCGGTCTGTGGTGCTAATGCCAAGACAGCCCTCCGTTTCTTGACATCGAGAAAAGGCAATTCTTACAATGGGCTTCCTTCCATCTTTTCAAAGGTTTCCCATTCATGCGTGAAGATATCGTCATCATCGGGGGTGGTCTGGCCGGTTCAGAAGCGGCCTGGCAGGCGGCAAATCGCGGGGCCAAGGTCTCGCTCCATGAAATGCGTCCGAAAGAGATGACGAAGGCACATAAAACGGGTGATCTGGCAGAACTCGTGTGTTCGAACTCACTCGGCTCGGTCGATCCGCTCAATGCACCCGGCATTCTCAAGGCCGAGATGCGTCGGCTGAACTCACTCGTGATTCGTGCGGCGGAGGAGGCACGCGTGCCGGCCGGCTCGGCGTTGGCGGTGGATCGCGAGATCTTCGCACGTGCCATCACCCAGGCGCTGGAAGGACATCCCAATATTCGGATCATTCGCGAAGAGGTGACGGAGATCCCTTCGGATGCCGTCACGATCATTGCAACCGGTCCGCTAACCTCGGAAAAACTGTCGAAGGCTATCAGCGAACTGACTCACGAACGGCACCTCTATTTTTTCGATGCGATCTCGCCCATCATCGACGCGGACTCTATCAATATGGAGATCGTCTATCGCGCGTCGCGGTACGGCAAGGGGGGCGCGGATTATCTGAACTGCCCGATGGACGAAGCGGCTTACAATGCGTTGTACGACGCGATGATGGCGGCAGAAAAGGTTCAGCCGAAAGAGTTTGAAAAAGTCGCCTACTTTGAAAGCTGTATTCCGATCGAAGTCATGGCCGAGCGGGGCCGGCAGACCATGCAGTTTGGTCCGCTGAAACCGGTTGGGCTGGAACACCCCAAGACCGGCGTGCGTCCCTATGCCGTGGTGCAGCTTCGTACCGAAAATGTGCATGGCACCTGTTACAACATGGTCGGATTTCAGACCAAGCTCACCTATCCCGAACAGCGGCGAGTGTTTCGAATGATTCCAGGGCTGGAGCAGGCCGAGTTTTTGCGACTCGGCAGCCTGCATCGCAACACGTTCATCAACTCGCCGCAGTTGTTGCGTGATACGCTCCAACTGAAATTCCGCGGTACCGTGTTTTTTGCCGGACAGTTGGTCGGTGTCGAAGGATACACCGAGTCTGCGGCGATGGGTGGAATCGCCGGCATCAATGCGGCGCGAGGTCTGGCCGGCCAACCGCTCGTCACACCGCCGCCCACCAGCGCTCATGGATGCCTGATGGCGCACATCACCAAAAGCGATCCGACACATTTTCAACCGATGAATACTAATTTCGGACTGTTTCCGCCAGTTACCGTCAAGACGCGCGACAAGGATCAAAAGCGGCGTCTCATCCAGCAACGAGCTGTTGAGGATTTTGACGCATGGATCGCGCAATCCGGGCTTTCCTAGACGTGTTGGCTGTTCAGGAAGGCGCCTCTCCCCAAACCATCCGCGCGTATACGTCCGACCTGGCCCAGTTCCAGGCGTTTGTGCTGGCCGCACTGAAGCCTCCTGACCGGCTGACGGTTGAGTCGATAGACGCGGGCTTGATTCGCGAGTTTCTTGCCTCGCGTGATCGTCAGGGAGAGAAGAAAACATCCCTGGCGAGAAAACTGGCCTGCTTGCGCAGTTTCTTTCGTTACCTGGTTCGTGTCGGCGGGTTGGAGGTCAATCCGGCAGAAGATGTGCGCGCGCCGAAACTTCCCAAGCACCTTCCGCAGGTGCTGACGAAAGATGATGCCGGGGCGTTGATGGAGTTCCCCCCTGGAGATGCGCGGGAAGGGTTGCGTGATCGCGCCATTCTCGAAACCCTGTATTCAACGGGGGCGCGTGTCAGTGAATTGGTCGGCATGAATTGTGAGGATCTCATCCGCAGCGAAGGCCTCGTGCGAGTGCGCGGCAAAGGGCGGAAGGAGCGGGTGATTCCTCTGAGCAGCCTCGCCATCGAGGCCATTGATGCGTACCATGCCCAAGCCCCAGCCGCAGCTGTCTCGGCATCGTCCGCTCGGCGATCGCCCGATCCTGTGGCTGTCTTTCGCAATCATCGCGGAGGTCGATTGACGACCAGGAGCATTGCCCGCATCGTGGCCAAATATTCGAAGCAGCTGACCGGGGGGGCCATTCACCCTCACACCTTGCGTCACTCCTTTGCCACACACCTGCTGGATGAGGGCGCCGATCTGCGCGCCATTCAGGAAATGTTGGGGCATGTCTCGCTCAGCACGACCCAAAAGTACACCCATCTTGCGACAGACCAGTTACTCGCGTTATACGATCGCACGCATCCCCGTGCCGTCAAGGCGGCGGAGGCGGGTGAGATGAACAAGCAGAAGGGTTCGCGATGATGATTCGATCGACCACGGTGTTGTGTGTCAGACGGGCCAATCAGGTGACGATGGGCTGTGACGGGCAGGTGACGGTCGGCACCACCGTGATGAAACATAACGCAAAGAAGATGCGGCGTATGCATAACGAGACGGTCTTGTCCGGATTCGCCGGGGCCACGGCCGATGCCTTCACGCTGTTTGAAAAATTCGAGGCAAAATTGGCGGAATATCGCGGCAACCTAACGAGGGCCGCTGTGGAATTGGCGAAAGACTGGCGGACCGATCGGGTGTTGCGGCGTCTGGAGGCGCTGCTGGCGGTGGCCGATCTCGATCACTCCTTCATCATTTCCGGCACTGGAGACGTGGTGGAGCCGGAAGACGGCATTCTAGCCATTGGCTCGGGCGGGCCCTATGCGTTGGCTGCTGCCCGTGCGTTGCTGGCGCATTCTGAACTGGCCGCCGAGCAAGTCGTCCGGGAATCCCTGATGATCGCCGGTGGGATCGACATTTATACCAACCAACAGATTGTGATCGAATCGCTCTCGCGTTAGGATCAGCCCGCCATGACCATCGAATCCACGCCCCTTCCGTTCAATGTGAATAGTCTCACGCCCCGGCAGATCGTCGAGGCGCTGGATCGATATGTCATCGGCCAGCAGGATGCCAAACGTATGGTCGCGATTGCCTTGCGTAACCGATGGCGCCGCCAGCAACTGGCGCCGGAGTTGCGTGACGAAGTCATGCCGAAGAACATCATCATGATCGGTCCCACCGGCGTGGGAAAAACTGAAATCGCCAGACGGTTGGCAAAACTTGCGGAAGCGCCGTTTATCAAGGTGGAAGCGTCAAAGTTTACCGAGGTCGGCTACGTCGGCCGGGATGTGGAATCCATCATTCGTGATCTCACCGAGCTGGCGATTAATTTGGTGAAGACCAAACATTTGGAAGATGTGCAGGAGAAGGCGTCGCGGCTCGGAGAAGAACGAGTCCTCGATTTGCTGTTGCCTGGCGCTCCATCTCGTTCGGTCCCGCCTGGATTCGACCATGCCGGGTCGCGTGCCGATACTGCTGAGCCGACCGAGTCACCGGACGCCACACGGTCGAAGCTTCGCTTACAATTGCGCGAGGGTAAACTGGATCAGCGGTCGGTGGAAGTCGAGGTCAAGGAGCGGGCGTTGCCGCTCGGGGTGATCTCAAACGCGGGCGGGATGGAGGATCTTGAAGGGAACCTCCGCGACATGCTGGGTGGCATGTTCCAGGGGAAGAAAAAGAAGCGGGTGATGAAAGTCCCTGATGCCCTGAAGCATCTGACTCAGGAGGAAGCGCAGAAACTGATCGATATGGATGAGGTGGTGCGGGAAGCCATCACCAAAGTGGAGCAGACCGGCATCGTCTTTTTGGACGAGATCGACAAGATCGCCGGCCGTGAGCGCGCGATGGGCCCGGATGTGTCGCGTGAGGGGGTGCAGCGCGATCTCCTGCCGATTGTGGAAGGATCCACCGTCAGCACGAAACATGGCGCTGTGCAAACAGACCATATCCTCTTCATCGCCGCGGGGGCCTTTCATGTTGCGAAGCCGTCAGACTTGATCCCTGAGCTTCAAGGGCGTTTTCCTATTCGCGTCGAACTGGCGCCTCTTACTAAAGAGGATTTTGTGCGTATCCTGACCGAACCGCGGGGGGCGTTGGTGCGCCAGTATCAGGCCTTGATGGCGACGGAGGGGCTCACCGTCGAGTTCACGGAAGATGGATTGTCGGAGATCGCGGCGACGGCGGTGCACGTCAACGAGCGTACCGAAAACATCGGCGCCCGGCGTCTGTTTACGATCATGGAGCGGCTACTCGAACAGGTGTCGTTCGAAGGATCGGAGTTGCAACAGAAGACGGTGGTCGTGGATGCCGGGTATGTGCGGGAACGTCTGCTGAACATTGTGAAGGATCAGGACCTGAGTCGTTATATTTTGTAAGCGGGACCAGCGAGAGTGAGGAGTGACGCATGAACAAACTGATTAAGAAAGCCGACGTGCTGATTGAGGCGCTGCCCTATATTCGGACGTTTAAGGGCAAGACCGTCGTCATCAAGTACGGGGGGCATGCGATGACGGATGCTTCGCTCAAAGCGCGATTCGCCCAGAACGTTGTCCTGTTGAAATATGTCGGGCTGAATCCCGTCATCGTGCACGGTGGCGGTCCACAAATCGATCAGATGCTGGACCGGTTGGGTATGGAAGCGAAGTTTCGTCACGGGGTGCGGGTGACCGATGCCGCGACGATGGAAATTGTGGAGATGGTGCTGGCCGGCCGGATCAATATGGAAATCGTCGATCTGCTCAACCGGCACGGCGGCCAGGCCGTCGGGTTGAGCGGCAAGGACGGCGGGTTGATGTTGACCAAGCCGTTGACGGCGAAGGCCTGGGCGGAGAGCATCCAAAAGGACATCGATGTCGAAGACAGGGACGCTGATTTCGGATTTGTGGGAGACGTGAAGTCGATTGACCCCACGTTGCTGCTGAAGCTTCAGGAAGATCACTATATTCCGGTCATTGCACCCATCGGAACGGACCGGGAAGGCAACACGTACAACATTAATGCCGACCTTGTCGCGGGAGCGATCGCCGCTGCGCTGAAAGCAGAAAAGCTGGTGATGTTGACCGATGTAAAGGGCATTCGTGATGCCAACGGCCGTCATCTTTCAACGGTCTCCCGTAAGGACGTGCAGCGCATGGTGAAGCGCGGCACCATCAGCGAAGGGATGTTGCCGAAAGTGCATGCTTGCCTGGATGCCTTGGCCGACGGCGTCGGGAAAGCGCATATCGTTGACGGCCGCGTGCCTCATGCCATTCTGCTGGAAATTTTTACCCACAAGGGTATCGGGACAGAGATCGTTGCATAGTGCATATCGACCGACTCCACGATTCCCATCAGTGTTGATCGGCGCATGTCGATGCAAGGCCCCCGCTGGATTTTTGGCGGCGTCTCAGGCCCTCGTCACGGCGTTGCAAGTACATCACACCTACTGAGGGATGAGCGGTCTAGCGCGCAAGGACTGTTCATCAAAGCTACACTGTGCGAACGTAGTCATTACGAATGTAGCCGGCATGGGGGAACATGGCGCGTAAGATTGTCACGGTAGGGTCTGCTACTCGACGGGCCATCAAGCAAATATTTGCGCGTCTCGACTACGCGCGTCTGGGTCCGATCTATTGCGACGAAGGGGGCGATGAGTTTTGGGCGGCCAAGCGCGGGCTTTGTCAGCGGCTTGGTACAACACTCGCCAGTTCGCTTGTGGTTCGGCTCAAGCCAGGCGGCACCAGTTTGTATGTGGGAGCCGGCGTGGCGGAGATTCCGCCGCTGGCGATGGAGATCCTTGATTTGGGTCGGCGCGTGATCGCCTGCAATTTACGACGTCGGGAGGTGCAGGTTCTAAACCGTGGCTGCGGCGGATTCCCGATCCGGTTTCAGCATCAGGCCGCGGGTGCGGTAAAAGACCGGGTGGATCACCTCTGGCTTGTCAGCGTGCTGAACGATCCCGAACGCTTCCCGGAATTATCGGTGTTGTCCTATGGACGGGCGAATCCGGTGACGTTCAATGCACGCAAGTTCCTACCGCAGCAACGCACAGTTGCCAAACTCGTCGATCATTGTCTTGGCCGATTGACTCTGCCGGGCTTGATTACCACGACGGTTGAAGAGGCGGTGTGGGTTGCCGAATGGTGTCATCGGCGTGGCATCCCCTATCGAATTGACTCCCGCACGTTCGCGTCACCCACCGTGGGCGATCCTATCTGTTTCATGAAGATTGGATGAGAGGTAGGGGCCAGTGCGATGTGCCGGAATGGTTTTTCCCCGGCGCCGGTTAGACCCAAAAGCCCGGACGTGCTTTATCCGGGCCTGAGAGGTATTGGCGCGAATACCGGATATAGTTCTGCGCCGACTCCCGTATCCATGCGAGTTCCTGCTCGGTCACCGGGCGTTTGACCTTGGCCGGCGATCCCAGGATGAGGCTCTTCGGGGGAACGATGCTGCCCTCTGTGACTAACGCTCCTGCGCCGACTACGGAGTCTTCCCCGATCACTGCGCCGTCCATGATGATGGCGCCCATGCCGACCAGTACCCGATTTTGAATGGTGCAGCCATGCAGCACCACATGGTGCCCGATGGTGACATCATCGCCGATGATGAGCGGGTGTGTGTCATGCGTGACGTGTAACATGCAGAGGTCCTGCACGTTGGTCCGGTGGCCGATGCGGATGTAATTCACATCCCCGCGGATCACGGCATGGAACCAGGCGCTGCAGTCTTCGCCCATCACGACGTCGCCGATGACGACCGCCGTGTCTTCGATAAAGCAGGATTGCGGGATGGTGGGTTTGATGCCTTGGAAGGTCCGGATCATTCGCCCAATCTAGGATAGCTGCCGCACGAATAGCAAGAGACCTGGTTTGACAGACTTTTCCGTTGTCTCGTAGACTGCCTGGTTATGGCTTCATCATTGATTATTCCCTCGCGGGCGAAACGTAAGAAACCCACTATCGGCTTTGTGAATCTGGGTTGTTCAAAAAACCAGGTGGATTCCGAAGTCATGCTCGGCACCTTGGTGGCCGGGGGGTTCCAACTGACCGGCGATGCCCGTGCCGCCGAAGTGGTCATCATCAATACCTGTGGCTTTATCGAAGAGGCAAAGCAGGAATCGATCAACAGCATCATCGAACACGGCCGTCTCAAGAAGTCGGGCTCCTGTCGCGTCTTGATCGCGGCGGGCTGCCTGGCGCAGCGCTATCAGGGCGAGCTCTTGAAGGAACTTCCTGAATTGGACGGCGTGGTGGGAACCGGCGAGTTCGGACGCATTGCGGAAATTTGCCGCAGTCTGTTGGCCCCCAAAAAGCGCCAGCAACGTCTCTGGTTGGGGCAGCCCCCGTATCTCTACGATGCCGACACGCCCCGCGTTCGTCTGGGCACGCCGCACAGTGCCTATTTGAAAATCGCCGAAGGCTGTAACCGCAACTGTGCCTTCTGTGCGATTCCGATTATGCGCGGTAAGCAACGGAGCCGCCCTATTGAATCGATCGTGGCGGAGGCGAGACGGTTGACGCAAGAAGGGGTGAAGGAGCTCAATCTCATTTCCCAGGACACCATCAACTACGGGGTGGATCTTGGTCTCAAACAGGGACTCACGGCGCTGTTACGTGAACTGGTCACCGTCGAGGATGTGCGTTGGATCCGACCCTTCTATTTGTATCCGCAGCAGGTCACGGACGAGTTACTGGATCTGTATGCCGGAGAGGCGCGCATCACGAAGTATCTCGACATGCCGCTGCAACACATCAGCGACGGCATGCTGAAGCGCATGCACCGATTGGGCGACCGCAAGCACCTGACGAAGCTGGTGGAACGCATTCGGACCAAAATTCCGGGCGTCTTTTTTCGAACGGCCTTCATTGTCGGATTTCCCGGTGAGACCGATGAGCACTTTGAAGAATTGAAGCAGTTCATCCTCGACATGGAGTTCGATCGCGTGGCGGTGTTTCTTTATTCCGATGAGGAAGGCACGTCGGCCGTCGATCTCGATAGAAAAGTCGATCAAGCCGTGATGGAAGAACGGCGCAATGAGCTGCTGGCCCTGCAGGAGTCGATTTCAGAGTCTAAAAACCGTGAGTACCTCGGTCGCACGATCGAAGTGTTGGTGGATGGGATTTCTGAGGAGTCGGACCGGCTGCTGGAGGCCAGGCATCAAGGTCTGGCGCCCGAGATCGACGGGGTGGTGTATTGTGAGCGGGGTGTTGCCAAGCCGGGCGAATTCATTTCTGTCACGGTGACAGATGTTGCCGGGTATGATCTGATTGCCCAGCCTGTTGGTCAAGCTGATAAGCCAAACACTTCTTCTTCTCCTGGTTTGCTCATGCCCAAAAAGACCGGAACAGGTTACCGGTGAGCCTGTGCTCACCGGCATCCCGTCCCGTCGCTCTGCTCAGTATTAGATCTTTGCGCTGAGATATAAGGATGCGCCGCGCCGGTTGATCAAGACCAACACGGTTTGGCCTTTCTTGAGATTCGACGCGGCCCGGTCGAAGTCCTTCATCGATGTCACCGGCTTGCGGTTGATCTCGCGGATGACGTCACCGGGCATCAACCCAGCCCGTTCCGCGTCGCTTTCCGGATCGACGGTAGTGACCACGACGCCTTGAATCTTTCCCTTCAGCCCGAGCTCCTGGGCCGTGTCCCGGTCAAGCTCCTGCACGGCAAGGCCTGCCAAGGGCTGATCCGATGGGTCGGCCTCGGCCTTGGCCACCTGCTGGTTGTCGGGAAGTTCAGCAATGGTGACGGCCACATCCTTTTCCTGGCCGTCCCGCATCACTTTCACCGTGGCTTTGCTGCCGACCGGGCTTCGCGTGACCGCCCGTTGGAGTATCACGGCATCCTCGATCGGGGTGCCCTCAAATGAAAGAATCACGTCGCCCTGCTTGATGCCGGCTTTGTCTGCCGGTCCTTCTTCTTTCACATCGGTGACGACCGCGCCCCTGCTGCCCTTTACACCAAAGGACTTGGCGAGGTCATGATTCAAGTCCTGGATGCCGATGCCAAGGTAACCTCGTACGACCTTGCCGGTCTTCACCAGACTTTCATAGATCGGTTTGCTCATGCCGGTCGAGACAGCAAAGCCGACGCCCTGGTACCCGCCCGTTTGAGAGAAGATGGCCGTATTGATCCCGATCAGTTCGCCCTTGGTATTGACGAGCGCGCCGCCGCTATTCCCAGGATTGATGGCGGCATCCGTCTGAATGAAATCTTCATACTGCGTGATCCCCATGTGCCCGCGGCCCAGGGCGCTGACGATTCCCAGGGTGACCGTGGAATTCAATCCGAACGGGTTTCCGATCGCCAGGACATATTCGCCGACCTGAAGGCGACTCGAGTCGCCCCATGGAATGGTCGGGAGTTGAGTGCCGTCGATCTTCACTACCGCAATATCACTCTTGGGATCGCTGCCGACGATGCGTCCTGTGAACTCCCGTTTGTCGGGCAGGGTCACCGTGACTCTTTTGGCTCCCGCGATCACGTGGTTGTTGGTTAGTACATAGCCATCGTGGGTGACGATCACGCCCGACCCCTGCCCGCCGCCGCGCCGTTCCCTGGGCTCCATCGGCGGACCGAATCGGCGTGGGCCGAACGGTGATCCGAAAAAGTCCTCCATTTTTCCACGTGGTCGGGCCTGGTCAGATACCTCCTCCGCGCCGCTGGTGGTGATGTTGACGACGGCCGGCGTGACAGTCTTCGCCACATCTGCGAAGCCGGCAGCGGGTAGGGCACCGGTCATCGCAATCGGACGTTCCTCTGCAGCCGGTGATGGATTCGAGGCGTGGGACGGTGAGAGCGGGGTATAGCTCCAGATCAACCCAGCGCTCAACGCAGCGATACCGGCCAATACACTGACGGACTGTGTGGGTCGTTTCATGGGGGCTCCTCCTAGAATTCGGTGATCTGCCTATGCGGGAGAAGATCCCGCAGTGACATCCACCTGGAAGGTAGCAGCCCTGGATGAGAAATCTATTAGCGCGGAATTAGAAGTCGTTAAGCTGCAGGCGCAGCTACCGGAAGGACGAGAGTGAAGGTGGATCCTTTGCCGACCTCGCTCTGGACCTCGATGTGGCCATGATGGGCCTCCGCAATCCAGGCGCAGATGGCCAGGCCCAGGCCGGTTCCTTTTTTGGTGTGGGCCCTCGCATCATCCGTGCGGAAAAAGCGATCAAAGATCTGTTTGTGCGCATCCGGAGGAATGCCGATCCCGTAATCGCGCACGGAGAGGTGTGCAGAGGGGCCTTCCACCCTCAGATCGATTTCCACCTTGCCCTGGGGGTGTGAATATTTCACGGCATTGTCGACGATGTTGAGGATGAGTTCCCGCAGACGGAGCTCGTCGCCGCGCACCGTGGCCGGCTGAATGGTGCCCATGATGACGTCGACATCCCGTTCCTGGCCAAGGAGGCAGGCCTGGCGTTGAATGTCCTCCACTAAGGCTTCCAGCCGGACCGGCTCACATTCTGTTTTGACCTGGCCCATATCCGCCCGCGAGAGGAACAGCAGTTCCTCCACGATACGGGACATGCGGTCGATTTCCTCCAGATTACTTTCTAAGACGGCGATGTAATCTTCGACGGGACGGGGACGGCGCAGCACCAGCTCGCTTTCTCCCTTCATGACGGTCAAGGGCGTGCGCAATTCGTGGGAGGCATCGCTGCTGAACTGCCGGATTTGCGCGAAGGAGGTTTCCAACCGCGCAATCATGTTGTTGAACGTATCGGTCAGGCGTCCGATTTCGTCGGAGGATCGTTCGGAGGTCAGGCGCTGTGTCAGATCGCCTGCGGCGATACGCTGCGCCGCCACAGTGATGGAGTCAACGGGACGCAAGGCGCGTCCTGCCAGAAACCACCCTCCGACCAAGGAGACGACCAGCGCAATCGGCGCCATGACGAGCAGAACGAGGAGGAACCGGCGGAGGGTTTCCTCGACTCCTTCCAGGGTGGTGCCGACCTGGACAATGTACAGTAGGGAGCCGCGGTAAATAATCGGAACGGAGACGAGGCGCAGCGGCGGTTCGTTGGGGTATCTGGCCGACTCGAAGACCGTGCTGCCGGTAAAGGCGGCTTCCAGGGCGGGACGGCTTAACGGCACATCGTGTTGTCGAATATTCGGGGAACGGATGGTGATGGTGCCGGTCGAGCTGAAGATCTGAAAGAATTTATCGATGCGGGTCAATTCCGGGAATTGACTTAAGAGCGCATCTTCATCGATCAGGGGAAGGAATCCTCTTGTCTCCAGAGAGCGCACGGCCGCCGAGGCGGTTTCCTGCAACGACTCATCGACTTGGTCGCGGAGACCGCGGGCCGTGATGGTGTAGAGCACCACCGAGAACGTCATCAGGATCAGGGCCAGGGCCGTTCCGTACCAGAGTGTGAGTCGGACTCGAAGCGGCATCAGTCCACCTTGAGCATATACCCACTCCCTCGTATCGTATGGATCAACTTCCGGGCCCGCCCGCGATCGATTTTATTGCGCAGATAATTCACGTAGACGTCGATGACGTTGGTGAACGTATCAAAGTCCTGATTCCAGACATGGTCGGAGATCATGGGACGGGTCAACACCCGCCCGGCATGGCGCATGAAATATTCGAGGAGCGCATACTCTTTCACCGTGAGGTCGATGCGTTGTCCTGCGCGCGTGACCTCACGTGTCGCGGGGTTGAGCACGAGATCGTCGATCTGGAGGGTTCCAGACGATTCGGCCGTTCCGCGCCGCAAGAGGGCCCGGACTCGGGCGAGCAACTCGTCGATGGCGAAGGGTTTGGTGAGGTAGTCATCCGCCCCCGCATCCAGCCCCTTGACCCGTTGATCCACTTTCGATTGCGCCGTCAGGATCAACACGGGCGTCTGAATTTTTTCTTTGCGGAGACGGGTGAGCACCTCCATGCCGGGCAGGCCGGGCAGCATGAGGTCGATCATGATGAGGTCGTAGCTGCCGGTAAGGGCCAGGTCGAGGCCTTGCGCGCCGTCCTCACAAAGGTCGACGGCGTAGCTTTCTTCCTCCAGGGCCCGCTTGATGAAGGAGCCCACCTTGGTTTCATCTTCAATGACAAGAACGCGCATAGGTCAGCCCCGTAATTTCGAGGATTATAGCAGAGGCAACCGGGTCTGTGAGCAGATGAAACGTCTGTGTCAGGGGAGATCGGGGGAAGTCGTGGTGGAGCGTCCGGCGGTCTGTAGGCGGCAGAGCGTGCGAATATCTTTCCAGTCGTCTCCGGGGAGGAGCGGTTTCGCCTCCGGCGGAGGTGGACCGGCTAGCGCGATCAGTGTGGCAAGCCGCTGGCCCATGTCCGGATGGGTCGAGAGAAAATCCGGCGGTCCGTCGTGATCCTGCTCGCCTTTCTGCATGGTTCCGTAGAAGGCAATCATGGCTGCGGGATCGAGATGGACGGCCTGCATCATGCGAAGGCCTTCGATATCTGCCTCCGCTTCATGGGTTCGGCTGTAGTGCAATGATCCTATCGTCCGTGCGCCTTCCAGCCCCCAGGCCAGCCCTCCTGACAGATCTCCCGAGATGGCGGTCAGCAGCAGCGTCCCGGCGGTCTGCTCAAGAATGGCTCTGGTGGTATGGCGCTGATAGATATGTTGGAGTTCGTGCGCCAGGACTCCGGCGAGTTGTTCTGGGCTGGTCGTCTGCTCCAGCAGGCCGCGGAGCACCACCACCTGCCCGCCGGGAGCGGCAAAGGCGTTGACGGCGGGGTCATCGACGATCGAGAGCGTGATCCGGTAGGGAGCGGTCGGACGAGTTGCCGCCAATGTCTGCACGA
>WBZN01000702.1_pt1 | contig 23468 bp, 28 predicted proteins | sample 5204281 | NCBI WGS metagenome assembly WBZN01 (sample SAMN12344347, study PRJNA552823) | activated sludge metagenome | biome: Activated sludge suspended growth; feature: Nitrification reactor; material: Wastewater; isolation source: activated sludge from nitrification reactor of wastewater... | reverse complement strand
GCGGCGAGTCAGCGACGCGGAGCTGCGGTAGCGTGGTTTCGTCGTTCATCGGGTAGAAGCGCGACGACGTTATCATCGCGGTCGGTTTCCGAGGCGGGCTCAGGCAGCCCGGATCCACCGCCGTTCCTCGATCCACGCGAGCGACGGGACGATCATCAGGTCACCCGCGATCGCTCGCGCCGCATGAACGTGTAGAGCCCCTCGACCTTGTCGCGCGCCCACGGCGTCCGGCGCAGAAACTTGAGGCTCGAGGTCACGCTCGGATCGAACGTGAAGCAGCGTATCGGGATGCGCGCGCCCAACTCCGCCCACCCGAAGTGCTCGACCAGCTCGAGGACCATCTTCTCGAGCGTGATCCCGTGCAGCTGATTGTCGGACTTCGGCGACGACATGCCTGGATCATGCCGCCTCGGCCCTGCGGCGTGAAGCCATTGGAAGCGCTGGTGTTTGTGCCCGTCGAATCCTCCACGAGCGCGTGATCGGACGTGGCACGAAGCTCGAAATCATGGTCGTCCGACATCCGGCGCGGTGAACGCACACGCATTGTTGGACCCGACCATCACGCGCGACGCGGTTCTGTTGGGGACGCGCAACAAGTACCAGAAGACTCGCCAGCGAAGTCCTCGAATGACGCGGCGCGCCGCGACGGCACACCGGGTGCAGTCCGTTGTTCGCGGAGGTAGTACATGCGTCTGATCGCCGGTTTGTTCTTCGGAATCGTGATGCTCTCGTTGTCCAACCGCGCAGAGGCTGCGCTGACGCCGGTCAGCAGCTTCGGCGCCAACCCCGGGTCGCTCGACATGTTCGAGTACGTCCCCGCCGGCCTGCCGAGCGATCGGCCGCTCGTCGTCGTGCTGCATGGTTGTACGCAGAACGCGGCGGCGATGGAGACCGCGGGCTGGAACGCGCTCGCCGACCAGTACAAGTTCGCGGTGCTCTACCCGCAGCAGCGCACGGCGAACCAGTCGCTGTCGTGCTTCAAGTGGTTCGAGGCCGGAGACGAAGCGGCCGGCGCGGGAGAGCCCGCCTCGATCATCGCGATGGTCGACAAGATGATCGCGAGTCACGCGGTCGATCGATCGCGCGTCTATGTTACCGGGTTGTCGGCAGGCGCCGGGTTCACCGCGATCATGCTCGCGACGTATCCGGACAGGTTCCAGGCCGGCGCCATCATGGCGGGGCTCCCGTACAAGTGCGCGACCTCGGCCAGCGCCGCGAGCGGCTGCCAGCAGATGTCGACCGCGAACCAGAAGACGGCCGCCCAGTGGGGCGATCTCGTGCGCGCCGGTCATCCAGGGTTCGCCGGGACCTGGCCGCGCGTCCAGATCTGGCAGGGTACCGCCGACTACACGGTGGCCCCGGCGAACGCGACCGAGCTCGTCAAGCAATGGACCAACGTGTGGGCCATCGATCAGACCGCCGACGCGATGGACAAGATCAGCGCGGCGACGCGCACCCAGTTCATGGCCGGCGACAAGGTCGCGGTCGAGCTCTACATGATCGACGGCATGGGCCACGCGATCGTCACCGGCGACGACGCGATGGGTCCATGCCCGGCGACCAGCGGCGCCTACTTCGCCGACAAGAAGGTGTGCTCCACGCTGCGTGCGGCCGCGTTCTTCGAGCTGCTGCCCGATGGCAGCGGCGATGGCGACGGATCCGGATCTGGATCCGGTTCGGGATCTGGCGACGGCAATGGCAACGGCAACGGCAACGGCAATGGCAACGGCGACGGCAATGGCGACGGCAGCATGGATAGCAGTGGCTGCTCCACCGCTGGCGGCACGGCGACCGCCGCACCGCTGCTGGTGATCGCCGCCGCGATCCTCCGCACACGCCGGCGCCGGCGCGCGAACTGAGCAACTTCGCCGGGCGCGCCGCCTCGCGAGCTCAGCGCGGGACCACAGATGCCAGGGGAGACGCCAGAGGGTCATCGTACAGGGTGGCGAGCTCGACCCGGCCCAGGTGCGGCATGCACTGCTCGCGGCGCTGGACCTCGAAGCTGGCGCCGATCTCGAAGTGCGCATTGAGGTAGGTCGCGAGCTCCGGTCGCGATACCGCGCGGGTCGTGGTGAGGTGCCGGATGCCGGTCACCTCGGAGCGAGCCAGCTCGCAGACCCGCAGCGCCGCGGCATCGGCCCACACCGCCGAGCGGATCTCGTCGGCGACCACGGTCATCGGCAGTTGCCTGCGATGGCGGTAGCGCAGCCAGTCGAGGTGGCCCACGCGCCCGGTCGCCGACGGTCCGATCCACAGCCCTGCCCGCACGACGATCGTGTTCGGCCGGCTCAGCATCAGCCGCTCTGCCGCGACGCGCGTTCGGCCGTAGACGCTGATCGGATCGGTCGGCGAGTCCTCGCGGTACGGGCCGGTGTCGCCGCTGAACACGTGGTCGCTCGAGCAGTACACGATGCGCGCGTCGGGCGGCGCGTGATCGATCAGGATCCGCGTCCCGTCGACGTTCACCGAGTACGCGAACTCCGGCGAGGCTTCGCACTTCTCGACATCGCACACGCCCGCGCAGTGCACGATCAGCTGCGGCCGTTCTTGCTCGAACAGCTGGGCCACCGCGAGCTCGTCATCGAGGTGGATCCCACGCTCGATCCCCGCGGGGAGCGTGCGGGTATTGCCGTTGCAGAATGGCGTGAGGTCCGCCAGTCCCCCGGCGCGCAGGATCGACCACCCGAGCATCGAGTTGGCGCCGAACAAGAAGACCGCGGACATCGCCGCGACTGTAGCGCGAGCATGCCGCGGCGCCGGGCATCGTCAGGTCCGGATCGCGCTGCTCGTGATCCGATGGCTCGACTTCCGGAGACGTGTCTGGCGGGCGCGACGTCGCGCGTCGCGTGCCCTACCATGACGGCCGATGGCACAGATCAAGCGGCTCACCGACACCGAGATCGCGACCGAGCTCGGTTCTCTCGACGGCTGGACCGTGGATGCAGGCAAGCTCCACCGCAAGCTCCAGTTCGCAGACTTCGTGACCGCGTTCAGCTTCATGACCGCGGCCGCGCTCGTCGCCGAGCGGATGCAGCATCATCCGGAGTGGTTCAACGTCTACCACACGGTGTCCATCCACCTGACGACGCACGACGCCGGCGGGATCAGCGCGCTCGACGTGCAGCTCGCCAAGGCGATGAACGATCTCGCACGGCCGCGGCCACCGAGCTGAGCCATTGCCCTGCGTGCGCCGGCGGGCGGCTCCTCGCAGGACGCGACCTGGGCGCGCTCGGGCCGCCCATGTGCCTGCGCGTCGTCGGCGGCGGCGCCACGCTCGCTCCCTGGTATCGCCGATGCACGCGCACGTGGTGAACCACGCAGAAGGACGGCCATGCACACCGACCCCACCCCAGAGCCGCAGGAAGCCGAGCAGAAGTCGGAGCCCAAGGAGACGGCGACGGGCAGGCTGAAAGAAAAGCTGAGGCAACACCTCGAAGGCGCCCGAGTCAGGCTCGAGGAGGTCAAGCGAGCGATCACCGGATTGCGCGAGGGCGACCGCGGCGCGCTCGAGCAGAAGCGCAAAGAGGTCCACCAACGACTCGACGCGCAGCAAGCACGCGCCGAGCAGCTGCGCTCGGAGAAGGCAGGTCACGGGAAGCCGGCGCCGGCCGGGCACGAGACCGGTCAGGATCGCGAGCAACTCGTGCTGCAAGCCGAGCTCGCCGAGGCGTATGCGATCAACACGGTGATGGTCGCGATGATGGACGCCGATGAGGTCGAGGTGGCGGTGCTCGAGGCGCTGATCGCCCACGAGGTCCTCGACGCCTATCTCGAGACCCAGGAAGATGGCGAACCCGATGAGCCGCGGGACTATTGACCGCGCCTTCGCGTGGAACCGATCACCACCGCCACGGCGCCGCTACGTGCGCTGCGCGAGCCAGATGTAATAGCGAGGACCGCCCGGTAACGTCGAGGCAGCGCGGGTCAGCTTGACCTCGAACCCGACCTCCTCGAGCCAGGTCGTGAACGTCTTCGACGAGAACGTGGACCACACCGCGAGGAGGCCGCCCTTGCGGAGGGCCGTGCGGGCCCGCGTCAGGCCGGCGCGCTTGTAGAGCCCGGCGTTGCCTTCATGGGTCAGCGCATCGGGGCCGTTATCGACGTCGAGCAGGATCGCGTCGTAGCCCGGGCTGCGCTTGATCACCTGGGCGACGTCCTCGACGATCACCTCGACCCGGGGATCGTCGAGCGGGCGCCCGGCGAGGGCGCCGTGCGCCTCGCGATTCCAGCGCACCACCTCGGGCACGAGCTCCGCGACGATGACCCGGGCGCCCGGCGGGAGTACGTCGAGGGCGGCGCGCAGCGTGAACCCCAGCCCGAGCCCACCGATCAGCACGTGAGGCGCGGCGATCCCACGCAGCCGCTCCCCGACCACACGCCCGAGCGCATCCTCGGAGCCGTGATCGTGGCTGCTCATCAGGCTCCGGCCGCCGACCTCGATCGCGATGTGTGTGTCCCACCGCGTGAGCACCATCTCCTTGCCATCTGACAGGGTCACGCGCTCGAGGATCTCGTCGGCTTTCACGCGTCGCAGTCTCCCACCATCCGCCGCCTTCGTCCCGCAGATCTACGTGTCGTTCGGAGCTGCAGTTCTCCCGGGGCAGGCTAGATTGGACGGGTGCTGCGCCTTCGCCCCGCCGTCCTCCTCGCTCTCGCCCTGGCTGGCTGCTCTTCGAAAGCACCCAGCGGCGCGGGAGACTCGTCACGGGTGACGACCCCCGACGTCGTCCACCCCCTCGCAACTCCCGCCGCCGTGGTCGTGCCGCCGCCCGATCCGCGCGAGGCCACCCTGTCGCGAACGGTCCTCGACCTGTTCGAGCACGAACACCTGCTGCGCAAGCACATCGACGACAACGTGTCGCGCGCGGCGTTCTCGACCTACATGGACTCGCTCGACGCGACCAAGATGTTCCTGTTGAAGTCGGATCGCGACGCGCTCGCTCGCTACACCGACAAGATCGACGACGAGCTGCGATCCGGATCGCTCGACCTTGCCCACGACGGCGCGAAGATCTTCGCCGCCCGCGTGGCGGTGGTCGACAAGCTGGTCGGCACGCTGCTCGCGGCGCCGTTCGATCACACCGATGAAGAGTGGATCGAGCTCGACCCCAAGAAGACCGAGCCAGCCACCACGGAAGCCGAGCTGCGCGACCGCTGGCGCAAGCGGCTCGAGCTCGAGGTCCTCGAGCGGGTCGCCCAGATGGAGGCGCGGCTCGAGCCGACCAAGCCCGGCGATGGCAAGGACAAGGACAAAGACCAGGACAAGGACGACGACGACGACAAGGCCGCGATCCCGGTGTCGCAGATCCCGACCACCCCCGAGGCACGTGAGGCCAAGGCGCGCACCGACCTCGCCAAGTCCTATGCCGCCCGGTTCGCCCGGCTGCGCACGCCGGGTCCGCTCGACGCCGCTGCAGACCTCGTCAACGCGGTCGCGTCTACGCTCGATCCGCACACGACGTATCTCCCGCCCGCGGACAAGGCCAACTTCGACATCCACATGACCGGCGCGCTCGAAGGCATCGGTGCGGTCCTGCGCGAGCACGACCACTACATCGAGGTCGTCGAGCTGGTGCCCGGTGGCGCGAGCTGGCGCCAGGGCGATCTCGCGGCCGGTGATCTGATCGTCTCGGTTGCCGCGGAGGGCAAAGAGCCGATCGACGTCGCCGACATGAGGATCGATGAAGTCGTCAAGATGGTCCGCGGCCCGAAGGGCTCGATCGTCCGGCTGCGCGTCGAGAAGCCGAGTGGGCTCCAGGAGACGATCTCGATCACCCGCGACGTCGTGGTGGTCGAGGAGACCTATGCACGCGGCGCGGTGCTGTCACGGCCCGGCAAGCCGCCGATCGGCTACATCCACCTCCCGAGCTTCTACGGGGGCAAGGGGAGCTCGCAGCGCACCGCGGCCGGCGACGTGCACCGGCTGCTCGCCGAGATGAGGGCGCGCAAGGTCGCCGGCGTCGTGCTCGATATCCGCGGCAATGGCGGCGGGCTCCTCGGCGATGCGATCGAGCTGACCGGCGATCTGATCGATACCGGGCCGGTGGTCCAGGTCCAGGACAGCCGCGGGCGTCGCGAGACCCTGAGCGATGACAAGAAGGGCACCACCTACGACGGGCCCATGATCGTGATGGTCGACGAGTTCAGCGCCTCCGCCTCGGAGATCGTGGCCGGCGCGCTCCAAGACTATAGCCGGGCGCTCATCGTGGGCACCACGACCCACGGCAAGGGCACCGTCCAGACCCTCGCAGATCTCGATCAGGCCACGAAGGGCAAGATCGAGCTCGGGGTCCTGAAGATCACGATCCAGCAGTTCTTCCGGGTCAGCGGCTCGTCGACCCAGCGTGAAGGAGTCTCGCCCGATGTCGTGTTGCCAGATCCGGCCAGCTACCTCGATACCGGCGAGCGCCAGCTCGACCATGCGATCGCGTGGTCTCAGATCGATCCCGCGCCGCATGACAAGTGGCAGGCCACGTGGAAGACGGCGGTGCTGATCCAGCGCAGCGCCGCGCGCGTCGCCAAGCAGCCGGTGCTCTCGAAGATCGCGACGACCACGCAGCTGCTCCGGGCGCGGAAGGACGACACGCGCGTGCCGCTCGCCCGGCCCGCGTGGGACGCGCGACGCAAGGAGCTCAAGGTCGCGCTCGAAGCCGCGTCCGGGGATCGCAAGAAGACGTCGCCCAAGTTCACCGTCAAGATCGTGGAAGATCCTACCGGCGGCGCGCCCGTCCCCGCGCCGCGGCCTGGCGGCAAGGCCGACGATCGGATCGCGAAGTGGAGCGACAACCTCGCGCGCGATCCGTGGGTCGAGGAGACGCTCAACATCCTCGGCGACATGACCAAGTAGCGGGACGTCGCGCGGTCGTCGCGGCCCCTACCGGCGGGCGCGCATCATCGCGGCGAGCTTCGTCACGGTGTTGAGGTTGCGACCGGTGCTCGCGCTGGCGAACGGCACCTTCCACCGCGAAGCGCCCTGGCCGTCTGGGTAGTGAACGTAGAGCTCGCGGCCGTGGAGCACGAGCTGCGCTGGGCCCGGCGGCCTCACCTCGGTCACCGCATCCGCCGGCGGAGCGAGTGCGACGAACGCTGCCATCGCCCGGTCTTACCAGCCCGCATCGCGCGCTGGTGGATCGTTATCTACTTTCTCAGCACGATCAGGAATCGCCCGCGCATGGGGCGCACCGTAGGAGCCCCGGTGAGCGCTGGCTGCCACGAACTCGAGTTTCGAGAGTCATGCGTTCGACGTGCGCGTGCGCCGGCACTTCGCGCGATGCGCAGATCCGCGCTCCGCGATCCCACGTCGCCTGCCGCTGCGATCTCCATCGGCCAGATACGACGTGGAGCCCGATCCTCGGATGTGTGGCCGTGAGCTTGCACGCTATAGGCGTGAAGGAGAAGGCCATGCAACGAGCGCAGAGAATCTGTTACGTCATCGCGACTGCCGCCGCGTTGTGGGCAGTGGCCGGTAACGCCGCTGCTCAGGATCCGCAACCACCGGAAGGGCAACAGCAACAGCAGCCACCGGAGGGGCAACCGCAACCGCAGCCATCGGAAGGACAACCACTGCAGCGTCAGCAACCCGCAGCTCCGAAGGAGGTGATGGCCGAGAAGATGAGCGGCGTGGCCACGGTCGAGAAGGTCGACGCCAAGCACCGCCAGCTGACGCTCAAAGACGATCAGGGAAACCTGCACAAGGTGGACGTCCCGGAGAGCGTGACGAACTTCGACGCGATCAAGAAAGGCGACAAGATCTCGATCGACTACTTCGCGTCGGTCACGCTCGGGTTGAAGAAGGGAGGAGAGAGCGGCAAGCCGTCGAGCGACCGCATGGTCGAGCACGTGGCGGGCCCGCTGCCTGGAGGTCTGGTCGCGCGCCAGATGTCGGTGACCGCGGAGGTCGTCAAGGTCGACAGCGCGGGGAACATGGTGACGATCAAGGGCCCGAACGGCGAGCTCGACACGATCCGGGTAAGCGAGCCCGAGATGCAGGCGGATCTCGCCAAGCTGAAGAAGGGCGACAAGATCCAGGCGACCTACACCGAGGCGGTGGCGCTCTCCATCACCCCGCAGAACAAGAAGTCGTAACGGACGTCCGGCGTCGGGTGCGCCCGGAGCGCACGCCCCGCCCTCCCCGGCCGTTCGCGTGACCGCCAGGGGCCGGCGCCATCGTCGTCGACAAGCGCGGGACGCAGCGGCCGACCCGCTACGCACGCCGTGCGACGAGGTTCGCGAGATCGGCGAGAGATTGCGGCTTCTCGAGGACCTCGGTCACGCCGAGCGCGTTCGCGATCGAGACGTCTTGCGGTCGAACATGACCCGACGTCACGACGATCCGGAGGTCGGGTCGGATCCGCCGGAGCTCTCGAATCAGCGCCGGTCCGTCGAGCTGCGGCATCGCGAGATCGGTGATGACGAGATCGAACTCGCCCGGGTGACGCTCGAACTCGTGCAGCGCCTCGACCGAGCTGGAGAACCCGGCGAGCCGGTGACCCAGCCGCGAGAACGCGCGGCGGGCGAGGAACACGATGGCCTCGTCGTCATCGACGAACAACACGCGCTGTCCGGTCGCGGGCGGCGTGGTCGTTGGCGCCGCGACCGGCGGCTGCTCACATACGGGAAACAACAGCTCGAACGACGTTCCGGTGCCGACCTCGCTGTGCACCGTCACCGCCCCGCGGTGGTTCTTCATGATGCCGTGCACGACCGACAACCCCAGGCCAGTCCCCTCGCCCACGGGCTTGGTCGTGAAGAACGGCTCGAAGATGCGCTGCAGCGTCTTCGCGTCGATGCCCGGACCATCGTCGCGGACCGTGATCCGCGCGTAGCGGCCCTCCGCGAGCTGAGGTGCGTCCGCGCGCGCACCGGGCGCGACGTCACACCGATCGAAGCGCACCTCGATCGCCCCGCCTCGATCTCCGATCGCATGCGCCGCGTTCGTGACCAGGTTCATGATCACTTGATGGATCTGCGTGGAGTCGCCTTGGATGCGGGGGACCTCGCCGACCACCGTGGTCCGCAGCTTCGTCGTCCGCTTGATCGTGGTGGTGAGCAGCTTGAGCGCCTCCGCCACCACCACCTCGAGCTCGATGCGCTCGAGCTTCGGCTCGCTGTTGCGACCGAACGCCAGGATCTGCCGCACCATCGAGCTCGCCCGTGCGGCCGCTTGCTTCACCTCGCGCAGGCCCTCGCTCGCGTCGTGGTGGTCGCCGAGGGCCTCGAGTGACAGGTCGAGGTTGCAGTGCATCGCCGCCAGGATGTTGTTGAAGTCGTGCGCGATGCCTCCGGCGAGGGTCCCGAGCGCCTGCAAGCGCTGCGCTTGGAACTTCTGCGCCTCGATCTGCAGGCGCTCGAGCTCGGCCTCCCGGCGCGCCGTGACGTCGTGCACCGAGCCCACCAGGGTGCACGTCCCTGCGGCGTCGAAGATCGGACTGACCGTGACCTCGCCGTACCTGACACCGCTCGGAGACCGCGACACCTCCTCCCACACCACCTTGTGGCGGGTCGCGATCGCCTCGGCGTACTTCGTCTTCGCGAGCGCGAGCGACGCCGCGGGGATCACGTCATCCACGGTGCGGCCGACGACCTCGTGCTCCGCGAGCCCCATGCTCTCCAGGAGCGCGTGGTTGACCGACTCGAACCGATACTGGTCGCCGGGCTCGACCGACAGGCAAAACACCACATCGGCGACGCAGTCGTAGATCCGCGCGCGCAGCACCTCGCCTGCCCGCACCGCCGCTTCCATCTTGCGGTGCTCCGTCAGATCGACGTCCATGCAGACGAAGCCGTTCTCGGCGTCCGACAGCGGGATCGTGAACACGGTCGACAGTAGGCTGCCATCGACGCCGTCGGCGCGGCGAAACCGAAACTCCGCGGGCGCCACGTGGCCCCCCGCCGCGGCGCGGGCGCAGGACTCGGCGAACCGCTGCTGCTCGGTGGAGGTCCAGAAGCCGAGCTCGAGCAACGTCTTCCCGAGCGCGCCTTGGCCGGCCCAGCCGAACAGCCGCCGCGAAGCTTGGTTGTAGAACACCAGCCGGCCGGCGTTGTCGTACCACTGGATCGCGACGTCCGGCGCGTGCTCGATCACGGCCCGCAGCCGCTGTTCGCTCCGGCGCAACGCGGCCGCGGTCCGCACGGCGCGATCGTTGGCGATCGCGATCGCCGCGAGGTGCGTCGCCGCGTCGACCCACCCGATCTCCTCGTCGGTCGGACGGTGCGGCTCGCCGTGGTACATCGCGAACGTGCCCAGCACCTCGCGCTCGACCGAGAAGATCGGGCTCGACCAGCACGCGCGCAAGCCGAACGGCAACGCGAGGTGTCGGTACGCATCCCACGACGGATCCGTCGCGATGTCCTCGACGATCACGCGCGCCTTGCGATAGGCCGCGGCGCCGCACGAACCGGCGGTCAGCCCGATCGTCTGGCCGTCGAGGTGCTTCGAATACTCCGGCGGCAACGTCGGCGCCGCGCCGTGACGGATCGTGACGCCGTCGTCGTCGACGAGCAAGATCGAGCACGACATGCCGCTCGCCTGTCGCTCGATCATCAACACGATGTCGGCGAGGATCTCGCGAAGCCGATCACCCGCGACCACGCGCTCGAGTACTGCCGTTTGCTCCGCCCAAAACATGACGTTGCCCCCCGCAAACAGTAGGCCATCGACGAGACCACCGCTAGCGGCCGAGCGACCTGCCGGATCCTCGTCCCTAGGTGAACAGGTGCGGGATGAAATACGTCGCGACGGTGCTCGCGGCGCCGCGATGGACGTGCACGTCGAACACGACGTTCTGATCGGGATACGACTGGAAATGGCGCTGACACGCGATCAGCACCTCGCCGCGGTGTGCGTCGAACGGTGCGAACGGATCGACGGCCAACGTGTCGCCTGACTCGCTGCGGACCATGACGGCGACGCGGTCGGCGCCGGCGAGCGGGAGGCCACACAGCCGATGGATCAGGACGTCGACGCCGCGCTCGAACCGAGCAACCTTGCGCACACCGGGTTCGAAGTCGCTCTCCACGACCACGTTCCCGCGGCCGCGCAGGGCCTCGATGTGAGGGCGCGTGATCACCGGCGGGATCGCACCGCGGAAGGCCTGCACCACGCTCGAGATACGCTCCGACTCCTGCGTGCAGGCGTCGCAGGCGAACACGTGCTCGTCGATCGCGTCGGTCTCGGCCGCGGTGAGCTCGTCCGCCCAGTACGCGATGAGGCGCTCCGCGCCGATGGGCGTCTGACAGACCTTCACGACGCGCCCTCCATGCAGCGGCGCAGGGCGACCACCGCCCGATGCCGCACGACGCGCACGTTCGCCGCGGAGATCGCGAGCACCTCGGAGATCTCCTCGGCGGACTTGTCACGGTAGTACGTCAGGTGGAGCACGGTCATCGCCCGGACCTCGAGCTTGGCCATGCAGCGGAACAACGCGGAGGCGTCGACGGCCTCGAACCGCGGCATGGTGATCTCGAGCTGCGCGAGGACCTCGTGGTCCGTGGGTTGCGCCCGCCGCTCGCTGGCGCGCTGACGAAGGGCAAGGTTGCGACACGTACCGAGCACGAACCGCTCGAAGTGCTGCGGTTCCTCGATGCGTCCGCCGCGGAGTGCCTCGATGACGGCCACGAGCACGCGCTGGACGAGCTCGCTCGCCGCGTCCTCGTCGCGCAGGTGCTTGAGCCCGTACAGCCGGATGCGCGGCGCGAACCGCCGGCAGACCTCGGTCTCCGCCTCGCGATCGGCCCCACGCGACGCGACACGCGCGACCAGCTCGGCGAACGTGGCGTGCTCGAGCGCGGCGTCCATGGCGACGCAGCCACCGTAGCACGCCGGGGGCGCGTGGCTGGCCGGGAGCACCGTCACGCCCTCACGCGGGGAGGCCGAGCGCGTCGGCGAGCCCGAGCAGCAACGACGCGCCGTTGCCGCGGTACGAGCTGCCGTGCATGAGCGCGAGGGTCGTCGGCTCGGTGCGCGCGAGCTTCTGGAGGATCGCGCGCCCGCTCGCCTCGATCGCGACGCCGCCCATCTGTGCGCGCATCGCCTCCGATGGCGAGAGCACCTCGCGCTCGGTGATCGCGGGGTTCTTGTCGCCCGCGTGCGTGAACAGATCGCCGCACAGGAGCGTGCGCGTCGTCATCTCGAACATGTACCCGCACTCCCAGTTGTGCGGCAGGTGCGGCGCATCGAGCCACTTCATGCGCTTGCTGCCGAGCACGAGCTCCTCGCCATCTGCCATCCCTCGCGGAGCACGATCGGCGAGGTCGTTGACCTGCACCATCGCACCGATGTTGCTGCACACCGGGACCGCCTGCGGCGCCACGGCGAGGAGGTCATTGAGGGCGCCGCTCTCGTCGCCCTCGACGTGCGAGAACGCCAGATAGCGCAGCTTCGCGACGTCGCCGAGCACGTGCGCCATGGCCTGGCTCACGAGTGGGAACATCTTGCGATAGCCGGTATGGAACAAGAGCGGCTCGTCGTCGACGATCAGGAACTGGTTGAACGTGAAGCCGCCGGGCATGGCGCTCGGCGGCACCGGCGTGCTGATGCGAAAGATGCCGCTGGCGATCTCGGTGACGTTGGTGCCGGACTCGGTGTTCGTGACGGTGGTGCGCGTGCTCATGAGGAAGCTCCTTTGCCTGTCGTGCAGCGAGGCGGCCGCGCGTTACAGAAAATCGTCCGCTGGGGACGCTCTCCACTAACTCAACTTCGCGTCGCACAACGCAACATCACCCCGACCTCCGCAAACACGTCCGGGCTGTCCGAAGTTGCGCTAGTGGAGAGCGTCCCCAGCCGCTCCCGTCCGGGCTGTCCGAAGTTGCGCTAGTGGAGAGCGTCCCCAAGCTCACTCCGACCTCCGCAAACACGTCCGGGCTGTCCGAAGTTGCGCTAGTGGAGAGCGTCCCCAAGCTCCCGTCCGGGCTGTCCGAAGTTGCGCTAGTGGAGAGCGTCCCCAAGCTCACTTCGCGAGCAGCAACGCGGCGCGGACGCCGGCCTCGAGGATCGCATCGGACTCCTCGCGGTTCGGCGTCGCGCGCGCTAGCTGCAGCGTGCCCGCCAAGAGTCCGAAGACGGCCGATGCGTCGGCACGGCTCGCCTTCTTGCCACGTCTCTTCGAGATGCACTCGGCGAAGGCGTCGAGGGTGGGCTCCATGTTCGCCGCAAAGGCCTGTCGAGTCGTGCGGGGACGCCGTGCTACCTCCGACGTCAGCGCAGCGGCGGGGCAGCCAGTCGCGGGCGCATCACGGTGCGAGGGGCTCAAGTACGTACGCGCCACGCCCTCCAGGTGGCCATCCCGAAGGGCGCGGGTGAACGCTTCATGCCTCGCCTGAATCGAGCGAACCATGACCTCGCGGACCAGCGCCTCCTTCGACTTGAAGTGGGTGTAGAACGTGCCCACCGTCAGGTCGGCCTCCGCCATGACCTTCGCTAGGCCCATGGCGTCGATGCCGTGTTCCTGAAAGAGGCGTCCTGCCGCATCCAAGATCCGATCACGAGTCACTTCGTTGTGTTCTGGGGCGTATCGCATGGGTTCTTCGACCTCGAACGGCGGATCTCCGTCGTCCGCCAGGACATCTCACCATCGCAGTGCGATCATACTACCTTGCGGGCTTTACGGACCTTACGAGCCTCGACTCCATCGCGACGAGCGGCTTCACGCGAGGGGCTATCAACGTCCGTTCGCCTGTTCTCCACGTAAGATGAGGCAGGTGCTCGTCGACTTCGCGACGAGCTTCTCGCTCGGTAGAGAGACGACTTCACACTCGAGGTACACGAGGCTCTTGCCGCCATGGACGACGCGCGCCCGCGCCTCGAGCTCGCCGTCGAGAACAGGGCGAAGAAAGGTCGTCTTCAACTCCACGGTGGTGAACGACTCACCTTGCTCGAGGAGCGAGGCGCACGACATGCCCATGGCCGCGTCGGCGATGTCGCAGAGGATGCCGCCGTGCACCGTTCCCATGGGGTTGGCGTGTCGATCGCGTTCCGCCTTCATGCGAAAGACCGCCGAACCCCGCTCGACCGAAACTGCCTCGAAGCCGATCAGCTTCGCTGCGGGAGGCGGGAGCTGCATCCGGAAGCCGTCGACAATCTCCCCGGCGAGGGCGCGCTGAATCATCTCGAGGACGGTCACGGTGCGCCCTCCTCGTGACTCGATGCCTTGGGCTCGCCAACGACGATGGGGTGGCGTCCAAGCTCAGTCCGCGACATGAACCACCACCTTTCCGGCGGCTCGGCCCGACGCCACGTAGGAGACGGCCTCGGGTGCTGCATCCAGAGGGAAGGTCTTGTCGACGACTGGCTTGATCGCGCCTTGGTCGACCAGCGTGGCGAGCTTCTCGAGCTGTTCGCCGCTCGCGCGCATGAACAGGTACTCGAACCGGGCGTGCTTCGCCTTGGCGAGCCGATGCACCTTGCGGTTCATCAAGTCAAGGAGCCAGACGAGCGGCAAGCTGAGCCCCCAGGCCCGCGCGAACTTCCCATCGGGCTTGCCGCCCACGGTCACAACCAGACCACCGCGTCTCACGGTCGTGAAGGAGCGGAGCAGCGTCTCGCCGCCCTGCGTGTCGAACACCACGTCTTGGTCTCGCGCGACGTCATCGAAGCGGGTGGTCTTGTAGTCGATCGCCACATCTGCACCGAGCGAGCGCACGAGCGCCTCATTCTTCGCGCTCGTGGTGGTCGTGACCTCCGCGCCGAGGTGCTTCGCGAGCTGAATCGCGACGGTTCCAACGCCACCGGAGCCGGCGTGGATGAGGATCTTCTGTCCCGCCTTGACGGCGGCGATCTCCACGAGGGCTTGCCATGCGGTGAGCGCGACCAGGGGTAGCGACGCTGCTTGCACGTAGTCGATGCGAGACGGTTTCGACGCTGCCGCGATCTCCCGCACCAAGGCGTACTCGGCGAAAGCGCCGATGCGGTCCTGGTCGAGCTTCGCGTAGATCGCGTCGCCCGCCTTGAACTTGGCGACGCCGGGGCCGACCGAAATCACGTCGCCAGCGAGGTCGTTCCCGAGGACAAGGGGAAATGAGTACGGGACGAGAACCCTGACGGCGCCATCGCGGATCTTGAGGTCGAGCGGATTGACGCTGGCGGCGCGCACTCGCACGAGGAGGTCCCCCGGCCCCGGCGTGGGCCGCGGCACATCCACGAGCTCAACCGGAGCCTTGTAACGACGGATCGAGAGGGCCTTCATCGGAGACTCCGCGTGCGGACGACCTCAGCGCTCGCGGTCGCGGGCCACCGGATCGTCGCTTGCGCGAGGGTCATGAGCGAGCAACTCATTGCAGTATGGTTACATTGCAATGAACCGAGGCGCAAGTCCGCGTGGAGGCTGGGGGAGCTTGGCATCGTGATGAGCGCGTTCGAAGGCGTCGCAGACCGCCACGACGTCGTCGCTTATTCACGTCGTTGGAACATCAGCTCCTTCGCCGTCTCCACGAAGAGCCGCAGCGGCGTCGAGCGCTGCGCGCGGCTCGGGAAATACAGAAAGTACCCGGGCACCGTCGGCGCGTAGGCGTGGAGCACGACCTCTAGCTTCCCCGCGCGCAGGTCGGCCTCGACGCGATCCTCCGGCGCGTACGCGAGGCCGAGCCCCAGCTTGGCGAGCGTCGCGCACAAGACGCCGTCGTTGGCCACGACCCCGCCGCGCACGGGCACGCGCCACGACTTGCGCCCGCGCTCCAGCTCCCAAGCGTAGAGCACGCCGTTCGTCGGCGAGCGGAAGGTGATGCACTCGTGCTCGAGCAAGTCCTCCGGCTTCGATGGACGGCCGCGCTTCGCGAGGTACTTGGGCGATCCGACGATGACGAATCGGAAGGCCTCGGTGAGCCGCACCCGCACCATGTCGCGCTGGATGCTCTCGCTCAGGCGAACACCGGCGTCGTAGCCGCCGGCGACGATGTCGACGAAGCGGTCTTCGATGACGAGCTCGACCTCGACGCGAGGGTGGCGCGCGCGGAACGTCGGCAGCACCGGCTCGATGACGAGCGGCACCGCCGAGCGCGGAACGGAGAGCCGGAGGCGGCCGACGGCCTCGCCGGGCTTCGCAGCGACCTCGGCGAGCGTCGCCACCGTCTGCGCGAGGGCGGGCGCGACGCCGTCGACGAGGCGCTGCCCTGGCTCGGTGAGCGCCACGCTGCGCGTCGTGCGCTGGACGAGGACCACGCGGAGGTGCTCCTCGAGCTGCCGCACCGACTGGCTCACCGCCGAGCGTGAGATGCCGAGCTCTCGCGCCGCCCCGGTGAAGCTGCGCGTGCGTGCGACGGCGAGGAGCGCTTGGAGCTGCGGGAGCGGGACGGATTCCACGGTCCGTCGTGGATCACGCGAGCCCGTACGATTGTCAAGCACAGCTTACCATCCCATCCGCGATCCAGCGCTTCTCCGTCGGTGCTTCGAGGGGCATGGTGCACCCGAGCGAGAGGCCCATGAGAACCACCATCCTTTACAGCCCTGGCGACGTGCGCTTCGAAGCGCGCGACGAACCGAAGATCCTCGCCCCCACCGACGCCATCCTCCGGCTCTCCGCGACCTGCGTTTGCGGCTCGGACCTCTGGCCGTACCGAGGCCTGCAGCCGGTGACGCAACCGCAAGCGATGGGGCACGAGTACTGCGGCATCGTCGAGGAGGTCGGCAGCGCCGTGAAGACCGTGAAGCCAGGACAGTTCGTGGTCGGCTCGTTCTGCATCTCCGACAACACCTGTCCGATCTGCAAGGCGGGCTACCCCAGCTCGTGCATCCATCGCGAGTTCATGACCGGCGCGCAGGCACCGATGGCACGCGTGCCCCTCGCCGATGGAACACTGGTGGCGACGCGCGAGCTGCCCTCGGACGACCTCATCCCTGGCCTGCTCGCCACGTCCGATGTCTTCGGCACCGGGTGGTTCGCGGCCGATGCCGCCAACGTGAGGCCCGGCATGACCGTCGCGGTCGTCGGTGACGGCGCCGTCGGCCTCTGCGCCGTGCTCTCCGCGAAACAGATGGGGGCCGAGCGCATCATCGCGATGAGCCGTCACGAGACGCGCCAGCGGATCGCGCGCGACTTCGGCGCGACCGACATCGTGACCGAGCGCGGTGCGGATGGCATCGCGCGCATCAAGGAGTTGACGAAGGGCCTCGGCGCGGACGCCGTGCTCGAGTGCGTCGGCACACAGGAGTCGATGCAGCAGGCCCTCGGCGCGACGCGGCCCGGCGGCTACGTGAGCTTCGTCGGCGTCCCGCACGGCGTGCAACTCGATGGTCAGGGGCTGTTCTTCGCGCAGGTGCATCTGCACGGCGGGCCCGCGCCCGTGCGTCGCTACCTGCCGGAGCTCATCGACCTGGTGCTCGAACGGAAGGTCGACCCGGGCAAGGTCTTCGACCTGTTGTTGCCGCTCGATCAAGTCGCCGAGGCCTACCGCGCGATGGACGAGCGCCGCGCGATCAAGACGCTGCTGCGCCCGTGACCCCCAACGCTCTTGCGGACGGAGCACGAACATGAAGACCCTCGACTACGTCGACGGCGATCTTGGCCCGTCCTTCGACACTACACTCCTGCATGCAGACTCCACGGAGAGTCGTGCATGTTCGCGCAACGGCGGGCCTGCGTTAGAGTGATCCCGTGGGCACGGTGCTCCGGACCGTACTAGCGATGCTCTGCTTCGCGGCGAACTCGCTGCTGTGCCGAGCGGCGCTGCGCGCGGGCGCGATCGATCCGGCGACGTTCACCGCGATCCGCCTTGCGGCGGGTGCACTCGTGCTCGTCGCGCTCTTTGCTGCGCGCGGCCGCAGCATTCGCGAACGCGGTAGCTGGGCCTCGGCGGCGGCGCTCGCTGCCTATGCGATCGCATTCTCGCTCGCCTACGTGCGCATCCCGGCCGCGACCGGCGCGCTGCTGCTGTTCGGCACCGTACAGCTAACGATGATGGCAGGCGCGCTGCTGCGCCGCGAGTACCCGACGCGCCGTCAGAGCGCGGGTTGGCTGCTCGCGCTCGGGGGGATGGTCGTGCTCAACGCACCGGGCTTGTCGCCGCCGCCCGTCGACGGTGCGGTGTTGATGGCGGTCGCCGGTGTCTCGTGGGGTATCTACTCGCTGCGCGGTCGCGGTGTTCGCGAGCCCACCGCCGAAACCGCTTCGAACTTCGCGCGCACGCTGCCGGTCGCGATCCTGCTCGGTGTCTACGCCCTCGTCGGAGACGGTGCTCGCTTCATCTCCGCCCCGCATGTCTCGATCGCGGGCGCGTTGCTCGCTGCGAGCTCCGGTGCGATTGCATCGGGCCTCGGCTATGCGATCTGGTACGCGGTCGTTCCTACGCTCGGCGCCCCACGCGCTGCGACCGTGCAGCTGTCGGTGCCGGTGATCACCGCGCTCGCCGCGTTCACGGTGCTCGGCGAGGCGCCGCACGTCGAGACGCTCGTCGGCGGATCCGTGATCCTCGGCGGCCTCGCGCTCGCGCTGATCTGACGTTGCTGGCGCCAGAGCTCCAGGAGCGAAGCGCCGATGAGCGAGCCGGAAGCTGCGGACGGTCGCGCGCGCCGGGAGCTGGGACGAACAGCGCCGGTTGTGGTCAGCGCGTCACCCGACGTGATGCTGGACGACCTGATTTGGTGGGGATGGACGCTGCGCGCGGGACGTCATAATCAGAGTCGAGCCACCGATCGCGTACGGCAAGGATCCGCTGTAGGCCCGAGTGCTCGCCGCGGGACTCGGCGGTGGCGGCGTGAGCCAGCCCCCTACGACGTCGCCTTCCAGACCGCGACCGCGTGCGCGTAGAACTTCGGCGCCCACTTCTTCTCGCCGGGGTCGGGTGTGAAGCTGCCACCCATCGGCGCTTCGCCAGGGAGCGCCAGCCGCGTCTCTCCGCGGAGGATGTACTTCTTGCCGTTCGAGACCATGAGTAGCTTGTAGGTTGCGGGGCTGACGTCGCTGCGGCACGAGAGCTGATACCCGTAGGTCACCTCTGCGAGGCCATCGCCGTCGAGGTCCGTGACGCCGAACGCGGCGGGGACGAAGGCGGCGGTCAGATCGAACGGACAGTCCTGCTCGAAGTCGCGGACCGGCAACAGCGCGCGCGACGCCCTGCCCGGCGAGATCGCCCAGTGATCGACATACAGCCATCGCGTGCGCGAGCGCCCCATGTCGGTGGCCGGCTTCTCGGTGCTCGTCGACGAGAACACGACGTAGTTGGTGCCGTTCTTGTCGGCGAACCTGACGATGCGTTCGATCGTGGTGCCATGAACCTTGGCCTTTGCCGGGAGCTCGGCCGGGGCCACGTCGGTGGCGGTGATGTCGCCGGCGACGGCGGGCGTGGCGGCGAGGAGTATGGAGGCGACGATCAGGCGGTGCACGTTGCTATCCTACGATAGCGGCGGCTCCAGCGCTGTCGCTCGCATCGCATCGGGCCCGATCCGCCGGCAAGGTCGGAAGCCGCACGGCCTGGCTCACCGCCGAGCGTGAGATGCCGAGCTCTCGCGCCGCCCGGTGAAGCTGCGCGTGCGTGCGACGGCGAGGAGCGCTTGGAGCTGCGAGCGCGGGACGGATTCCACGGTCCATCGTGGATCACGCGAGCCCGCACGATTGTCAAGCGCAGCTTACCAGCCTATCCGCGATCCAGCGCTTCTCCGTCGGTGCTACGACGGGCATGGTGTCTCCGAACGAGAGGACCGATAAGAACCACCATCCTTCTGTTCTTCGTGCAGGTGCATCTGCACGGCGGGCCCGCGCCCGTGCGTCGTTACCTCCCGAAGCTCATCGACCTGGTGCTCGAACGGAAGATCGACCCGGGCAAGGTCTTCGACCTGTCGTTGCCGCTCGATCAGGTCGCCGAGGCCTACCGCGCGATGGACGAGCGCCGCGCGATCAAGACGCTGCTGCACCCGTGACCCCCCAACCCTCTTGCGGACGGAGAACGAACATGAAGACCACGCGACTTGGAACCTCTGGATTGAAGGTCAGTCGGCTTGCGCTCGGCTGCATGAGCTTCGGCGTCAACAAGGACCCCGGCACGGCAGGGCGAAGCTGGATACTCGCGACCGACGAACAGGCCGAGCCGATCTTCCGGCAGGCGCTCGAGCTCGGCATCACCTTCTGGGACACGGCGAACATCTACGGCGCGGGCACCTCCGAAGAGATCACGGGCCGCGCCATCAAGAAGCTCGCGCGCCGCGACGACATCGTGCTCGCGACGAAGCTCAACTTCCCGATGCACGCCGGCCCGGGTGGCTCCGGCCTCTCGCGCAAGGCGGTGATGGAGCAGATCGACGCCTCGCTGAGGCGACTGGGCACCGACTACGTCGACCTCTATCAGATCCACCGCTTCGATCCGAACACGCCCGTCGAGGAGACGATGGAGGCGCTGCACGACGTCGTGAAGGCGGGCAAGGCTCGCTACCTCGGCGCGTCGTCGATGTGGGCGTGGCAGTTCTCGAAGCTGCAGTACACGGCCACCCTGCACGGCTGGACGCGCTTCGTGTCGATGCAGGACCAGTACAACCTCGTGCAGCGCGAAGAAGAGCGCGAGATGTTCGGACTACTCGCAGACCAGGGCGTCGGCTCGCTCCCGTGGAGCCCGCTCGCGGCCGGTCTCGTCGCGCGCCCCTGGGGCGACAGGACCACCACGCGCGGCGCCGCGAACCCGAAGGCTGACTTCTCCGGCCGCCCGCTGTTCCTCGAGAGCGACAAGGCGATCGTCGATGCCGTCGAGAAGATCGCCAGGCACCGTGGCGTGTCGATGGCGACGGTCGCGATGGCCTGGGTGCTGAAGAACCCGCAGGTGTCGGCACCCATCATCGGCGCGACCAAGCCGAAGCACCTCCTCGACGCGGCGGCCGCGCTCGAGCTCACGCTGACGAGCGAGGAGCTCGCCTCGCTGGAAGCGCCGTACACCCACCGCGCGCCGACGTACTTCTGAAGAAACGGTCACCTCCCCGAGACGCATGCAGATCGAACCGTCTCGGGCTGCTTTGCATACCGGCCGTCTCAACGACGACGGCCGGTCCCTGGTGACGCGTGACGATCTGGTACCTTGCCGTCCTCCCAATGAACAAGCAAAAGATCACCAAGCACTCGGTCGCCCCGGCGAACCTCGACGCCACCACGCTCGCCCACCTGAAGACGCTCGAGCACCAACGCAAACGCGCCAGCCGCGCACTCCTCAAGCGGCGCCGCCAGAAGTCCGGGCAATAGCCGGCACGGCCTCACCTCGCGCAGCGCGCATGGAAGCGGCGAGCCGGTCGTCGCGGGCGAACCTCACCGGCGCTCGTCTACTTGGCCTCGAATTCGCAGCGCCTCCATCGCATGCGCACCCAGACGTCCACGTCGACGAAACACAGCCAGCCGAAATCGCACAGCGTGCTCGTGGGCCTCGGCTTCGCGGCGGTGACCCTCGGCGTAGGTGCGTTGGGCACCCTCGCGATGCGGGGCAAGGGCAGGCCGGGTGGGCAGTGGTTCCGGCTGCTCCGCAAGCCGTGGTTCCAGCCGCCGAACACGGTGTTCGCCCCGGTGTGGAGCGCTCTCTACGCGATGATCGCGTATTCGGGCTACCGGATCTGGAAGACATCCCCGTCGGTGGAACGCACGAAGGCCCTCGGCTTGTGGACCGCCCAGTTGATCCTCAACGGGATGTGGACTCCGATGTTCTTCGGCGCGCGACGGCCGAGGTTGGCACTCGCGGATATCGTCACGCTCGACGCTACGGCGACCAGTTATTGGCTCGCAGCCGGAAAGATCGATCCGGCGGCGGCTCGCTGGGTCGTTCCCTACCTCGGCTGGCTCGGGTTTGCGACTGCCCTGAACGCGACGATCGTGGCCAAGAATTGAGCGCCTCGATGCATCCAGGCGTCGAGCGCTCTGGCTCGAGTCATCGGGCAAGCAGAACGCCGAAAGCGAACGACCGCACCGCTACGACAACTGCCGCTCGTTCGTGCGGAGCGAGAAGGAGGAGTGCCCGGGTTCCGCGTGGCGATGAAGATGCTCGACACCGCCCGGGGTCGGTTCTTACTACCGACAGTGATTGCTCCCTAGCGGCGCCTGTAGCAAGAACTTCGAGTCCGAGTTCGTTTTGGGCCTCGATACGTTCCGAAAGCGCAGGTGTTCACGCGAGTTGAAGATACCGCCCGTGGTGTGGCACCTCAACCTGGCCGAAGAGTTCCAGCGCCTCCTAGCGAACGGAGAGGCGGCCAACCGCGCGTGGCTGGCGCGACGCGACGGGTTAACGAGAGCCCAGGTCACGCAGCTGATGAGCCTGTTGCTTCTGGACCGTGAGATCCTCGACTTCGTCCGCAACCCTGCCAGCAGGGACGCCGGAGCGAATGGTCACGGAGAGGAAGCTGCGCACCCTGACCAGGTTGCCGGCAACGCACCAGCTCGCTCGCGCGGCAAGGCTTCTCGGCGGTTTCGCAAGTTCCCGGGTCGCGTGATGAGGTGGACCACTAGTGGAGACGCTCCACGCGCGCAAGAGTGCCGCTGATGAGCGTGGCGAACATGGTCTCGAGCGCCTGCTCGAAGTCGATCCGGTACTGCACCAGTGACGGATCGACCTCCGCCGCCGCGAGCACGCCCGCTGATGGTCGCGAGTGCACCCAGATTGCGCTCATCGCGAACCCGAGCTGCGCACACACCTGCCATTCCTGATCGCCGAGCTCCGGGAGGTACGCTTTCAGCTGCTGCGCGAGCGCGGTGACGTTCGCGAGCGCCGCGTGCTTGAAGCGCGCCGTGACCTGCCCCGAGACATTGTGCTCGAGCACGCTCGCGTGCGAGCTGAACAGGTCGCAGAACACCTGCCGTTCGCCGAGTGACCCGGCGATCACGTGCGCGATCTGATCGCCGCGCTGGCGGACATCCCCTTCTGCGACTACGCCCTCCGCGAGCAGCGGTGGCAGCGCGGTCAGCCATTCGGTCCAGGCACGGACGAGCAGCTCGAGCAGGATCGCTTCACGTGACTCGAAGTAGCGGAGCACGTTTGACTTTGCGAGTCCGACCCGCCGGCTCAGCTCGTTGAGGCTGATCGACGCTACCGGCATATCGGCGAGCATCGTTGCCACGGTGTCGAGGATCTCCTGACGTCGGATCTCGCGCTGGTCTTCGGTTCGGGCGCGCAGGAACGTCATCACCCCATTGATACCACGTGGTTTTTTTGAATCCAATCAAATAAAGAACCATCGGTCTATTGACATCAGACCGATGGTCTCTTATATCTGGAGACAGAAGCAACCACTCATCGCTGACGTCCTCACCCCTCAGGAGCCGCCATGTACAGAACTACCTCTCTCGTCTCGAATCACTCCCCCGCGATGGCCAAATCTCATTCGGTCAACGTCACGAAGGTGAGCTTCCTCAACCCGACGAGCCAGGCCCGGCTTGCCGGACTCCTGTTCGAGCCCGCACGATCGATCGCCGAGCGCCGCGCCGGCATCGTCGTGGTCGGCCCGATGTTCTCGGTGAAGGAGCAGGCGGCGAGCGTCTACGCGCGACGTATGGCCGAGCTCGGCTACGTGGCTATCGCGT
>WBZN01000701.1_pt1 | contig 23489 bp, 22 predicted proteins | sample 5204281 | NCBI WGS metagenome assembly WBZN01 (sample SAMN12344347, study PRJNA552823) | activated sludge metagenome | biome: Activated sludge suspended growth; feature: Nitrification reactor; material: Wastewater; isolation source: activated sludge from nitrification reactor of wastewater... | reverse complement strand
GCTATCGACCGGTCCGAACAGCTCGTTGGGCTCGGTGAACCGGGTCAGCAGGTATTCGAAGTACCGCGCGTCGATCAGCTTCGCGAACATGTCGATCATCGCGGACTTCGCCGTGCCCGGAGGGCCGACGATCACCATGTGCTCGCCGGCGATGGCGGACACGGTCATGAGCCGAATGATCTCCTGCTTGTCGAGAAACTGCGCACCCATCTGGCGCGCGAGCTCCTGGAACGCGGCCGAGGCGCGCGCCACATCGACGGCAAAACTTCGCGGAGTAGTAGGCGGCGCGACCATCTAGACCGGCTCACATTACCTCATGAACCTTTGGCAAGCGTGCCTGGCCCCCGCAGTTTTCGGCGCCCGGAACCGTGAGACTTCAGGCCCTTGCGCGAGCCCCTAGCCGCGCGCGGAGGGGCTCGGGTCCGCGTGCGAGACGACGTCCAAGGGCTCGCGCAGCGCGAGCCTGAAGTGCCGGCGGATCCGCGCCGCGAGCGCTTCGATCACCGCATCACTGAGCAGCTCCGACGCCTGGGCGCGATGGACCTTCCACCGTGCGGCGAGCGCCGGGGACTCCGCGATGCCCGGTGGCGTCGCGAGCCGTGGGTCGACCTGCCCGAGCGCGCTCGGGAGCGCGAACAGGGTCGCCAGGCCACGCGGGCGCTGCGCGGCACCCTCGGCGGCGAGCACGGTCGAGAGCAGCGGGCTCTTCGCGCTCGGTTCTCGCAGGTGGAGCTCGCCGAGACAGAACAGCGCGTTGAGGTGCACGAGAAACGCGGCCACCGCGCGGACATCGGCCTCATCCGGCGCGCGCTCGAGGAGCTGCTCGAACGCCGCGGCGAGCCGCGCAGGGCCGGCGACGACCTCGCGCGGCGTGACCTCGGGGACCAGCCGATACGCCACGGCGCGCGCCAGCTCGGCGTCCCGGAGCAGGAACACCGCGTCTTCCCAATGCAGCGGTGGCGCGCCTGGATGAGAATCGAGCAACTGGGTCAGCGGGGTCCGGCGGAGCAAGGTGGCGATCACCGGGGCGGTATCGGGGACCGCGAGCAGCTCGTCGAACCCGACGACGGTGACCTCCTCGCGAACCCGTCGCATGCTCTTCCAGGCGGTGAGCCGCGCGGGCGGCTTCTGGCCCTGGAACCTGGCGCGGCCCGTCCACCACGACACGGTGACGTCATTGCGCGTGAGGTGGAACAGGTTGTGGAGCAGCGCGTGACGCGCCATCACGCGGGTGCGGTCGTGCGTCATCGGCTGGCTCACCATCGCGAGCGCCGAATCGATGATCTTGCGCCGCTGTCGATCGCTGACCGACCACTCGTCGGCGCGCGGGTGAACGAGGAACAGCGCGTTGTGGAGGCCGGCGGCGAGCGCGAGCTCGTCCCCCTCGAGCACGAACGCGGGCGGGCGGCAGATCAACGTCGAGAGCACGGCGTGGCGTGCCTCATCGACGTCGACCAGCTCGACGCTCGCGTCGCCTAGCTCGGACTCCCAGCGCTCGAGGTCGGGCAGCGGGATCGGGTTACCGACGTGCAGCTCTCCGCCGGCGACGAGCGGCTTGACGAACCTCGCGAGAAACTCGCGGACATGCGGACGCGCCATTATTTGCCCGGCGGCAAGAGCTTGCGATCCGCCGCGTCCGGGAACCCCCACAGCGCGAACCGGCCCACGGCGTCGTTGACGATCTGCGCCTCCGCGGGCTTGTCGGCCGCGTAGTCGACCGCCTCGGCGCGATCGACGTCGAGCTTGGCGAGCGAGCGGCGCTCGAGCGAGGTGAACGAGCCTTCGCTGACCTGAAACGGACGACCCTCGGAGGTGAACACCGTGACCACGCCCGGCTGATGACCGAGCGCGCGCGCGAGGACCTCGGGCGAGACGCGCGGGACCACATCCATGCCGAGCGGCACGAGCAGACCGGGCGTCAGCTCGCACAGCAGCTGCCCGAGCGGGATCACGTCGAGGTTCTCCGAGCCGATCACGAGGATGCCGCGGTCGGTGGCCGCGACGCGGTGGCCGCGCAGGCTGACCGGCGGGAGCGCGAACAGGATCCGCTTGAGGCGCGATCCGTGCTCGATCGGGATCAGCGTGGCGACGACGCGGCGGGGCGGGCCCATCGCGATCGCGAGCTTGAGGTCGACCCCGATCGCCTCGACCGCGCTGCCCGACATCGCCCCCGGATCTCTCGGCCGATCCATCTCGAGATCGACGCGCGTGAGATCTGCGATGTTGCTCAACGCGATCGGTCCCGGCAGCACGTCGACGCGGTCGTTGGGCCAGAACACGTGGAACGTCTCCGGCGGGAACACCGAGGCGCAGGAGTTGAGATCGATCGGGTGCTGGTAGCCGACCGCGACCGCGGCGTTCGCGCCCGCAGGACGGAACACGTCGATGCCGGGCGTCCCGATGAACAGCTGGAGGATGCGCTCGGGCAGCGCGTGCACGCGGATCATCATGTAGCCGCGGTCGCGCGTCGCATCGTCGAACGCGCTCGTGGTGCTGGGCGTGAACAACCCCGCCTGTGCGTCGACCCGATTGCGCCACAGATACCGGATGATCCCGTCGGACAGGCCGCGCGCGACGGCCAGGAACAGGTCGCCGCGATCCTCGGCATCGAGCTGCTCGCCGCCGGGCAGCTTGCGGATCGAGAGCCGGAACAGCAGGCGCGCGAACGGCAGGTCGCCCTCCCGGAGGTAGCCCTGAGCGAACTCGTCACCGTGGACCATGAAGTCCGTGGTGGGTGGCATCGCCCCGATGTCGACCGCGTCGTAGCCGTACGGCGAGCGATCGTCGCGGTACTTCACGAAGTGCTTTGCGGTCCCGGTGTAGATCGCGCCTCCCACGAGGCGACACAGCCGCGCCGCGCGATCGGCCGCATACGACGACACGGCCGGGATCTGAACGACGATCTCGCGGCTGCCGAGCGCGGTGCGGGCCTTCGTGATCAGCAGATTGGCCATCAGCTCGTCGAGCGAGGCCTCCGATGAATACAGCCGGAACCACGACACCGCGCCCTCCAGGGTCGCGAACGTCATCACGCAATACCGGCCGAGCAAGATGCCCCGCGGATCGGGCGCGACGCCCGGCGTGAAGAATCGCGTCTGGCCCTGTGCGACGTGCTCGAGCGCCACTGCCGTGCAATCTAGCACGCACGTGCGCGGCCGCCGCGCCAAGCAGTCGACCAAGATCCTGTCGCCGCGCGACAAGACGATCGTCGAGCTCCGCGCCGCCGCGGGTCCGTGACCTAATCGACCTTGAGCTGGACGTCGACGCGGCGGTCCTGCTGCCAGCCGCTCTCGTCGGTGCCGTTCGCATCGAGCGCGCCGCGCGTGGTCACGACGAGCTGCGGATTGGGGACGCCGAGGCGCCCGAGGTACTGGCTGACCGTGTGCCCGCGCCGCGAACCGAGACCGAGGTTGTACTCCTCGGTGCCACGCGGGTCGGCGCGCCCGATCAGCGAGACGGGCTTGCCCTTGAGGGGCCCGCTGATCAGGCAGGTCGCGAGCTGGTCGAGGACGACGCGATCATCGGGCGCGAGCTCGTCCTTGTCGTAGTCGAACTTGGGATTGGCGGACGCGGTCGCCTTGATCCCGCAAGCCGCGAGCACGTCGGTCGACAACGCGAGCCCCGGGCTCACCGGCTTGTCATTGGCCACCGACGGCGCAGGTTTATCCTGCTTCGCCGTCGGGGCCGGCGTGGCCTCGGTGGGGACGGTCGTGGCCGTCTTGGCCTTGTCTTTGCTGCATCCGATCAGCGCCGCGAGGATGACGACGACAGTCATGGTGTTCATGCGGCGAATCCTGCCACAGAAGGCATATGCTTCACGCAATCAAACGCGGAGTTCTGCGCGTTCTCGCATCGAGGTCTCATGCTGCGTGCCATCGCCGTTCTGTTCGTGCTCGCGCTCGTGGGGTGCGGCAAGAAGTCCGATCCGCCGAAAGCGAAGGACGCCGCCGCAGGTCCGCAGGTGGCGCCGCTGTCCGCACCCGCCAGCGGTGTCGAAGCGATCAAGAAGATGGGCTTCGTGTGGGACGACGGCACGGCGGCGTACGACAAGGCCGTGGTCGCCGCGCGGAACAAGCAATGGACCGCCGTCCGTAGCAACGCGGAGACCGCGGTCGCCAAGGATCCGAACCACCTGGACGCCCACCGGCTGCTCGCGAGCGCCCTCGCACACGACGGCGAGCATGCGGCCGCGGTCGATCACCTGGTGACCGCGCTCGCCGCCGACTACTGGAAATACGGACCCGGGCTCGAACAAGACGCGGAGCTCAAGGAGCTGATGGCGACCTCGCACGGCGCGGCCGTGATCGCGCTGGCGGCCAGGCTGCACGACGATTATCAGAAGCGCAGCGCGACCGGGCTATGGCTGGTCGGTCGCCGCAGCACGTTCAAGTGGCCGAAGGATGCCGGCGTGCAGGCCGCGACCAGCCGCGGCGAGCTCTACGCGTTCGATCGCGAGACCAAGCGGTACCTGCGCCTGACCCACACGGATCACAAGGTCGCCGGCTTCATCCGGTCGCCTTCGGGATCCGAAGTCGCGATCGTCGGGTTCGACAAGATCGATCGCCCCAAAGGGGACGAGGAGCCATCGACGTTCGCGAGCGCGTGGATCCAGACCCTCGACACGACCGAGTGGAAGCCGATCGGTTCGAAGATCAAGCTCGAGCCGGCACGCGAGATCTCGGTCGGGTACGGCCCGGGCGATCAGCTCCTGGTGGCGACCGCGCCGGCGAACGGCCGGTGGGGCGTCGGAGCGGTCACGATGTCCTCGGTCGACAAGACGACCGGGAACCAGACCAAGGTCGAGGCCCCTCCGCCCGTCCCACGAGTGGTGGTCACGCTCGACGAGGGCAAGCTCGTGACCGCGCCCCCAGGGGTCGTGGCGACGTGGACCGGTGACCCGCCCACCGCGCCGAGCCTCAAGACCACCGGCGCGACGATCGCGATCCCCGAATCAGGCGCCGCGGCGCTGGCCTCGCTCGCCGTCGCTCCCGGTGGAGCCCGGCTGGTGTTCGCGACGGCCGTCGATCCATGCGCCAAGGACACCGCGCCATCGCTGTACGTCGCCGACACCAAGACCGGGGCGCTCAAGCACGTGCTCACCGCGACCAGCCGGTTCGCGACGCGATGGCTCGACGCGACGACGCTCGCCTACGAGGACGGTGACGGGGCGGTGCGGCTGTGGGACGCGACCATCAGCCGCGAGGTGATGCGGCTCGACAACAAGGCCGGCATCGCGCTCGACGTGCTGTCGCTCGCCGCGGCGCCGCTGTGCAAACAAGCGCCTCCCACCGTCGATGCGGGCTCGGGCTCCGGCGACGAGCCGCTACCGCCCGAAGAGGGCTCCGGCCCGGTCATCGCGCCGCAGCAGCCCCCGGCGCCATGACGCACCGAGACAGCGCGGACGCTCCGCGTGTCGACTTGCCGCCCTGGCCACGCGCGGCTTGCGCTATGCTCCTCGGCGGTGCGGATCTATCTCGTTCGCCACGGCGACGCGGTCCCGGAAGAAGACGCGGGGAGTGACCGCGATCGCTGGCTGTCGCCGCGAGGGCGCGAGGGCGCGCGGATCCTCGGCCGGTTGCTGCGCGAGCACAACGTGGTGCCGGACACCATCGTGTCGTCTCCCCTGCCCCGCGCCGTTCAGACCGCGGAGCTGATCGCGTCCGCGCTCGATTACCTCGGCATCCTGCACTCGCTGCGGTGCCTCGAGCCGAGCGCACAACCGAGCGTCGCCGCTGGCCAGGTCCACGCGCTCGGTCGAACCGTGATCGTCGTCAGTCACGAGCCCGCCCTGTCCTCGCTCGGCGCGTTCCTCCTCAACCGACCCGCGTTCCCGCCGTTCCGCACCGCGCAGTGCTGCGCGATCGAACACGGCAAGGCGACGTTCACCGCGCGCGCCGACATCAACCAGATCCAGACGTACTTCGTCGACTAGCGCATCGCCGGGCCGCCGCGCCAGGTCTCGACCACGAGGTCGATCATCCGGCCTCGATCGATCGCGAGGTAGGTCGCGCTGCCGACCGCGAGCACCGCGAGCACCGCCTGCGCGATCGCGCGCCGTGCGCGGATCTTGCCGTGTCGCGCACGGGCCGCCTCGAGGAGCACCCCGGACAGCCACGCGATCACGACACCGACGACCGTGATCGATCGCACCGCACGCGCGACCAGCGGATTGCCCGTGTGTGCGACCACCACCAGCACCAGCGCGATCGGGACCAGGAACACCACCTCGATCGGCGGACGCACGAGCTGCCGGGCCGCGCGGCACCATGATCCCGTATCGCGCCGCAGCGCGATCGCCGCGCCCCCCAGGAGGATCCCGAGCTCGACCCACAAGGCCCGCCGCAGCCACGCCCGCCACTGGGCCCGCGACAGCATGCGCGCGACCTCGCCGAGCGCGGCACGATCGACGAGCGTCGCGTGGTCGAGCTCGCGAACCGTCGTCCCCGCCTCGTCGAGCTGCCCCGCACGGATCAACGTGCGCACCAGCTCGAGCCGCGACGCCTGTCCGGGTTCGGAGGCGCCGGAGCTGGCCGCGTCCCGCAGCCAGGCGATCGCGCGCGCGGCCTGCCCTTCTTGCTCCCAGCCCTTGGCGATCGTCAGGCGTGCGGCGTTCGCGCGGGGATACCCGGGATGGGCGCGCACCAGCGCCTCGAGCTCGCGAAGTGCCGCCTGCGGATCCCCCCCACCGAACACCCGCGACGTCAGCCGCTCGTGCTCGGCCGCGACGTCATTCCACCGGCCGGCGCCCGTGATCGCCGCGATCCGATCGAGCGCCGCACGCGCGCGTCGGCGGAGCTGGTCATCCGTGGTGGCCGCCACGACCCGCTCGAGATCGATGCGGGCGCGGTCGAGCTGGCCCGCGCGCTCCGCCAGGCGCGATGCCTCGAGCCACGCGTCGTCGGTCCACCGGGTCGTCGGGACCTCACCACCGAGCGCCTCGAACGCGTCGATCGCCCCGGGATCCCCCACCGCAGCGCGCTCGGCGGCCGCGCGAAACGCACGATCTGCGTCGGCCTGAGGATCTGCGCTCGCGACCGCAGCGACGGCGAGCGCGAGCGCGAGCGCGAGCCGGATCACTTGGTCTTGCTGAACCCCGTCGGGATCGCCGTGCCGTCCTGGCGGAACGCGTCGAGGGTGAGCTGATCGCGGCGGACCTTGATCGTGGCGGCCGAGTAGGTCTTCTCCGAGAACTGGGTCCAGAAGTCCGCCCCGTTGTCGTATAGCTCGGCGCCGGCACCGCCCGCGACGACGTACACCGTGCCCTCGGCCGAGCTCGCCTTGACCTGTCCACCGGCCAGCGGCTTGCTGACCTCGTAGTCGTGGTCGTGGCCATTGAGCACGAGATCGATGTGGTGACGATCGATCATCCCGAGCCACGCGTTCTGCAGCGTCATGCTCGGGCCATGGCGAGTCGACGCCGAGTACATGGGTTGATGGTGCATGAACAGCTTCCACCTCGCCGCCTCGCTCGCGGTGAGGTCCGCCTCGAGCGCATCGCGACCCTCGCCGGTCAGCTTGCCGATGTCATCCGGCGTGTCGTTGCCGACGGTGACGTGGGCAAATCCATAGTCGATCCCGAAGTTCTCCTGGTCGCCGGGCATCGCGATCTGGGCGAAGTAGTTGACCGCGTTGACCTCGTGATTGCCGTGCGCCGAGATCATCGGCACGTTCGCGAACAGGGGCTCGGCGCGGCCGAAGAACTCCTCCCACTCGTACTGCGTGATGCCGACCGTGACGGCGTCACCCGAGAACAGGATGAGATCCGGGGATCGCTGCTCGATCTGGGCCACGATCTGCTGCCAGATGTCGTAGCCCCCACGCGAGTCGCCGACGAACGCGAACACCACCTCGGCGTCCGGATGCGCGACCACATCAGGTGCGGTGTGGAACGTGTAGACCGGCGAGAAGTGCTCGCCGCCCGCAGCATCGACCGCGCCGACCTGGTAGCTGTACGTGGTGCCGGGCGCGAGCCCGCACAGGTGCGCCTGGTGCACGCGATAGACCTCGGCGCCGGTCGCCTTGAAGCCGAACTCGATGCCCGTACGGTGCTCGGTGAGCTCGGGCGCGGTGAGGCCGGCGCCGGGCCCGAAGCGAATCGTCGTGGCCCTCGTGGTCTCATCGGCGGTGCGCCACTGCGCGACGATCGACGTCTTCGGGTCGCCGACGATCCCGAGGTGAACCTGCCGCGGCGTCGGATCCGGACCGACCGCCGCGATGCCCAGCTTGGGGGCCTCCGCGCCGTCGCGCGTGGTCACGGTGTAGCCACAATCGGCGAGCGCGAGCTTGCCACCGTTGCCGACGAAGGATCCATCGTCCTCGATGGGATTGCCCTTCACGCACGCGGCCGCGAGCGCGACCGCGAGACAACATCTGTGGATCGAACGCATCGGCTACTCCAGTCGGTACGTGACTTGTAACAGGGCCTGATCATTTCTGTACGTGGCATCTCCACCCAGCACGGTCCTGTCCTCCAGCTCCTTGAAGTGGCTCACGGCCAGCTGAGCCTTCAGCGAGTGCGCGTGCAGGTAGTAGGACACCACTCCCGTGAATTCGCGGACGGACTGGGCCGGATCGCCCGGCTGCGAGATCGGGATGGTGTCGTTCCGATCGATCTCCTCGACGCGGAACCCGAGCTCGAGCCGCGACTGGCGCAGCGGAGGGAGCTCGACCGGCAGCAGATAGGTGAGCTGCGCGGCCCAACCGTTCGCGTGAAACGCGGGCGGCAACATCGACGGATCACCCCGCCCATCGAACGCATGGCGGACCTCGAGGTACTCGATCGCGCCCGACAGACCACGCCACGAGCACGCGAGATCCGCGCCGAGGTAGGTGATCTGCTCGCGATTGGCGCCCTGGTTGAGCTTGTTGTGCCCGGCGGAGATCGCGGCCGTCAGGAACGCTCCCCCGAACCCCGACTCCGCGAGCGGCGTGCCGGGACCGACTGGCGAGATCTCGAGACGGCCCGCGTAGAGATAGCGCTGGTTGATGTTCTCGACCTGGTTCTTGCCATCGCCGTTGAACGCACCGCCGATCACGCGAAGCCACGGCGCGTCCGGGACGGCGAAGGTGAGCCGGGCGCCGAGATCGCGATCGGGCGCGATCGTCGCGAGCTGCGCCTTGTCGACGAACGACAGCCGCGAATCGGACAGCAGGTTCTGCCGCGAGATCGGCACGCGCATCTGCCCCAGATCCAAGCTGAACAGGCCTGCGTCGGGCAGCTTCCGCGCCACCGTGATGTACGCGTCGGCGAGCGCGAACGTCGGCTGGAGCTCGGCCTCGACCGACGCCGAGAGCTTGAAATTGCCGGCGTGGGTCTGCCCGCCAAGGATCAGCCGAGCGCGGGCGAACCGGAATCCGTCCTGATCGAACTGGGCCGGCGAGTCCTGGCGCAACCGAAACTGCGGCTGGATGTAGCCGCCGATGGTGACGGAGGGGGGCTCGACCGGCGCGACCTCGGGTGGGGCCACCGGCGCAGGTGCCGGCGCGACGCTCGCGGGGCTCGGGGACTGCGGCGCCGCCACGACGGGAGTGGGGGGCACGGGGGCCGGCTCCGGCGGGGGCGGCGATTCCGGCTTCAGGGGTTCCGGCGGGGGCTGCACCGGATCAGCGGCGGGCTGTGCCACCGCCGATCCACACAGCAGAAGGATCACGTAGGGAAGGCGACGCAAGGCGCCCTATCGAAGCAGGGTCCGGGCGCAGATTCCACTGTTGGCGTCGCGATAGCTCTGAAGCGAGACGGTCACATCCACGCAAGGTATCGTCGCGTGATGCGGCTGGCTCGCCTCGTTGCGTTCGTCACACTCGTGGCGTGCGGCAGCGCGAAGCCAGTGGCCCACGACCAAGACCAGGATCCGGACGACTCCGGCCCGTTCGAACCCGCGGCCGACTTCAAGCCCAAGGCGTTCGGCGTCGAGGTGAGTGGCGCGGGCCGGCCGATCATCTTCATCCCGGGCCTCGGCTGCCCGGGCGAGGTGTGGGCCGAGACCGTCGAGCACCTCGCGAACAACTACGAAACTCACGTACTCACGCTGTCAGGATTTGCCGGGCGCGCCCCGATCAACGAGCCGCTGTCGGCGGCGGTGCGCCGCGATCTGACGCGCTACATCCGCTCGAACAACCTCAAGCATCCGATCATCGTCGGCCACAGCATGGGCGGCTTCATCGCGTACTGGATCGCGTCCTATCATCCGGAGCTCGTCGGGCCGGTGATCATCGTCGACGCCAGCCCCGCCCTGTCGGGCGATCTCGAGGACGCCAAGCAGCTCCGGCTCCGCTGGAAGAACGCGAGCGACGAGGTCTACGAGCGGTCGATCCGCGCCGCGTTCCGGGGCATGACGAGCGTCGCCCCGCGGATGGCGCCGGTGATCGAGCGGATCGCACGGTCGGACCGCCGCGCGATCGGGGAGGCGATCTACGAGATGATGACGACGAACTTGCTCGACAAGGTCCAGGAGATCCAGTCACCGGTCCTGGTCGTCGCCGCCGATGGCGCCTTCAAGACGCGGATCAGGGCGCAGATCGAGACCATCCCCGATCACCAGATGATCGTCGTGCCCCGCGCGCGCCACTTCGTGATGTGGGACGACCCGGAGGCGTGGTTCGCGGCGATCGACGAGTTCCTCGCACACCACCCCTAGCCGAACACCTGACGCGCCCGCGCCGCCAGGCCCCACGCCACGGACGTGAGCTCCTCGCCGCCGATCAACTTGTCGGCACCGAACCGCGCGACGAGCCGCGCGCGCACCGCGGGGACGAGCGAGCTACCGCCGGTCGCGAACACGCGATCGACTTGCCCCGCGGTCACCCCGGCGCGCGCGAGCACGTCGTCGAGCACGCCCTCGATCGCCGCGAGATCCTCGGCGATCCATTCGTCGAAGCCCGCGCGCGTGACCGGCAGATCGAGATCGAGCGCCTCGAGCACGACCCGTTCGTCATCGCGGCTCGACAGCCGGACCTTCGCGCCCTCGACGGCGCGGTGCAGGACGAGGCCGAGGTCATCATCGATCACCTGGACCAGCCGGCCGATCTTCACCGGCTCGAGCGCCCCCTGCTTGACGCGCTCCAGCAGCCGCAGCGTCGATTCTTCCTTGAGGAACGACAGGTAGTGCCAGCGCCGCAGGTGCCCGTAGATCCACGCAGGCACCGGCGCCTGGCCGCCCATCTCGTCGGTCACGTAGCGGGTCCCGCGGCCGAGCGCCGGCGCGACCACCGCATCGATCACCCGCGCGTCGAAGGCGTCACCCGAGACCCCGATGCCGCTGGTCGCGAGCACGCTGCCTGGCGTCGACGGGCCGACCCGCACCACGGAGAAGTCGGCGGTGCCGCCGCCGAAGTCCGCGACCACGATCAGCTCGTCGCGATCGAGCCGAGCGGCATAGCGGGCCGCCGCACCGACCGGCTCGTACTCGAACACGACCTGCTCGAACCCGGCCTTCGCGAGCGCGGAGCGCATCCGTCCGAGGGCGCGCTCGTCGTCCTCCGGCGCCTCGGCGCCCCAGTACCGCACCGGGCGGCCGACCACGCATCGCGTGCCGAGATCGATCTGCGCCGCGGCGCGGATCTGGCGCAGGTACGCCGCGATCATGTCCTCGAGGTACCAGCGCCGCCCGAGGATCTGCGTGGTCTTGAACGACGCGCTGGCGAGATGAGACTTGATCGACTGGATCAGCCGGCCGTCCCCGCCGGTCTCGAGGTAGCGGGCGATCGCCTCGGCCCCTGCGGTCAACTTGCCGCCCGCCTCGAAGAACAGCACGGTCCGCCAGTGACTCTGGGCACCTTCGGGTGCGGGGAGAGGAACGAGGCGCACGGCGCCGCTGTCATCCGCGATCGCGACCGCGGAGTTGGTCGTGCCGAAATCGATACCGACGAACATGTGCCATCACGGTGGGCGATCGCTTCGCGATTTACTAGCTATGCACATCCCGGTATCGTGTGGGAGCGGATCGGGATGAGTGGCTCGCCAGAATTGTCATGACGGCAGACGCCTCGATCGTGATCACGGGCCGCGCCTATCAACGGCGGGCCACGCTCGAGGTCGCCGGCGACACGTTGACGTGGCGCGCGCAACGCGGCCAGGTCCATCGGGTCGCGGAGAACATCGCGACCACGACGGACAACGTTCGCGCCGTGACCTGGGCCGAGCGGCGCTGGAGCCGCGTGGGCATCGCGCTCGGGCTCCTGGCGATCCTCTGGATGGTGAAGGAGGGCCTGCCGTTCGGGATCACCGCGTTCGCGATCGCCACCGCCCTGATCGCCTACCGCCGGGCCCGGCCCCGGCGCTGGATCTGCCTCGATCTCGGGGAGCGCTGGCTGGTGCTCGAGGTCGATGCGCCGTCGTCCGAGGCGGCCCGGAGGCTCGCGGAACGGATCGAGCGCCGCCTGATCACGGGCGAGGTCGCGTCGTCACCGCCGATCCTGCCATGACGGCCGCCCCGCCTCGGTCGCGACGAGCTCGATTCAGCGCTTCACCACGAGCTTGGGGCCCGCGCCTCCGCCCGAGATATCCGCGAAGAAGTCATTGCCTTTGTCATCGACCACGATGAACGCGGGAAACCCCACGACCTCGATCTTCCACACGGCCTCCATGCCCAGCTCGGACATCTCGTGGACCTCGACGTTCTTGATGCAGTCCTTCGCGAGCCGGGCCGCCGGGCCGCCGATCGATCCGAGATAGAAGCCGCCGTGCTTCTTGCACGCGTCGGTGACCTGCTGGCTGCGGTTGCCCTTGGCGAGCATCACCATGCTGCCCCCCTGGGCCTGGAATAGATCGACGTAGCTATCCATCCGGCCTGCGGTGGTCGGTCCGAACGAGCCCGAGGCGTAGCCCGCGGGCGTCTTCGCGGGCCCTGCGTAGTACACGCAGTGATCCTTCATGTACCGGGGCAGGCCCTCGCCGCGATCGATCCGCTCCTTGAGCTTGGCGTGGGCGATGTCGCGCGCCACGATCAAGGGCCCGCTCAACGACAACCGCGTCTTGATCGGGTAACGCGACAGCGTCGCGCGGATCTCGCTCATCGGCATCGTCAAGTCGATGTTCACCACCTCGCCGTCGAGGTCGGTGTGGGTGACCTCCGGCAGATACTTCGCCGGATCGAGCTCGAGCTGCTCGAGGTACACGCCGTCGCGGGTGATCTTGCCGAGCGCCTGACGATCGGCCGAGCACGACACGGCGATCGCGACCGGACAGCTCGCCCCGTGGCGCGGCAACCGGATCACGCGGGCATCGTGCGCGAAGTACTTGCCGCCGAACTGCGCGCCGATGCCCGTGGTGCGCGCGATCTCGAGGACCTTGTGCTCCCACTCGACATCACGGAACGCGCGCCCGAGCGGGTTGCCGCTCGTCGGGAGCTCGTCGAGGTAACGCGCCGACGCGAGCTTGGCGACCTTGAGCGTCTGCTCGGCGCTCGTGCCGCCGATCACGACCGCCAGGTGGTACGGCGGGCACGCGGCGGTCCCCAGCGAGCGCAGCTTCTGATCGAGGAACGCGGCGAGGCTGCTCGGGTTGAGCAACGCCTTCGTCTCCTGGAACAGCATGCTCTTGTTCGCCGAGCCGCCGCCCTTCGCCATGAACAGGAAGTGGTACTCGTCGCCATCGGTGGCGTAGAGCTCGATCTGCGCGGGCAGGTTGTTGCCGGTGTTCTTCTCCTCGAACATGTCGAGCGGCGCGACCTGCGAGTAGCGCAGGTTCGATTCCGCGTACGTGTCGAACACGCCGCGCGCGATCGCGGCCTCGTCGCCGCCTGCGGTGACGACCTGCTGGCCCTTCTTGCCCATCACGATCGCGGTGCCGGTGTCCTGACAGCCCGGCAGCACCCCGCCCGCCGCGATGTTCGCGTTCTTGAGCAGCTCGAGCGCGACGAAGTGATCGTTCGGAGACGCCTCGGTGTCATCGAGGATCTTGCGCAGCTGCGCGAGGTGTCCCGGACGCAACAGGTGGGCGATGTCGCGCATCGCGGTGCGCGTGATCAGCGTCAGCGCCTCGGGCGCGACCTCGAGAAACGTCCTGCCACGCGCCTCGAAGGTCTCGACGAAGTCGCCGGTCAGCTTGCGGTATGGCGTGTCGTGGTGGTGACCGGCTTCGAGGACTTCCTGGAACGCAAAGGTCGGCATGCGGCCCGCAGCATAGCGAATGTTACGCACCGCGGGTGCGTGGCGCCGACGCCCGGGTGATCGCGGCGCGGTCGCTAGCGCGTGCCGAGGGCAGCCAGCTCCGCGGGCGTGGCGGTGCGCAGCCAGACCAGATACTCGGCGATCGCGTCGCGCTCGATCAGCGACAGCTCCTTGTCGAACCGCGGCATCTGGCTGTTGTCGCTGCCCATGTGGATGGGCGATTTCGGGTTGCCGATGAAGCTGGTGTAGAAGTTGCGGCTCCCGAGCCCCGCGAGCGACGGCCCCGCTGCACCGGCGACGCCGTCTTCCCGGCTGTGGCAGTCGGTACACGTGCTGTCGAAGATCGCCGCGCCGCGAGCGCGCCGGGGAGCATCCACGTCGGCCGCCCCGGACTCCGAGTAGAGGTATTCGATCAGATCCGCGAGCTGGTCGGGCGGCAGCTCGACCGGCTTCATCGCGACCTCGGTCTGCGCGAGCTTCGATCTGCCCCAGTAGGGGTCGCCGCTCGGCGCCTGGAGGAACCCGGCGAGCCACCCGCGCCCGCCGTGTCCCGGAGCGATGATCGGGCCCTTGCGGTCCTTGCTGCCGTCGTCGTGACAGCTCGCGCAGCGCGTGGCGAACAGCGAGCGCGCGACGTACATGGGCGAGCTGGCCTCGAGGTCCCCAGGTCCGGTGACCGGGACGCCATGCTCGACGGCGAGCGTGCGGGCGCGCGTCGCCGAGGTCGCGGCCTTGGCGCGCCGCGTGGCGAGCGCTTCATCGCCCTCGTCGCTGGCGAGCGAGACGAGCGTGAGCGCCCCGATCACCGCGAACAGCCCGGCGACTCCGCCCAGCCAGAGCAGGCGGCGGCGTGGCGCACGTTCGGGGACCTTGTCGAGCAGCGGAAGCGCGACCAGGAACCCCGCGACGATCGCCGGGACGACCATGGCGACGATCTTCTCGGCGCTGCCGGCGAGCTGGCGCAGCTCGAACAACCAGCGGAAGTACCAGAGCGGCCGTGCGTCGTACGCCTGGGCCGGATCGGCGGGCGCCGCGAGGTCGGCGCCATGCTGGCTGACCACATAGGCGAGCAGGATCACGAACACCACCGTCATCGCGATCACATCGCGCAGCGTCTGCTCGGGCCAGCGCGGTACGGCCTCGCGATCGCGGACCGGGGTGACGCCGTGCCGTCGCGCGAGGACGACATGCGCGATCGTGATCACCGTCACCAGCGCCGGCAGCACGATCACGTGCAGCGCGTAGAACCGGGTCAACGTCAGGTTGCCGTAGTCATTGCCACCGAGCGCGAGCTTGCGGATCGCTTCGCCGATCACCGGCGTCCCAGCGGCGATGCCGATCTCGACCTTGTTCGCCCAGTAGCCGGCCTGATCCCAGCGCAGGACATAGCCGGTGACCGCCCACGCGAGCGTGAGCACCAGGAGCACGATGCCCAGCCACCACACGAGCTCGCGCGGCTTCTTGTACGCACCTGCGATCGCGGTCTGGAGCAGGTGGATCCCGGCGATGATCACGAGCGCCGAGCCGCCATGATGATGCAGGCCGCGGACGAGCCAGCCGAGCGCGGCCTGATCCTGGATGTACGCGACTGACGCCCACGCATCGGTCGACGATGGGCTGTAGAACGCCGCGAGCGCGGCGCCGGACAGCGCCTCGACGAGGAGCAGGAACACGAGCACCTTGCCGAACACGTAGGCGAACGACGCCCCACCTGGCATCCGGGCGATCGGCCGGCTCGCATCGAACCCGGTGCGCTCGCGCAGATAGGCGCGAACGTGGTCACGGAGCTTCATGCCGGCTCCCGGGACGGGATCCCGGCGCGATACCGGACCCAGGTCAGCTGCAACCGACCGTCTTTGACCTCCACGATCAGGGGATCGAGCCCGCGCTCCGAGGGCCCGGTCAGCTTGTCACCGTCGACCGCGAACCGGCTGTCGTGACACGGGCACAGGAAGTTCCCCGCGCCACCATCCCAGCCGACCGCGCAGCCGAGATGAGGACACACCGAGGACAGCGCCTCGATCTTGTCGGGTGCCGTGCGGCGAATGAACGCGGCGCCGAGGACCACGTTGCGCGAGGACGTCCAGGCATCCTTCACGACGGGCGCGATCACCTCGATCTTGCGAGGTTCGGCGCCGACCTTGAACCGCTCGACGGGGCCGAGATCGATCGGCTCCGTCGGTGCGGTGATCGTGGTCTTTCCCGCCGGATCGGCGATCAGACGCAGCGCAGGTACCGCGACCACGAGCCCGACACCTCCGCCGAGCGCACAGGTCGCGACCTTCAGGAACTTCCTGCGATCCGGGTCATCGTCCGACATGGCGCAACGGTATCAGACGACGCGCAGACACCGGACGTTCGCGGTAGCGCCCGGTTGGATACGAGCCATCAACCCATCGTGCGTTCTTCGCGCTCTTGATCCTCTTTGCATTTGATGCAGAGGGACGTCTCCGGACGCGCCTCGAGGCGCTTCTTGCCGATCGGCTCCTCACAGATCTCGCAGATGCCGAAGGTGCCGTCTTCGATCTTCTTGAGCGCGAGATCGAGCTTGGTGAGCAGGCTCTTCTCGCGGCCACGAAGCCGGAACTCGAAGGACTGGATGTACTCACTCGAGGCGAGGTCCATCTCGTCCGGCAGGTCATTTGCGTCGAGGACCATGCCCTCGGACAGCATCTGCCGTGCTCGCTCGAGCACCACCTTGCGCTTCTCCTCGAGCAGCTCCTGAAACTTCTTCAGCTCCTTCTTGGTAAGGGCTTTCGATTGCGCTGCAGTCGCTGTGGTCACGATTTCCCCCCAGTGCGGGCGAACGAGGCGTTGTTCAAAGCGCGGCAGGATAGTGCCCGGCGGGGTGCCTGACAACCCCCGCCAACGGTTCTACGTCTTACACCAGTGGACGTCTTGACACTCTGTAGGCAGCCCGCGAAACTAGCTCGCGTATGGCCGGCTCTGATAAGCGCAAGCAGTCCCTATATTTTCCTGAAGACATGCTGAAGGAAATCCAAGACGAAGCCACGCGGCAGGATCGGTCCCTGTCGTGGATTGTCCAGAAAGCCTGGAAAATCGCTCGTAAGGAAATCATGAAATATCCCTCGGTGAACGAGTTCCCGGGCGAGGAAGATGAGAAAGAAATTGCCTAGGCACTGAGGTGCCTTCGGCGTGGGGATACGCAGTCGCTTCGAGCGATGGTAGTCCCCTCTTCTACGAGTCCTGGGGAGATCGCGGTCCGGCAACGCCGGTCCTGCTCTGCGACGGTATCGGATGCGACGGGTACGTCTGGCGTTACCTGAAGCACGATCTCGGCGCACGGTTCGGACTACATCCGCACTATCGTGGCCACGGTCGTACCGCGGCACCACGTGATCCCGCACGCGTGACTATCGAAGATCTCGCCGATGACATTGCGTGCGTCCTCGATGACGCGCTCGTCGATCAGGCGGTCCTGATCGGGCACTCCATGGGCGTTCAGGTCGCCCTGGAGACCTATCGGCGACATCCGGCGCGGGTCGCCGGACTCGTGCTCGTGTGCGGTGCCCCCTCGCATCCGCTCAAGACGTTTCGCGGGAGCGCGGCGCTCGAAGACCTGTTGCCCACGATCCAGAAGTGGATCCACCGGGTCCCTGGGGTCGTCAATCGGCTGACGCGCGCGCTGCTCCCCACCCGGCTGGCCTACGAGGTCGCGAGCCGGTTGGAGATCCGGCGGGAGCTCGTGGAGCCCGCCGACTTCATGCCCTACCTCGAAGGGATGGCGAGGATCGACGCACGCTTGTTCATCGCGATGCTGTCATCCGCCGGGCAACACACCGCTGATGAGCTACTTCCTGAAGTGAAGGTGCCGACCCTCGTGGTCGCGGCTGGACGCGACGGGTTCACGCCTCCGGAGCGAAGTCGGACGATGGCCGAGGCGATTCCTCGGGCAGAGCTGCTCGAGATCCCGAACGCTTCGCACACCGCCCCGATCGAACGGCCGCACCTCGTGGACTGGACCATTCGTGACTTCATCGCGCGTCGAGTTGATCTTGATCCTTGCGCGATCCGGGGTACCACTGACCCCGTTCTGCGGGAGTGAGACGCGATGACATCGATGGTGAGGTCTGTTGAGCCCTCGTCGTAGAAAATTTGAGCGTAATTCGGGTTAACGGTGGGATACGACGTGTTTTTTGTAAGGCTTCGCGCGGAAATTCATCGCTTTTTTAAAACCGATCATGCAAGGTCGCCATCCATCGCAGAGCGCACCTTTAGGGGGGAAATCTAGGGTTCCCTTTGCGAGACCAGGACAAAACAGCCATGGAAACCGACAAGTCAATGACACGCCCTGTCCTCCGTCGGCCCGATGACGACAATGACGGCTTGGTGGCCCTGCCGCCGATCCCGCTCGTTCGCCAGCGCCTCCGTTCGTCCGTAAAGGACTTCGCGATCTCGCAGCCGGGTCGCCGCGCTGCCGCGCTTGCCGCCGTCTGGATTGCCGCCACCGGATGTGAAGCCGATCTCGCGCACTACGATCCCGAGGAAGCGCTCCGGACGTACCGCCTGATCGAGTCCGAGCTCCGCGCCGAGCTGCGGATCGGGCTGGGTCGCGCGATCACGAACGAGCCGCACGCTGCGACTCGCAACACGATGATCAGCATGCTCGAGCACCTCGAGGAGCTCGAGGCCGCTGCCGTCGCGCCGCGCCCCGCTCGTCGCCGTCGTCGTCGCTAACAAAACAGAATAGGTGGGGCCCGGTTCACGCCGGGGGGGCGTCCGGTGTCCGCCGGTGATCGGACACGGCGGCCGGCGTTCGGCCAGGTGATCGGACAACTGCGTGAAATCGCAGGCGGGCGCTCGCGGCCTCAGGCTTGCTGTGGGCGACGGCCGTCATGTCCACGCAGCCGCTATCCGCAGACCGACCAACCGCAGTGCCGGCACAACCGGCAGCTGCTCTGAACGACCAGGACGGAACCGCACTCGGGGCAGCTCGAAGTAGCAGCCAGTCGAGTGCTCCGTGCCCCTGTGACGAGCACTTGGCCCTCGCGGCTGCCGTCCCGATAGACGGTGATTCCCTTGCAACCCAGCTCGTACGCGAGCTCGTACGCAGCTTTCACCTCGCTGGGGGTGGCCGATCGAGCGAGATTGATCGTCTTCGACACGGCGGCGTGGACGTAGCGCTGAAACGCGGCCTGCATCCGGACGTGGGTGGAGACGTCGACGTCGTGGGCAATCGGAAACGCTCGCTGAACGTCGGCGGGCACGTCCGCCCGGCCCCGGACGCCACCGTGCTCGGCGATCGCCTCGAACAAGGCGGGCGACGCGAACCCGCGCTCGGCAGCGATGCGTCGAAACGCCGGGTTGACCTCGGTCAGCTCGGCGCCGTCGAGGACGTTGCGCCGATATGCGAGCGCATAGAGGGGTTCGATCCCGCTCGCACAGCCGGCGATGATGCTGATGGTGCCGGTCGGGGCGATCGTGGTCGTCGTCGCATTGCGCAGGGGACGCTCCCCGGCACGGTCCCACCGGGATCCCCTCCAGGTGGGAAACGCTCCCCGTCGCCCGGCGAGCGCCCGCGAGGCGGCGAGCGACTCGAGCTCGAGGAACGCCGCCATCTTCTCGGCCAACGCGAGCGCGGGCTCGGAGTCGTAGCCGATGCCGAGAGCCGCGAGCGCGTCGGCCCAGCCCATGATGCCGAGCCCGATCTTGCGGGTGGCCTTGGTCGCGCGCTCGATCTCGGGCAGCGGGTAGCGATTCGCGTCGATCACGTCATCGAGGAACCGGACCGCATCGTGGATCACGGTCCGCAGGCGCGGCCAGTCGAGATCGCCGCTCGCGACGAACCGGCCGACGTCGATGCTCCCGAGGGTGCACGACTCGAACGGCAACAGGGGCTGTTCACCACACGGGTTGGTCGCTTCGATCGATCCGAGGGAGGGCGTGGGCTGGAGCTCGTTGACGCGATCGATGAACACCATGCCGGGATCGCCGACCGCCCAGGCTGCGTTGGCGATCGCGTCGAGCACGCGGCGGGCATCGAGCTTCGCGGTGACGATCCCGGTACGTGGATTGACGAGCTCGTACGTCGTGCCCGCCTTCACCGCGGCCATGAAGATGTCCGTCACGGCGACCGACAGGTTGAAGTTGCTCATCCGGCTCGGGTCGAGCTTGATCGCGATGAACTCGAGGACGTCGGGATGGTCGACGCGCAGCATGCCCATGTTGGCGCCACGCCGCGTGCCGCCCTGCTTGATCGCCTCGGTCGCCACGTCGAACACCTGCATCAGCGACACGGGTCCCGAGGCAGCGCCCCCGGTCGAGGCGACCAGATCTCCGGCGGGACGCAAGCGGGAGAACGAAAACCCGGTGCCTCCTCCGGTCTTCTGGATCTCGGCGGCCCATCGCACGGCTTCGAACACGCCGGTGGTCGAGTCGTCGACTGGGACGACGAAGCATGCCGCGAGCTGGCCGAGTGGTCGGCCTGCGTTCATGAGGGTCGGCGAGTTGGGCAGGAAGTCGAGCGAGGACATCATCCGCTCGAAGGTCCGCCGTGCTTCGGCGACCTCGTCCGAGGTATAGCCCAGCCGAGCCTCCACGGCGCTGATATGATCGGCGACCCGGCGGAACAACTGCTCCGGCGTCTCGATGACCACGCCGTTCTCGCGCGCCAGGTACCGAGCGCGGAGCACCGCGAGAGCGTTCTCGGTGAGCGTCGCCACCACGTCCGCACCGTACGCTCCAAGGCCCAGGCACGCAACCGCGTCCGTCCGACGCTGCCGTGGCTGCTGATCGCCATCTTGCTCGTGTTGATCGCGCTGTCGGCGCGGGTCTCCGCGGCGAGCCTGGAGCCAGCCGACGCCATCATGGCTGACCTCGAGTCCGAACGTGACGCGATGACGTGGAGCGAGCCCGAGAACGAGCCCGAGAGCGAGGAAGTGCCGTTCGATCCGGATGCGGACGCGGAGTCCGACGCGCTCGCCGAGACCGCGACCTCACCCGAGGCGCTCGAGTCCGTCAGCCTGGCCGACCGCTCCGCGTGGGGCGTGGGTTCCGAAGATCTCCGCGAGGCGCGCGAGCGGCGGCATCGCTCGCGGATCGGCCGCGTCGATCTGTCCGTGATTTGGCGACGCGCGACCACGGCGTCGACCCCGATCCGTGACGAGCTGTGGCTGGTCGGGACGTGGCGGCTGTGATCGGCCGTCTCCTGATCGTCGCGCTCCTCGCCACGGGACCGGCGGCACACGCAGCGCCGCTCGACCTCGACGACCTGCAGGACGAGGACGCGAGCGCAGATCCCGCGCAGCCCGTGCCGATCCCCAGTGACACGACGCACGTGATCGCACCATCGATCGCCGCCGTGCTGTCCGCGGCCTATACGGCGGCGGGCTTGAATCGCGATCCGGGACACGGCTGGATCCGGCGCGCGCGACTCGCGGGCCTCGTCCCATGGATCAGCATCCGGACCGGGCGAGACACGAGCTGGAAGGAGGATGATCCGACGATCGGTCACGGCACCACCGTCGAGGCGCGCGCGACGTGGCGGCTCGATCGGCTCGTGTTCGATGGCCGCGAGCTGCAGGTCGCGTCGCTCGAGAGCTCGCGACGTCGCGAGCGTCATCGGCTCGCCAATCGCGTGATCCGGTCGTACTTCCGGTGGCGACGCGCTGCGGCCGCATCGCTCGTCGATTCGAAATGGCGGTCCCACGCAGACGAGGCGGCCGCCGAGCTGGATGCGATGACCGATGGGTGGTTCTCCGAGACCGTCACCCGGCTTCGTCGCGCTGCGTCCGAAATCCGGACACCGTGAGCGCCTCGGCTACCCACCCGTTGAAAACTTGCCAACCACGGTCGCGGCCTTCAAACTTCAAGGACGTGAGCCGGTCCGAACGCGAGCACAAGCGGTATGCGCACGAGGCGCTCGTGACGCTGCACGCAGGCGGCGTCGTGCACGAGGGCCGGACCTGCAACATCTCGCGCGGAGGGCTGTGCGCGGTGATGGACACGATGGTCCCGCTCGGCGCGGACATCGAGGTCGAGATCCAGCTCGTGTTCGACGACGACATGCGGACCCAGCCGCTGCGCGTGGACGCGCGCGTCGTGTGGTGCACCGTGGTCGACGACGCGCACCAGATCGGGGTCTTGTTCAAGCGACTCGACGCCGACAAGACGGAGCTGATATCCCTGTTGCTGCGCTACCTCGACGAGGGCCCCGTGGCCAAACAGGTCAAGGGCGAGCGCTCGGTCGACGACCGGTTCCGCTAGATTTGCTCGGCGAACGTGGCGAGCCGTACCGGCGCGTCGCGTGGGCGCATGGGCTGACCGCGTCGGTTGACGGCAGCCGGGACGTGGGAAGAGCGTCGAGGACGCGTGCTAGCGGCCGCGATGGCGATGGTGAACGACACGTTTCTCCAGCTCGTGCGCGCTTCCTGGACGGACGCAGCGGCGCTATCGATCCGTTCGCGGTCGGACCTCATCGAGCAGGGTTCTCGCTCACTGCGGTTGCCCTCGGAAGCCGGCCGCGTAACCATCACCAATCGCCGCCACTCGTTGTCCTTTCTACGGCGAGCCAGACGTTCGATATGGGTCATCGAGCATTTCTCATTTCCGCTCCACCAGCTCATCAGGGACATGGCCGAACTTGCGAAGCTGCGTCTGCTCTCCCGTCCTCACGCCGGCCGGCGAAGCGAGCGTCGCCTGGCAGGAATCCCGCGCGGGCGTGGAGCTGTTCCTCGCGCGACTGGTCTGTCATTCCTGAGCCAGGCGGCAGGCATCACTTGATTTTGACCGCCGTGCGTGCCGAATGCAGCACCGTGTGGCGGTCGCATGGGTCGTTGCAGCGGCCGTAGCGCTCACCATGGGGTGTTTGCGCGAACAGGCTCGCAACACGGCATCGAAGGAGCGCGAGATGGATCAGACGCGTGTGATCGCAGACGAGGTGTTCGCGAAGCTCGTGGCAGGAACGGACGCGGATGTCCCGGGCCTCGGCTCGTTCTCGGTGCAACACTACAAGGCATACGAGGGCCGCAACCCGAGGACGGGCGAGCGCGTGTCTGTTCCGCGCAAGCGCTTGCCGTTCTTCCGGGTCGACGACGCCGCGCGTGCCTACCTCAACGATGATCGGCCAGCGCCATCGACCCCACCCTGGGTCGCGGCGACGTTCGCGGAGCTTGCCGGTGGCAAGCTGGTCGTGTTCGGCCGTGTCGGCGGCTTGCTGGTGCGACGCAAGCCGGCTGTCGCCGGGCGCGATCCGAAAACCCACCGAAGCGTGGAGATTCCCGCGCCAGCGGTGCTGTTGTTCATTCCGTCGCGCCAGCTCAAGCGCAGGCTCAACGACGAAGTCGACCCACGCATCGTCGACTCGGTGTCGATCGACGCGATGCTCGCGCGGATCCCGACGTCGCCACCGCGGACCCTCG
>WBZN01000699.1_pt1 | contig 23503 bp, 21 predicted proteins | sample 5204281 | NCBI WGS metagenome assembly WBZN01 (sample SAMN12344347, study PRJNA552823) | activated sludge metagenome | biome: Activated sludge suspended growth; feature: Nitrification reactor; material: Wastewater; isolation source: activated sludge from nitrification reactor of wastewater... | reverse complement strand
TCCTCGGTCAGTCGGAAGACGCGCTCGTTGTGCCAGAGCGTGTCGTCGGCATCGAAGCCGATGGCGGTGAGCCGGCGCGCTGGTCCCCGGTTCATCGGTCCTCGGCTCATTGATCTTTCGTGCGCTGGCTGAGCAGCCGCGACTGCTCGCGCTTCCAGTCGCGTTCCTTCTCGGCGGCGCGCTTGTCGACCTTGCGCTTGCCCTTGGCCAGGCCGAGCTCGACCTTGGCGATGCCGCGCTCGTTGAAATAGATCGACAGCGGGATCAGGGTGAGGCCGGCCCGCTGGGTCAGGCCGATCAGCTTGCTGATTTCGCGCTTGCGCAGCAGCAGTTTGCGCGCCCGGCGCGGCTGGTGGCCGAAATGGCTGGCGCCCTCGTATTCCGGGAAATAGGCGTTGAACAGGAAGAACTCGCCGTTCTTCTCCGCCGCGAAAGCCTCGGCGATCGAGGCGCGGCCCAGGCGCAAGGTCTTCACCTCGGAGCCGGTCAGCATCATGCCGGCCTCGATCGTGTCCTCGATCAGGTAGTCGTGGCGCGCCTTGCGGTTCTGCGCCGCGAAGCGCTGGGTGGCTGGATCTCTCGCCATCTCTTCATGACCGCCGGATGCGCCGGATCGATCGATCGGTCAATCGATGCGCGTTCAATTGATCAGGCCGGCCTTGGTCATCGCCGCCTGCACCTTCTGGCGCGAGGCTTCGGCGATCGGCGCCAGCGGCAGCCGCAGTTCCGCCGAGGCGCGGCCGAGCAGGCTGGCGGCGTATTTCACCGGGCCGGGGCTGGTCTCGCAGAACATCGCGTCGCTGACGGGCAGCAGGCGCTCGTTGATCTGCATCGCCTTCTTCAGGTCCCCGGCGCGCCAGGCGCGGTGCATTTCCGCCGTCAGGCGCGGCGCCACGTTCGAGGTAACCGAGATGCAGCCGATGCCGCCCTGGGCCAGGAACGGCAGCGCGGTCGCATCCTCGCCGGAGAGCATGCAGAACTCCTTGTCGATGGCGAGCTTGGTGCGAATCGGCCGCGCCAGATCGGCGGTCGCGTCCTTCACGCCGACGATGCGCGGCAGCTTGGCCAGGCGCGCCATGGTCTCGACGCTCATGTCGACGGCGCTGCGCGGCGGGACGTTGTAGATGAAGATCGGCAGGTTGGTGGCGTCGTGGATCGCCTTGAAGTGCTGGTACTGCCCTTCCGGAGTCGGCTTGTTGTAATAGGGCAGCACGATCAGCGCCGCGTCGGCGCCGGCCTTCTGCGCATGCTGGGTGAGGTCGATCGCCTCATCCGTCGAGTTCGACCCGGTGCCGGCGATGACCGGCACCTTGCCCTGGGCCGCCTCGACGCAGAGTTCCACCACCCGCTTGTGCTCGTCATGGGACAGCGTCGGCGATTCGCCGGTGGTGCCGCAGGGCACCACGCCGTCGATGCCTTCAGCGATCTGCCAGGCGACGAAGCTCTGGAAGCCCTTCTCGTCGACCTTGCCATCCTTGAAGGGGGTGATCAGAGCCGTGATCGAACCTTGGAAGATCGCCATGTCGGGCTGCCTTTCTTGAATGCCGCCGGCTTGGATTCGGGGGCCGGAATGTGACGCGGATCACCGGCGCGGCGCGAAGGGCGAGAATTGCCATGCTCCCGTCGCGCTTTCAAGCCAATGATAACGAATTGGTCACCATAATCCGGCGATCTTGGCGGGAGTCGGCGGATCCAAGCCGCCGGCCCTGCCGTAACCGGACCCGGCCTGTTATTTACGAGACCCGGGAGCGCCCATTAAGATGCCGGAGCGTTATGGTTAAGAGGGTCAAATTGCGGCAATTCCTGGCTTTTCTCGCCTGCCTGACGGGCTTGGCGCTGTTTGCCCTCGTGCCGATTCAGGCGCGGGCCGCCGATTCGGCCGGCCTCAGCGCCAAGGACATCGCCCTCTACAAGCAGGCCTTCGCGGCAGCCGACAAGGACCGCTGGAAGGACGCCCGCCGCTTCGGCGCCAGGGCCAAGGACCCGCTGCTCGGCAAGGTGATCGTCTGGCTCGACCTGACCCGGCCGGGGCCGGGGCGCGATTTCAAGGAAATGGCGGCGTTCCTGAAGGCCAATCCGGACTGGCCGCTCCGCTACACCCTGACCCAGCAGGCCGAGCGGGCGATGCCCGACTACCTGAAGCCGCAGGACATCCTGCAATGGTTCGGCGAGCGCGAGCCGAACACGGCGGAAGGCGCGATGAAGCTGGCCGGCGCCCTGATGGCGACGCGGCAGGACCAGCGCGCCCAGCATGTGGTGCAGACCGCCTGGGTCGAGCGCGATTTCGACCGCGAGGACGAGCAGATCTTCCTGCAGCGTTTCGGCCACCTGCTCCATGCCAAGGAGCATTGGGCCCGCCTCGACCGCCTGCTGTGGGAGGACGAACGCGACGACGCCATCCGTCAGCTGCCGCGCGTCGACAAGGATCACCAGGCGCTGGCCAAGGCGCGCATGAAACTGGAGGACCAGGCGAAGGACGCGGCCGCCGCGGTGGCCGCCGTGCCGCAATCGCTGCGCAACGATCCCGGCCTGATCTTCGAACGCGCCCGGCTGCTGCGCCGCCAGGACAAGTTCGAGCAGGCCGCCGATCTGCTCGACCCGCCGCCGCAGAACGTGCCCAAGCCGGACCTGATGTGGGCGGAACTGAAAAAGGCCGCGCGCGGCTCGCTCGATGGCGGCAACGTCTCCGCCGCCTATCGCCTGGCGTCCGCGCATGGCTCGGATTCCGGCGAGGCCTTCGCCGAGGGCGAGTTCCTGGCCGGGTGGATCGCGCTCCGCTTCCTCGACGACGCGCCGACGGCGATGCGGCACTTCACGGCGCTCTACGCCGGCACCACCTCGATCATTTCCCAGTCGCGCGGCGCCTATTGGGCCGGCCGCGCGGCCGAGCAGATGGGCGACGTGGCCAAGGCGCAGGATTGGTACAAGGCCGCGGCGAAGGGCATCACCAGCTTCTACGGCCAGGTCGCGGCCCTGCGCCTCACCGACAAGCGCGAGATCCGCCTGGCCGGCACGCCGAAGCCCTCGGCCAAGGAAAAGCAGGTCTTCGACAAGAAGGAACTGGTCCGCGTGGTGCGCCAGCTGACGGCGGTGGGCGAAGGCGACCGCACCCGCCTGTTCCTCTCCAAGCTCATGGAACTGAGCGCCAAGCCGGCGGAATACCAGCTCGTCGCCGGCCTTGCCGACGAGATCAATCGCCGCGATTTCGCCGTCGCCGTCGCCAAGGAAGCGCGCACCCGGGGCGTCGAGATGATCGATTACCTCTATCCGGTCATCAAGCTGCCGGCCGGCGACAACCCCGAGCCGGCGCTGATCCTCGGGCTGATCCGCCAGGAAAGCGCCTTCGATGCCGGAGCGATCTCTTCCGCCGGCGCGCGGGGCCTCATGCAGCTGCTGCCCAGCACGGCCAAGGGTGTGGCCAAGAAGATCGGCGTCAAATTCGCCGAGAAGCGCCTCGCCGAGGCCAGCTACAACGTGACCCTGGGCCGCGCCTATGTCGACGACCTGCTCAACCGCTTCGACGGCTCCTATGTCCTGGCGGCGGCGGCCTATAATGCCGGACCCAGCCGGGCGCGTGACTGGATCTACACCTATGGCGACCCGCGCCAGCGCGGCGTCGACGTCATCGACTGGATCGAATCGCTTCCCTTCGACGAAACCCGGAACTATGTCATGCGGGTGCTGGAAAACACCCAGATCTACCGCGCGCGCCTGAACAAGGGCGTCGCCGGGCTGGGTCTCGCGGAGGATCTCGGCCTTGAAGACAAGAACTGAGGCGGCAGCCGCCGGAACGGACGCCACGCTGCCGGGCCTCGCCGAAATCCAGGCGGCCGCGCGGCGGATCGCCGGGCACGCGCAGCGCACGCCGCTGCTGCGCTTCCCGGAGCTTGACCGCCGGCTCGGCTGCCGCGCCTTCGTGAAGCCGGAATGCCTGCAGATCACCGGCTCGTTCAAGTTCCGCGGCGCCTACAACAAGATCTGCGCCGCCCAGGAGGCCGGCCGAGTGGCCGGCGTGGTCGCCTTTTCTTCCGGCAATCACGCCCAGGGCGTCGCCGCCGCGGCGGCGCAGCTCGGCGTCAAGGCGATCATCGTCATGCCGGCCGATGCCCCGCGCATCAAGCTCGAAAACACCCGCGGCTGGGGCGCCGAGGTGGTGCTGTTCGACCGCTACACCGAGGACCGCGAGGCGATCGCCCGCGGCATCGCTGGCGACAAGGGCTTCGTGCTGGTGCCGCCCTATGACGACCCGGCGGTCATCGCCGGCCAGGGCACCATCGGCCTGGAGATCGTCGAGGACATGGCGCGGTTCGGCCTGCAGCCCGATGCGGTGTTGGCGCCGGCCAGCGGCGGCGGCCTCGTCTCCGGCATCGCCACGGCGGTGACGGCGCAGCATCCGGCGGCGCGGGTCTATGCCTGCGAGCCGGCGGATTTCGACGACCACGTCAAATCGCTGGCCGCCGGCAGGCGGATCGAAAACACCGGCACTGCGCGCTCGATCTGCGACGCGCTGATGTCGAAGAGCCCGGGCCTCATCACGTTCGAGATCAATCGCCGGCTGCTGGCCGGCGCGCTGACCGCCACCGACGACGAGGCGCTGTCGGCGATTGCCTTCGCCGCGCGCTGGATGAAGCTGGTGCTGGAGCCCGGCGGCGCCATTGGCCTGGCGGCCGCGCTGCAGGGCCGCGTTCCGCCGCCGCGGGAGAACATCGTCATCGTCGCTTCCGGCGGCAATATCGACGACGACATGCTGCGCTGCGCGCTGGACCGCGCCGACTAGGCCTTCGCGCGGGACCTCGCGGTCCCGATCAACCGTGCCTGTACCTCAGGTCGACCGGGCCTCAGGTCGACCGGGCGAATGCCGAGCCGCTGGTCTCGCCCAGGGTCGGCTTGGCCTCGATCTTGGTCTCGCCAAGCTTGATGTCCGCCGGCTTCGCCTCGCCCGGCTTGCCGGTCGAGCCGCCGAGCGATGCGCCGCCGTCCAGCCGCCGGCACATGCCCTCGAGCGAGGCGCCCTGCTCCATGGCCAGGGTCTTGTGCAGCACGTCGCCGGTCACCTTGGCGGTCTTTTCGAGGACCACGGAATCGGCCTTGATCTGCCCGTTCACCACGCCGCAGACCCGCACAGTCTCGGCCTGCAATCCGCCTTGTACCGTGGCACCTTCGCCGACCACGATATTGCGGCTTTGAATGTCGCCTTCGATCCAGCCGTCGACCTGCACGTCGCCGCTGCAGATCAGGTCGCCGTTGATGCGCAGATCCGCGCTGATGATCGATGGAACCGAGCTTTTCAGGTTCGAGCGGGACGGCTCGCTGCCGCCGCTGCTTGACTGGCTTGGTTTACTAGCCTTTGAAAACATATCGGCCCGCCTTCAAGAACCCCATCGGGTCGAGGGGTTTGCCGGCGTATCGTACCTCGAAATGGACATGCGGTCCAGAACTGCGGCCGGAGCTGCCGAGCTTACCGACAACTTGCCGATAATCCACGACATCCCCGACTTTCACGTCGATCGAGTAGAGATGCGCATAGCGCGTGGTGATGCCGAGGCCGTGGTCGATCTCCACCACCCGGCCGTAGCCGCCCTTCCACCCGGCAAAAATTACCGTGCCGGGGGCCGTGGCCAGCACCTCCGAGCGCAGCTTGCCCACCATGTCGATACCCTCATGGATCGCCCGCTCGCCATTGAACGGGTCCATGCGGGCGCCGAAGGCGCTGGAGATATAGTAGCTGTCGATCGGGGCGGTCAGCGGCAGCGAGCGCAGGATGAGCTGCAGGCGCTCCCAGCGCTCGACCTCGTCGCCCAGCGTCTCGACGCTGGCCAGCAGCTTCTGCCCGCCGGAATCGTCGGCGGCGCTCGGCGCCGGGATGTAGGGACCGCCCTGGCCCGGCATCTGCGCCGCGGCATCGACCAGCAGCTTCTCGACGTCGAGCCCGGTCATCTCGACCGTCTTTTCCATCAGGTCGACATTGTCGCGCGCGCGCTCGGCCAGATCGGAAACGAAGCTGGCCTGGCTCTCCTGCAGCGAAACCAGTTGCGTCTTCAGGTCGCCGATGGTGCCGGAGAGGTTGGCGCGATCGCTCTGCAGCCGGTTGCGCTGATCGACCGCGGCGGTCAGCGCGGCGGTCAGCTGGCGCGCCTGCAGCGCGATGTCCTCGGCATGGCGGTTGGTCTTGTCGAGTTCGGATTCCAGCGCCGCGACCTTCATGTTGAGCGCATTGATCCGGCCCTCCGAACTGGAGCCCCGTTCGGTGGCATCGGCCAGTTCGCGCTGCAACGCATCGCCGCGATTGCTGAGCAGGCGCGACTTGCTGATCTCCTCCGCCAGCTGCGCCGCCTTGGCCTGGCGCGCTTCAATCGCCGCGTCGCGCTCGAACTCGACCTGCTGCAATTCCCGCTTGGCGTTGGAGAGCTCCGCAACCAGCGACTTGTTGCGCTCCGATACGGTACGCAGATCGGTTTCGAATGCCGACAGGCGGTCGCGCAAGGCGTCCTTCAGCGTGGCATCGCCGCGGCCGGCGATGTTCGCCAGCATGTTGGTCTGATCGGAGACCGCCGCCGGCGCGGTCGAGCCCGGCTCCTGGCGCGCGGCGAGCGCGGCGACTTCGGCATCGGCGGCGGCGATGGTGTCGCCGGCCCGCGCGACGTAGTCGCCGAAGGCGGTCAGCAACTCGTTATAGGCGGACTCGGCCTGGCGCACCGCGATGTCGCGGGAATACTGGTTCAGCTGTTCGACCGCCAGGTTGATCGAGGCGCCGAGCGCGCCGAACACAACGCCGCCGAGAACGGTGGCGGCGATCAATTGCGCGCGCGTGGACAGGCAGATGAACTGGATGCGACCGCTGGTGCGGACGATGATCTCGCGCGGAGCGAACCACCGCCGGACGAATTCAGCAACCTTCATCTTCAGATCATTCATCTCTGCCATACCCCCAAACAGGATGAAGCATTGAACAAAAGACCCCGCCGTAACCCTGGGGTCCATCGACCCACGGGGCAGCGGAGCTGCAATCATAAAAATTCAGGCGCGACCAACCACCCCTGTCGCCACGGAGTTAAGGATTTGTTAACCAATCCCCGTGCGCTTCGTTAGGCTGGCACCTTATGCAGCCGGTTTCCGCTCTGCAAGTGCAAAGAATCGTCGTCAAATTCATGTAGCATTCCATCGAGTTACCCATATCCGAGGGACTCGCGGACTGGCTACGCCGATCAACGTGTTTTGCGAAAATTCCGTTCGACGTAGGCGAGCACCGCGGCGACGCTCTGATCGATGGAAAGCGAATCGGTCTCGATGGTGAGTTCCGCCGCGTCAGGCGCCTCGTAAGGCGCGGTGACGCCGGTGAACTCGGCGATCTCGCCGCTGCGCGCGCGACGATACAATCCCTTCGGGTCGCGCTGCTCGCACGTCTCCAGGCTCGCCTTGATGTGGATCTCATGGAAGCCATCGCCCGCCGCCGCCCGCGCGCGCTGACGGTCGGAGCGATAGGGCGAGATGAAAGCGGTCACCACGATCTGGCCGGAATCGGCGAACAGTGCCGCGACCTCGCCCACGCGCCGGATGTTCTCGGCGCGGTCCTCGGGCGAGAAGCCCAGATTGGCGTTGAGGCCGTGGCGCACATTGTCGCCGTCCAGCACATAGACCTGATAGCCGCGGCGGAACAGTTCCTGCTCCACCGCCATGGCGATGGTGGATTTGCCCGCGCCCGACAACCCGGTGAACCACAGCACGCCGCCCTTGTGGCCGTTGCGGGCGCTGCGCTGATCCGCGGCGATGCGGTGGGCGACGGCGGTGATGTTGGTCGACTTCACCGTCACCAACTGGCGCTGATCCGGATAGTCGCGCATGCTGATGGCGCCGCCCGCCAGGATGTTGGCGCCGTCGGTCAGCACGAAGCGGCCGGTCTTGGGATTCTGCGTCGCCTCGTCCAGCGCCAGCATGGCGTAGGAGCGCAGCGTTACGTCGGCGATCTCGTTGCGCTCGACCTTGTCCGCCGGGCGCTGGGTCAGCGCGTCGGGATCGTGCACCGCCTCGATGCGCTCGACAATGACCTGGACTTCGCGGGTCTGCAGGCGCAGGCGATAGGCGCCGCCCCCGACAAGGGGCTGCCGCCCCAGCCAGAAGATGCGGCCGCGGAACACATTGGTCTCGAGCGGCGGCGCATCTTCGTGGCTGGCGAATTCGCCGCGCTCGAGGAAGAGCTGCTCGTCGATGGTGATGCCGACGGATTCGCCCGGCCCCACCTCTTCCGGGGTCGCCGCGTGCCAGGCCTCGATGCTCTTCACCCGCGCCGTCTTGTTGGAGGGCGAGAACAGCAGCCGGTCGCCGACGCGCAGACGGCCGCTGACGATGCGCCCGGCCAGGATGCGGCGATCGTCGAACTTGTAGACGTCCTGGATCGGCAGGCGCAGAGGCAGGTGCGCCAGTTCGCCCTGGCCGTGGAAACTGTCCAGCGCGGAAACCAGCGTGGCGCTGCGATACCAGGGCATCCGCTCCGAGCGGTGCATGATGTTGTCGCCGTCGCGCGCGATCGCCGGGATGACGAAGCTGGGCGAGATGCCGATCTCGCCGAGATAGCGGACATACTCGGTCTTGATCGCGTCGAAGCGGCTCTCCGAGCAGTCGACCAGGTCCATCTTGTTGACGACCACGGCGATCTGGCGGATGCCGAGCAGGTTCAGCAGGAAGGCATGGGTGCGCGATTGCTGCTGGATGCCCTGGCTGGCGTCGATCAGCATGATCGCGGCATCGGCGGCGGCGGCGCCGGTGATCATGTTCTTGATGAATTCGCGGTGGCCCGGCGCGTCGATGATGGTGTAGCCGCGCTTCGGCGTCTTGAACCAGATTTGCGCCGTGTCGATGGTGATGCCCTGGTCGCGCTCCGACTGGAACGCGTCCATCAGGAAGGCCCACTCGAACGGCATGCCGCGCCGCTCACACATCGCCTTGATCTGCTCCAGCTTGCCGTCGGGCAGCGAGCCGGTGTCGTGGAACAGGCGGCCGACCAGGGTCGACTTGCCGTGGTCGACGTGGCCGACGATGACGATGCGCATCAGGTCGCTTTCGGTGCTCATCGCCCGCTCACATATAGCCGGTGGCGCGCAGGCGCTCGAAGGCGTCCTCGGTCTCGCGGTCCATGGCGCGACCGGAGCGTTCCGAGGTCTTCGTCACCTCCAGTTCACGGATGATCTCCTCGACCGTGTTGGCGGCGCTCTCGACCGGGAAGGTGATGTCCTGGTCGCCCAGCGAGCGGTAGCGCTTGCCGTTCCTGGCGAAATAGAGATCGACCACCGGGATGCTCTCGCGCGCGATGTAGCGCCAGATGTCGATCTCGGTCCAATGCAGCAGCGGATGCACGCGCAGATGCGTGCCCGGCGGCAGGTCGGTGTTGAAATAGTCCCAGAACTCCGGCGGCTGGTCGCGGAAATCCCATTGTCCGCTTTCGCCCCGCGGGCTGAACACCCGTTCCTTGGCCCGCACCGCCTCCTCGTCGCGGCGGATGCCGGCGATGATGCCGTTGAAGCCGTACCTGGCGATGGCGTTGCGCAGGCCCAGGGTCTTGCGGGCCGCCGAACGCGCGGCCGGCGGCAGGCTGGGATCGGTCTCGTCCACCGGCGGACACGTGTCGGCGATCAGGTTCAGGTTCCATTCCCGCGTGTAGCGGTCGCGGAACGCGTACATCTCGGGGAACTTCTTCTCGGTGTCGATATGCATGACCGGGAACGGCACATGGCCGAAGAACGCCTTCTTCGCCAGCCAGACCATGACATTGCTGTCCTTGCCCAGGGACCAGAGCATGGCGAGCTTGTCGATGCGGTTGAAGGCCTCGCGCAGGATGTAGACGCTCTGCGCTTCCAGCCGGTCGAGATGATCCATCTGATATGACAGTTCTTCTGCCCTAATGACGCGCGCCTTAGATATATCCCGACATCATCGAAAGCAACCTTGCCGAACGCCGCAGCACTACTGTTAACTATTTCACACAAAGGTGATTTCGACGCCGGCGGCGGAAACGCTACCGTCTACCCGCTGCGTGAGACCGAAACAGAGAGCTCAGGAGACCTTCCATGACGTCCATTCGCAAGATCACCGGCGCCACGCTCGCCGCCACGGCCGCAGCCATGTTGATGGGCGGCGCGATCAGCCTGACCAGCGCGCCAGCCAGTGCCGACAGCGTCCATTGCGGCGGCATCAACGCCTGCAAGGGCCAGAGCGCCTGCAAGAGCGCCAGCAATTCCTGCAAGGGCCAGAACGCCTGCAAGGGCCAGGGCTGGGTCGAGCAGTCGAGCGCCGAGGCCTGCACCGCGGCCGGCGGCACCGTGATCGAGGGCTAACTCGACAACCGGTTGAGATCGGGGCGCCGGCCGGGATCGGCCGGCGCCTTTTTCATTCCGGCTCCAATCCGGACAGGCCATGTCGAATCGCGACGTCACCCAGCTTGGCTTCGGCCTCGGGCTGCGGCCGCAGCATTATCCGGCGATCCTCGGCGAGGACGCCGCGGCAGCGGCGCGCGTCGACTGGTTCGAGATCATCTCCGAGAACTACATGCTGGCCGGCGGCCGGCCGCTCGCCAACCTGATGGCGATCCGCGCGCGCTATCCCGTGATCATGCACGGCGTGTCGCTGTCCATCGGCGCGACCGATCCGCTCAACACCGCCTATCTCGACGAACTGAAGGCGCTGGCACGGCGGGTCGAGCCGGCGATCATCTCCGACCACCTGTGTTGGACCGGTGTCGCCGGCCTCAACATGCACGATCTGCTGCCCCTGCCGCTGACCGAGGAGGCGCTGGCCCATGTCTGCGGCCGCGTCGACCAGGTGCAGGCGCATCTCGGCCGCATCATCGCCATCGAGAACGCCTCGACCTATGTGACCTTCGCCGGCTCGACGATTCCCGAATGGGAGTTCATGGCCGAACTGGCCCGCCGCACCGGCTGCAAGCTGTTGCTGGACGTCAACAACGTCTATGTGAGCGCCTTCAACCACGATTTCACGGCGGAGACCTATCTCGACGCCATCGCGCCGGATAGCGTCGCCTACATCCATCTGGCCGGGCACGAGAACAACCGCACCCACATCATCGACACCCACGACCATCCGGTCGTCGACGGGGTGTGGCAGCTTTACGCCCACGCGATCCGCCGCTTCGGGCCGGTTTCGACCATGATCGAGCGCGACGACAAGATCCCGCCTTTCGCCGAGCTGGTCGCCGAGTTGGACCGGGCGCGCGGGATCGCCGCAGACGCGCGCCGCCAGGCGCAGCAGGTGGCGTGATGCAGTTGAGCGAAATCGAGCGCCTGTTCCAGGACGGCCTGCTCGGTCGTTCGCGCGCCATCCTGCCGTTGGTCCGCGGCAATGCGCGCGAGGATGCCGCGGCGATGTTCGGCGTCTACGAGCATGCCTATTGGGCCCGGCTGGTGGAGGTGCTGGGGGTTGATTTTCCCGGCCTGAAGGCGCTGCTGGGCGACGCTGCCTTCGACCGGCTGACGCGCGCCTATATCGCCCGCCATCCTTCGCGCACGCCCTCGATCCGCTGGGCCGGGCGCATGCTGCCGCAATTCGTGGCGGCGGAACCGCCCTACGCGGCGGACCCCTGGATCGCCGACATGGCGCGCTTCGACTGGGCCCTGGCACACGCCTTCGACGCCGCCGACGCGCCCGCCATCGGCGTTGCCGAACTGGCGGCGGTTCCGGCGGAATTCTGGGGCGGGCTGAGGCTCGCCTTGCATCCGACGCTCGACCTGTTCGCGGTTACGACGCCGGTGGACATCGCGCGGCCGCTTCTGCTCGCCGATCCGGCGGCAAGCATCGACCGCTCCGCGCGGCGCACTGGTGGCCTGATGGCCTGGCGCATCGGCTACGATCTCAAGTTCCGCGCGCTGGAGCCGCTCGAATACGAGTCGCTTTGCGCCATCCGCGGCGGCGCCAGTTTCGGCGACATCTGCGAATTGCTCGCCGCTCATCTCGACGCGGAGGCGGCGGTGATGAACGCCGCCAGTTTCCTGCGCGGCTGGCTGGAATGGGGCATCGTCGAGGACATCAGCCATGACGCTCCCGGTTCGGCCTGATCGCCGCGTGCTGCGGTGGATCCTGGCGCTGGCCGCCGTCTGCGCCAGTCTGCTCGGCCGCGCCGCCCTGGCCGACGACCCGGTCTGCGACTACACGATCCGCGTCCTCGACCGCGCCGCGAGCAGGATCGACGTCGCCGTCGCTTGCGACCCGGCGCTGAAGGTGGCGAAATTCACCGCGCTCAGTGACCGCAACCATTGGACCACCGACCCGTCGGAATACGGCAGCGGCAAGGGCCATTTCACCTTCGACCTCGGCGCCTTCGCGGCGGGCGAGAACGACATGGGGTCGGCTATGCCCTATGGCGGCGGCGTGCTGGTGACGCCCGGCTTCCTGCTGCCGCTCCCCGACACCCAGGCGGCCGCGACCCTGCGGTTCCGCATCGATTTCGCCGCCGGTGGCGCGGTGCGCACGGCGCTGAAGCCGGACGCCCAGGGCCGCTACACCGTTCCGCTGCTGCGCATCGATGAGGTCGGGCCGCTTCTCCTGGGCGACGTCCCGGTGGCAACCCTGCCCGGCGATCCGGCGCTGGCACTGGCGCTGCCCGGCAGCGCGCTGCAATTGCCGGAAGCCGCGCTCTCGTCCTGGGTCTCCGCCGTCGCCGAGGGCAACCGCCGCTTCTGGGCCCGGTCCCCGGCGCAAGGCGGGCTGGTGGTGCTGGTGCCCAGCGACAAGGGCGGCGTGCCGTTCGGCCGCGTCATGTCATTGGGCGGCTCGGTGGTCACCGTGCTGGTCGGCAAGCAGGCCACCCCTCAGCAGCTCTACGATGATTGGGTTCTGGTGCACGAGTTCCTGCATCTCGGCTCGCCCCTGATGCGCGATACCGGCCCCTGGCTCAACGAAGGCATCGCCACCTTCTACGAGCCGGTGCTGCGCGCCCGGGCGGGCTGGAAGACCGAGGACGAGATCTGGCGCGAATGGATCTCCCAGATGCCGCGCGGCATGACCGCCATGACCGAAAGCGGCCTGCAGAATGCCGGTCGCGGCGGCATCTATTGGGGCGGGGCCATTTTCGTGCTGATGGCGGAGATCCACGCCCTGCAGGCGAGCGGCGGCAAGATCGGCTTCAGCGATTGTCTGCGCGCGGTGCTGGCCGATGGCGCGGACGCCACCGTCAAATGGCCGACCCGCAAGCTGCTCGAACGCTGCGATGCGCTGCTGGGCGCACCCACCCTGGCCCCCCTGGCCGACCGCTTCATCGCCCAGGGCTCGGCGATGACCCTGAGTCAAATCTGGGACCTTCTCGGCGTCGCGCTGACAGCGGATGGCCAAGTCCGCTATGATGATTCGGCCGAACTCGCCTGGTTGCGCCCGCTGATCATCTGGGGTGGCGGTGCGAAACCGGCGCCGATTTCGGCCGAAGGTTTCCATCAGAGCGGCTGATGATGCTGGAGGATTCGCGCCTACCCTCGTCTTCGCATCTGCCGATCGCGGCCGGCATCGGCCTGCGCGCGGCACACCACGCCCAGCTGGCCGAGGAGCGGCCGCGCGTGGCCTGGCTCGAGGTCCATACCGAGAATTTCCTGGGCGGGGGCGCGGCGCCGGAGCTGCTTGAGAGCCTGCGCTCCGACTATGCCATCAGCCTGCACGGCGTCGGCCTGTCGCTCGGCTCCGTCGAGGGCCTGGACCAGGATCATCTCGACCGCATCGCCCGACTGGTGCGGCGGGTCGAGCCGGCGGCGATCTCCGACCACGTCTCCTGGAGCGTCACCGGCGGGGTCTATTTCAACGACCTGCTGCCGGTGCCGTACGACGAAGAGGCGCTGGGCGTGATGGCGGCCAATGTGCAGCAGTTTCAGGAGGCGATCGGCCGGCCGGTCATGGTGGAGAATCCCTCGACCTATCTGCGCTACCGGCAATCCGACCGCGCCGAGCCGCAATTCCTGGGCGAGCTCTGCGCCCGCACCGGCTGCGGCCTGCTGCTCGACGTCAACAACGTCTTCGTCTCGGCCCAGAACCACGGCTTCGACGCGATCGGTTATCTCGACGCCGTGGCGGCGCTGCCGATCGGCGAGATCCATCTTTCCGGCCACCATCTGCGCAGCATCGGCAATCGCGCCATCCGCATCGACGACCACGGCTCGCCGGTCTCGGAGGATGTCTGGACGCTCTATGACCGCGCGCTCGGGATGCTGGGGCCGCTGCCGACCCTGATCGAATGGGACAGCCAGATTCCCGATCTCGACGTCCTGCTGGCGGAATCGGCAAAGGCCGGCGCGCGCCTCGCCATGGCGCCGCGCCGGGCCCGGCAGAGCGTGCCGGCATGAACTTGGCGGAGCTGCAGAACGCCTATCGCGCCTTCCTGCTCGATGGAAGTGCCGCCGCCATCGCCCCGGCGATCGTCGAAGATGCCTTCGACGCCGAGGAACGCCTGCGCATCTACCGCAACAATTTCCTAATCGGCCTGGGCGAGGCGCTGAAGGCGAATTTCCCGGTGACCCTGCAGTTGGTCGGCGCGGATTTCTTTGCCCAGGCGGCGCGGACCTTCATCCTGCGCGCCCCGCCGGATAAGCCCTGCCTGTTCGAATACGGCGCCGGCTTCGCCGACTACCTGGCGGGCCTCGCGGAGCTGGCGGCCCTGCCCTACGTGCCGGAGATGGCCCGCTTCGAGTTCGCCCGCATCGAGGCCTTTCACGCGCCAGTCGAGGCGCTGCTCGGCGACGTCGAGATGGCGCGCATTCCGCCACAGGCGCTCGCCGACCTGCCGATCCGCCTCGCCCGGCATGTGCGGCTCTTGCCGGTCAGGTATCCGATCGTGGATTTGTGGCAGGCGCACCAGGCGGCACAGCCCGACGTCGGCGGCATCGACATGACGCCGCGGCCGCAGGCGCTGCTGGTCTGCCGGCCGCAGCGGACCCTCGCCGTGTTGCCGCTCGAATCCGACGCGCTGCTGTTCCTGAACGCGGCGCGCGAGCGCATCACGCTGGCCCTGGCGGCCGAAGCCTGCGGGCCGGACATGGATGCCGACCGCCTGGGCCGAGTCATCGGCATGGCCCTGCAGCACCGCCTGCTGGTCAATCCGCGCTAGAAACCCAGCGTCAGGTTGATGCCGGCATAGTCCGAGGCCATGTCCTGGGCCGCGAATTCCTTGGTGCGGTGGATCGCCATCACGTCGAGCTTCAGGGCGTCGCCCCAGAACAGCGACACGCCGCCGGTGAGATCGGCCACCAGCGGCTCGCTGTCGACATCGCGGCTGTCGCGGAAGGAATTGCCGTCGAGGAAGATGTTGCGCGCGATCGCGCGGCCCTGCGCCCCGGCGAAGAAGTAGAAGCCGAAATCGCCGACCATGTCGTCACTGTTGAAATAGCTGGTGCCGGAGAGACTGGGGCGCATGCGCGCCGGGCCGTAATCCGCCTGCAGATTGCGGCCGATGCGCAGCAGGCCCCCCAGCTCGCCATAGGTCATCACGTTGCCGATCGTGGCGCCGGCCTCGGGAATGAAATCGGCGCCGAAACCGTCGCCCAGCGGCGCCAGGAAGCGCCACTTGCGCTCATAGCTCAGCATCAAGGCCGGCTCGTCATGCAGCTGGTGGTCCCAGCCCTGCGCCTCGGCGATGCCGATATACTGGTGCCAGTCGTTCTGCACCGTCTCGCCGAAAGCGGTGGGTCCGACCACGCCGACGATGAGCTCGAAATGGTCCAGCCGGCGGCGGTCGGTATCCTGGATCAGGCCGACGCCGCCGTAGAAGAAGCCGGCATAGGGCCGGTCGTCGGGATCGGGATTGCTGCGGCCGGTGTCCTCGGGCGTGAAGATCTGCTGGCCGAGCAGGATCTCGTAGCGCCGCGCGCGCCAGCCGGCATCGCTCGCGAACAGGCCCCAATCAAGGAGCAGGTCGAAGGGCGCGTTGGCGGCGCCCTCATCGGCCAGGTCGCCGGTCAGCAGCGAAAAGCCCAGGCCTTGCGAATAGTATTTGTCGCTGTCCGACCAGATCGAATCGTTCTCTTCAAGCGTGGTGAAGCGCCAGGTGTCGTCGGCGCGCGCCGCCGGCATGGCGAGCAGCATGGCAACAGCCAAGGCGGCGCAACCCGACGCCGGAAAAAGACGTTCAAATCGCATTCCTGGTCCGACCGTGATGGCTCATGGCGATGTGACTCCCCCGCGCCGATGGAACTGGCGTCGCAGGCCCAACGCCCGGCGCGGCGCTTGGTTCCGGTACCCTTGTGGCCGCGGAAGGTGGCGGGAATGGGGCGGATCGCTGGCGGCCGCGCAACACGGTTGCACCGCCTTGCCGCATAACGTAAACTGCGTTACGGTCTTTGCGGTTAAGGGATGGGGCGGGAATTCATGTCGGAGGTCTCGGAAGTCGCGCGTCGCTTGAAGGAACTGCGGGAACAAGCGGGTTTGACCATGCGCGCGGTATCGGATTCCCTCGGCTGGAGCCTGACCCGCTATCAGCATTACGAAGATCGCTATAAGCGTAAATACTTGCCGTTCGAGCTGGCGCGGGCACTGGAAGAGATGTTCGTGCGCCAGGGCGTCGTCGCCGGCGCGGTGCTCCAGCTGGCCGGAATCGAAGGCAGCCAGAACGTGGCGCCGCGAGCCAATCCCGGCGCGGCCCGCCCGGTCAGCTTGAACGCCGCCACGGCGCAGCGCGACCTGCCGGTCAACAGCGCCTTCCGCGAAGGTTGGGACGGCTTCTGGTTCGTGGCGGAAGAGGCCAAGGAATTCGTCGAGCGGCCGGCCAATCTGCGCGGCGTCGCCAACGCCTTCGCGCTCTATGCCGATGGCGACGGCATGCAGCCGCGCTATTTCGCCGGCGAGCTGCTCTATGTGAATCCCAACCGGCCGATCACCCCCAATTGCTTCGTCGCCGTCGAGTTCAACGACGGCCGCGGCATGGTGCGGCAGTTCCTGCGCCGCACCCATGACGGCATCTTCGTGCGCCGTCTGCACCCCGATCAGGAGGCGCGCCTACCGGCGGCCGAGGTGAAACGGCTCTACCGCATCACCGGGTCGACGGAGAGCGCCTGAGCGGTCGCGCCGCCGCCACAACCGGCGGTCACGTGGAACGGACGAGGCGATCGACCGCGGACAGGAACTCTGCCTTCTCGAACGGCTTGGCGAAGAAGGCGTCCGCCGCGCCGCGCGCCGTCTGCAGCGCCGCATTGGCGTCCTGGCCGGCGCCGCCGCCGGAGATCGCGATGACCGGCGGGTGATCCGGCATCGCCTGCAGCTGGTGGATCACCTCGCCGCCGTCCAGCCCAGGCATCAGCAGGTCGGTGACGACAAGGTCGAAGCGCCGCGCACGCAGGTGGACGATGCCAGCCTCCCCGCTCTCCGCAACTGTCACCGCATGTCCGGCGCGCTTCAGCATGGAACTGATGGCGTGGCGAACGCCCGCCATGTCCTCGATCAACAAAATCTCCGCCATCGCATCCGCTCCAGAAAAATCAAGCAAATGTCCGGCGCCGCGCGGCGACGCCGATCCAGAGGCCTCCGCCATCCGGCCTAGTTCGATCAGGCTAACGCCCGGCCGCGCGTAGAATATTGCCGCGCCGCGCCTGCCGCGAACCCACACTCGGGAGGATATGCGCAGGTTATTTAGTGATGCTTAAGATTGCCGTGCGAGCCTCGCACTTCGTCCACCCAGCGTTGCAGCGCGGACGCAGCGACAAGCACACGATGAAGCGAGACTGACATGAACATGGACGCCACACGCGCGCGCACGCTTCGGCATTCCGATGATGCCCGTGTCGCGGCGCTGCAGAGCTACGCGATTCTCGACACGGCGCCCGAACCCGCCTTCGACCGCATCGCGCGTATGGCGGCCGCCATCTTCGGCGTGCCGATCGCGATGCTCTCGCTGGTCGACGCCGACCGCCAGTGGTTCAAGGCGCGCTGCGGCGTGAACGAGCGGCAGACGGCGCGCGACATCTCCTTCTGCCACCATGCCATCCAGCGCGCGACGCCGCTGGTCGTCGGCGACGCAACGCAGGACCCGCGTTTCACCGCCAGCCCGCTGGTGACCGGCCCGATGGGCGTGCGATTCTATGCCGGCGTGCCGCTGATCAACGGCGAGGGCTTCGCGCTGGGAACGCTCTGCGTCGTGGACCGCAAGCCGCGCCAGCCGACGCAGGAACAGATGGACCTGCTGACCGAGCTGGCGGCGCAGGCCCTGCATGAAATGGAGGTGCGGACGGCGCTGGGCAATCTCTATGCCGCGGTCGACCACTCGAGCCAGGTAGAGCGCGCGCTGCGCGATCACGCCCGCCATCTGGAAGCGCTGCTTGAGGCGACTTCGACCGCGGTGATCACGGCGAATGCCAAGAACGAAATCACGTCCTGGAGCGCCGCCGCCTCCGCCATGTTCGGCTACCGCGCCGACGAGGCCCTCGGCCAGCCGATCGACATGGTTCTGCCGCACCAGAAGTCGCGCCCGGGCATGGGCGGCAGCGAGGGCAAGTTCGCCGACCTGAGCGAGCCAATCGACCTTTACGTGCGCCGCGCCCTGCACAAGAGCGGGCGCGAGTTCTGGGTCGAGCAGGCGCTGGCGGTGTGGGCGGACGACGCCGGAAACCTGGCTGTCGGCGCCATCCTGCGCGACGTCACCGAGCGCAAGCGGGCGGAACAGCAATTGCTGCGCAGCGAGGCGCATCTCGCCGCGGCCCAGCGCTTCGCCGGACTTGGCGGATGGGAGTGGGACCTGTCGACCGGCATGATCAAGCTTTCGGCGCAGATGTGCGAGGCGCACCAGCTGCCGTTCGGCACCGAATGGCCGGCCGAGGACTTCAGGAACCTCGTCTTCCCCCAGGATCGCCGCCTGTGGCAGAACACCATGGACAACATCATCGCCGGCGAGCCGGTGCCGGAAATGACCCTGCGGGCCGGCACCGATGACGGATCTGTCCGCTACATCCGGACCATCGCGCGGCTGGTGCGCGACGAGGCCGGAGCGCCATCGCGGGTCGTCGGCATCGCCCAGGACGTGACCGAACAGGTCGAACACGACGCCACGGAGCGGCAGCGCGAGAAGCTCTCGGCGCTGGGCCATCTCGCCGGCGGCGTGGCGCATGAGCTGAACAATCTGCTGCTGCCGATCATCTCGCTGGCCGAGCAGATCGGCGAAGACGTCGCGGCCTTGCCGAAGCGGAAGCTCGACCGCGACGACACCGCGGAAAACCTGCAGGTCATGATCGATTGCGGCCGCCAGGCGCGCGACATCGTGCAGAAGATCCTGCTGTTCGCGCGCAAGGAATCGCCGACCATCGCCCTCCTCGACATGCCGACGACGCTGCAAGACTCGCTCGGCTTCATCCGCAAGCTCCTGCCGCACACGATCACGGTGGAGGAATCCATCGATGCCGGGGCGGCCGGCTATGCCCGGATCAACCGCGGCGAGTTGATCGAGGTGCTGGCCAATCTCGCGGTCAACGCGGCCCAAGCAATGGAGGATCGCGGCACGCTCCGCGTCGCCCTGTCGAAAGCCGATCTGGACAACCGCGCAGCGATCTTCAACGGCCTGGAACCGGGAACCTACTTCCAGATCGCCGTCTCCGATACCGGTTGCGGCATGGACGAGACGACGCTGGAACACATCTTCGAGCCCTTCTTCACCACCAAGCAGATCGGCAAGGGAACCGGGCTCGGGCTCTCCGTCGCGCATGGCATCCTGCGCGCGTGGCGGGGCGCCATCACGGTGTCGAGCAGGCTCGGCGAGGGCGCCACCTTCACGCTGCTGATCCCGGCGGTGGAAGCCGCGACCGCCTAGGCGCCGATCTCCACCACCACGCGGCCGCGCACCTGGCCTTCGAGGATCTGCTTGGAGAGGCGCGCGAGGTCTTCCAGCTTCGCCGGCTCGATCATCGCGTCCAGCTTCTCGGCCGGCAGGTCCACCGACAGGCGCCGCCAGGCTTCCCGGCGCTGCTCCGCCGGGCACATCACGCTGTCGATGCCGAGCAGATTGACGCCGCGGATGATGAAGGGGATCACCGTGGTCTCCAGCTTGGTGCCGCCGGCAAGACCGCAGGCGGCGACGCTGGCGCGGTATTTCATCTGCGGCAGGATCGCGGCCAGGGTCGCGCCGCCGACCGAATCGATGCAGCCGGCCCAGCGTTCGCTTTCCAGCGGCTTGCCCGACGGCTTCTCGATGGTCGCGCGGTCGACGATCTCGGCAGCGCCCAACCCCTTCAGATAGTCATGCGTCGCGGCGCGGCCGGTAGAACACACCACGCGATGGCCGAGCTTGGCGAGGATCGCGGTGGCGACGCTGCCCACCCCACCCGCCGCGCCCGTCACCAGCACATCGCCGGCGCCCGGCTTCAAGCCATGGAATTCCAGCGCCATGACGCAGAGCATCGACGTGAAACCCGCCGTGCCGATGGCCATGGCGCGCCGCGCGGTCAGATCGGCCGGCAACTTCACGAGCCAGTCGCCCTTGACCCGCGCCTTCTCGGCATAGCCGCCCCAATGCATTTCGCCCACCCGCCAGCCGGTGAGCAGCACGTTGTCGCCCGGCTTGAAGCCCGCATGCTGCGAGGCTTCGACCACGCCGGCGAAATCGACGCCGGGGATGTGCGGATAGGTGCGCACCAGCCGGCCAAGCCCGTTCAGGATCAGCCCGTCCTTGTAGTTCAGGGTCGAATACTGCACCCGGACGATAACATCGCCCTCCGGCAGGCGCTCCTCGTCGAGCTGGGTGATCTCGGAGGAAACCTTGCCGTCTTTCTCGGTCAGCAGGAGGGCTTTGAACATCGGGGGCTCCGGGCATGTGGTGTCGGCGGGCGACAGGCTGGCAAAGCCGGGGGGCGGCGGTCAAGCCGCCGGCCTGCTCATGGCTTGGGCTGCCAGTAGCGCACGAGCTGTTCCGCATTGTAGCGCTCGCGCTTCGTCATCTCGGCATAGACCTGCTTCAGCGTGTGGTGGATATCCTCGCGGATGGCGGCATCCTTGCTGCCCTTCTCCGCGACATAGAGCCAGAGAAACGCCTTCGGCAGGTCCTTCGGCACGCCGTTCCCGAAGGCGTAGAGCATGCCGACGTCGCGCTGGGCCTCGGCGTTGCCGCGATCGGCCGCGGTCTCCATCCAGCGCACGCCGTCGGCGGCGCTGAAATTGATCAGCGCGACGCCGATCTCGTATTGAGTCGCCGCATCGGCGGATTCCGCCAGCGCGTTCAAGGTCTCGACGCCGCCTTCCACATCGCCGTCCTGCAGCTGGATCTTGCCGTCCTCCAGCGTGCCGGCCCAGGCCGATATCGGCAGGACCGGCAACATCAGGCAGCAGGCGAACGCAAACGAAAGGCGGCGAAGAGGCAAGCGAAACTCTCCCTACCGCAGGGGTTCGAGGATGCTGACGTAGTTGGCGACCGCTGCGCCGCCCATGTTGAAGATGCCGCCGAGCTTCGCGTTGGGAATCTGCATGGCCCCGGCCGCGCCAGCCAGCTGCATGGCGGTCAGCACATGCATGGAAACGCCGGTGGCGCCGATCGGATGGCCCTTGGCCTTCAGGCCGCCGGAGCGGTTCACGGGGAGCTTGCCGTCTTTCTCGGTCCAGCCCTCGAGCGCGGCGCGGGCGCCCTCGCCCGGCTTGGCCAGGCCCATCGCCTCGTATTCGATCAGTTCAGCGATGGTGAAACAGTCGTGCGTCTCGACGAAGCTGAGATCGTCCAGGGTCAGCCGCGCCCGGCCGAGGGCGCGCTGCCATGCCACCTGGCACCCCTCGAAGGCGACGATGTCGCGGGCGCGCATGGGCAGGAAGTCGTTGGCTTGCGCCGCGCTGCGGATCAGGATGGCGCGCTCCGCGGAAAGCGCCACGTCGAGATCGGCCAACACCAAGGCCGCGGCGCCGTCGGAGACCAGGGAACAATCCGTGCGCTTGAGGGGGCCCGCCACCAGCGGATTCTTGTCCGAGACGGCGCGGCAGAACTCGTAGCCGAGATCCTTGCGCATCTGGGCATAGGGATTGTCGACGCCGTTCTTGTGGTTCTTGGCGGCGATGCGCGCCAGCGCGTCGGACTGGTCGCCATAGCGCTGGAAATAGAGCTCGGCGATGCGGCCGAAGACGCCGGCGAAACCGCCGGGCGTGTCGGCCTCTTCCTTCACATAGCTCGCCTTCAGCAGGTTGCGGCCGATGGCGGCGCCGTCATTGGCGGTCATGTGCTCGACGCCGATCACCAGGACGATGCGCGCCTGTTTGGCGGCGATCTGGATCATGCCCTGGTGCAAGGCGGCGGAGCCGGTGGCGCAGGCATTCTCCACCCGCGTCGCCGGCTTGAAGCGCAAGGCGGGGTCGATGCCGAAGCTGAGCGAAGACGGAAAGTCCTGGGCCGAGAAGCCGGCATTGAAATGACCGACGAAGATCGTGTCGACATCGGCGGGGGCGATTCCGGCATGCCTGAGCGCGGCGGCGCCCGCCTCCACCATCATGCTCTCGACGTCCTTGTCGGCGTGCTTGCCGAAGGGCAGATGCGACCAGCCGATGATGCTTGATCCGGTCATGGCGGAGTCTCCCGCGTCAGGACGTGTGGGGCAGCGTTTCCTGGAACCGCACCGGCGCGCCGAGCGGTGTCCCGATCAGTTCATCTTCGCGCATCACGATGTTGCCGCGAACCACCGTGGCCTTGGGCCAGCCGGTGACCTGCATGCCGTCGAAGGGAGTCCAGCCGCTCTTGGTCTTCATCATCGCGTTGGTGATGGTGCGCTTCGCCTTCATGTCCACCAGCGTGAAGTCGGCGTCATAGCCAAGGGCAATGCGACCCTTGCCGGCTATGTTATAGACGCGCGCAGGCCCCGCGCTGGTCAGGTCGATGAAGCGCTGCAAGGTCAGGCGGCCGGCATTCACGTGATCCAGCATGACCGGCACCAGGGTCTGCACGCCCGGCATGCCGGACGGGCTCTGCGGATAGGGCCGCGCCTTTTCCTCCAGCGTATGCGGCGCGTGGTCGGTGCCGATGACGTCGATCACCCCGCTGCGCAGGGCCGCCCACAGCCCGTCGCGATGGCGCGCGTCGCGCACCGGCGGGTTCATCTGCGCCAGGGTGCCGAGACGCTGGTAGCACTCCGGCGCCGCCAGGGTCAGGTGGTTGACCAGGACTTCGACGCTGGCGATGTCCTTGTTCTCGGCAAGGATGCCCATCTCCTCGGCGGTCGAGACGTGCAGCACGTGCACCCGCCGGCCCGCGCGCCGCGCCAGGCGCAGCAGCCGCGTGGTGGCCTTGATCGCCGTTTCCTCGTCGCGCCAGACCGGATGCATGGACGGGTCGGCGCCATTCTTCACCAGGGCCAGTCGCTCGCGCAGGCGCGGCTCGTCTTCCGCGTGTATGGCGACGCGGCGGCGGCCGTGGCGCAGGACCGCCTCCAGGTGATCGTCATCCGCCACCAGGAGCGACCCGGTGGAGGAGCCCATGAACACCTTCACCCCGGCGCAGCCGGGCAGCAATTCCAGCGCCGCGAGTTCGGCGGCGTTCTCGTCGGTGGCGCCGATGAAAAAGGCGTGGTCGACCCAG
>WBZN01000698.1_pt1 | contig 23504 bp, 21 predicted proteins | sample 5204281 | NCBI WGS metagenome assembly WBZN01 (sample SAMN12344347, study PRJNA552823) | activated sludge metagenome | biome: Activated sludge suspended growth; feature: Nitrification reactor; material: Wastewater; isolation source: activated sludge from nitrification reactor of wastewater... | reverse complement strand
GCAGCGACGACGCGCTGCACGGCCACCGCCTGCAGTGGCTGCACGAGGCCGACGCGGCCTACGCCGCCATGCAGCGCCTCATCGACGGCAGCCGCTCGACCCTCGAGGTGGAGTTCTACATCTTCTCGAGGGGCGCCGTGGCCGACCGCCTGGCCGGGGCCATGGCGCGCGCGGCCGCGCGCGGCGTGCGCGTGCGCCTGCTGCTCGATGCCTTCGGCAGCGGCGACGACGGCACGGAATGGCTCGATCCGCTCGTGCAGGCCGGCGTCGCGCTGCGCTGGTTCAATCCCCGCCGGCTGCTGCGCTACACCTGCCGCGACCACCGCAAGCTCATTGTCGCCGACGGCACCAGCGCGATCCTCGGTGGCTTCAACGTCGCGGACGAATGCGCCGGCGACGGCATCACGAGCGGCTGGCGCGACCTGGGCCTGCTCGTCGAGGGCCCGGTGGCCGGCGCGCTGCGGGCCTCCTTCGACGCGCTGTTCGACGCGGCCGCCCTGCGCCGCGGCGACTGGCTGCGGCTGCTGCGCGGCTGGGCCGGCCGCCCGCACGGCGGCGGCCCGGTGCAGCTGCTGCAGAGCGGCCCGGGGCGCTCGCAATCGCAGCTGCGCCGCGCCCTGCGCGGCGACCTGCGCCATGCCGCGCGGATCGACATCATGGCGGCCTACTTCCTGCCCACCGGGCGCATCCGGCGTGCGCTGCGCCTGCGCGCGCGCGGCGGCGGCGTGCGCGTGCTGGCCGCGGGCCGCACGGACGTGCCGCTGGCGCGGCTCGCGGGCCGCAGCCTCTACCCGATGCTGCTGCGCGCCGGCGCGCAGGTGTGGGAATACCAGCCGCAGGTGCTGCACGCCAAGGCGCTGCTGGTGGACGACGTGGCCTACGTGGGCTCGGCCAACCTCGACGCGCGCAGCCTGCAGCTGAACTTCGAGCTGATGCTGCGGATCCGCGATCCGGCGCTCGCCCGGGAGCTGCGCGCGCGCTTCGAGGCGGACCTGGCGCACGCCACGCGCGTGCAGCCCGCGGAGGTCGCGCAGTGGGGCCCCGGCCAGCGCGTGCTGCAGTTCCTGGCGCGCGTGCTCATGCAGCGCCTGGACCGCTGGCTCGCGCTGGCGGCCCTGCGCCGGCTGCTGTAGGCGACGCCACGGGCGCGCGCCGCGCGCCGCGGGTATGCTTCGCGGATGCGCTTGCAGTTCACCAAGATGCACGGGCTGGGCAACGACTTCATCGTCCTCGATGCCCCGCCAGGCCTCGCCCTGCCCGATGCGGCCGGCTGGCGGCGGCTCGCCGACCGCCACGTGGGCATCGGCTTCGACCAGGCGATGGTCATCGAGCCGGCGCGCGCGCCTGGCGAGGCGGCCTACTACCGCATCTTCAACAGCGACGGCGGCGAGGTCGAGCAGTGCGGCAACGGCGCGCGCTGCGTGGCGCGCTTCCTGGCGCTGGGCGGCCGCGCGGGCGAGGCCTTCTCCCTCGGCAGCCCGGGCGGGCGCGTGGGCGCGCGCGTGCTGCCCGACGGCCGCGTGTCGGTCGACCTCGGCGTGCCCGATTTCGCGCCGGCCGCCCTGCCCTTCGTGGCGCCCGCCGAGGCGCCCGAGTACGCGCTCGAGGTCTCCGGCGAGGCGCTGCGCATCGGCGCCGTGTCGATGGGCAATCCGCACGCCGTGCTGCGCGTCGACGACGTGGAGGCCGCGCCGGTCGCGCGCATCGGCGCCGCGCTCCAGCACGACGCGCGCTTCCCGCGCCAGGTGAACGTCGGCTTCCTGCAGGTGCTCGATGCCGGGCACGCGCGCCTGCGCGTGTACGAACGCGGTGCAGGCGAGACGCTCGCCTGCGGCACCGGCGCCTGCGCCGCGGTGGCCGTCGGCCGCCGCTGGGGGCTGCTGGCAGTCGACGTCGAGGTGCGTGTCCGCGGCGGCCTGCTCGGCGTACACTGGGAGGGTCCGGGCGGCAGCGCCTGGCTGACCGGCCCGGCCGAGGTCGCATTCACCGGCCAGGTCGAGATCTGAACCGCCCGGGATGGCCCACAGGAACACCCAAGGATCCGGATGAGCACACAGAGCGCCAAGGACCTCCTGCCCAGCGTCGATGACCCCGCGGTCACGCAGTACCTGCAGCAGCACCCCGACTTCTTCGAGCGGCATCCGCAGCTGCTCACGCGCCTGCGCCTGCAGCACCCGCGCAACGGCACCACGATCTCGCTGATCGAGCGGCAGGTCGAGGTGCTGCGCGAGAAGCACGCCGACCTCGAGCAGAAGCTGGTCGACTTCGTGCGCGTCGCGCGCGCCAACGACCAGCTGGCCGGCAAGATCCACGAGTTCACGCGCCGCCTGCTGCGCGCGTCGAACCGCGCCGAGGTGCTGGCGCTCGTCGAGGCCAGCTTGCGCGACGAGTTCGACGCCTTCCATTCGGTGCTGGTGCTGCCCGGCGCGGCCGGCGAGGAGCTGCTCAGCCGCTTCCTCAAGCCGGTGGCGCACGACGACCCGCAGTGGCAGAGCTTCGGCACGCTGCTCGAGAGCGGCAAGCCGCGCTGCGGCCAGGTGCGCGATTCGCAGCGCGAGTTCCTGTTCGGCGCCGATGCGGGCGGGGTCGGCTCGGTGGCGCTGGTGCCGCTGATGGGGCTCAAGCCGCCTGCGCTGCTGGCGCTCGGCAGCCCCGGGCGCGACCGCTTCCACCCGGGCATGAGCACCGACTTCCTCAGCCGCATGGGCGAGCTGATCGCCGACGCGCTCTCGCGCTAGCGCGCATGGGCCTGCCGGCCGACTGGCTCGCCCGCTTCCGCTCCTACCTGGGCGCCGAGCGGCGCAGCTCGCCGCACACGCTGGCCGCCTACGCCCGCGAACTCCACGAGTTCGGCGCCTGGTGCGAGGCGCAGGGCATCGCCGACCCGGGCGCCATCGAGCCCGCGCAGGTGCGCCTGTACGCCGCACGCAGCCACGCCGGCGGCCTGGCGCCGCGCAGCGTGCAGCGGCGGCTCTCGGCGCTGCGCAGCTTCTACCGCTTCCTCGAGCGCGAGGGCCTGGTGATGCGCAATCCCGTCGTCGAGGTGCGCGCGCCCAAGGCGGGCAAGCGCCTGCCGCAGACGATCGACGTCGACCAGATGGGCCGGCTGCTCACGCCGGCGGCGCCCGGCCCCGCGGGCGCGACGGGCTCGGCGGCGCGCAGGCCGGCGCCGCACGAGGCGCTGCGCGACCTCGCGATCATGGAGCTGTTCTATTCATCGGGTTTGCGGCTCGCCGAGCTGGTCGGGCTCGACCTGCACGACCTCGACCTCGTCGACCGCACCGTGCGCGTGCTGGGCAAGGGCAGCAAGGCGCGCATCGTGCCGGTGGGTGCGCAGGCCGTCACCGCGGCGAGGCGGTGGCTTGATGCCCGGCGGGCGCTGGCGGCGGAGGGCGAGCAGGCGCTGTTCCTGGGCCGCAACGGGCGGCGGCTCGGGCCGCGCCAGGTGCAGCGGCTGGTGGCCCGGCACGCGCGCGAGCGTGGCCTGCCGCAACACGTGCACCCGCACCTGTTCCGCCACTCCTTCGCCACCCACCTGCTCGAGTCGAGCCGCGACCTGCGCGCGGTGCAGGAGCTGCTGGGGCACGCCAGCATCAGCACGACCCAGGTGTACACGCACCTTGATTTCCAGCACCTCGCCCGCACCTACGACAGCTCGCACCCGCGCGCGCGTCGGCGCGGCCAGGGCTGAACGGTCCTGCGCGAGGGCCGGCGGCCCCACCGCCGCTGAATGTCCTTGCGAATCAAGGAGCCGGAATGAGCCAGGGCTTTGATCCCCATTCGACCACCATCCTCGCCGTGCGCCGGGACGGCCGCATCGCGCTGGGCGGTGACGGCCAGGTAACCCTGGGCAACACCGTCATGAAGGGCAACGCGCGCAAGGTGCGACGGCTGGCCGGCGGCAAGGTGCTGGCCGGCTTCGCCGGCGGCACCGCCGATGCCTTCACGCTGTTCGAGCGCTTCGAGGGCAAGCTCGAGAAGTTCGGCAACCTGACGCGCGCGGCCATCGAGCTCGCCAAGGACTGGCGCAGCGACCGCTACCTGCGCCGGCTCGAGGCGCTGCTGCTGGTCGGCGACACCGACAACATCTTCATCGTCTCGGGCAACGGCGACGTGATCGAGCCCGAGCACCCGCTGGCCGCGATCGGCTCCGGCGGGCCGTTCGCGCAGGCCGCGGCGCGCGCGCTCTACGAGGCCACCGCGCTGTCGCCCCGCGAGGTCGTCGAGCGCTCGCTCGGCATCGCCGCCGACATCTGCATCTACACCAACCGCAACCTGGTCATCGAGGAGCTGGGCACATGACGCCGGGCGAGATCGTCCAGGAACTCGACAAGCACATCGTCGGCCAGGGCGCGGCCAAGCGCGCCGTGGCGATCGCGCTGCGCAACCGCTGGCGCCGCATGCAGGTGGGAGAGGGCCTGCGCCAGGAGATCACGCCCAAGAACATCCTGATGATCGGCCCGACCGGCGTCGGCAAGACGGAGATCGCGCGCCGGCTCGCGCGGCTCGCGAACGCGCCGTTCGTGAAGGTCGAGGCGACCAAGTTCACCGAGGTGGGCTACGTGGGCCGAGAGGTCGACTCCATCATCAAGGAGCTGGCCGACGTCGCCGTGAAGATGACGCGCGAGCAGGAGATGGCGCGCGTGCGCGAGCAGGCGCGCGAGGCCGCGCGCGAGCGCGTGCTCGACGCGCTGCTGCCGCGCCCGAAGATGCTCGGCTTCTTCACCGACGAGCCCGCGCAGCCGCGTGACGCTGAGACGCGGGCCAAGCTGCGCGCACGGTTCGAATCCGGCGAGCTCGACGACCGCGAGATCGAGATCGAGCTGCGTGCCCTGCCCGCCGGCATGGAGTTCATGGCCCCGCCCGGCATGGAGGAGATGCAGCAGCAGCTGCAGTCGATGTTCCAGAACATGGGTGGCGCGCGCAGCAAGCCGCGGCGGCTGAAGGTCGCCGAGGCGCGCAAGCTGCTGGTCGAGGAGGAGGCCGCGAAGCTCGTCAACGACGAGGAGCTCAAGGCGCGCGCGCTCGCGAACGCGGAGCAGAACGGCATCGTGTTCATCGACGAGCTAGACAAGATCTGCCGCCGCCAGGAGACCATCGGCGCCGACGTCTCGCGCGAGGGCGTGCAGCGCGACCTGCTGCCGCTGGTCGAGGGCTGCACCGTCAGCACCAAGCACGGCACGGTCAAGACCGACCACGTGCTGTTCATCGCCTCGGGCGCGTTCCACATGGCCAAGCCCTCCGACCTGATCCCCGAGCTGCAGGGCCGCTTCCCGATCCGCGTGGAGCTCGACTCCCTGGAGGTCGACGACTTCGTGCGCATCCTGACCGAGCCCGACGCCTCGCTCACCGCGCAGTACCGCGCGCTGCTGGGCACCGAATCGGTGGCGCTCGACTTCCGCGCGGATGGCGTGCGGCGCATCGCCGAGATCGCCCACCACGTGAACGAGCGCACCGAGAACATCGGCGCGCGCCGCCTGCACACCGTGATGGAGAGGCTGCTGGAGGCCGTCTCGTACGACGCCAGCGGCCAGCCGGGCAGCACGATCGTGGTGGACGCGGCCTACGTCGATGCGCAGCTGGGCGCGCTCGCGAAGGACGAGGACCTGAGCCGCTACATCCTCTGACTGCGCCCGCGCACGCACCGCACAAGGACGTGCGGATCCGTGACTGGCATCGCAGTCCACGTGCCTTTTTCCTGCGCGCGCTCAATCCCGCCACGCCGGTCGCCGAAATCCCGCATGTAGGCGTGCAGATTCCCTGCTTGCCCCCAGGACAGCGCGGAGTCATGCGAAGGTCGACCGAAGGACTGATCGCGTTGCAGTTCCTCGCCGTGGCGCTGCCGATCGCCGTGGTGCTGGTCGCGCAACTGGTGGCCGACGCGCGGCGCGCGAAGGCGCTCGCCAGTTCGCGGCCGCTGCGCAACATAGCCAGCGCGGCGCGCGCCAGCTACCAGACGTTCACGAACGGCGCCGCCGACGCGGTCGATACCGGCGCGCTCGGCAGGCAGTCGGCCGAGGCCCTGCACGAATCCGCGCGCCTGCTCGACCAGCTGGTGCGCATGGACCCCGGCACGCTGACCGGGCAGGCATCGGCGGAGCTCGGCGGCCTGTCGCGCGCTATCGGCAAGGGCGCCACCCTCGAGGCGCTGCTGCCGCTGCGCGAATGGATCATGCGCGACGACCAGCTCACGCGCCGCGTCGACGCCACCTACACGGCCCGCGACGAGGCGGTCGTGGCGGATGCGGTCAGCTCGGCGGCCCGGCAGAAGCGCACGGTCACGGCCGCGCTGCTCGCCTCGTTCGGGCTCAGCGCGCTGTTCGTGGTGGCGACCCGCCGCCGCCTGCGGGCGCGGCTCGAGGCCGAGGCCGCCACCGAGCGGCAGCGGCGCACCGAACTCGAGGCCATCTCGATCCGCTTCAACCTGGCTTCGGAGGCCGCTCGCGCGGGCGTCTATGAGCTGCGCGAGCAGGACTCGCACGTCTGGTGGAGCGAGACGATGCGCGCGCTCTACGCCCGGACCGATCCGGGGTTCAAGCCCACGCTCGAGTCCTGGCTCGCCTGCATCCATCCCGACGACCGCGCCGGCGCCGGCGCCGCGATGCAGGCGGCACTGCGCGAATGTCACCAGATGCGCACGCACTACCGCGTGCTGCTGCCAAGCGGCGCGATCCGCCACGTCGAATCGCAGGCCATCGTGGTCGCCGACGGCACGGGTGCGGGCTCGCGGCTCGTGGGCATCGACCTGGATGTGACCGAACGGGTCGCGGCGGAGGAGCGCGAGCAGCGCCTGCAGGGAGAGCTGCGCACGGCCTCGCGCCAGGCGGGCATGGCCGAGGTCGCCACCTCGGTGCTGCACAACGTCGGCAACGTGCTCAACAGCGTGAACGTCTCGGCCAGCCTGGTGACCGACAACCTGCGCCGCTCGAAGGCCGCCGGCCTCGGGCGCGTCGTCAGCCTGCTGCAGGAACACCAGCACGACATGGCGCGCTTCATCGGCGAGGACGAGCGCGGGCGCGCGCTGCCCGCCTACCTCGCGGGGCTCTCGCGCCACCTGCTCGCCGACCAGGGCGAGACGCTGCAGGAGCTCGACTCGCTGCGCCGGAACATCGAGCACATCAAGGAAATCGTCGCCATGCAGCAGAGCTACGCGAAGCTCGCCGGCGTGAGCGAAACGGTCGTGCCCGCGCAGCTGGTCGAGGAGTGCCTGCGCATCAGCGCCAGCGACTTCGCGCAGCACGGCATCGCCATCGTGCGCGAGTTCGGCGAGGTGCCGCCGGTCTGCACCGACCGGCACAAGGTGCTGCAGGTCCTCGTGAACCTGCTGCGCAACGCCAAGCACGCGTGCCAGAAGGCCGGGGGAGACGGGCGCCGCGTCGTGGTCGGCATCGCGCCGGCCGACGGCGGCATCCTGATCACGGTGCGCGACGACGGCGTGGGCATCGCGGCCGACGACATGACGCGCATCTTCGGATACGGATTCACCACCAAGCAGGAAGGCCATGGATTCGGCCTGCATGGCAGCGCACTGGCGGCCCGGGAGATGGGCGGCTCGTTGCAGGCTGCCAGCGAAGGCCCGGGACTCGGGGCAACGTTCACGCTGCAACTGCCGTTGCAACCACCTGGAGCCGCCAATGCATGACCATCCGGCAGCGGGGTCGCGCCGCGTCCTCGTCATCGACGACAACGCCTCGATCCACGAGGACTTCAGGAAGATCCTGGGCCAGGGCCGCGCGGCCGAACAGGAGCTGGAGATGGCCGAGCGGATGCTGCTCGGCGAGAGCGCGGCGCCCGGCAGCAGGCCGGTGTTCGAGATCGACAGCGCCCTGCAGGGCCAGGAGGGCGTCGCGCGCCTGCGCGAGGCGCTCGCGGCCGGCCGGCCGTACGCGCTCGCGTTCGTCGACATGCGCATGCCCCCGGGCTGGGACGGGCTCGAGACCATCCAGCGCATGTGGGCCATCGACCCCGACCTGCAGGTCGTGATCTGCTCGGCGCACTCCGACTACGACTGGGCCGAGGTGGTCGCCAAGCTCGACCACTCCGACCGCCTGCTGGTGGTGAAGAAGCCGTTCGAGCCGATCGAGGTGCAGCAGTGCGCCAGCGCGCTCGTGCGCAAGTGGCAGAACGAGCGGCTCGTGCGCAGCCAGGTGCAGACGCTCGAGGAGGTGGTGGTCGCGCGCACCGAGGGCCTCGAGACGGCCAACAGGCAGCTGCGCCACCTCGCGACCCACGACGCGCTGACCGGGCTCCCCAACCGCGTGCTGCTCGACGACCGGCTCTCGCAGGGCATCGCGCGCGCCGCGCGCGAGGGACACGGCCTGGCGGTGGCGATCATCGACCTGGACCGCTTCAAGCACATCAACGATTCCTTCGGCCACCGCACAGGCGACGAGCTGCTCAAGGAGGTCGCGCAGCGGCTGCAGGGCGCCGTGCGCGGCATCGACACGATCGCGCGGCTGGGCGGCGACGAGTTCGTGATGATCCTCGACCAGCTGGCGCAGAAGGCGGACGCCGAGGCGATCACCGGCCGCGCCGTCGAGGCGCTGCGCATGCCCGTGCGGGTCGCCGGCACCGACCTGCACACGTCGGCGAGCATCGGCTTCGCGGTCTATCCGGCCGACGGCGCGACGATCGAGGTGCTGCTCGCGCATGCCGACGCCGCGATGTACTGCGCCAAGCAGCGCGGCCGCAACAACGTGCAGTACTTCGAGCCCGGCATGAACGCCGCGACCCAGGAGAAGATCCGGCTGGAGAGCGAGCTGCACGACGCGATCCGCCTGCAGCAGCTCGAGCTGCACTACCAGCCCAAGGTCGACACGCGCAGCGGCCGCATCCACGGCGCGGAGGCGCTGATCCGCTGGCAGCACCCGCAGCGCGGCCTCGTCCCGCCGGCCGACTTCATCCCGCTGGCCGAGGAATGCGGCCTGATCGAGGGCATCGGCGAGTGGGTGGTGCGCGAGGCCTGCCGGCAGGCGAGCGCCTGGCAGCGCGCGGGCCTCGAGCCGGTGCGCGTCGCCGTGAACCTGTCGGCGTTCCAGTTCCGCCAGGGAAGGCTGCTGCAGGTGATCCAGCGTTCGCTCATCGACCACGACCTCGAGCCACAGCTGCTCGAGGTGGAGATCACCGAGAGCGCGCTGATGAGCGATCCGGAGGAATCGGTCGCCATCCTCGAGCACCTGAGCCGCATGGGCGTGCTGGTGTCGGTGGACGACTTCGGCACGGGCTACTCGAGCATGAGCTACCTGCGGCGCTTCCCGATCGACAAGCTGAAGATCGACCGCAGCTTCATCAACGAGCTCGGCTCGCGGCCTGACGACGCCTCGATCGTGAAGGCGATCGTGTCGCTGGCGCACAGCCTCAAGCTCAAGGTGGTGGCCGAGGGCGTCGAGACGCCGGGCCAGCTGGAACTGCTGCGCGGGCTCGGCTGCGACCAGTACCAGGGGTATTACTACAGCCCGGCCGTGCCGGCGGCGGAATTCGCCGGCCTCGTGGGCGGCGCGCCCGTGAAGGTGGCCGAGGAACAGGACTCGGGACTGACCTGCAGCAAGCTGTCGGTGCTGCGGCCCTGAACTGACGTGCGCGGCACGCGGGGCGCGGGCCGCGACGGGCGGCCCGGCCGGGTGGGCCTACTTGCCCTTCGCCTTCTTGGCAGCGCGCTTCTTGGCCTTGGCCGGGTCCTTCGGGCGCGTCTTGCCGAACGAACCGCTGTAGATCTTGCCGCGACGGCTCTTGCGATCACCCTTGCCCACTGCGCTGCTCCTGGATAGTGAAGGTCGCGCGCAGTCTAGTGATTCGCCTGCGGAGGCGCAAACGCGCCGCCGTACGAGAGCCCCGCGCCGAGGCCCCAGCCGGACGCATCGCCGCGCGCCGCGGCCGCGCTGGCCGGCCGCAGGGTTCCAGCCGTGGGCCCGGCCTCTGGCCGCGGGCCGTCCGGCCACGCGAACGAGAGCCGGCCGCTGAAGTCGTGCCGCGCCCTGCCCTGCGCGTCGCCCACCAGCAGGTCGGCGACGCCGCCGCCCTCGCTGCCCGGTAGGAACGCCGCCACGAAGGCGTTGCTGGCCTCGAGCTCGGGGCGGATCCACAGCGGGCGGCCCGAGAGCAGCACGCTCACCGTCGGGATGCCCTGCGAGCGGCAGCGGCGCAGCAGCCGCAGCGCGTCGCCCCGGTTGTAGAGCGGCAGCAGGATGTCACCCTGCATCTCGGCATAGGGCTGCTCGCCGAACACGACCACGCAGGCATCGGGGCGCGGGCCCTTGAGGTCCTCGTCGGTGAGCATCTGCCCGCCGCCGGCCGCGAGCGCCTGCGCGATGCCGGCGGAGATCGAGGTCGCGCCGGGGTAGTCGGCGTTGGTCGTGTCGCCCGCCTGCCAGGTCACCGACCAGCCGCCGGACTGCATCGGCAGGTCGTTCGCGCCCGGCCCGCCGACCAGCACCTTCGCGCCGGCGCGCAGCGGCAACACGCCGTCGTTCTTCAGCAGCACGAGCGACTTGCGCACGGCCTCGCGCGCGAGCGCGCGGTGCGCGGGATCCTGCAGCAGCTCGAGGCGGCCCTCGAAGGGCCTGTCGGCCTCGAACAGGCCGAGCCGGAACTTCACGCGCAGGTTGCGCCGGACGGCGTCGTCGAGCCGCGCCTGCGTGATCACGCCCGAGCGCACGTCCTCGACCATGTAGCGGAACATCGACTTCCAGTCGTCGGGCACCATGAACAGGTCGATGCCGGCGCTGAAGGCCTCGGCGCAATGCGCGTTCGTGCAGCCGGGCACCTGCCCGTGGCCGTTGTAGTCACCGACCACCAGGCCCTCGAAGCCCATGCGGCCCTTGAGCACGTCCGTGAGCAGCGCCTTGTTGCCATGCATCTTGGTGCCGTTCCAGCTCGAGTACGAGGCCATCACGGTGAGCGCGCCGGCCTCGATGGCGCTGACGTAGCCCTGCGCGTGGCGCGCGATCAGTTCGGCCTCGCCGACCTGCGTGTCGCCCTGGTCTATTCCGTCGCGCGTGCCGCCGTCACCGAGGAAGTGCTTGGCGCTCGCGGCGACGTGCCCGTGCTGCAGCTTGTCACCCAGCGTCGCCGGGCCCTGCAGGCCCTCGATCATCGCGCGCGCGTACTCGCGCACCTGGGCCGGGTCCTGCGAGTAGCCCTCGTAGCTGCGGCCCCAGCGCACGTCCTGCGGCACCGCCAGCGTCGGCGCGAAGGCCCAGTCCACGCCGGTCGCAGCCACCTCGGCGGCGGTCGCCTCGCCGATGCGGCGCACGAGCGCGGCGTCGTGCGCGGCGCCGAGGCCGATGTTGTGCGGATAGAGCGCCACGCCCGGCAGGTTGCTGTGGCCGTGGATCGCGTCGATGCCGAACAGCAGCGGGATGCGCACGTGCCCGGGCCGCTCTTCCATCGCGACCGCGTGGAAGGCGCGCGTGAGCGCGAGCCAGTCGGCGGCGGGCGCGCGGTCGTCGTGGTGCGGGCCCGAGTTGCCGCCGGCGAGGATCGAGCCGAGCGAGTACTGGCGCAGGTCGTCGGGCGTGATCGAGCCGATGTCCGCCTGCAGCACCTGGCCGACCTTCTCCTCGAGCGAGAGCTGCGCGAGCAGCGCGTCGATCTTCGCCTCGGTGGCGGCATCCACGAGCCCGACGCTGTGCGTCGCGGGCCAGCGCTGCGGATGCACAGGCGTGGCGGCAACCGACAGCGCTGTCGCACAGGCGGCAAGGATCAGCGTACGCAGGGGAATCATCGCCATGGTCAGTCTCCTCGCAGGAAGTCGCGCAGCCAGGCGCCGCTCGCCTTGAGGCGCCGCTCCTGGGTGCTGAAGTCGACGTGCACGAGGCCGAAGCGGCGCGTGTAGCCCTCGGCCCATTCGAAGTTGTCGAGCAGCGTCCAGGCGAAGTAGCCGTGCACGGGCACGCCGCGCAGCATCGCGTCGCGCAGGGCCCCGAGGTGGCGCTGCAGGTAGGTGCGGCGGCGCTCGTCGGCGACGCTGCCGTCGGCGGCCACCACGTCATCGTAGCTGGCGCCGTTCTCGGTGATCACGATGCGCGCCGGCGCGTACTCGCGCTGCAAGCGCAGCAGCAGGCCGGTGAGGCCCTCGGGCGAGACCTCCCAGCCGAGGTCGGTGCGCTCGACGTTCGGCCGCGCGACCACGCGCACCGACAGCGGGTGCGCGCCGGGCGCGTGCGCGATCGCCTCGGGGAAGTAGTAGTTGACGCCCAGGAAGTCGAGCGGCGCGGCCATGGCCTCGAAGTCGCCTTCCTGCACGCGCGGCGCGTCGGCGCCGCACGCGGCCCAGGCATCCTTCGGGTAGCCACGGCCGTTCAGCGGATCGAGGAACCAGCGGTTGCGCAGGCCGTCGAAGCGCTGGGTCGCGAGCGCGTCGGCCGCGGAGCCGCTTGCGGGCACGAGCGGATGCAGGCTGAGCGCGATGCCGACGCGCGCGTCGGGCACGTTCGCGCGCAGCACCGGCACCGCCGTGCCGTGCGAGAGCAGCACGTGGTGGCAGGCCTGCAGCGCGGCGCGCCAGTCGCGCACGCCGGGCGCATGCGTGCCCTCGAAGTGGCCGAGGAAGGCCGTGCACCACGGCTCGTTGTGCGTGATCCAGTGGCGCACGCGGTCGCCCAGCCTGCGGCTGACCACGTCGGCGAACTCGGTGAACGCGGCGACCGTGTCGCGCGAGGTCCAGCCGCCCGCGTCCTGCAGCGCCTGCGGGAGGTCCCAGTGGTAGAGCGTGACCCAGGGCTGGATGCCGCGCTCGAGCAGCCCGTCGACCAGCCGCGAGTAGAAGTCGAGGCCACGCGCGTTCACGGCGCCGCGGCCGCCGGGCAGGATGCGCGGCCAGGCGATGGAGAAGCGGTAGTCGCCCACGCCCAGCGCGCGCAGGCGGTCGAGGTCGGCGGGCCAGCGGTGGTAGTGGTCGCAGGCGATGGCGCCGCTGCTGCCGTCGGCGATGCGGCCGGGCAGCGCGCAGAAGCGGTCCCAGATGGATTCGCCGCGGCCATCCTCCAGCACCGCGCCCTCGACCTGGTAGGCGGACGTGGCGCAGCCCCAGCGGAAGCTGGCGGGAAATTCGCTGCGCCGCAACGGCGCGGATGGCTTGGGCTGGGCGAGGCTCATGGACCCTTGGCGCTGTACTGCAGGTACACGGGGCCTGGCCGGTGCCCGCCCGCGCAGGCACCCTCCCCCGTCCCTTGTTCGAGGGCGATAACTTACCTGAAGCGTGGAAACGATTCCAGCCGGTCAGCGCCGGGCGGCCGGGGGCATGGCCACGGAGGCCCGCCAGGTGACATTCACCGGGAATTCCCGGCTCACGGGCAGCAGGGTGTCGTAGCAGCGGTTCAGCAGGCTGTTGACGCCGCTGACCGTCACCTCGCGCATCGGGATGTGCACCGAGGTGAGGCGCGGGGCCGAGTATTCGGCGCTCGACGTGTCGTCGTAGCCGAGCACGGAGACCTGCTCGGGCACGCGGATGCCGGCCTGGTGCAGCCACGAGAGCAGGCCCACGGCCATCTCGTCGTTGGCGCAGAACACGGCCGTGTGGCGGTGGCCCGACTCCATCAGCGCGCGGCCGCAGTTGTAGCCGCCCTCGGGCGAGAAGTCGCTCTCCAGGGTCTTCACCGTGGCCAGGTCGATGCCCTGGCGGCGCAGCTCCTGCATGAAGCCGCTGATGCGCGCGCGGTTGTCGGGCGAGCTCGCGGGGCCCGCGATCACGGCGAGCTCGCGGTGCTGGTGCTGCAGCAGCGCCTGCGCCGCGACCACCCCGCCCTGCACGTGGTCGGCCGAGAAGCACTGCTCGCGGATGCTCTCGAACTCGCGGTTCAGCACGACCAGGTTGGGCTGTTCGCGCACCAGGGCGACGATGTCCTTCTCGAGCAGCGCGTTGCTCATCACCATGACGCCGTCGCAGTCGCGGTGGATCAGGAACTGCGCGCCCTCGATCGCCTGGCGGCGGTCGTCGAGCAGGCCGTGGCCGAACGACACCACCATGTGCCGGCCGCTGGCGCGCAGCGCCGCGTCGATGGTCTGCAGGATCGGCGTGTAGTAGGTGCCCTTGAGGATCGGGATGTAGACGCCGATGGTCTGCGTCGAACCCGACAGCAGCGAGCGCGCCGCGTGCGAGGGGCGGAAGTTCAGCTGCTCGATGGCGCGATGCACGCGCTTGGCGGTGGCCGCGGCGACCGAGCCCTTGCCGCTGATCACGCGCGAGGCGGTGCCGAGGCCAACGCCGGCCAGGCGGGCGACATCCTTGATCGTAGCCATGCGCCAAATTGACGCATGGCCCAATCCGATGCAAGATCAATTCTGCCGATGGGAACGTTTCCATCCGGTGACGACGCGCTGCGCGGCGCACCTATAATCGACCCTATACTCGACTCCATGGCCACCGGCACCCGGGGGCCGCACGCCAGGGGGATCTACGAAGCGTTCCAGCACCCTGTTCGCGACGCTGCTGCTGCTCGTCGCCGTCGCAGGCGCCGCGCGTGCGGCCACGCCGGCGTCGCCTGCCGCCGCGCCGGCCGCGCCTGCAGCCACGCCGGCCGTCGTGCCACCCGCGGGTCGCGCCGAGGTCATGCACTGGTGGACCAGCGGCGGCGAGTCGGCCGCGGTGCGCACGCTGGCCGATGCCTGGCGCGCGCAGGGCGGCACGTGGCAGGACAGCGCCATCGCCGGCAGCGAGCAGGCGCGCGCCGTGGCCATCAGCCGCATCGCCGGTGGCAACCCGCCGACCGCGGCGCTGTTCAACACCTCGCGCCAGTTCCGCGACCTGATCGAGGCCGGCGAGCTGCAGCCGCTCGACGACGTGGCCGCGAAGCAGGGCTGGGCGAACTGGCTGCCCGCGCCGCTGCTCGAGTCGATCCGCATCAACGGGCACTTCTACGCCGCGCCGGTCAGCATCCACAACCCGGCCTGGATCTGGTATTCGAAGGCGGCGCTGAAGAAGGCCGGCGTCACGGCCGAGCCGCGCAGCCTCGACGAGCTGTTCGCGGCGCTCGAGCGCCTCAAGGCGGCCGGGCTCATCCCGCTCGCGCACGGCGGCCAGGCCTGGCAGGAGAGCATCCTGTTCCGCGCGGTGCTCGCCAACCAGGGCGGCCGCGCGCTCTACCTGCGCGTGCTGCGCGACCGCGAAGCGGCCGCGATCCTCTCGCCCGCCTTCCGCCAGGCGCTGCTCACCTTCAAGCGCCTGCACGGCTACGTCGACGCCGGCGCGCCCGGCCGCAACTGGAACGACGCGACCGCGCTGCTGGTCACCGGGCGCGCGGGCTTCCAGGTGATGGGCGACTGGGTGAAGGCCGAGTTCGCCTCGGCCGGCAAGAGCTCGCCGCGCGACTACGGCTGCATCGCGGGCTTCGGGCCCGATGCGCCGTACATCGTGCAGGGCGACGCCTTCGTGTTCCCCAGGGCGCGCGATGCGGGCGTGCGCGCCGTGCAGGAGCGGCTCGCGGCCACGCTCACGCAGCCGGCCGTGCAGCTGGCGTTCGCCGCGCGCAAGGGCTCGATCCCGGTGCGCAACGACGTCGATTCCGCCTCGCTCGACGCCTGCGGGCAGGCCGGCTACGCGATCATGAAGGACGGCCGGCGCGTGGTCGGCAACGACGAGAACTACCTCACGCCCGACCAGAACGGCGCGATGTCAGACGTGCTCACCGACTACTGGAACCGCGACCTCGACGCCGGGGCCGTGCAGCTGCGCATCGCCACGGCGCTGGCGGAGTGAGCCCCTTGCGCACCCCGGGCCGCCGGCGCGGCGCGCCGCTCGCCGCGCACCTGGCGCTGGCGCCGATGGCGGCCACGGCGCTGGTCGCCTACGCGGGCGCTGCGCTCTGGACGCTGCGCGTCTCGCTCTCGAGCTCGCGCAGCTTCCCGGCCGGCGACTGGGTCGGCCTCGCCCAGTACCACCGCCTGTACGCCAACGAGCGCTGGCTGCACTCGCTCGACAACCTGTGGCGCTACGGCCTGCTGTTCCTGCTGGCCACGCTGCTGGCGGGCTACCTGCTCGCGCTGCTGGTCGACCGGCACGCGCGCGCCGGCACGCTGCTGCGCGGCATCTTCCTGTACCCCTACGCGCTCTCGTTCATCGCCACCGGCCTCGTGTGGCAATGGCTGCTCAACCCCGGGCTCGGCATCCAGCACGCGCTCCAGTCGGCCGGCTTCGCGGGCGCGCGCTTCGACTGGCTGGTCGATCCCGAGCGCGCGGTCTACACGCTGGTGATCGCCACGGGCTGGCAGGCGGCGGGCCTCGTCATGGTGATCCTGCTCGCCGGCCTGCGCGGCGTCGACCCCGACCTGTGGCGCGCGGCGCGCGTCGAGGGCATCCCCGCGTGGCGCATGCAGCTGCAGGTCGTGCTGCCGCAGCTCGCGATCCCGTTCGCGACCGCGACGCTGCTGCTGCTAACCGGCGTGGCCAGGCTGTACGACGCCGTGGTGGCGATGACCGGCGGCGGCCCGGGCATGGCCAGCGAGGTGCCGGCCAAGTTCGTGATGGACCACCTGTTCGGGCGCGCCAACATCGCGCTCGCCTCGGCCGCGGCCAGCTCGCTGCTGCTCATGGTGGCGGTGCTGCTCGCGCCGCTGCTGCTGCTGCGCGCGCGCGCGGCGAGGAAGGCCGCGTGAGCCGCGCCGCGATCGCCACATCCGCGGCCAGCCCGTCGCGCGCGCACGGCGCGCGGGCGCCGGCCTGGCGCGACCCGGCGCGCATCGGCTGGCTCGCCTTCGCGCTCGCGGCGGCGGCCTTCTTCCTGCTGCCGCTGTACGTGATGGGCGTGACCTCGCTCAAGGGCATGGACGAGATCCGCGCGGGCCAGGTGTTCGCGCTGCCCTCGCAGCCGACGCTGGCCGCCTGGCGCGCCGCCTGGGCCAGCGCCTGCACGGGCGTCGACTGCGCCGGGCTCGCGCCCGGCTTCTGGAACTCGGTCGCGATCGTGGTCCCCAGCACCCTCATCGCCGTGGCGCTCGGCGCGCTCAACGGCTACGCGCTCTCGTTCTGGCGCGTGCGCGGCGCGGGCTGGGTCTTCGGCGTGCTGCTGCTGGGCGCCTTCCTGCCGGTGCAGGTGATGATGTACCCGCTGGTGCGCATGCTCGCGCCGCTCCAGCTGGTGGGTTCGCTGCCGGGCATCGTGCTGGTGCACGTCATCTTCTCGATGCCGGTGATGACGCTGCTGTTCCGCAACTACTACGCCTCGCTGCCGCGCGAGCTGTTCCATGCGGCGCGCAGCGACGGCGCGGGCTTCGTGCGCATCTTCGCGCAGCTGATGCTGCCACTGTCGCTGCCGATGCTGGCGGTGGCCTGCATCCTGCAGGCAACGGGCGTCTGGAACGACTACCTGCTGGGCCTCGTGTTCGCGGGCCGCGACCACCTGCCGATGACGGTGCAGCTCAACAACCTCGTCAACACCACCACCGGCACGCGTGCCTACGACGTCGACATGGCGGCGACCCTGCTGACCTCGGCGGCGCCGCTCCTGCTGTATGCCTTCGCCGGCCGCTGGTTCGTGCGCGGCATCGCCGCCGGCGCGCTCAAGGGCTGAACGATGGCGGCACTTTCCGTCCAGTCGCTCGACGTGTGCCTCGGTGGCCGCACGGTGCTCGCGTCGCTCGACCTCGAGGTGGCCGATGGTGAGTTCCTGGTGCTGCTCGGCCCGTCGGGCTGCGGCAAGTCGACGCTGCTGCACGCGATCGCTGGCCTGCAGGAGGTGCACGGCGGCCGCGTGCTGATCGGCGGGGAAGACCACACCCACAGCGACCCGGCGGCGCGCAACGTCGGGCTGGTGTTCCAGTCGTACGCGCTCTACCCGAACATGACGGTCGAGGGCAACCTGGGCTTCGGCCTGCGCGCCCGCGGCCTGCCGCGCGCCGAGGTCGCCGAGCGCGTGCGGCGCGCCGCGGCGATGCTGCAGCTCGAACCGCTGCTCGCGCGGCGGCCGGCGCAGCTCTCGGGCGGGCAGCGCCAGCGCGTCGCGATCGGCCGCGCGCTGGTGCGCGACGCGCGCCTGTTCCTGCTCGACGAGCCGCTCTCGAACCTCGACGCCGGCCTGCGCGCGAGCCTTCGCCGCGAGCTGCGGCTGCTGCACCAGCGCCTGGGCGCGACGATGATCCACGTCACGCACGACCAGGTCGAGGCGATGTCGCTGGCGACGCGCATCGCCATCCTGCACGAGGGCCGCATCCAGCAGCTCGGCACGCCCGACGAGGTCTACGACCGGCCCGCGAACCGCTACGTCGCGGGCTTCATGGGCGCGCCGCCGATGAATTTCATCGAGGGCCGCGTCGCGCGCGCCGGCGCGGCCTGGCGCTTCGAGGCGCCGGGCATCGTCCTGCCGCTGCCGGCGGATGCCTTCCCCGCCGCCGGGGCGCCCGCCGCGGGCCATCCGGTGGTGCTGGGCCTGCGGCCCGAGCAGCTGCGGCTGCTGGCGCCCGGCGAGGCCGCCACGGGCGGCGCCACCGGCGCTACCGGGGAGACCGGGGATACGGGGGCGGCGTTCGAGGGCACGCTCACGCTGCTCGAACCGCATGGCAGCCACCGCATCGCCTGGCTGGACTGCGCGGGCACGAGCATCGCCGTGCTGGAACCCGCGCACGCGGCCGGCGCCCGGCCGCTGGCGCCCGGCGCACGGCTGCGCCTCGGCTGCGCGTCGGCCAGTACGCACCTGTTCGACACAACCACCGGCTCGAGGCTCTGAGGCACACGCCATGGAAAAGCACCCTCCCATCCGCAAGGTCGTGATCGTCGGCGGCGGCACCGCGGGCTGGATGGCCGCGGCCATCTTCAGCAAGCTGCTGCCGAAGCACATGCAGATCCGCCTGGTCGAATCGGACGAGATCGGCACGATCGGCGTCGGCGAGGCCACGATCCCCGCGATCAAGTACTTCAACGCGGCCATCGAGCTGGACGAGGACGAGTTCCTGCGGCGCACGCAGGGCACGTTCAAGCTCGGCATCGAGTTCGTCGACTGGAAGCGCATCGGCAAGCGCTACACGCACGGCTTCGGCAAGCTGGGCACCGACTGGGGCGTAGTGCGCTTCTGGCAGTACTGGCTGCGCGAGCGGCTCGCGGGCCGCGTGCCGGAGATCGGCGAGTATTCCATCAACACGATGGCGCCGCTCGAATCGCGCTTCATGCGCAGCCGCCCAGACATGAAGAACTCGCCGCTGGCGGACATCGCCTACGCCTTCCACTTCGATGCCCACCTGTACGCGCGCTACCTGCGCGAGCTGTCGGAGGCGCGCGGCGTGAAGCGCACCGAGGGCCGGATCATCGAGACCGTGCTGCGCGCGGACGACGGGCACATCGAGGCCGTGGTGCTCGAGGGCGGCGAGCGCGTCGGCGGCGACCTGTTCATCGACTGCTCCGGCATCCGCGCGCTGCTGATCGAGCAGGCCCTGCACTCCGGCTACGAGGACTGGAGCCAGTGGCTGCCCTGCGACCGCGCGCTGGCCGTGCCCTGCGAGCGGGTCGAGCCGCTGCTGCCACTGACGCGCTCCACGGCGCACGACTCGGGCTGGCAGTGGCGCATCCCGCTGCAGCACCGCATCGGCAACGGGCACGTCTACTCGAGCCACTTCACGAACGACCAGGCGGCCGCCGACACGCTGCTCGCCAACCTCGACGGCAAGCCGCTGGCCGACCCGCGGCTGGTGCGCTTCCTGCCTGGCAAGCGCCGGCGCGCGTGGATCGGCAACTGCATCGCCGTCGGCCTGTCGAGCGGCTTCCTCGAGCCGCTCGAGTCGACCAGCATCCACCTGATCCAGTCCTCGCTCGTGCGGCTGACCAAGCACTTTCCGCACCACGGGATCGAGCCGGCCGAGGTCGAGCACTTCAACCGCGCCACCGACTTCGAGTACGAGCGGATCCGCGACTTCATCATCCTGCACTACAAGGCCACGGAGCGCAGCGATTCGCCGATGTGGAACCATTGCCGCGAGATGCAGGTGCCCGACACGCTCGTGCAGAAGATCGAGATGTTCCGCGCCAACGGGCGCATCTTCCGCGAGAACGAGGAGCTGTTCGCCGAGGAGAGCTGGCTGCAGGTGCTGGTCGGCCAGGGCATCATGCCGCGCGGCTACGACCCGCTGGTCGACGACAAGGCGCCCGCGGACATCACGCGCTTCCTGGACGACATCCGCACGGTGATCAGGCGCTGCGTGGCGGTCATGCCCACGCATGCCGAGTTCATCGCCAACAACTGCGCGGCGCGCACGGGCTGATGCGGCCGGCGCACGCCATCGTCGCGGCCGCGGCAGCGGCCCTGCTGGCCGCCGGCCCCGCGTGGGCGGCGCACTGGCCCTTCGCGCACGTGTTCGCGCGCAAGCCCGCGAAGCCAGCCGCCCCGCCGGTGCACCTGTGGCTCACCACCGCCGACCAGGCCCTGCTGCTCTCACGCGAGCCCGACCTCGAGCTGCACGCGGCCGATGGCACGGCCAGCGGAACGGCGGCGGGCAGCGGAACGGCTGCGGGCGGCGGCACGGCGGCGGCCAGCGGCGCGGCGGCGCCGCTGGTGATCGACGCCACGACGCGCTACCAGTCGTACCTGGGCGTGGGCGCGGCGATGACCGATGCGAGCGCGGTGGCGATCAACAAGTCGCTCGACCCGAAGCAGCGCAGGGCGCTCATGCGCGAGCTGTTCGGCGACGCCACGGACCACCCCGCCGGGCTCGGCATCGGCTTCGTGCGCGTGCCGATCGGCGGCTCCGACTTCTCGCAGCTGCACTACAGCCTCGACGACGTCGCGCGCGGCGGCAGCGACCCCACGCTGGCGCGCTTCCGGCTCGACCCGTATCGCACCGGCCAGGTGCCCCTGCTGCTCGAAGCGCGCAAGGTCAACCCGGGCCTGCTGCTGATGGCCTCGCCGTGGAGCGCGCCGGCCTGGATGAAGGAGAACGACTCGCTCGTGGGTGGGCACCTGCAGCCGCGCTGGTACGGCGCGTTCGCGGACTACCTCGTGCGCTTCTCCGACGAGTACTCGAAGGCGGGCCTGCCGCTGTACGCGCTGAGCCTGCAGAACGAGCCGGGCTACGACACGCCGGACTACCCGGGCATGGTCGTGACGCCCGGCGAGCGCGCGCGCCTGGTCGCCGATGCGCTCGGGCCGCGGCTCGCTAAGCGCCCGGGCGCACCGCTGCTGCTCGACCACGACCACAACTGGGACGAGCCGCAATCGCCCGCGCGCGTGCTGGGCGACCCGGCCGCGGCGCGCTACGTCGGCGGCGTGGCCTGGCACTGCTACAAGGGCCACGTGGCGGCGCAGTCGAAGGTGCACGACCAGTTCCCCGGCTTCGATGCCTACATGACCGAGTGCTCCGGCGGCGGCTGGCAGAAGGACTGGGAGGATGCGCTGCATTGGTTCTACGGCGAGGTGGTGATCGGCAGCTTCGCGCACTGGGCGCGCGCGGTGGCGCTGTGGAACCTCGCGCTCGATACCACGCACGGCCCGCACGCGGGCGGCTGCAGGAACTGCCGCGGCGTGGTCACGATCGACGCCCACGGCCACGTCACGCGCAACGTGGAGTACTACGCGCTCGCGCACGTGACGCGCTGCCTGCGCACCGGCGCGCGGCGCGTCGCCTCGAGCGGCGGGCCGGACGGCGTGGCCACCGTCGCCTTCCGCAACGAGGACGACGGCTCGCTCGTGCTGCTGGCCTACAACGAGGCCGCGCAGGCGCGCCGGCTCGACGTGCGCGCGGGCGCCCGCGGCTTCGGCTACGAGCTGCCGGCGGGCGCGGCGGCCACGTTCTGCTGGCGGCCCTGAACGGGGTGGCCGGCGCATGAAGCGCACCTGGACCATCATCGGCGTCGCCGACGTGCCGCGGAGCCTCGCCTGGTACCAGCAGCTGTTCGGCCAGCCGCAGGCTCCGCCCAACCACTCCTGGTTCGGGCAGCTGCTGGACGACGATGGCACGGTGCTGCTCTGCCTCCACGAGTGGGGCCCGCATGACCACCCGACGCTCAGGGGCCCCGCGCCCGTGATGCCGGGCAACGGGCTGCTGCTGTTCTTCCGCGTCGACGACTTCGGGGCCGCGCTCGGAAGGGCACGTTCGCTGCCGGTCGCGCTCGAGGAGGAGCCACGGCTGAATCCCTCCACGGGCACGATGGAGTTCGCGCTGCGCGATCCGGATGGCTATTACGTGATGGTCAGCGCGTCCGGCTGAAGGCGTAGACTCGCCACGACACCCTTGCACCTGGAGCACGACCGCATGAACCCCATCAAGATCATCGGTTTCGCGCTGGTCGTCGGCGGAGCGCTCGGCCTGGCCTACGGCGGCTTCAGCTACACGAAGGAAACCCACGACGTGAAGCTCGGCCCGGTCGAATTCTCCGTGAAGGAAAAGCAGGAGGTGAACATCCCGCTGTGGGCCGGCGTGGGCGCCATCGTGCTCGGCGGCGTGATGCTGCTCGCGGGTGGCGGCAAGCGGTGAGCGTGGAGGGAGCCCGCGTCGCCGGCCAGCCGCGCTACCTCCTTCGCGCCAGCGCCGCCTGGCTGCTGGTCGCCGTGGCCGAATCCATCCATGGCACGCTGCGCGCGCTGTTCCTCGCACCCGTGGTCGGCGACCTCGCGTCGCGGCAGGTCGGCGTCCTCACCGGCTCGCTGATGGTCCTGCTGCTCGCGTGGGCGACGATCCGGTGGATCGGCGCGCGCGGCACCCGCGAGCTGCTGGCCACCGGCGCGCTGTGGCTCGTGTTGATGCTGTGCCTCGAGGTGGCGGTGGGCCGCGCGCTCGGGCTCCCGTGGGAGCGCATCGCCGCGGACTACCAGCCGTGGAACGGCGGCTACATGGCCGTCGGGATGTGCGTGCTGGCCTCGGCCCCATGGATCGCCGATCGCGTGCGCGCGCCGCGCGACGGGACGGGCTGAACCGGTGTTCGAGAAACGCACGTTCAAGGTGCTGTTCGTGCTGCTGCTGGCCTACGGCCTGCTGGTGCTGCCCGGCCTGTTCTGGACCCGCTACCTCGACTCGCCGCCGGGCCTGCTGGCCGCGATTCCCTTCCTGTCGATCTACATCTTCCACAACATCGGGATTCCGGGCCTCCTGCAGCACGACGGCGCCTGCGGATGGGGCTGGTGCGCGCCGACGCCGATCGGCTGGGCGTTCCTCATCGCCTTCTGGCTGCTGCTCGCGTGGCTCATCGCCTGGGCGATCGCGCGCGCGGGGCGACCCGGCGCGGGTGGCGCCGGCAAGTAGCGCTGCCCCGTTCAGCCGGGCTTGGCGTCACCGCCCTGCGCGGCTCGCTGCCCGACCAGTACGTTGGCCAGCAGCACGTCGACGAGCGAGCCGTGGCTGCCGTCGCCGCTTCCAGCGACGATGTCGGGCACGAGCTTGTTGCCGGAGCGCGCGAGCGCCTCGGCCACCTGCACCACCGCGTAGTTGCCGGCATCCATCGAATCGATCTTGCGGCGGATGACCTCGGCCTCGGCGGTGCCGATCGCCTGCGTCTTCGCGGCCTCGGCCTCGCCCACGGTGCGCACGACCGTGGCATCGGCCTCGGCGTTGATGGTCTTGGCCTCGGCCTGGCCGCGCGCGGACTTGACGGT
>WBZN01000697.1_pt1 | contig 23513 bp, 23 predicted proteins | sample 5204281 | NCBI WGS metagenome assembly WBZN01 (sample SAMN12344347, study PRJNA552823) | activated sludge metagenome | biome: Activated sludge suspended growth; feature: Nitrification reactor; material: Wastewater; isolation source: activated sludge from nitrification reactor of wastewater... | reverse complement strand
GTCCGGTCGCCTCATCGCACAGACATGGACTGACCGCTATGGCAGGCGCGCGACGATCTATTCATACAGGAGCGCAGTCCCCTACTCAAGGGTTGGTCGACATGGCCGCGTCCAGTCAGGCCACGGTCCTCAGGTTGTTGCGGCAGGTGATTGCCGGCGACGAGCATGCAGGCACGATCCACGCCATTCGTACGCATTGCCGAAGACTTCAAGCATTACTGGAATTGTATGGGGAGGCGAGACGCGCCGGCGCAATGGCGGATTGTGTCCGAAGTTTAAGCAAGCTCCGAGCGCTCCAGGTGTTCCGTCACTATCTGGTCACCCGCGATGCTCCGCAGCAGGATCTGGCCTTGGTGGATGACCGGCTCATCAAAAGGATCAGGAAGCTGAACCGCACAAAGATCTATCACCGGATCGAGCAAGTTGTCTGGAAGCAGGCGCTTCCCAGGATCACCTCCCCTGCGTATTCCTTGACCGATCGGCTCGACGGGTTGCGTCATGAGCACGAATGCCTGCTCAAACGGCTCATCGCAGCCGCATCGGACAACCCCCGGCGAAAGCGCCTTCATGCCTTGCGCCTGGCCCTGAAGACGATCCGGTATCAGACGGAATGGTTGCCGGGGCGAACGGCAGCAAAACAGGACTTGCTCTCCCAACTCAAGCGGGTTCAGGCCCTAATGGGAAAGTATGAGGAACTGGCTGATTTTCATCGCTGGGGCAAGAAGCTGAGTCCGCCGGTGCAGGCGCGCATTAGAAAGGACTGGAAGCGAGCGAGGAAACGGGCCCGGCGTGTTCCCGGAGAGATGTCGTGGTTATTGGATGCATTGGCAGCCGGGCATGTGTGGACTGCGGCGGGTCATCCCGATGCGTTATTGAACCGGAGGTCCGCCGGAACTCTCTGAGGTTGGTGTCGCCAGACGAAAACCGCCCGGCACGGTTTTAATGGAAGCCACAGGCGGGGCTTCGTCCGTCAACTTCCGATTCAGCTGTTCTATGCACCGGTCGAGCTCCCTGTCGTGCATGAGGCTCTCGTCTTCCCACAGCAAGGATTTGAGTTCCTCGCGAGGAACGACGCTCCCGGCCGTACTCGCCAACCGGCGCAGCGCTTTCCACTCGTGCGCGGAGAGCGTCAGGTGTTTTCCCCGGTACACCGCGACATACAGGCTTTCAGTGAGGGCGAGATCCTCGGCGAGTTCCTCGTCTTGCGCCTGGCTCTGCCGGCAACGGCGGAGCAGCGCCCGCACGCGAGCCAGGAGTTCCGCGCCTGAATAGGGCTTGACGATAACATCGTCAGCTCCCGCATCTAAGGCTTCCGCTCGGCGCTCCTCGGAGGAAAATCCCGACATGACGATGATCGGGATGTGTTTGGTGGAGGGGTCCTGCCGCAAACGCTTGCACATCTCCCGTCCGGTCAGTCCGGGAAGATTGTCATCGGCCATGATCAAGGATGGTTTGATGCGCCAGACATCCTGCATGCCGGCCGGCCCGTCGAACGCGACATTGGTGCGGAACGACGCTTGCCGCAGAATCTGATCCAACAACTTGGCCTGGCTCTGGTCGTCCTCGACAATTTCAATGATTTCTAAGGCCATGAAGACACTCCCCTGCACTCATCATCGGTCGGCGCAGGGGGAAACTTGAGGGCGATGTGATCGAGCCGACGCGAGCTGCGTCCAAATCGATTTGGAGGGCTCGCGCTTGGTTTGGTCAAAATGCCACGGGTGGTAGGTGGTTACTTGGATGCGCCGAGAATACGCTGCAGTTGCGTCACCCAGGAGGATCCGTCGCTGCTCGGTGCCTCCTCGCGAGTAGGTCGGGCCTGTCCGCCGCTGAGTCGGTCGAGTCGTTCGGCGACATCCTTGAAGTTGGGATCTTCTCGTCCGATCCAACGGTATTGTTCCAGCGCATCGTCGGTTCGACCTAAGGACTCAAGGGTGCGCGCAAGCAGGTATCGCACTTGGATCGTATCTGCGGAGGAAGAACGCTTCGCTTGCAAAGCCTTTTGAAGTGCCATGACGGCGTCTTCCGGCAGAGCGAGCGATTTCAAGCAAATCCCGACCTGTGCCATCGCTTTAAATGCGAACGCCGCATCCCGGGCGGCGAGAGAAAATTGTTCCAGTGCGTCTCTATAGGAACCGCTCTTCTTGAGCGCGAGGCCCTGCTCGTAGGCCTCTTGCCCGTCTCGGCTGGGCGGATGTAGGGGCGCGGACGCCCGCGCGTTGTCGGCTGACCGCTTGCCGCGACTTGACGCGGAAGAGATTTGTGATGCGAAGGTAGCGATCTGAGTCTGTTCAGCCGTTTCCTGTTCGGGTGTCGACTCCGTCAGCGCGTCAGTGTCCGAGAGCGGGAAAATGCCTCCTTTACTCCGGTCTTTCGCAGCCTCCGCCACCGTCTTGGTCGAAAGAAATTGGGAGTCCTCTGCGAACCCATAGGTCAGGGCGGTATCGCACAGCTGGTTAATCAGGCGTGGAATGCCGCCGGTGAGCCGGTGAATCATGCGGACGGCCTGGTCGGTGAAAAGTGGCTCCTCTCGTCCCGCAATCCGCAGACGATGCGCAATGTAACCCAGGCTGTCTTCTTCCTTGAATGGTTCGAGGTTGTAGTCCACCATGACACGCTGGGCGAACTGGGCCAGGTCCTTGCGTTGGAGGAGTTGTCGTAAATCCGGCTGGCCTGAGAGAATGATCTGAAGGACAGGAGCTTTGTCTCGATTGAGATTCGATAACAACCTGAGCTCCTCCAGGAGCGCGACGTCGAGATTCTGCGCCTCATCTACGATCAGCAGCACCCGCCTATGTGCGGCAGCTTCCTTGCCAAGGAATTGTTGAAATGCATGGAAGGCTTCGAGCTTCTCCAGCTTCTTTTCATTTTGGCCGAATGCAAGCAGAATCCAGGGCAGGAGGCTGTCCATTGCCCCATGGGTATTGGTAATCAGTCCGATGGTGAAATGGTCACGACGCTCTGACAAGAGTTGCTGAAGCAATGTGGTCTTGCCCATCCCAGGGTTCCCGGTCAGCACAACGAATCCGGCCTCATTGAGGATTCCATATTCAAGCGTTGCCATAGCCAACCGGTGGGTCTCTCCGCGATAGAGAAACTCCGGATTCGGGATTAAGGTGAAGGGCTTGAATTGTAGGCCATAGTACGACTCGTACATACCCTCCTATTACAAGACAACAACGAACAGGTCAACTGCAATTAACGGTATACCCTACTCAGAAGCAACGAGCCATGGCTTGGCCGGCGTGATGACCATCGGAGCAAGTTCACGCGGTTGTCGACACGGGCTGCTATGTAAGTCACTGCATTGGAGGTGATAAACAGCGCCGTTCTGCAGATTTTCCACAGCAAGAACGCAGGTGCGCATAACCGTTTTAGTGTTCTCGAAGGGAATGATTGGCGGGAGCCTCTGCTCGACGGCTCGTAGTAATTCGGTCATTTCCTCTGGAAACCTTTCTCTCGAATAACCGTCTTGTAGACCTGTTCCTTGAACCGGCAAGCATCCGAGTCCCCGTGAAGTCGTCCGTACGAGGGGATTTCCCTCGGCATGGCTTCAAACCGCTCCTTTGGAAGGCTCCAGATGCTCTCAGTCGAATCGCCAATCATGCCGATGAATCCTTCGCCCAACGTCAGGTCAACGCCGCGTTGATCGTCTGTGATGCCTGAGCGATGAAGCTGATACGTCCGGCAAAGACTGAGGTAGGCAGGGCTCCACAGGGCGCCTGCATGCAATCGACGAAATGACAGATTTCTCCTATCCGACTGCCTCCCCTGACCGCAGGATTCCTCGGTCAGCGGTTCCGTGGAATCCGCGTGATCAAACATGACAAACGGATCCTTACGGGAAGCAAGGGAGGATTGGGACTACATCGCATGGGAAGAACACCGTCGATTGAACCCCAGCGTTAAACGTCGCCCGGTGGGAGTTGTCTTCTCACAGGCGGCACGTAGGTCGTGTAGCCTCCTCCTCTGTCAGGCTGAGGGTTTCTCCACGAACGCAAGTGTGTCTGCCGGAAGACTTTTCACCACGAGTGATGCATGGCTGTCATGACGTGTGTCGATCAGGACGCTGTTGATCGTGGGGTTCTCCAAGATCGACCGCGCGTCGCTGGGGCAGCAGGCCGTGTGGATTTTTCCGGCCAGGGTATTCGCGGAAATGCTTGCGGCGGTGCAGATACTTGGAAGCGAGACTCCGCTCATGGCCTGCAGCGGCGGGAGTAGCATCTCCTGTATGTGGTTTCCCGCGCCGCTGATGCCCATCGTGATGGCCCGCCCTGCTTGGCCCTTTCACGAGGTGATGGCGCGTGACAAGGAGCCCGCGCGATCCGAAGGATAGGTGATGAGCAGCGCGATGTAAGGGGCCTTGCCAGCCATCATCAAGGCGTAGGCTGACGCTGCCGGTTCGATAGGCACTCGAGGGGTGATCAGCGGCTTGAGGCGCACCTTCCTTGCTGCGACGAGTTTGGGAACCGTCTGCAAGACAGGTTGCTCTCTGCAGCGCTCGTCTTCGAACGGGTATTTGAGCCTCTGATTTTCATGCGCGTGACATATCAGCTAGGGGGTAGGAGATGGACATGAGTATGTCTAACTCATTCTGATAGTACGGTTTTGCAAGGTATATTCATTCCCACCGCGGCGACCAGTAGCACCCGACCATTCTGGCAAGGGCTCGAGCCAGCCATTTCGATGGGGCTGTCGTCTTGAGTACTTCCTGTAATGATCACGATATTCACGCCATGGCCTTCTGGAAACATGCCAGCGGCTTCGATCAGGACGTTCGTGGCGATCGTGAGGTTCGCAGCGAACTCCGGAGTAGGCGGCGGACAAATACCTTTGCCTGAGTATGCGAGGGACGGATGATGAATGGTTTTCCGCGACTCATTTTTGAGAGCCAAACTTGCACCGGCTGGTTAGTATACGTAGTTAAACTGAATGCAGAAACAATCACTTGTGCGCCAATCATGTTCCAAATTCATGCAACCTATTATTTTTCTGTACGTAAGTAGTCAATGCTATGACATGGCGCTAAACGATCCACTGACGTTTGTTGTTCCTAGGGCCGAATGGGCATGGCCATTATTTTGGTGGCGATCACCATGCATTTATGGGAGACACTTGCTACGCGTTGATAGCGGACCGTTCCTCCTCTGCGACTCTAAAAGGATGTTCTGTGCAGTTTCGTCGAAAGCTTCTGTCAAAAGCACTTAAGCTTGCCGATCTACTTCTGTTGGGATCCACATTCTTTCTTGTGACGTGGTTTTTCTACGCTCAGGAAAATGATTTGTATGCCTTCGAGCAATTCTTGGCGATGCGAATCAAAATTGAAAATGCCATCCTGATTGGAGTCTTAATCGTAGCTTGGTATCTGATCTTCTCCGCATTCGGACTCTATGGATCGAAGCGCCTGTCCAGCCGGCGGGACGAACTGAGCGATATCGTCAAGGCGACAAGTGTGGGGACCCTGTCGATGGCGGTCGCCACCGTTCTCTTCGATATTGAAATGGTGTCCCGGGGGTTTTTCCCGGCGTTCTGGATCATTGTCACCGGGGTGACTTGCGCGGGTCGATCAAGTCTGCGCGCGCTTGTTGGATGGGTCAGGCGAAATGGAAGAAATTTGCGAAATGTTCTGATCGTAGGAACCAATCAGCGAGCCGTGAAGTTTGCGCATGAAATTGGCGCGAAGGCCGAGTTGGGCTATCGGCTCATCGGGTTTGCCGATGAGCCCTGGCATGGTCTTGACGCTCGGAACCACAAGCAGTTTCCCGTCGTTACGTCATTGAACAGTTTGCCGGCATTTCTAAGATCCTGCGAAGTGGACGAAGTCCTCATTGCATTGCCCATGCGGTCATTTCACCAGGCGGCCGCACATATTGTTGCCCAGTGTGAAGAACAGGGCATCTTAGTTCGTGTGTTGGGCGATTTATTCACGCCAAAACTTGCCAGGTCTACGTTTGACATCCTGGGACAGCATTCCACGGTCACTCTTCATACCGGTGCGATAGGAGAGAAGGCCATTTTACTTAAAAGAGGAATTGATATCTTCATCGCGTTACCGGCGCTCATCCTTCTCTTGCCCTGGTTCGGCATTATCGCCGGCGCAATCAAACTTACCTCCGCCGGTCCTGTATTTTTTGTTCAAGAACGAATTGGCCTCAACAAACGACGCTTCCGGTGTCTGAAGTTTCGAACCATGGTTTCGGGAGCCGAGCACATGCAATCTCAGTTGGAACATCTGAATGAGATGCACGGCGCTGCGTTTAAGATTTCGAATGACCCTCGGATCACACCAATCGGCAGGTTTCTCCGCAAGACCAGCCTGGACGAATTGCCTCAGCTGATCAACGTACTTCAAGGGGATATGAGTCTCGTTGGACCACGTCCACTCCCCGTTCGGGACTTTCATGAATTTAATGAAGACTGGCACCGGCGCAGGTTCAGCGTACGGCCTGGCCTCACATGTCTCTGGCAAGTAAATGGACGCAGCTCCCTTTCATTCGAGAAGTGGATGGAGCTGGACTTGGAGTATATCGATCAATGGTCGTTGTTGTTGGACCTCAAAATTATCTTCAAGACCATTCCGGTCGTGATAAAAGGCTCGGGGGCGGCATAATCGAATCAATGTGATCCCAGGATACAGGTCGAATGTTACAGCCGCCACGGCAGAAGATTGCAGAGATGTTACATCACTCGGTTCCCCCAGTCGTAAAACGCTCGATACCATCTGGGCCGCTTCTCCGATCCGGGTTACCCCCCAAGCACAACCTCTTCGGGGTGAGCGTTAGCCAAACATCTTATGAGGAAGCGACAGCTCTGATCATGCAGGCCGCGAAGGAACGAATTCCCATGCTGGTGGACCACCTGCCGGTGCATGGCCTAATTGAAGCGTGTCAGGACCCGTCCTTGAATGAAAAAATACAACACTTCGACATTGTGGCACCGGATGGGCAGCCGGTACGATGGGCGCTGAACCGATTCTACGGAGCAGGTCTGTCTGATCGTGTCTATGGCCCGGAGCTGATGTTGCGGCTATGCAGACAGGCGGCGCAGGAAGGTGTGGGCGTGTATCTGTATGGCAGTCAACAATCAGTGTTGGAGCAATTACAACACAACCTTCTCCGTCAATTTCCCAACCTTCGAATACTTGGTGCCGAATCTCCACCCTTTCGCGCCCTCACACCGGAGGAAGACCGGGAGGCGATAGCGCGCATTAATCGCAGTGGCGCCGGGCTTATATTCTTGGGGCTTGGTTGTCCTAAACAAGAGCATTTTGCTTACGATCACCGGCAACAGATCAAAGGCGTACAGCTCTGTGTGGGAGCCGCGTTTGATTTCCATGCGGGCTGCAAGAGAATGGCTCCTCAATGGATGCAGCGAAATGGGCTGGAGTGGGCGTTTCGTTTGATGACAGAACCTGGAAGGTTGTGGCGTCGATATTTTAGGACGAATTCACTCTTTGTCCTCAAAGTGCTGCAGCACGAACTTGCGGCTCATACGCGCTAAAACTCTGTAACCATATTGAACTTTGGCGATCCTGGGTTGTTCGGGTTTGCTTTAAAGCTTAGGTGGGAGAGTGACGGGCTCTAATCACTGTGGTTGACGAGCAATTGGGACACCTACTCTCATGAAGAGATCATGGCCCTTTAGTGCTGCGGCCAATCATCTTGCCCACGTTAAGTGGTCCATTGCTGATCAGGCGCTGGTAAGCGGGACAAATTTCTTGACTGGAATTTTACTAGTTCGTTCCATGGGCATGAGTGTATTCGGGATGTTCACGTTGGCTTGGATGTTGGTTCAGTTTTTGAACAACCTTCAGACGGCTATAATCACATCACCAATGCTCAGCATTGGGCCGAAGCAAGTCGCAGAGGATCGACCGACTTATTATGGGGCGGTACTAGCCGAACAGCTTGTTTTCTCCACTGGCTCCTTCGTTTTTGTGTACACCAGCATGGCTTTGAGTCAGGTGATGTTTCCAGCGTCGCAGGGGGAGCTGCTTGCCCTACCACTGGCCACCACGGCGGCAACATTCCAGCTGCAAGACTTTATTAGGCGATACTTTTTTGCCATTGGCCGGGCTGCAAGCGCACTGCTTAATGACTCCATCAGCTATCTGGGTCAGCTGGTTGCCATAATCTTGCTGATTCGGCTTAACCTCGTAGATGCGGTGAACGCACTATGGGTAATTTCTGTCACATCTGGGCTTGCGGCAGTCCTTGGCCTGTGCAGCATGCAGGCTATCGCGGTCGACTTCCATGTATCAAAGCGAGTCTTGATCCGTCACTGGCATTTTTCCAAATGGCTATTGATTAAAACCCATCTCAATCAGTTGACCACTTATCCTCTGATTTGGGCATTGGGTTTCTTCAGAGGAAGTGAGGCAGTCGGCATTCTTACTGCGTGCAGAAATGTCGTAGGCGTTCTCCATGTTGCCTTTTTGAGCCTAGATAATATTATTCAACCTCGCGCCTCGAGGGTCATTGCGACCGAAGGACTGGAAACCGCCATCCGCTTTATTCAACATATTACTAAGTGGGCAGCCATACCGGTGATTACCATTTGTTTGGCCGCAGCAATATTTCCAGACAAATTAATCTCGGTCTTTTACGGCAATGTCCTAGTCGGCCATGAAGAAGTGCTCATACTTTTTGCGGCTGCGTACTTTCTTACTTTCCTTGAAAAGCCTTTTTCTTATGTCTTGCTCGCTCTTGAAAAGACCCGGACGCTAGCCATTGTAGACGGTGTCAAATTTCTAATATCGATCACGTTATGCATCCCGATCGTCCAATCTTATGGGACCACTGGTGTTATGGCTTTGGTTGTCTTCCTGAATCTGTCGGGCATCGCAATTCTCTTAAACGGCTGCGCCAAATCTGTTAGCAGTCATCTTGATGGTCTTAAGCCGGCATGAGAGCAACGTCTCTACAGAAGATGACCAGAAATCTCCCATTACCCGGAAGATTAGTCCGGCTCTTCCTTCATCTGGTCACTGCTCAGATCGAATATCCGGACCGCCCTATTGTCACTACCTCGTGCTACGGCGCTGGAAAATTTGAAATTACTGATTGCCGAGAATACTCGCAGCAATCGATTTTTTTTCTTGGTTATTATGAGATGCGAGAATCAAATCTGGTTCGCCGACTTCTCCGGCCAGGAGATACTTTTATCGATGTCGGTGCAAACTTGGGCTGGTTCTCGGTACTGGCAGCTATGCAAGTAGGAAGCGGTGGACGAGTAGTTGCTTTCGAACCATCATCCTCGATGCGAATAAGACTGCTCCGTTCCATAAGTCTTAACCAAGTAAATAATGTCCGAGTAGAAGCAGCAGCATTATCCGATGAGGATGGGACTGCCTTTCTTACAGGTGCAACAACAGAAAATTCTGGCCTTGCAACCATAATGAATGGGAATGTTTTCTCTGACAATGACATGCCTGAAGAGGTGGCGACGATTAGGTTCGATGACTATTGGCGCAGTCATATTAGTGGGCAAATACGGCTCATCAAGATCGATGTCGAGGGTGCCGAGTTGAAGGTTTTGCAAGGTATGACCGAGCTATTGCAAAGTGGGCTATGCGATTCCCTAATGGTGGAAATTAGTGATGCACGGTTACGAAATGCTGGCATGTCGGCCAAGCAAACTATGCAATTGTTGCGCAGCTTTGGATACCAGCTGTTCCACATTGGAATGTTCGGCCTCAAGCTGATTACGGACGATGAAAATTTACAGTTTGCGAACATACTAGCCCAGAGGACCACTAAGGACCCACGGCACAAAATCGAAATATCATGATTTTTCTTGGGACGCTCGACAGGCAACCTGGTCGACAGTCATTCAAAGACTTGTAGTGTGTGATTTGCACACATCATTTTACCTAACCTGTCCGGATGGATGCTGATATGCGCAAGCGATTATGTCGGGGACACCTCTATCAGGAAACGGGAGATGCCGGGATCTTATGTCGTCGATGCGTGATCTCCTATCCAACACTTCGTAAGCGGAAATTAGGGGCCCGCCGGATCCGACACGAACTGCGGCGCCATCATGAGCCCAGCCTTTCGCTCAATTTCAGTCACAAGGTCCTGGTCACCAGTCACATGCCTCCACCGGTTCGTCCTCTTCGGCGGGAGACGCGATATCGGTATGCCAGATTGACTCCGGGGGACCGCGTACAACTCGACCCGTGCAAGATTGCCCTGGGCTGCTATCAATACACTGCCGTTGGTGACAGCCTACGGTATCGCGTGCTGGCCATGTTCCCTCGGCGCACCGCGGCCAATACGCTGCTCTTCTTGGAGCGGCTCATCGAAGAAATTCCGTTTCCCGTGCAGCCGGTCCAAACTGACCGTGGCCGAAAATTCTTCGCGGTGGCGGTGCAGCCGTGGCTCATGCATTACTGCATCACATTCCGTCCCAATCGACCGGCCTCTCCGCATTTGAATGGCAAAGTCGAACGCTCGCAGAAAACCGACTGAGAGGAATCCTTGACGGTGACTGATCCTCGAACACCTGACGTGGAGTGCCGGTTGACCGAGTGGCAACACGATTACAACTGGGCGCGACCTCACGGCTCTTTGAACGGCCACACACCCCTCGAAGCCTTCTGTGCCAAGCAGGAAGCCACGCCAGTTTGGGATGAGGTTGAAACCAAGTATGACCTGACTGGTGAGCGATTTCAGGTTGCTCACTACCAAACAGACGTAGCTCTCAGACGGCATATGGAAGCGAGGTTTCATCTCAAGAAAAGTAAAACGATGTCTCTGAATCGAAAACTTGTATAGATGATGAAAATGAAGCTTATCTTCTACTTAGGACATTACCCTCCTTTTGGCACCCCACTGGTTGGTGGAACCGCGACTGCAGTCGACGGGCTTGTAAAAGGACTTGGTCGACTTCATCAAGATGTCACTATTTTATGCGAGGGAGACTCTGCCAGTAATTATACGACCAGCGATGGAATAAGGATCATTTCATTTAGACGAAACACTAGCCGAAATCCATTTTCCATATCACCAGACTTAAAGCAGTTTTTGTCCGCGGGATCAGAAAAGCCGGACATCATCATTCTGAACGGCTGTTTCAATCCTGCTCTGTTTACAGTGGCTCGTATTGCCTGCGCAGCTGGCATTCCCTATGTAGCAGCGTCTCACACACATTATCATCCAGCACTGTTTAATCGACGCCCCTACCTGAAATGGCCGTATTGGCATTTAATAGAGAAGCGATTTCTTGCCCGCGCCAAAGCTGTCCAGGTATACGACATGGGACACACTGAATATCTGAAAGGACTTGGATTAAAGACCATCTACCTCGCCGTACCTAACGGCTTTTTCCCTGAAAATGCACCAGCTAGCATGAATCACCGGCCTCAGAAGAAAGGCCCCGTCCGCATAGTATTCCGAGGTAGACTCGATGCTTATCACAAAGGACTTGACCTGCTGTTTCGTGCCATCGCGCAACTTCGCTCAGATCATGCCATGCAAGTATTCATCCAAGGTCCTGATCTAGGAGACAAAGTACGCCTTGTAAAGTTAGCTCAGCAATTATCGATCTCGTCAAACGTCACCTTTGTTGAACCGGACTATTCACCGCCTTATTCGTTTCTTGTACAACAAGATGTCTTTGTCCTAACTTCGAGATTTGAAGGGTTTGGGATCGCTGCTCTGGAAGCCATGTTAGCGGGTCTGGTGGTATTGGCAACCGATTCGGCAGGGATTGCTCCCTATGTTCAACGGAGCGGCTGTGGTGTTCTTGTAAAAGCAGATGGTGGCTCTATTGCCGCAGGACTGCGGCACTTGATTTCAATGAGAGACGATTGGAGTGAAATGGGACGTAAGGGGCGGCAATATGTCATGGAGCACCTGACTTGGACACAGATCGCAGACAAAGCGCTGAACGACTACCGCCAACTCAGCTAACATCAATGCCAAGCTCCAGGCTAGACATGGCAGAGAGGCTAATGCGGTACTTGGATTCAAGCGATGTCGCCTACGTGGTCGTTGGTGACTATAGGTTCTACCTAGATAGTCTTCAAGGCGACCTCGATTTTATTGTGGCCCCGGACTCCTTGCGTACTCTAAGAAAGAACCTGTTTTCCTTTTTCCGCAATCATCACTTCCCTATTGTTCAAATGCTGCAGCATGAGCAAACAGCCTGGTACCTCGCCTGCGTCCATAGAGATGCCACGGGAACTCTCCACTTCTTCCATCCCGACATCTGCGGTAATTACTTCCGTTCCGGGAGCCTGTTACTTGCGGCGGACCCAATTCTCAAAAATCGAATCCAGATAGCGACCCAATCCGATCATTTTCGGAACATGTGGATTCCATCACCACGCCATGCCTTTATCTATTACCTTCTAAAGAAGATTGACAAGGGACGGTTAGAGGATCGCCATGAGCGCTATCTTTACCTGGAGTGGCAAAAGGACCCGACAGGCTGTGCAGATCAACTAACCAGGTTCTGGGGCCAAAGTGACACCGAGTTGATCAGGGACGCTGTTTCGCGAAATGACTGGGCAAAGTTACAGGGGCAATTGCCTCGACTTAGTTCCGAGATCAGAAGACGCGTTCCATTTTCTTTAGGTCATACTATGTTTGAATGGATCCGGATAGGCAGACGGATTCTTCGGCCGACTGGAATCCATGTTGCCTTCCTGGGTCCGGATGGTGTGGGAAAGTCTACTGTCATTGAAAAAATCGCACGACACTTGGCGCCAGCTTTTCGTCGTAAGAACGTCTACCACCTTCGCCCCTTCTTTGGACATCGACAGGCAAGCGTGCGTTGTAACCCGCATCCACAGCGAGCGGTACCACGCGGTCTCTTCAGTTCCCTCACGAAACTTGCGTTGTGGTGGCTCGATTTCACTGTCGGATACTTCATGACAGCGTTTCTAGATAAAATCCAATCAACGTTGGTGTTGTCCGATCGATACTATCACGACATTCTAGTCGACCCGAAGCGATACCGCTACGGTGGTCCGCTCTGGCTGGCACGCTGGGTTGGAAAACTCGTTCCACAACCGGATCTCACTATCATTTTAGATGCAGAACCCGTGGTTGTGCAGTCGAGAAAGCAGGAAGTCCCACTCGAAGAAACATGTCGACAGCGGGTCGCATACAGGAAGCTTCTGGCAGAACTTCGCCACACAAGTATCATCGACGCAAGCAAGCCACTGAGTGAAGTCGTCCAGAAAGTTGAAGCAGTGATACTCGACTATATGGGAAAACGCGCATTGAACCGCAATATCTAGATCAACTACTGACATGAATCCGCTTGCCTTTCTCCCTCCTTCATGCTCGCTTTACCCTCTTCCTTCTCGGAGGAATGCCCGCCTCTACATAACGGGGTCGAGCTTCCTGCAACGTTGGAAGGAAAGCGCATTCTATCCCGCGTTTCGTGATACAGCAAAACTCTACCGCTTTTATTTGCGGGTAAAGTCCATGACGGGAACCGGTAGGTTGACAGGCGACAGCAGCCACTTCTGGCCCATTAGGGAATTTGTCGAGGAATGTTTTCCAAAGGTGGTATCACAGGCCATTCTCATTGGAACACCAGGCCCTGCGCAAAAGCTTGTCGTACAACTTTGGGACAGGCAACATATCGTTGGATACCTCAAGTACGGCGAGGCACCACAAGCACAGGAGCATATAATCCGGGAGGCGGAGGTGTTGCGCGCGTTGCCATCGGGCATCGCGCCCGCCCTTCTGAAATCTGGTCAACTCGGCGCAGGGCAAGCATTAGTGCTGGCGCCAATTCCTGGACGGCCCGTGAAGGCGGCTTTTCCTCTGCACGACGGCATCCTTCCTCTCCTCTGCTCTTTTGTCAGCTCATCGCCGGTCGAGTTAAGAGATCATCCTTGGATACAAGACATCGAAGAACACCTGCCGAATGAGTCTTGGCTATCATCGCTAAGCCACCAGAACTGGCCCGTCGTATTTCACCATGGCGACTTTGCTCCCTGGAACATTATAGAGAGGCCCGATAAAAGCCTTGCCGTCATTGATTGGGAATATGGTACATGCCATGGATTTCCTCTTTTGGATCTCTCATTCTATTTGCTACAGGTCGGTCGTTTGATATATCGCTGGCCACCAATAAAAGCCAAGAACCATGCGATAACGGTTCTATTCCGGCAGCAGTTGCTCCGCCTTACTTACAACGAATCTGAGGCGCTTATTTGCTTGTGTGCCTATCAGCACCATCGGAGAATTCGGCGTCAAGGGCTATGCCCCGATTCGGATACGGAAGCTTGGTGGGGTGCCGTTTGGGAAAGTGGAAAATGAAGCGGTTGAAGGTTTTGATTTCGGCTTACGCCTGCGAACCGGGGAAAGGATCGGAGCCTGGAGTCGGTTGGAATGTCGCCCACCAGATGGCCCGATATCACGACGTCTGGGTTATCACCCGAACCAGCAATGCGTCGGCCATTAAAGCCGAGCTTGCCCGCCACCCTTCTCCAAACTTGCGGTTCCTCTACTACGACTTTCCGCAATGGACACGATTCTGGAAGCGCGGAGCGCGAGGGGTTCAGATTTACTACTATCTTTGGCAGTTGGGAATTTTTTTTGTCGCGAAGAAAGCGCACAAGCACATAGGTTTTGAGTTGATCCATCACGCTACATTCGTGAAGTACTGGGCGCCTAGTTTTCTTTCTTTGCTGTCTGTTCCATTTATTTGGGGTCCAATCGGTGGCGGCGAGTCTGCGCCAGAAGATTTTATGCAAGACTTCAGCCTAAAGGGGAAGGTTTACGAACGATGTAGAAATGTTGCTCGTTGGTTGGGTGAACACGATCCGTTTGTACGTCTCACTGCGAAGCGCAGCAGTATAATCCTGGCGACAACTAAAGAAACGGCCATGCGGATAAGCTCTTTTAGCCTCAAGGAAGCTAGGTTGCTTGGTGAATCGAGCCTCAGTGAATCAGATCTTAAGTCTGCACCCTTGCTCCCAGCCGACGATGAGCCGTTTCGGTTTATAGCAATCGGCCGACTTCTCCACTGGAAAGGGATCCACCTGGGATTGCGAGCATTCTCGTTATCCCGCGTGTCTCGTGCCGAATTCTGGGTAGTAGGCGACGGGCCTGAACGACAATACCTCGAGGCATTGGCTAGAAGTCTGCACGTAGCCGAGCGGGTTCGGTTTTTCGGGCGCCTTTCGCGCGAAAACAGTATGGAAAGATTAATGCGATGCCAGGTTCTTGTGCATCCAAGTTTGCACGATTCTGGGGGCTGGGTCTGCCTTGAAGGCATGGCCGCGGGACGACCAGTGATTTGCCTCGACATCGGTGGCCCTGGCGTCCAGGTGACCATGGAATCGGGTTTTAAGATACCGGCTGTGAATCCGCTACAGGCCGTCAGAGACATGGCAGATGCGATGAAACAGCTGGCCGCTGACAGATCCCTTCTGGTCCGCATGGGGAAGGCGGGACAGGAAAGAATCCGCGGGCACTATACCTGGAATCGAAGAGGGCAGGATCTGAATTTTTTGTATTCTAAGGTAACGGTTGCCCCAGCTACTGGAGGGAAAGAGGGTGCTACAGCCAAAATAAGAGAGACACTGCTGCGTGACTAAAGACAACTCTATCCTCAATGGGTATTCCACTATTCTCGCAGCGCTATTGGGCGGGGCAATGGGAATGTTGATTTTGCGTTACGAACGCGCGGCACTTAGCCTGATTGCACTCCCGTTTGGGGTGATGGCAGTCCGTGCGCTCACCCCTGCGCTTGCTAAATCCCTGCGCTTGCTGAAAGAACTCTCGTGGTGGCACGCCCTGTGGTTTTGCATGATGTTGAGTGGGCTTGTGTTCCGCATTCGTACCAGCGAGGCGGCAAATACGAACCCTCTCGACTTCCTCGCTGTGTTCCGACTTGGGCTCGTAGCCGTCATGGGCTTTGTCTTACTTTACCGCTTGATGCTGCGTAAGCCAGACTGGGTTCACTTCTTGATCAAAGGACTACCAGGCTTACTCACCGCATACACAGTCACCTGTCTGCTTTCTGTGATGTGGTCAACTTATCCACTGTGGACGTTCTACAAGTCGACCGAGTATTTAGTCGATATTGCATTGCTTGCTGCAGTGATAGCCTCAATTCACAGCATCCATGACATCAAAACATTTTTTGATTGGACCTGGTTGCTATTGTCTTCTTTGATCGTCACCGTATGGATCGGAGTTCTGATCTGGCCGGATTTGGCGGTATTGCACGACGTAGGAATGCTAGGCTTTGCGATCAGAGGCGTTTTCCCCGCATTCGAAACCAATGGTGTAGGGGAACTAAGCGCCATTTTGGCTAGTGTAGCCATCACGCGAATAATTTTCCATCCACACCACCGAGCGCTTTACTTCTTAGTGCTTCTCGTTGCTTTAACAACCTCTATTTTGACTCAGAGCCGGTCCCCACTTCTCGGCCTGTGTGTCGCAGCAGTACTCATCCTCTTTGCTAGCAGGCGAGTCGGCCTTCTGGTTGCGATTCCGGTTGCTGTATCAGCCATTTTTATGCTGACTTCGTCCTTGGATCAGCTAGGGACATTTCTTCTTCGAGGACAAAGGGATGAAGATTTTACCTCTCTCTCGGGGAGAACAAATTTGTGGGTATTGGGTTGGGAAATGTTCAAAATTCGACCTTTTCTCGGATACGGAGCATACGCGGGAGGCCGCTTCACAGGGATTGCCGATACGATGGCCGCAGGGAATTCCTCAATACTTAACACTTGGTTGGAAATCGTCCTTGGTGTAGGTTTACCGACCGGTCTCTTGATGGTTGCTGCCTTCGTCATGGCATGGGCGATCTTAATAAAGCAGGTCTGCACGACGACGCAAGACGACGTGACGCATTGTCTGACGGTAGAAGCTCTTGGGGTCTTGGCTATCATATCGGTACGATCGATGTTTACGGTGCACTTGATCTGGCATCCCCCCATCGCGTTCTTCCTCGTGGTGGGATATGCAGAATACCTTCGTCGCACATGCACAAAAAGTCTCCATGAGAATACTGTTAGTCCACAATTTCTATTTGCAGCCAGGCGGTGAAGATGAGGTTTTCGTTAGGGAGCGAAACCTTCTTCGGAAGAAAGGTCACCAAATCATTGAATATACCTCGAGTAATGCTGACATCTTACGGAATGGCAGTCTAACACTTCTGAAAAACACGATTTGGAACAGGTCTGTCCACGAGCGACTGCGTCGTCTAATCAAACATGATTCCATTGATATCGTACATTTCCATAACACCTTCCCACTCATATCACCATCAGCATATTATGCGGCTAGTTCAGAGGGTATTCCTGTTATTCAGACCTTACACAACTACAGGTTGCTGTGTCCGGCGGCCATATTTTTCCGTGACGGCCACGTTTGCGAATCCTGTGTTGGCAAGAATATCCCATGGCCGGGCATTATTCATCGGTGCTATAGGCAGAGTCTGGCATCCACGGTAGCAGTCAGCGCCATGTTAACCACTCATCGATGGCTGAAAACGTGGGGAAAAAAGGTCTCGGCGTATATCGCTCCGACTCAATTCGCGAGAAGCAAATTTATTGAAGGAGGGCTTTCGGCTGACCGCATCCGGGTTAAGCCGCATTTTCTTGATCACGACCCCGGCGTTGGTAGAGGGGAAGGACATTTTGCGATTTTTGTTGGGAGACTCTCACAAGAGAAAGGCCTTAGCCTATTGCTCAAAGCATGGGAAGAATTGGACGGCACGATCCAGTTAATCATTGTGGGAGACGGACCCCTAGCTCCTATGGTGGAAGAGGCTGCAGGTTACGATACGACTATCAGGTGGTTAGGAAGGAAGAACAAGAGCGAGACATACAAATTAATTGGCAGTGCAAGTTGTTTGATTTTTCCTTCCGAAGTTTATGAGACATTTGGGCTTACCATTATAGAGGCATATGCCGGTGGGACACCAGTCATAGCGTCTGATGTTGGCGCGGCAGCTGAACTTGTTAGAAACGGTCAGACGGGTTTTCATTTTCGGAATGGTTCAGTCGATGACCTGGTGAGAAAGACGCGTTTCTTTTTTGAGAATTCCGATATAGGTGCTGAGATGCGACAAAATGCCCGTACAGAGTATGAGCTAAAGTATTCGGCCGAACGCAACTATTCCTCTCTTATGGAGATATACAATCACTCCTTCTCGCTGAAATAGCTACCTTTCACACACAAGAACCACATGAGTATTTCTTAAGTCTCAAAGAGGTTACCGTGGGAGCATTATCTTATCTTTTCCGTTCTCCAACCATCGCGGAAGAGCGCGAATTTGAGAGAGCGCACATAGCGAACAGAAAAGACTGGTATTTTCAAACCAATCCACTAGATCGCATGAAAAATGATCCGGCCTATGAAGCTAAGGTCAACCTCATACGGAAGCATCTACCTGTTTCACCAGGACTCATCCTCGATATTGGAGGGAACGTCGCGGGAGAAGCGATTGTGCTGCAGCAATTCGGGAGGAGATTTTTAGTTGGGGATATTAATGACGTTGCGCTGGGTGTCTCAAAAAAAAGATGCGAGGTATTTGACCTGAAACAGCCACACTATCTTACGATGGATGTCCACAATCTCCCAATCAGGAGCGATTCCCTCAGCACTGTGACCGTGATAGAAGCACTTCATCATTTTTATAGTTACGAGCAGGCCCTATCAGAGATATTTCGAATTCTAGAACCCGGGGGAAAATTCGTTTCGCTAGAACCAAACGGGTGGGATCCAATACGGCGATTGTCCGAGGTCCGAGACAGGTTCCGAGGCACAATAGAGAAAAGCTTTTATCAGAGACAGATAAGAAGACTGTGCCAGAATGTTGGTTTTGAAAGTGTTCGGATCTACCCTGTATCTCTCCTGAAATCCGCTTCCAAATTCTCTAACCGCCCCCCCTGGAGAAAAAGCATTTCCTCGTTCTATGCTCGGCTTTCCCATAGGTATCCAGTTGTCTTTGGAAACTTATTAATTGAAGCGTATAAACCTCAGTGAGTTAGAAAGTTTACGGCTCGGTGCAGGACACTGAGGAAACTTGATGCGGATCAAATCCGTTTTTGGAAAAGTGTGTATTGTCTTCTTGCCCGACCAGTTTTCTCCACTCAGGGAAAGGAAGGCGGGAACTCTCTACTTTGAAAGGTTTTTCTAGTACTGAACCAGCCCACGCATTTTGATAGAATATGAGGCTTTCGAAAAAATGTGGCCAGGAACCAGTTTCCAGGAGTAGCCCGCTGGACGAACCATCGAATAGGCTCCGGCGCACTGTCCAATGACCCGCCTGCAAAGCGAGTCTCGTTTTAGTCTCCCAGTTTGTTACCTCTCGTTCTGCGCTGCCAACAATCCTAATTTCGGAGGTTCCATTCTGCTGAAACAGGCTATCCTCAATAGTTACATAGCGCGAATTTGTAGAGAAAATTCCGCTGCCTTTGTTGTAACCTATTTGACTTCTTTTAATTGAGATAGGACCTTGTGAGGCTTCGATATCGATTCCATCACCTAAATTTCCACGGACACATACTTCCTCCAAAAGTATGTTCGAATTATCAAAATCAAGCCATAAACCTCTCGTATTGTTTTTGACCGCCACGTGCCTTCGGTATGTTGCGTCATGAATTTGGAGGTGCTTCACCCCAGCCACACCCCAACCAAGAAACCCGCCTTTCTGGCCCCTCCAGTTATTGAAGGAGGTTTCGTTTTCTTCGGACAGCAGTCCCTTTACTCTCCAGGCTGTCCACCCAGCTCCCCCATTCTCGTTCAATCTAGTTCTCCGAACAGTTGCGTGCTGCACATTATTGAAACTTAAACCAGTCCATGAATTCCATCTAAGTATGCAGTCCTCAATCAGAATATTACGCGAATTAGTGATGATCACCGCACCGCCCTGAACAGGAGTCGCGTCATGCTGAAACACTAAGCCCCGCAACACAATGTTATCGCTCGATGTAGCAGTGAAAAGACCTGAACGGATCGCCACTTCGACCCGAGCACTGGACATGTGTGTATTGATTGGCACAGCAATAAATAGCTCTTGAGTAGACTCTGAAACAAAAAAGCTTCTTTCACTGAGGTCGGAAAAGGATAGTCTCTGATCGAGGGACTTCCCATCAATGAATACCATTTCCCTCCTTCGCACGATCGGAGCTAATTTGACATGATCTTGCCAGCCTGGAGGATACGGTGCCAACCCCCACTCGAAGGGCCATGAATGCACATAGATATGGCCTTGCTTAGGCTGCCACTCTGTCCAAATATCCGAACCCGAAATAATGACTTTTCCTGGCTCACTAGCTTCGAACACAATAGGAACATTTCCCCTGTGTATGTCGGGTTTCAAGGTTATCTGTTCGCGATAGATTCCTGCAGCAATTACGATTCTGCTGCTGAGTCCGGCTTTGCGATTTCTTTGGGCTAAATTGGCAGCTGCAGCTATTGATCGCAGCGGAAAATCTGATGTGCCTGAATTATTGTCCGAACTAGCGGAAGTTCCATTATCAACGTGAATGGTGCGATCGGGCACTACGTGTCCTAACCAAACGGGCGCCCCGTCCTCAGCGTATGAAACTCTTTCGAGCAGTGGGCCAAGTAATGCAGCGCAGCAGGTGAGCAATACTAAGAATGTGGACATTCTACCTATCAGCACTATAGATGTTTATATATCCAGTCAGGGATGTAATATTTCTGCTTGTTGAACACCAAGCCCAATACCTTGCCACCATTCTGGACAATTCGATTCCTCAGATTTGAGACGACACGAGATCGTGTCTTTTCGGCCTCCAGTACTAAGACCACTCCATCCGTCTCCACACAGAGGTTCAATGCGGCGTCCTGGTCGCTTATAGGTTGACAATCCAGTAAGACGAAATCATAACTCGCTCGAAGAGTGTTCCAAATGACCGGCTGCTCTGCCAAATGTTTTGGCCTTGCCATTGAGACAGCCTCTTCGGATAACCAGCACAAATATCCCTGAGAGTCTCCCACCTGGGAGATGTATTCATCAATACACACGCCATTCTGCACAGTACACGGCATGGATTTACGAGGTCTAATTCCAAATGCTTGATGCTGCGCATAATTCTTAGAGCCAGACTCAACGATAAGGACGGAGTTGTTTCGATGATGCAGCAGAAAGAGCGCAAATTCACGAACGATGGTGGAAGTCCCTTCACCTTTGCGCGAACTGATAAACTGAATAATTCCCTTCTGAGATCTCGGTAGCAAGGCGATGACGTTCTGATGCAATCTCCTCATCTCCGAGGCCATTTTCAAGCGTGGAAAGGTGTTGTTCCGTGGAATCTCTGGTGCCATGATTTCAGTATGGGCAGCATGCCCCGCTGAAATTGCAAGTTGCCTTTCCACATGGGCACGTTGCAGTGCCTCATATACCTTGATCATTCTTCATCCTCCGACGAGGCTACCGTTGAGGGGCGAGGCGCTGAGGGTACTGGGGGAACCTGAGGAGGTCGCGGAGGCGACGGGACATCAAGCACCTGTGCGGCCAGCAGATATGGATACTCGTTCCTATCTGCAGTTTTTTTCCTTCCCGAGGGGGCGGTCGCAGTTGTCACGGTCGTCTGGAAAATAATTTCCTCCGACTCCGTTAGTAGACGAGTTCTCTCAGAATGATGTTGCTCCCAGCACCAGAGTCCTGCCAACGCTGCTATAAAAAGCGAGCTGCTGGGGAGCTGAAACCATTTCCAAGATCTGGGAGGTGAAGTCCTGGCTCTGGGAAGGTCAATATTCTTCTGTTCTATCGTTCGCATTTTTTTGAGACTATCTCTAGGATAACGTTCCTCACGGAGAGACTCCGCATCTTGGCATGCAGCAGGATCCTATACTGCTGCTGTCGTAAGTCATTTAATGTAAGTGTGTGTCCCAATTTCTGGAGGCCAACAAGCGTTATGTGGATTTCAATCTTTCAAGATCAGACTTCATTGGCAAGCACCCCGGTGTCACTTCTGGCACATTCAAAGCTTTGTCAACGATCAGAGTGACCGCCTTTCCGTGACGGTTTGTTCAATTACGTTGCTACTAATTTATGAGATGAACGCCAATTCCTCATTAATGCCAGCGGATTGTTGTGGTTCATTCAGAATAATCTCGAATTTCATTGCTTCCAGATCTGCAGGACAGGAGAAGGTTCTCTGTGCACGTCCTCCGTTTCTGACCTTCTCCCGTGAGCTTAAGTAATATTTTTTTATTCAGCTGACCTTCCCCCATCTATTACACCACAGCGGTGGAGGTTAGCTCCTGTGTCTGCTGGGACAGGTTTTGATACCTGGTAATGAATTCCTGGGGTGTCACATTCCCAATCGCGCTGTGCATCCGTTCTTCATTGTATTCCCGCCGCCGCGCTTCAATTCCGAGCCGGGATTCCTGCAGGGTGACAAACCAGTGTTCGGCTAAACATTCATTGCGAAATTTCCCATTCAATCTCTCGATGAACGCATTCTGCACCGGCTTCCCCGGCTGAACAAAGTCCGGATGCACTCCGTGTTGCGCCCACGCATCAAAGACCGTTCCGGCGAATTCAGGCCCGTTGTCCAGAATCAAGGTGGCGGCAACGGTCGTGTGGTGAATAGTTGGTCTGGAATTCGGCGCCCGCGCGCCCCGCCACTCGATCCACCCAGTTCGATCACGGGAACGCCTTTCGAGTAGAGATCCGCATCGTCAAGCACTTGAACTGCCAACCCGTTTCGAACCAATCATGGGCAGAGTCCATCGCATAATGTAATCGAATCCCACCCGGTCGGCCGCGGGAGCGCAATCCGGGGTACTGCGGCTGCAGCTTCTTCCGTCGGCGTCGTCGGAGTGAGAGCTCTTCCTCGGGAGAACAGCGCCGCTCCACCTTCTTGCGATCATCCGCTGGGCTTTCGGCGTAAGCGAACAGAAATGCGAGGACAGTCCTCCCATCGCTTCTGCTCGGCAATCTCTCGAATCCGTCTCCAGAGTGCAGTCGCGTCCTGGTGCCGACTGCAATACCGAAGCCTGTTGTGATTGAGCGCCGGCAGCCGGCAGATCTGTCGCTGACTCAGCCCAACGAAATCGGTCATCCACTGCGGCGCCACTCGCGTTGCTTTGGACGCTACAAGGTTTTTTGGGTGACAGCCTCCAGCTTCTGAATGTCCCGCGCTTCCTCCTCGATTATCTGTTTCAACTGACGGTGTTCGTTTTCAACTGGGAAAGCGTATTCACATCAGCGACCTCAAGGCCCGCATACACGGTCCGCCACTTATAAAAAAGGGAGTACAAGTGCCACGCTCGCGGCAGAGCTTGTGGACTTCAATGCCTGCCGGACCCTCCTTGAAAACTGCAATGATCTGTTCCTCGGTATGCCGTTTTCGGTTCATGGCCCCTCCTGTCGCCCCCATCTCAGCACAGTCGGACTTCCTAGCCAATGGTCTAGTTTTCAGGGGGAAGCTCACATCAACGCCATATATGATCGATCTAAAAGTCTGGCTCTATCTTTGACTCAAATAGAATTTGGATCTATATTCGCATGGAATCGTTTCTGCTCGAATTCATCAAATTTGAGCCACATGA